>Ga0316622_100001687_pt1 | contig 14681 bp, 10 predicted proteins | sample OWC_Aug_OW2_C1_D_FD_207646 | JGI IMG/M metagenome (GOLD analysis project Ga0316622, IMG submission 207646) | Wetland soil microbial communities from Old Woman Creek delta, Ohio, United States - OWC_Aug_OW2_C1_D5_C | ecosystem: Environmental > Terrestrial > Soil > Wetlands | place: USA: Ohio... | reverse complement strand
GCCTCGCCATCGAGCGCCAGGACGCGAACGCCGGGGTCGTGGAGGGATGGACGGCGCCGTCCGACCTGGCGGTGCTCGCCGCGCGAGCCGAGGTGATCGGCGTCCACCCCGTGGAGCCCGCGGCGGCCCAGGGCGGCAGCGTGACCACGGCCGGCGACGCGCTCGCCGGCGCCGACCGCGCGCGCGCGGAGCTCGGAGTGGACGGCGCCGGTGTCGTCGTGGGCGTGATCTCGGACGGGATCGATGCGCTCGGCTCCGTCCAGGCCAGCGGCGACCTGCCCGGCGTCCCCGTGCCGCCGGGCTGCCTCGCCGGTAGCGGCAGCGAGGGCACCGCGCTGCTGGAGATCGTGCACGACCTCGCGCCCGGCGCGGTCCTGCGCTTCGCATCCGGGGTGTCGAGCGCGCTCGCGTTCGTCGACGCGGTCGCGTGCCTGCGCGACGCCGGCGCGCGGGTGGTGGTGGACGACCTCGTCTTCGTCGGCGAGCCGACCTTCGAGGACGGCCCCGTGGCGCGCGCCGTGCGCGCGGCGGTGGTTGCGGGCATCTCGTACCACACGGTCGCGGGGAACCTGGCGCAGCAGCACTGGGAAGGGCCGTACCGGCCGTCGCCGAATACCGCCTACCACGATTTCACCGGCGGCGTGGACAACCTGAACGCGGTCGCCGTCCCCGCGGGCGGGCTCCTGCGCTGCGCGTTGCACTGGAACGAGCGCTGGGGCGCGGCCGCCACCGACTACGACCTCCAGGTCCTGAACCCCACGACCCTACGCGAGATCACGGCGAGCGACGCACGCCAGGACGGCGACGACGACCCCGTCGAGATCGTCTCGGTGACGAACGCCACCGCGGCCACGCAGATCGTCGGGCTCGCGGTCCTGCGTCGCAGCGGCGCCGCACGCACGCTCGAGCTCGTCTGCCTCGGCGCTGACATCCAGCTCGAGCACGTCACGCCGGCAGGCAGCATCGTCGGCCACGCGGCGCTCGCCGAGGCGGTGACCGTCGGCGCCGTTGCCGCGAGCGCACCCGGGTCGGTGCGGCCCTACAGCGGCCAGGGGCCGTCGCGCATCGTGTTTCCGACCGCAGAGCAGCGGGCCAAGCCGGATCTGGTCGCCTTCGACGGGGTGGCGGCCGCCACGCCGGGCTTCACGACCTTCCGCGGCACCTCCGCCGCGGCGCCCCATACCGCGGCGGTGGCGGCCCTGCTGCTCGAGCGCAATCCGTTCCTGCTGCCCGCGGAGGTGCGCGCGGCGCTGGTCGCCTCGGCCGTGACGCCGCCGGGGCCGGACGCGGCCGCGGGTGCCGGCCGCCTGAATGCCTATGCCGCGGTGTCCTCGACGGCGCCCCCCGAGTGTCTCGCCGATGCGGCCTGCGCCGACGACGACGGCTGCACGCTGGAGCGCTGCGAGCGGGGCCGCTGCGCGCGCCAGGCGCTGCAATGCGACGACGGGGATCCGTGCAACGGCGCGGAGACGTGCGAGCCCGCGCGCGGCTGCGTTGGCGGGGCGCCGCTGCCGGACGAGGCCCCGTGCGGGGACGCGACGGTGTGCAACGGCCTCGAGCGCTGCCGCGGTGGTGCCTGCCGGCCGGGGGAGCCGCTGCGCTGCGGGCCCAGCGAGGCGTGCACCACGGCGTTCTGCGACGCGGTCACGGGCTGCGGCGAGACGCCGCTCGTCGGCGCGGCCTCGGTGTCGTGTCTGCTCCGCCAGGGCCTGCCGGCGTGCGCCGGCCCGCGTCCGCCCCGCAGCGTCGCCCGGGGGTTCGCACGCGCGCGCCGCACGGTGCAACGTGCAGAGGCGGCGCGCACGCGCCGGCTCGAGCGGCGGCGGCTGCGTCTGGCGATCCGCCAGCTCGGCCGCGGGCGCGCCGCCGTCGCCCGGGCGGAGCGGCGGGGGCGCCTCCCGCCCGCATGCGCGGCCGAGCTGGCCGCGTTCCTCGCCGACGCCGAAGCCCGCGCGCGGCGCGCGGCCGCCGTCGCGCCGTGATAGGCGAAGCCGCGCCATGGCCCGTCCGCGACCGTCCCGCCTGCTGCGTGCCCTGGAGGCCGCGCTCGCGGCCCCCGGCGCGCCCGGCCCGGACGAGCACCTCCTGGTGGCGGTCTCGGGCGGCCCGGATTCCACGGCGCTGCTGGCAGGTCTGGCTGCTCTGGCCCCGGAGCGCGGCTGGCGGCTCACGGCCGCGCACGTCGCCCACGGCCTGCGCGGCGCCGAGAGCGAGGCGGACCGCGCGCGGGTGGCCGAGCTCGCGGCCCGGCTCGGCGCGGGCCACGTCGAGCGCCGGGCGACGGTGGCGCCGGGCCCGGACCTCGAGGCGCGCGCCCGCCACGCCCGTCACCGCACCCTCGTGGACCTCGCGGCGGCCGCCGGCGCGACGCGCATCGTCCTCGCCCACACGGCGGACGACCAGGCGGAGACCGTGCTGCTGCGGCTGCTGCGGGGAACGGGACGGGGCGGGCTCGGGGGCATGCGGCCCGCGCGCGGTCGCCTCTGGCGGCCGCTGCTTGCCGTCCCGCGCAGCGATGTCCGCCGCTTCCTCGCCGAGGAGGGCCTCGAGGCGGCGGTCGACCGCAGCAACGCCGACCTCCGCCACGCGCGTAACCGCCTGCGCAGCCTGCTCGTGCCCCTGCTGCAGAGCGAGTGGAACCCGGCGCTCGTGCCCGCCCTGGTCGCCCTGGCCGAGCGGCTGCGGGACGAGGACGGCGTGCTCGAGGCGCTGGCGCGGGACCGGCTCGCGGCGGCGAGTGCGGACGACGGCCTCGACGCACAGGCGCTGGCGGCGATGCCACCCGGCCTCGCGCGGCGCGTGATCCGCCGCTGGCTCGAGCGCGGGGAACGGCGCTCGCCGGCTGCGGCGCACGTCGAGCGGGCGCTCGCGCTGGCGCGCGGGACGCTCCGTGGCGCGGTCGCCGTGCCGGGTCCGGCACGGGTCCTGCGCGCCGGAGCACGCCTGGTCAGGCGCGCAGGGCGGACGGGCGGGGCGGCGCCGTTCGAGGCGGCGATCGCCCCCGGCGCGGCGGTGGTGCACCCCGCCGCCGGCTGGCGCCTGCGCCTGGCCGCGCCCCGGGAGCGCGCCGCCGACGACCCGTGCGTCCCGGACGCGGCCCACGCGGTCTTCGACGCCGAGCGGCTCCCCGCCCCCCTGCGGCTGCGCTCGCCGCGTCCGGGCGACCGCATCGCGCTGCCGGGTGTGGGGACGCGGAAGGTCCAGGACGTGCTGGTGGACGCGCGGGTCCCGAGGGAGGATCGGCCCGGCGTCGCCCTCCTCGACGCCGGCGGCACCGTGGCGTGGATCGCGGGCGTGGCCCGGGGCAGCGCCGCCATGCTCCGGCCCGATAGCCGGTGCGTGATCGCTGCCGTGCTGGAGCGCATGAAGCCAGCGCCACGTTGCCCCTCGGGGGACCACATGGTACGTTCTCACGCGTTCTCGCGCCTTTCGAGGGCTGATTGAACCCGGTCTCGCGCAACCTCGGACTCTGGCTCCTCCTGCTCCTGATGGGGCTCCTTCTCTGGTCCATCGTGACCAAGCAGGGGCCTCGCGACCCGGACATCCCCTTCTCCCGCTTCGTGCAGGCGGTGGAGGAGGGACGCGTCGCCGAAGTCACCATCCAGGGGCAGAACATCAGCGGACGCTACAAGAGCGAGCGCGGCGACCAGGCCGGCTTCAAGACCTACGCCCCGCAGGACCCCGATCTCGTGCGCACGCTGCGCGAGCGCGGCGTCGACATCCAGGCCCGCCCGGAGGACTCCGAGCCCTGGTACGTGGTCGCGCTGGTGCAGTGGGCGCCGATGCTGCTGCTGATCGGCGTGTGGATCTTCTTCATGCGCCAGATGCAGGTCGGCGGCGGCAAGGCGATGTCGTTCGGGAAGAGCCGCGCCAAGCTGCTCTCCGAGAACCAGCACAAGGTCACCTTCGCGGACGTCGCCGGAATCGACGAGGCCAAGGACGAGCTGCAGGAGATCATCGCCTTCCTGAAAGACCCCAAGAAGTTCACCAGGCTCGGCGGTCGCATCCCGAAGGGCGTGCTGCTGGTCGGGCCGCCGGGCACCGGCAAGACGCTGCTCGCGCGCGGCGTGGCCGGCGAGGCGGGCGTCCCCTTCTTCTCGATCTCGGGGTCCGACTTCGTGGAGATGTTCGTCGGCGTGGGCGCCTCGCGCGTGCGCGACCTCTTCGTCCAGGGCAAGAAGAACGCGCCCTGCATCATCTTCATCGACGAGATCGACGCCGTCGGCCGCCACCGCGGTGCGGGCCTCGGCGGCGGCCACGACGAGCGCGAGCAGACGCTGAACCAGCTGCTGGTCGAGATGGACGGCTTCGAGACCAACGAGGGCGTCATCCTCATCGCCGCCACCAACCGCCCGGACGTGCTCGACCCCGCCCTGCTGCGCCCCGGCCGCTTCGACCGCCGGGTGGTGGTGCCGCGCCCCGACGTCAAGGGCCGCGAGGGCATCCTGAAGGTGCACATCCGGCGGGTGCCTCTCGCCGACGACGTCGACGTCGAGCTGCTGGCCCGCCAGACCCCGGGCTTCGCCGGCGCCGACCTCGAGAACCTCGTCAACGAGGCCGCCCTGCTGGCCGCGCGCGAGGACCGCGACAAGGTCTGCATGCAGCACTTCGAGCTCGCCAAGGACAAGGTGATGATGGGCTCGGAGCGCCGCTCCATGATCATCAGCGACGAGGAGAAGCGGAACACGGCGTACCACGAGTCGGGCCATGCGCTGGTCGCCAAGCTGCTCCCCAACGCCGACCCGGTCCACAAGGTCACGATCATTCCGCGCGGCATGGCGCTCGGCCTCACCCAGCAGGTGCCGATCGACGACCGGCACACCTACGGCAAGGACTACCTGCTCGACGTGCTCGCAATCCTCTTCGGCGGGCGTGCCGCCGAAGAGCTCGTCCTCGGCCACCAGACCACGGGCGCCGGCAACGACATCGAGCGCGCCAGCGAGACGGCGCGCAAGATGGTGTGCGAGTGGGGCATGAGCGACAAGCTCGGCCCGATGACCTTCGGCAAGAAGGAGGAGGAGATCTTCCTCGGCCGGGACTTCACGCAGCGCGTGGACTACTCCGACACCACCGCCGTGCAGATCGACGTCGAGGTGCGCCGGATCATTCTCGAGGCCTACGAGCGCGCCAAGCTGCTGCTGCGCCGCAACATGGTCGTGCTCCACAAGATGGCGGAGGCCCTCCTCGAGCGGGAGTCGCTGGATGGCGCCGACATCGACGAGATCATCCGCCGCTGGGGCGGGCCGAGCGGCACGCCGGCCGCGGCCTCGGCCTGAGCCGCCGGCCCGCGGCGCTGCGGCGTGCGCGCCGCAGCCGCTGGCCACCGGCACCGGGCCGCCCGTCCTGCGCACCCGCTCGGGGCCGCTGCGCCTCGACCGCCCGGTCCTGATGGGCGTCCTGAACGCCACCCCCGACTCCTTCAGCGACGGGGGCGCCTGGCTCGAGCCGGCGCGGGCGGCGGCTCACGCCGTGGCGATGGTGGAGGCCGGCGCCGCGGTCCTCGACCTCGGCGCCGAGTCGACCCGCCCGGGTGCCGAGCCCGTCCCGCCCGAGGCGGAGCTGGCGCGCCTGCTGCCCGTGCTGCGGGCCGTGCGCCGCGCCGTCGGCGTGCCCCTGTCGGTGGACACGATGAAGGCGGCGGTGGCGCGGGCCGCGCTCGGCGAGGGCGCCGACCTGGTGAACGACGTGAGCGCCGGCCGCTTCGACCGCGGCATGCTCGCGCTGTGCGCCCGGGAGGCGGTGCCGGTCGTCCTGATGCACATGCGCGGCATGCCGTGCACGATGCAGCGCGCCCCGCGCTACGGCGACGTCGTGCGCACGGTCGCCGACTTCCTCGCCCGCCGCGCGGGGGCGGCCGAGGCCGCGGGGGTCGCGCGCGACGCCATCATCGTCGACCCGGGGTTCGGGTTCGGCAAGACGCTCGCGCACAACCTGGCGCTCCTCGCCCGCCTCGACGCCGTCGCCGCCCTCGGCTATCCGGTGCTGGTGGGGGTCTCGCGCAAGGGGTTCGTCGGCCAGCTGTGCGGCGAGGCCGCGCCCGCGGCCCGCGGCTGGGGAACCGCGGCCGCCGTCGCGCTCGCCGTCGCGCGCGGCGCCCGCGTGCTCCGCGTCCACGACGTGGCCGCCATGCGCGACGTCGTGGCCGTTGCCGCCGCGGTGGCGACGGCATGAGCGACCTGCTCCTCGGCTTCCGCTGGCAGGACGGCGTCGACATCGCGCTGCTGGCGGTCGGGATCTACTCCGGGATCAACCTGATTCGCGGGACGCGCGCGGTGCCGATGCTGATCGGCCTCGGCATGGTCTATGGCCTCTACTTCCTCTCCGCGCAGTTCGAGATCTACACCGTCAACGTCCTGCTGAACTACGTGCTCGGTTGGTCGCTGGTGCTCTTCTTCATCGTGTTCCAGAACGACATCCGCCGCGTGCTCACGCAGGTCGGCACGGGCCCGCTCTTCTCGGCACGCGACCGGGTGGCACAGAGCCAGGCCGTCGAGGAGCTGGTGAAGGCCCTGTCGCACCTCGCGGGCCGCCGCGTCGGCGCGCTCGTGTGCCTGCAGAACGAGGTCGGCCTGAACGAGTACGTCGACGTCGGCACCCGGCTCGACGCGCGCGTCTCGCGCGAGCTGATCACCAGCATCTTCCAGCCCGCCTCGCCGATCCACGACGGCGCGCTCATCGTGCAGAACGGGCGCATCACCGCCGCCGGCTGCTTCCTGCCGCTGACGACCAACCCCAACGTGTCGAAGACCCTCGGCACCCGCCACCGCGCCGCCATCGGCCTCACCGAGGAGACGGACGCGGTCGTGCTGGTGGTGTCCGAGGAGGACGGGACGATCTCGCTGGTGCGCGAGGGCAAGATCACCCGCGACGTCGACGCGGCCACGCTGCGCACCACCCTGCAGCGGCTCCTGGTGGGATGAAGCTGCCCGCGTTCCGCCTGCGCCGTCGCGCCCGGCCCCCCGAGGCCGCGGCGGATGCCACCCGGCCCACGCGGCCGTGGGAGCGTTTCACGCGGCTTCCCGCGCGCCGCGAGCTGGGCGAGCTGCTGCGCCACAACCGCGGCCTGAAGGTCGTCTCGCTCCTGCTCGCGTGCTTTCTCTGGTACTCGATCAATGCGCTCGAGCGCGACGCCGAGCGGCTCATCGACCTCCCCATCTCGATCCGCAAGATCCCGCCGGACCTGATCGTGACCACACCGCCCACCAAGCCGGTCACGGTGACGATCCGCGGCCCCCGCACCATCCTCGACAGCGTCGACGAGACCAAGACGCGGCTCGTGGTCGACCTTTCGGCGATCACGCCCGGGGAGCACCGGGTCGATCTCGCGACCGCCGCCCCGAGCCCCGAGCTGCCCCGGCGCATCAAGGCCGTCCGCATGCAGCCCGCCCGGCTCGGCGTGACCGTCGAACGGCTCGCGATACGCCGGCTGCCCGTGCGCATCGACCTGGCCGGAGCGCCGGCGCTCGGCTATATGCTCGGCACGCCGTCCGCCACCCCCGACCACGTCGAGGTGAGCGGACCGGCCAACAAGGTGACCACCCTCACCGAGATCCGCACCGAGCCGCTCGACCTGCACGGCGCGGCCAGCCGCCTGCAGCGCACCGTGCTGCTGGAGTTCGTGGGTGACTACGTGACCGTCGTGCCCGATCGCGTGCGCATCGCCGTCGACGTCGAGGAGGTGGTGGTGTCGCGCGAGTTCCGCAAGGTGCCGGTCGTGGTGCGCGGCGGCAGCGCGCGCCTCGAGCCGTCCACCGTCGACCTGACGGTCGAGGGCCCCCAGCGGCTGCTGCACGGCTGGCGCCCGCCCGAGGGTTCGGTCGTCGTCGAGGCGGGGGGGCTCGGCCCGGGCGAGCACCGCCTACCGCCGCAGGTCGAGCTGCCGCCCGGGCTCGAGGCGATGGCGGTCGTGCCCGATACGATCCGCGTCCACGTGGACGCACGAGGAGGGGGATGACGTGGGGGATGGGCGCAAGCTGTTCGGCACCGACGGCGTCCGGGGCATCGCGAACGTCGAGCCCATGACGTCCGAAACCGCGCTGCGCCTCGGGCGCGCGCTGGCGTACGTCTGCAAGCGGTCGCCGCGGCGGCACAAGATCCTGATCGGCAAGGACACGCGGCTCTCGGGCTACATGCTGGAGACGGCCATGGCCTCCGGCATCTGCTCGATGGGCGTCGACGTGCTGCTGGTCGGGCCGCTGCCCACCCCCGGCATCGCCTTCCTCACGCGCTCGCTGCGGGCGGACGCCGGCGTGGTGATCTCCGCGTCGCACAACGCATTCCAGGACAACGGCATCAAGCTCTTCGGTCCGTCCGGCTTCAAGCTGCCCGACGAGCTGGAAACCGAGATCGAGCGCCTGGTGCTCGGCGACTCGATCGACCAGCTGCGGCCGACGGCCACCGAGATCGGCAAGGCCTTCCGCGTGGACGACGCGGTCGGACGCTACAACGTCTTCGCCAAGGCGACCTTCCCGCGCACGCTCACGCTCGATGGCCTGACGGTCGCCATCGACTGCGGCCACGGCGCCGGCTACAAGGTCGCGCCCGAGGTGTTGGAGGAGCTGGGCGCGCGCGTCGTAGCCCTCGGCGTCGATCCGGACGGGACCAACATCAACCGTGACGCCGGCGCCCTGCATCCCGAAGCGCTGCAGGCCGCCGTCCGCGAGTCGGGGGCGCAGCTCGGCATCGCCCTCGACGGCGACGCCGATCGCTGCATCCTCGTCGACGAGACCGGCGCCGTCGTCGACGGCGACGAGGTGATGGCGATGCTGGCCGCCCGGATGCACGACCACGGCGAGTTGGCCCACGCGACCCTGGTCGGCACCGTGATGAGCAACCTCGGCCTGCACGTCGCCATGCGCGAGCGCGGCATCGACGTCATGACCACGCCCGTGGGCGACCGCTACGTCGTCGAGGAGATGGTGCGCGGCGGCTACAACCTGGGAGGCGAGCAGTCCGGGCACATCGTCTTCCTCGACCTCAACACCACCGGCGACGGCCTCATCACCGCGCTCTCCGTGCTGGCGCTGCTGGTCGAGACGGGCACGCCGCTGTCCGCGCACCGCCGCGTCATGACGCGCTTCCCGCAGGTGCTGCTGAACCTGCGCGTGCACGCCAAGCCCGACCTGCGCACGGTGCCGGCGGTGGCGGCCGTCATCGCACAGGCCGAGGACGAGCTGGGCGACCGGGGCCGCGTGCTCGTCCGCTACTCGGGCACCGAGCCGCTGCTGCGGGTGATGCTCGAGGGGGAGCGCGAGTCGCGGATCCGCGAGCTCGCCGAGGCGATCGTCGAGGCGGCCCGTGCGGTCATCGGGGTCTGACGGGCCGGGCGTGGTCCGGCTCGGCGTCAACGTCGACCACGTGGCGACCCTGCGGGAGGTCCGCCGGGCGCGCTATCCCGATCCCGTGGAGGCCGCCGCACTCGCCGAGACGGCTGGCGCAGACTCGATCACGGTCCACCTGCGCGAGGACCGCCGGCACGTGCAGGACCGCGACGTCGAGCGGCTACGGGCCCTGGTGCGGACCAAGCTCAACCTCGAGATGGCCGTGACCGACGCCATGGTCGACTTCGCGCTGCGCACGCGGCCCGAGGACGTCTGCCTGGTGCCCGAGCGGCGTGAGGAGCTGACCACCGAGGGCGGGCTCGACGCCGCGGGCCAGCTGACCCGGGTGGCGGCAGCCGTGGCACGCCTCCGCGCCGGGGGGCTCCGCGTGAGCCTCTTCGTCGCCCCCGACCCGGCGCAGCTGCGCGCGGCGGCGGAGGCGGCGGCGCCCGTGGTCGAGCTGCACACGGGCGAGTACGCGAACGCCGCCGATGCGGCGGCCGCGGCGCGCGAGCTCGAACGGCTCGAGCGGGCGGCTGCCCTGGCGGGCGAGCTCGGGCTGCAGGTCAATGCCGGGCACGGCCTCACCCTCGAGAACGTCCGGCCGGTGGCGCGCATCGCCGGCATGACCGAGCTCAACATCGGCCACAGCATCGTGGCGCGCGCGGTCATGGTCGGGATGGCCGCGGCGGTGCGCGAGATGAAGGCGGCGATCGCCTCGTGAGGGTCGTCACCGCCGCCCAGATGCGGGCGTACGACCGCTGGACCATCGAGCACGGCACGCCGGGCGCGGTCCTCATGGAGCGCGCCGGCGCGGGCGTCGTGCGCGTGCTGCGCGAGCATTTCGGCCGCAGGGGGCCGGTGGTCGTCTGCTGCGGCAAGGGGAACAACGGCGGCGACGGGTTCGTGGTGGCCCGCCTGCTCGCCAGGGCGAAGGTGCCGGTCGAGGTCTGGCTCGTCGGGCGGCCCGAGGAGGTGCGCGGCGACGCCGCGCTGATGCTGCGGAAGTGGAAGGGCCGGACCGAGACCGTGACCGACGCCTCGCGGCTCCCGGCGCTGCGGCAGCGGCTCGCCGGCGCGGCGGTCGTCGTGGATGCGCTGCTCGGCACCGGCCTCGACAAGCCGGTCGCGGGGCTGATGGCCGAGGTCGTGGACGCGATCACCATGGCGCTGCGGCCGGTGCTCGCGGTCGACGTCCCCTCCGGCCTCTCGGCGGACAGCGGACGGCCGCTCGGCGTCGCCGTGCAGGCGAACGTCACCGCGACCTTCGGCCTGGCGAAGCTCGGGCAGGTGCTCCATCCCGGGGTGCAGCACTGCGGCGCGCTCGAGGTGGTGGACATCGGCATCCCCGAGGCCGCGTTCGCTGCCGACCCGCCCTGGGGCGTCGTCCTCGACGCCGACATGGTGGCGAACAGCCTCCCGCCGCGCCGGCCCGAGGACCACAAGGGCACGTTCGGCCACGTGCTCATCGTCGCCGGCTCGCGCGGGAAGACGGGCGCCGCGCTGCTCGCAGCCGAGGCGTGCACCCGGAGCGGGGCGGGCCTGACGACGCTGGCGGTGCCGGCGGCGCTACAGCCGGTGGTCGAGGGACACGTGCCCGAGGCCATGACCGAGCCGCTGGCCGACGGACCGGATGGCACTGCCGCCCTCGGCGAGCCCGCGGCGGTGGATCGGCTGCTCGCCAGCCGGACGGCCGTGGTGTGCGGGCCCGGGCTGGGGCTGAACCAGGCCACCCGGGCCCTGGTCGCCCACCTGGTGCGTGGCTGCCGGGCCCCGCTCGTCCTCGATGCCGACGGGCTGAACGCGGTCGCGGGGACCGCCCTGCTGCGGGAGCGCCCGGGGCCGACCATCGTCACGCCGCACCCCGGCGAGATGAGCCGGCTGCTCGGCAGCCCGACCGCCGACGTCCAGGCCGATCGCGTGGCCGCGGCGCGCGGGCTCGCCCGGCGCGACGGCGTCGTCGTCGTGCTGAAGGGTGCGCGCACGCTGATCGCGGACCCCGACGGGCGGCTGGCGATCTGCCCGGCGGGCAACCCGGGCATGGCGAGCGGGGGCATGGGCGACGCGCTCTCCGGGATCCTCGGTGCCCTGCTTGCCCAGCACGTCCCGGCGTTCGACGCCGCCTGCCTCGGGGTCTTCGTCCACGCGGCGGCGGCCGACGCCCAGGCGGAGCAGGGTGGTCAGGTGGGCCTGGTGGCCAGCGACGTGATCCGGGCCATCCGGCCGACGCTGGCCGCGCTGCAGGGCGGGCCGCCCTTCGACCTCGACGATGACGGCCTCGGCGACGAAGACGATTGAGCGCGACAGCGCGAGCCCCGAGGAGACCGAGGCGCTCGGGGCCCGCCTCGGCGCTGCGGCTCGCGGGCGGGAGCTCCTGGGGCTCGTGGGCGAGCTGGGGGCCGGGAAGACCTGCCTGGTGCGGGGGCTCGCCGCAGGTCTCGGCGTCGATCCCGACGAGGTGGCGAGCCCGACCTTCGTCATGGTCGCCGAGTACCGCGGCGGGCGACTTCCCCTGCAGCACGTGGACCTCTATCGCCTCGAAGGTCCCCGCCTTGAGGCGGCAGACGAGGATCGGCTATTGCTGCGGGAGACGCTGCAGGGCGACGGCGTGGCGGCGGTCGAGTGGTTCGACCGGCTCGGGTCCGCGGACGGGGAGGAGATGCTGCTGGTCACCCTTCGCTACGGCGACGGGGACCGCCGGCACCTCCGCTTCGACGCCCGCGGGCGCCGGCACGTTCGCTGGCTCACCGACGCCCTCGGCGCGTGAAGGACTCCCATGGCGCTGATCGTCCAGAAGTTCGGCGGCACCTCGGTCGCCGACCTCGCCCGCATCCGCACCGTCGCCGCACGGGTCGCCCGCACGCGCGCGTCGGGCGACCAGGTCGCGGTCGTGGTCTCGGCCATGGCGGGGGAGACCAACAAGCTGGTCGCCCTGGCGAAGCAGGCCGCGCGCCTGCCCGAGGAGCGCGAGGTCGACGTGCTCCTCGCGACCGGCGAGCAGGTCACCGCGTCGCTGGCCGCGATCGTCCTGCAGGCGATGGGGGTGCCGGCGCGCTCGTTCCTCGGGCACCAGGTGCGCATCGAGACCGACAGCGCCTTCGGCAAGGCCCGGATCGTGCGCATCGATGCCGACCAGCTGCGCCAGACGCTCGAGGCCGGCACCGTCGCCGTGGTCGCCGGCTTCCAGGGCGTCGACCGCAGCGGCAGCATCACCACGCTCGGGCGGGGCGGCTCGGACACCAGCGCCGTCGCGCTCGCCGCCGCGCTCGGCGCCGACGCCTGCGAGATCTACACCGACGTGGACGGCGTCTACACCAGCGACCCGCGCATCGTGCCCCACGCGCGCAAGCTCGAGCGCATCGCCTTCGACGAGATGCTCGAGCTCGCGAGCCTCGGCGCCAAGGTGCTGCAGATCCGCTCGGTCGAGTTCGCCAAGCGCTACGGCGTGAAGGTGCACGTGCGGTCGTCCTTCAACGACAACGAGGGCACCTGGGTGGTCGAGGAGGATCCGTCGATGGAAGCAGTGACGGTCACCGGCGTGGCCGCAGACCAGGACCAGGCGAAGCTGACCGTGCGCGGCGTTCCCGACCGCGCTGGCGTCGCCGCGCAGCTCTTCGGGACGATCGCCGACGCCAACGTGGTGGTCGACATGATCATCCAGAACGCGAGCGCGGACGGCTCGACCGACATGACCTTCACCGTCCCGCGCAGCGACTACGACCGCGCGCTGCCCCTCGTCGAGCGCGTCGCCGGCGAGATCGGGGCGCGCGGCGTGGCGGGGCAGACGGACATCGTCAAGGTCTCGATCGTCGGTGTCGGCATGCGGACGCACGCCGGCGTCGCCGCGCAGATGTTCCGCACGCTCGCGCGCGAGGGCATCAACATCCAGATGATCTCCACCTCGGAGATCAAGATCTCCGTGGTGATCGACGCCCGCTATCTCGAGCTCGCGATGCGGTCGCTGCACGAGGAATTCATCGAGCGACGCTGATGCGACGGGTCCAGCTCTACGACACCACGCTGCGCGACGGCTGCCAGTCCGAGGACGTCAGCTTCACGCTCGAGGACAAGCTGCGCATCGCCGAGCGGCTCGACGCGCTCGGGGTGCACTACGTCGAAGGCGGCTGGCCGGGCTCGAACCCGCGGGACGCGGAGTTCTTCCGGGCGGCGAAGCGGCTCCGCCTGCGCCACGCCAGGCTCGCGGCCTTCGGCTCCACCCGGCGCGCCGGCATCCGCGCCGAGGACGATCACAACCTCGAGCTCTGCCTGCGCGCCGACACGCCGGTCGTCACCATCGTGGGCAAGACCTGGGATCTGCACGTCCGCGAGGACCTCCGCATCCCGCTCGAGGAGAACCTGGACGTCATCCGCGACTCGGTCGCCTTCCTGCGCCGGCACGTCGACGAGGTGATCTTCGACGCCGAGCACTTCTTCGACGGCTGGGCCGCCAGCCCGGCGTACGCGCTCGCATGCGTCGAGGCCGCGGCCCAGGCGGGAGCGACGCTGGTGTGCCTGTGCGACACCCGCGGCGGCTCGCTGCCGCCGCACGTGGGGCTCGCGGTCGACGCCGCCCAGGGGATGATCCCGGGCACGCCGCTCGGCATCCACTGCCACAACGACGCCGAGCTGGCGGTGGCGAACTCGCTCGAGGCGGTCGAGCGCGGCTGCCTGCAGGTGCAGGGGACGATCAACGGCTTCGGCGAGCGCTGTGGCAACGCCAACCTGGTCTCGCTCGTCCCGACCCTGCAGCTGAAGCGCGGCTTCCACTGCGTGAGGCCGGAGCAGCTCGCGACGCTCGCCGCGGTGTCGCGTTTCGTCTACGAGCTGGCCAACCTCGAGCCCAACAAGCGCCAGCCCTACGTCGGCCAGAGCGCCTTCGCGCACAAGGGCGGCCTGCACGTGGCCGCCGTGCAGAAGCAGCGCGAGACCTACGAGCACATCGACCCCGCCCTGGTGGGCAACGTGCAGCGCGTCCTCGTCTCCGACCTCGCCGGCCGCTCGAACCTGCTCTACAAGGCCGCACAGTTCGGCATCGACCTGCAGAGCGACCGCCCGGCGGTCCAGCGCCTGCTCGAGCAGCTGAAGGACCTCGAATCGCGGGGCTTCGCCTACGAGGGCGCCGAGGCCTCCTTCGAGCTCTTGATGCGCGGCGCCCTCGAGGGCGATCGCCGGCGGTTCTTCCGCCTGATCGGCTTCCGCGTCATCGACGAGAAGCGGCACGAGGGCGAGCCCCCCATCGCCGAGGCCACCATCATGCTCGAGGGGCCGAACGGCGAGGTCGAGCACACCGCCGCGCAGGGCAACGGTCCGGTGCACGCCCTCGACCAGGCGCTGCGCAAGGCGCTCGGGAAGTTCTACCCC
>Ga0316622_100001686_pt1 | contig 14687 bp, 13 predicted proteins | sample OWC_Aug_OW2_C1_D_FD_207646 | JGI IMG/M metagenome (GOLD analysis project Ga0316622, IMG submission 207646) | Wetland soil microbial communities from Old Woman Creek delta, Ohio, United States - OWC_Aug_OW2_C1_D5_C | ecosystem: Environmental > Terrestrial > Soil > Wetlands | place: USA: Ohio... | reverse complement strand
TTCGATGCGGAATATTTATGGCTTTTCGGGCGACTCATTAATAACACAGACATGCATTTAGGAAATTTAAGTTTAGCAATAGAAGGAAATGTTTTCAGACTATTGCCTATCTATGACATGTGTTCCATGGGGTTCGCCCCCAAAAGCGGCGGCGAAGTCTTACCTTACGCCTTTGTTCCACCTAAAATTAAAGGTATAAATATTGCCGATGATGTTATTCCTGGGATAAAAGAAATGGCGCATGATTTCTGGGAAAGAGTTGCAAGCGATGAACGCATTTCCCCCGAATTAAAAGATTTTCTTGAACGAGGTAATCCCATTGATTTGATGTGATATATGAAACAATAGTTGTACTACCGCAAGGCGGCTTTGCGATAGCAAGCCGCCTTGGTTATTCGCCAAATCCGCCGTAATCAAAGCTCCCGCGTAGCACTAAAGGTAATGTCCGGCCAACGTTCCTGGGTCAGTTGCAGATTGACCCGGCTGCTGGCTAGATAAACCAGATAGCCGCCGCCGTCCTCGGCCAGATTCTCGAAGGCCTTGTTCTTAAACTCTTCCAGTTTGGCCGGATTTTTGGCGCTGATCCAGCGTACGGTGTTGATCGGCGAGGCGTCGTACACGCATTCGACGTTGTATTCGTTTTTCAGGCGATGCGCCGTGACGTCGAACTGCAGTATGCCCACCGCGCCCAGGATCAAATCATTATTCTTCAAGGGTTTGAAAAGCTGAGTGGCGCCTTCCTCGGTCAGTTGCACCAGGCCTTTTTGCAAAGCCTTGGCTCGTAGCGGGTCTTTCAATACCACGCGGCGGAACAATTCCGGCGCGAAGTAGGGGATACCGCCGTATTTCAGGGTTTCGCCCTGGCTGAAGGTGTCGCCGACCTGGATGGTGCCGTGGTTGTGCAGACCGATGATGTCGCCGGGATAAGCTTCCTCGACGTTCTTGCGGCTGTCGGCCTGGAAGGTGATGGCGTTGGCGACCTGTATGCCCTTGCCGATCCGGACATGATGCAGCTTCATGCCCTTGTCGAACTTGCCGGAACAGATGCGCATGAAAGCTACCCGGTCTCGGTGGGCCGGGTCCATGTTGGCCTGGATCTTGAACACGAAACCGGTGAATTTATCCTCGTCTGGTTGCACTTCCCGCTGTTCTGCCTTCCGGGATTTCGGTCCCGGCGCGTATTCGGCGAAGGCGTCCAGCAATTCGATGATGCCGAAGTTGTTGATCGCCGAGCCGAAAAATACCGGGGTTTGTTCGCCCGCCAGATATTTGTCCAGATTGAATTCGTGACTGGCGCCTTTCACCAGCTCGATTTCGTCACGCAATTCCTGGGCCTGATCGCCGAGCATTTCGTCCAGCTTGGGATTATCCAATCCCTTGATGATTTCCGCCTTGGCGATGCGGCCACCGTGGTGCGGGCTGAACAACAGGATTTCGTCCTTATAAAGCTGATAAACCCCTTTGAAACGCTTGCCCATGCCGATAGGCCAGGTCATCGGCGCGCACTGGATTTTTAGCACGGTTTCCACTTCGTCCAGCAGTTCGATGGGTTCGCGGCCCTCGCGGTCCAGCTTGTTGATGAAGGTCAGGATGGGCGTGTCGCGCAGCCGACAGACTTCCATCAGTTTGATGGTCCTGTCCTCGACGCCCTTGGCGACGTCGATCACCATCAGCGCCGAGTCCACGGCGGTCAGGGTACGGTAGGTATCCTCGGAAAAGTCTTCGTGGCCCGGCGTGTCCAGCAGATTGATGATGCAATCATTATGCTCGAACTGCATCACCGAGGTGGTCACCGAAATCCCCCTTTCCTTTTCCATCTCCATCCAGTCGGAGGTGGCGTGCCGAGCGGCCTTGCGGCCTTTGACGGAGCCAGCCAGCTGGATCGCGCCGCCGAACAGCAACAGTTTTTCGGTGATGGTGGTTTTACCGGCGTCGGGGTGGGAGATGATGGCGAAGGTGCGGCGTCTGCTGCCTTCGGCGGCGATTTCGGAGAGTGTCATGGTTTGTTAAATGATTGGTATATCAATTGCTTATTATCGCGTTTTTTTAGGAAAAAAATAAGAGGGAAGGAATCGATGCTAGGCCGGGAATTGTTCAAGCGGCGTTTTTAGATCGCTCAATCGTGTTTTTTTAGAGTGCTGCCCGACGGTTTAAAGGTGTGCAGATCCGTTTTGGATTCTTCCTCGCTTTGCGTCGCACAGCCCCAGTTCAGGCGTTGATCCTGAGTGAAGCGCTTGCCCAGTTGCCAGGCGATTTCGGCCCTGGCCAATTCCACGCCCAGATAAAAAGCATGGCCGCCGTCCTTTTCGACCTGTAATTTGGGATACAAATCGAACGGATCCTGGGCGGTATGGAAACCGTCGCGGTTAAACACATGCAGACCATCGGCGCTGGTCTGGATGCGGTAGCTGGGATCCTTGATTTCCGCCGCCATCGCTTCGATTTCGTCGCGGCGGTAAGGGAAGGGCGCGGTGTCGTGGATCGTGAGCAAATCGGCGGCGATGTGTTTCGGCAAGGCATTATGCTGTTTGGCGGCATACATGATGCGGCGGGCGCGGTCAGCCTCGCGGATGGCTCGGCAGGCATGTTTGCTGACTTCGGTCGCCAATATATGGTTGATGTTGAGCTCCGAGCAAATGCCCAGCAATATCGCGTTCATCCCAGAAGTATCGGCGTGGGTCAACTCGGTGATATTGCCGACCCCCAGCATCATTTCCACTTCCGGGTAACGTTGCCTGAAGGTGTGGTTGCGAACGATGGATTCGGTAAAGCCGAAGTGAATGGGATCGAGAATAGGATCGACGATGAACGCCCGGTTCTGGCGCTGAAAATGAGCAATAGCCTCATCCAATGAACTCAAGTCGCCGTGTTTTTCCGGAATCAGGATAGGAGTGGCAGCCACTTCCTCGGCTATCCACAGGCTTTTGGCAGTCAGGCTAAGCATGTAATCGGCGCCGGCCTTGCCACCGGCGATCAGGTCGCTGTCTTCCAGCGAATCGATGCTGACCTTGAAACCCTCCTGTTTCAAGGTACGGATGCAGTCGGCCAGATGCGGAAACGGCGTGCCGGGCAGGCAGCCAATGTCGATCACGTCGGCGCCGTTGGCCTTATAGTAATAAGCGCGCTCGACTGCCGCATCGACGCCGATGTTGGGCGCGTCGACGATTTCGGCGAAAATTTTGGTCTGGTATTGGCTTAAGTCGTAGTGGTGGGCGTCCTTGCCGAAGTATAGCGGCAAATCCTTGACCTCTTCCGGGCCGCGTTCCACGGGTACGCCGAGCTGAATCGACAAGGCGTCTAGATCGCCTCGGCAGCGGCCCGGAATCACGATGCGGGTGGCGCCCATGGTGTCCTTCAGGCGCCGGCCTATCATCTCGGCGGTCATCAGTGCCGCCACCTTGACGCCCATTTCCAGTACCTTGTAGCTGAAATCCGGCTCCATGGCCGCCAGAATCTGCCGAAGTTGTTTTTCCGCCAGTTTGCCGGTCAAGAACAGGATGCGCTCGGGTTCCGTATTCATGGCAAAGAGACCAGCCGGTTTGTTACGGCGATTTTCAAGGCATCGACGCTGTCCACCACTTGCGTGTAGGGAAAGTCGCGCAGCTTGTCGGTGGCTTCCAGGTCGATCGGTCGCGGGTAAACCATGACCTTTTTGTGGCCGGGCGCGGTGGTTTCAATGGCGGGAGCGACGTCGCAGGGGTAGACGATGCTTTCGATCCGGCATTTTCCGGCCTGCGCGTAGAGATTGGTGACCAGCGAGTCGGCGATGCCCAGTACGCACTTGGCGACGGTATTCGAGGTGGCGGGCGCCATCACGAAGGTGTGGTAATAATTTTTGTAAAACAGTCCAACCGGCGGCGCGGAAGCGGCCTTGTCGCGGTAGACCGGCAGTTTGTGCTTGATGTCGTTTAGACTGATGCCGTACATTTTTAATACCTCTTCGCCAGCCTGACTCAGATACAAGTCGACATTGTCCAGGCCGAGCATGAACTCAAGACATTCTTCTATATAGTGTCCCGAGCCGGTGATGGCCCAGGCGAGACGCGGAGGCTGCATGATTATTTGGCGGTCATATAGGGAAGCGGCATTATACTTGAAGAGCAATGTGGAATGGCTCCCGGTTTTGGTTTCCGCGTTCAGGAATTTGCTGTCAGATATGCCAAATTGCGGCATAATGAACTATATTTCAGCTTCTTCCGCTAGCATCTCGGTTGGGTAAATCACACATCGTCTACTACTGAAACCATGGAAAGTCTTCAATTCTCGGAACAACAGCGATCTATGATGCCTAACAAAGCGCATGTTTTGGTATTTACCAGCGGTAAGGGCGGGGTTGGAAAGACCTGTGTCACCACCAACGTGGCTTCGGCGATGGTGCATCGGGGCGCGCGCGTTTGTATTTTCGACGCCGATACCGGTTTGGCCAACATCAATATCTTGCTTGGCCTTAGGCCTGAATTTACCCTTGAGCATGTGTTGAGCGGAGAAAAGTCGATTCGCGAAGTCGTCATCACGACAGGGGAAGGTATAGCCGTGGTTCCTGGCGCATCCGGGATTGCCGAATGCGCCAATATCGGTGGGCAGCAGGCAAAGCGGCTGATCGAGGCTTTGTCGGAACTCGAGGCGGAATACGACTACATTCTGATCGATACCGCGGCCGGTGTTGCCGACAGCGTGTTGCAGTTTATCGAATCGGCGCCCTGTGCATTCTTGGTCATTACTTCCGAGCCGACGTCGCTGACCGACGCGTTTTCGCTGTTGAAATTGCTGAATGCCAGAAATTACACCGGACGGCTGAGGGTCGTTGTTAATCAGGCGGTCGATTATCCGGGGGCTACGGAAACCTATCGGCGTTTCGCCTCCGCCGTTGAAAAATACCTGCAAATCAATACCGAATACGGCGGCTTCGTGGCGCGCGATGAAAACGTGCCGAGATCGGTGGCATTGCAGTTGCCGGTGGTGGAGTTGACCGTTAATTCGCCGGCCAGCCGTTGTCTGTATGCGCTGGCCGATAATGTTATGAAATATATTGGCTCCGAACAGCCCGAATCTGGGTTGGCTCACTACTGGGGCAACCTGCTGGTTGAAAGCGATGCATCCACGGCGGATGATAAGCACTTTGCGCCTGAACCGATCAGCGATACACAGGAACAACGTGTCGAGCCGGTGGCGATGATGCCAGCTTCAGTGGACGATCTTTCTCGTAAGCTGCTGGTTGCGATCAAGGCGCAGACGCCCGGACGGGAAATGCTGGAGACTTTTTTGTCGCAATTTGTTTCGCTATATGTGGAACAACAGGGTGGCTTCCCGCAAAGTTTTAAGCAATTGTTCTATCGCTGGCTGGAAGCGGAAAATTACGCAGCACCGCGGCTGGTGGAACTGATTACCACGCTGGAGTCGTTGTATACGAGCCGTTATCAGCAACCGCTGTTTAATCTGGAAGACAGCGCCGCGCGACTAGTGGCGCAGACTCAGGGCGCGGAATCCAAGCTGCGCGGATTGGTCGAACAGTTGCGAGGAGCTTATCGCCAGTCTTTTCATTCTGATGTGTTCGACGCTCAGCAGGAAATTTTGCAGGCGATACAACAGGATGATTTCACCGAGGAACGCTTCGAGGATCTTCTACAGGTGTTGCGGGAGGGATTTCAAAAGCGCTTCAATCGGCCTTATCAGGGACAAAGCGAGTTATTGCTGGAATCGACAGCCGAGGCGCTCACGGCCATGGCGACAGACGAGAAGGATTTGCAAGAAGAAGTGGCTATGATGGCTAAAAGCTTTCAGCAACTGACTTCGCGACGCGACGCGTTGCTGACCGCGATCAAGACCGCTCAGAGCAACAACAGTTTTCCGATTAAATCCAAGACTTCGGTAAACGGTTGATGGGGCGATGATTTCTAATTTATTGGCTTAAATCTTAAGCTGATATTCGCTTAGATCTGAATGAGAGACCCCTCTCGCTATCCGCGAGAAGGGCTTCAAATCACCTAAACTGAACTTAATTTTCTACGCACAAGGTGCCGGAAAAGGTCGTTGGAGAAAATAGCGCATTACCGTTAATTTTGAAATGTCCGTGCCCATCCTTGAATGTTTTTCGGCCATCGACCATCGTCAGTAACTCTGTCGTAATTGCAGGGTTGTCAGCATCAAAAACGATATCCGTCGTATAAACATCGCCCAGTTCGACGGTGCCGGCATTGAAATGGATGGCGGAGGCGGCCGTCAACTGGCCTTGGTCGTTCAAGGTAAGGCCGGAAGAGACCGTGCCAGAAACTGCCCTATTTCCGATAGTGGCCGTTAGTGTGCTCGCAAAACAAGTCGGTGCAGCGGCAGATGACGGTAAAAATATGATGTCGGTAAAATGCTTTGGTTTTGCAAGCAGAACGGCGCATGCAGGATCAGGTTGTAACTGTTGTATTTTTCCGGTTATGGGTGAGCATATATAGTCATCCGCGAGCGTATTAGCCGATGCCAGAGGTAGTGTTAAAGCAATGATAATTGTCGAAAGTTTCATGAATGATTGTATTGAAATGATTGTTAGTGTTACTTGCTCCGTCCAGTGTACATATATGTGGACTCGGTCACAAAATATAGCAGTTTTTTTAAAAAAATTGGATGACAGAAATATGAATTTTCACGAGGGTAGCGGTAGCGGCTTCGGTTAGGTTCCCGGCGCACACTTGGACATCAATGTCTGATGCCGCTTCGATTTAATGCCCAAATTGCCGAGAGGCTGCGATAGTCGCTACTTTGTGGCAGGTCAAAAGCCCGCGGAGGCGGTACAAACAAGACAAGGTTATCCTTGTGCGACTCTTCGTCATAGATTAGATTCGGACATGTCTCGGAAAACCAGCACCGCGCCGACGACCTTCCCGTCAAGCTGCATCGGGTGGGCGGAACAATCGACCGGAAAGGATGTGTCGTCCTTACGCCGAAATAATTCCGAGGATCGTTGCGGGACGCCTTCGCGAAAGGCGCCGTAGATGCTGCATTGTTCCGCGGTCGCGGGTGAGCCGTCGGCGTGACCGGAGTGTATCGTCGCGCAGGTGTCTCTACCCAAGAGTTCTTCCTGGGCGTAGCCCAGCATTGCAAGCGCGGCCTGATTGACGAAGGTGCAGCGTCCATCGATGTCGATGCCGATGATGCCTTCCCCGGCCGATTCCAGTAATAACCGGAAGCGTGTCTCACTGTTACGCAAAGCGGCTTCGGCCCGCTTGCGCTCACACAATTCTTCGTCCATGCGGGCGTTGGCGGCTTCCAGTATCGCGCTTTGTTTTTCTAATTGATCAGTGCGTTGAGCCACCATTTCTTCGAGGCGCCTACGGTAATAGAATAATTCCTGAGCCGTTTCCTTGTCCGCGGTGATGTCAATCAGGACCCCTTGCAGACACAAGGCGCCTCGGGTCTCGTCATGAACCACGTTGGCTTCATCCAGAAACCATCGCGCCTGACCATCGTGCTTAAGCAGCCGATATTCGCATCGCAACGGCGTGTGGTGCTCGTAAGTTAGCGAATAGGCCTCGATGACGCATTGTCTGTCTTCTTCATAAACCCGCTTGAGCAAGCCTTCAGGATCGTTTAGCCATTCTTCGGGCGGAAACCCCAGTTGCTGAATCTGCGGGCTGACATATAGCAGTTGTCCAGGATTATGCAGCGAAGCGATATAGGTGATGGCGGGAATTTGTTCCACCAGGGTGCGGTACTTGGCTTCGGCTTCGCGCAATTGCTCCACAGCCTCGGCTCTGTCCTGGATGGTTTGTTGTTCGCGTAGCGCACGGAGTACCACGGCCGGCAGCCATAACAGGGATTCCCGGTCCGAACCCTTGACTACATAGTCGCGCGCGCCGCGTTTGAGGGCATCGACGGCGATCATGGCGTTATCGGAGCCCGTCAACATCACCACTGGCATCGGCAGGTCGCCAGTCTCTTCGGCCAGTTCGGAAAGAAATTCCACGCCGCTTAAATCCGGCAGATGAAAGTCAAGCAGGACGCAGTCGATCTGTTCGGTTCGGGCGAACTTTAGACCTTGATTGCCGGTTTCGGCCTCGAAGATCACAAAGTCGCAATCAGTGTGCTGGGCGAGCGCGCGCTTGCACGCCAGGCGGTCGATCTGATCGTCGTCCACCAGCAGCAGCCGGATGCTGGGTTTGGCGTTCATAGAGGCGACTCGCTGATGGTCCAATAGGCATCGATGGTGCGCATGATCTCGACGAACTGTTGATACTCCACGGGCTTACGCATGTAACCTGCTACCCCTAGTTCGAAGCTTTCAACTTTATCTTCCTGCTCGTCCGAGGTGGTGAGCGCGACGACGGGTATGCACTTCAAGCCCGGAATTTCCTTGACTGCTTGCAGGAATTCGATACCGTTCATGACCGGCATGTTGAGATCCAGCAGGATCAGGCAAGGGCGTTTGCGGCCCGGATCGCGCAGGTAAGCCAATGCCTCCTCGCCGTTTTCCACGTGTTCGAGCGGATTGACGACGTGCAATTCCTTGATGGCCCGGCGCACGGTCATGGCGTCCACGCTATCGTCTTCGATCAGCAAAATAGGTTTGCTCTTGATTCTCATGGTTTATTTTCTATTTCCGTTGTTGCTGGGTGCTGTTTTGGCACCGTAAAGTAAAAAGTGCTGCCCTGCCCAATGGTGGATTCGACCCACACCTGGCCACCATTCTGCTCGACAATTTTCTTGACGATGGACAGGCCCACGCCGGTGCTCTCCACGCGATCACGAGGATTAAGGGTCTGGAATAACTGGAAGATACGCTCGAAATGGCGTGCTTCTATGCCTGGGCCGTTGTCGGCGACGCTGAGTCGCCAGCTATCCCCTTGATCGGCGCAATCGATTGCGATGTGGCCTTGGGGTTTGTCCAGATAGCGAATGGCATTGGCGATGAGGTTCTGTAATACTTGTTGTATGCCGGTCTTCTCGGCTCTGATCGTTGGCAAGCCGGGGGCGATCGTGACGGAAATATGAGCGGGTGGTGCCAGCGAGTCGACGATCTCATGCGCTAGGTCGTTAAGATCGAGAGACACTACCGTCTCATGTAGCCGGCCGATGCGCGAATAGCGCAATACGCCGTCGATCAAGGCGTCCAGCCGCCGAACGCGTTGTATCAAGAGGCGCAGATGTTCCTGGCCGTCGGCGTCGAGACGGTCCTGCTGGTCGGCGGCGATCCAGTCTGCCAGCGACCCTATGGCGCGCAACGGCGCCTTCAAGTCGTGGGAGACCACATAGGCGAAGTTCTTGAGTTCTTCATTCACGCTTTCCAGTTCGTGAATCATGCGTTTTTGTTCCGTCTCCAGCCGTTTGCGGGAGGTGATGTCATGCACAGTGGCCAGTACTCGTCCTGCTTCGATCGGGCTAAGACTGATGTCCGCAGCGAACTCGCTGCCGTCCTTGCGTAAACCATACAGTTCGGTTTCGCCGCCCATCTTGCGGCTTTCGGGGTGTGCGGCATAATCAGCGCGTCTCGCATCATGCGATACTCGGAAGCGTTGCGGGATCAAATCCTCAATGCCGAGACGGGCAAATTCGTCCCGAGTGTATCCGAACAAACGCTCGGTTGCGGGATTGGTCAGCAGGATGTGCCCGTTCGCGTCGGCGATCAGCATGGCATCAGCGGCAATGTCCATCAGCCAGCTAGCATTATGTTCAATCAGAATGTCTGGAGTAGCGTTAGTCATTAGGTGCGGTTAAATGGCCTCGGGTGACGAGGCGAATTCTACAATATATTATCAGACACTATTGCCGTGCAAATAAGAAGCCGTGGTTTGCGGGAAAACCGTGAGCAAATTCTCTCAAGCTCTAGCGCATACCCAAACATCGACCCGGCTTACTCCGCTTTGTTTTAACGCTAAAGCCAGCTCCGATGCCGTGGCACCGGTGGTCATCACGTCATCGACGATCGCCACATGTTGAAAAGACAAGCTCTTCACAATGCTAAACGCTTGGCGCATGTTTTTTCGGCGCTGCTTGGCGGGCAGGCTGGTTTGATGGGCCGTGTCGCGCTTGCGGATGCAACTGCTTAAATCGACTGGAATCACCAGGATTTTTGATAAATGCCGGGCAAGCTCTATCGACTGGTTGAAGCCTCGTTGCCGATAGCGGTTTAGGTGTAGCGGTATCGGCACGATACAGTCCGGCAATTCGGAGGTTTCCCGGACATGCTTGGCCAGTAAGGTGGCCAACAGGCGAGCATTTTTATACTGATGGCTGAATTTTAGCTGGGCGATCAGATAACGCATATTGCCCTGATAAAGGAAGGGCGCATGCGTTTCGTCGAAGTGCGGCGATTTCGTCAGGCAGCGCCCGCAAAGTTGCGGGGCGTTGATCGCGACTTCGAAGTTTTCGCCGCAGCGATAGCAGCAATGCGTGTTCTTCGGCAGGTCGGCAAAACAATCGGCACACAAATCCAGATCGTCCATTCCCGGTTGTCCGCACAAGATACAACGTGGCGGCAGCAATTTGTTCTGTATAATATTCAGCCAATTGTTCACTTTATTTTTTAAAATAGGTTGATAAGCGCTTGCCGTTTTGCCTGTGTTTGCTTGGAGATTACCAGAATGTCTGCTACCCCGGAACAGATCAACATCGCCGCCCCATTACGCCACGATTGGCGGTTGGCCGAAGTCGAGGCCTTATTTGCTTTGCCGTTCAACGATTTGCTATTCAAGGCGCAAACCGTGCACAGGGTTTATTTCAATCCCAACGAAATTCAGGTCAGCAGTCTGTTGAGCATCAAGACCGGTTCCTGTTCCGAGGATTGCGGTTATTGTCCGCAAAGCGCCCGTTACGATTCGGACCTGAATCCGGAAGCCTTGCTGCCGGTCGACGCGGTATTGAAAGCCGCGCAACAGGCGAAACAGCAGGGCGCGTCCCGGTTTTGCATGGGTGCCGCCTGGCGCAGCCCCAAGGATAGGGACATCGAGCGCGTGGTGCAGATGGTGCAGGGCGTCAAGGCGTTAGGGCTAGAAACCTGCGTGACGCTGGGCATGCTGACCGATACACAAACCAAGGCACTGAAAGACGGCGGCCTGGATTATTACAACCACAACCTCGATACTTCAGAAGATTACTATTCGGAAGTCATCACCACCCGTACCTATCAAGACCGGCTGGATACCCTGGAGCGGGTGCGCGATGCCGGCATCAATGTCTGTTGCGGCGGCATCGTCGGCATGGGCGAATCGCAGACCGACCGCGCCAAGTTGCTGCTGGAGCTGGCCACGCTGCCCAAGCATCCGGAAAGCGTGCCCATCAACATGCTGGTTCAGGTCGAGGGTACGCCGCTGCATGGTCTGGCTGCTTTGGACCCACTGGTGTTCGTCAGGACCATCGCCGTGGCCCGCATCCTGATGCCGAAATCTCGGGTGCGTCTGTCGGCTGGTCGCAAGGACATGAGTGACGAGATGCAGGCCTTGTGCTTTCTGGCCGGCGCCAATTCCATATTCTACGGCGACAAGTTGCTGACCACCGACAACCCAATGACCAACCACGATCAACAATTGTTCGATCGCCTGGGCATGCACATGGGCGGTTCCAGCTACGCCTGATGGAGAACAGTTTTTACGATTTCGCTGGCGAACTGGAGCGGCTGAAACAGCAAAGCCTGTACCGCAGCAGGCGGATAATCGACGGGCCGCAGGATGTGATGCTCAGTGTCGATGGTCGGCAGGTGGTTAATTTTTGTAGCAACGATTATCTGGGCTTGGCTAATCATCCTGAAGTAATCGCGGCGTTTAAAAACGGTGTTGACCGATACGGCGTCGGCAGCGGTTCCGCGCACCTGATCTGCGGACACAGCAGCGCCCATCATGCCTTGGAAGAGGAATTGGCCGCATTCACCGGCCGCGAGCGGGCCTTGCTGTTTTCCACCGGTTACATGGCGAATATGGGTGTGATTTCGGCCTTGCTGGGCCGTGGCGACTGCGTGCTGGAAGATAGGCTCAATCACGCATCCTTGCTGGATGGCGGCTTGCTGTCGGGCGCGCGCTTCAAGCGTTATCGGCATGCCGATAGCGACGATTTACAGACCAAGCTGGCCGGTTGCGATACTAAAATCATGGTTGTCAGCGACGGCGTGTTCAGCATGGACGGCGATCTGGCGCCATTGCCCGAGCTGAGCCGGCTGGCCAGTCAATATCAGGCCGGCTTGCTGATCGATGATGCCCACGGCTTTGGTGTGCTTGGCGCAACCGGAGGCGGCATTGTCCAGCATTTTGGGTTGACGCCGCAGGAAGTGCCTATGTTGATGGGTACCTTGGGTAAGGCCTTTGGCACTTTCGGCGCCTTCGTGGCCGGCTCGGAAGCGCTGATCGAAATGCTGATCCAAAAGGCCAGGACCTATGTGTTTACCACCGCACTGCCGGCCGCAGTCGCCGAAGCGACTCGTGCCAGCTTGCGGCTGTTGCAGCAGGAATCCTGGCGGCGCGACAAGTTGCAACGGTTGATTAGGCGATTCAGAGACGGCGCCCGGCAGCAAGGATTGCAATTGATGGATTCTTTTACTGCTATTCAACCTGTTTTGATCGGCGACAGCGAACGGGCGGTGGCCGCCAGCAACCGTCTGCTGGAACAGGGTTTCTGGGTCAGTGCAATCCGCCCGCCCACCGTGCCGGCGGGAACGGCGCGGCTGCGCATCACCTTCTCGGCGAATCATACCGAAACACAAGTCGATGCCTTGCTGGAGGCATTGGCTAAGGTACTGATATGACGAAAATCCATAGGGAAATTTACGGTGAAGGCCGGCCGCTGGTGATGATACATGGCTGGGCAATGCATAGCGGCGTCTGGCGCGAATTTGCCCGGCAATTGGCTGAGCATAAGCAGGTGATTTGTCTGGACTTGCCGGGGCATGGCCGTAGCGACGGCGTAAATTCGTTTACTTTGCCCGAAATCGGCGCAGCATTGCTGGAAGCGATACCGGTGCCGAAATTCAGTCTGTTGGGCTGGTCGCTGGGTGCTACGGTAGCGATCGATATGGCCAGCCGTTTTCCGGAGCGGGTGGAGTCACTGCTGTTGCTGGCTGGCAATCCGAAATTCGTGCAGTGCGATGATTGGCCGGGTGTAAAGTTCGAGGTTTTGGATGCGTTTGAATCGCTGCTTTCAAACGATGTACGGCTGACGCTGATGCGCTTTCTGGCCTTGCAGGTGAATGGATTGCCTGATGGCAAACGCTTGCTGCAGTTAATGAAGCATGCGATGCAGGAATGCGAGCCGCCGTCGGTCGAGGTGCTGCGGAGTGGCCTGGATATTCTTGAAAGAAGCGATTTAAGGGCGGCCCTGAAACATCTTCGATGCCCCTGCAGTATCGTTTTGGGCGACCGAGATAAGTTGGTCCCTATTGGCTGCGGCCTTGCCTTGAAGGCTCTCAAGCCCGAGATAGACGTACATGTGCTGGAAAATGCCGGTCATGTACCGTTTCTTTCCCATGCTCCGCGGTTGCTCGATATTCTGAGGACCATCCCATGACGGCTGTCGGGCATCTGGATAAAGTCAAGATCAAACGCTCATTTGCAGCCGCCGCCGGCAGCTACGACGAGTTGGCTGTGCTGCAGCGCCAAGTTGGTTTGGCGTTGCTGGAAAAATATCCACTCGACGCTTCGCCGGGCGTGATCTTGGATGTGGGTTGCGGTACAGGTTTTTTAAGTCGGCAATTGCCCGTGGATTCATCCAGCCAGCACTTGGTAGCCTTGGATATAGCCTTTCCTATGCTGCTGGCAAGTAGGCAAAAGAATTTGAACTTACCGGTTCACTATCTTTGCGCCGATGCCGAGAGTATGCCGTTTGCCGCGCACAGTATTCGACAAATTTATTCAAATCTGGCCCTACAGTGGTGCCAGGATTTGCCTGCCGTGTTTGCGGGTTGCAAGCGCGTGTTAAAGTTTGGCGGGCAGTTGGTGTTTGCAACTTTCGGTTCATCGACCTTGCGGGAGTTAAAGTCGGCCTGGGCGGAAGTCGACGGCTTTGCTCATGTCAACGAATTCTACGGATTTGAGCAAATCAACTGGTTTTTGCAGGATGCCGGATTTCAATCTATTTCCAGCGAGGTGGCGATGTATCAATCCAGTTATCCGTCGGTGATGGCGTTGATGCGGGAATTGAAGGGCATAGGTGCCCATAACGTCAATATGGACAGAAATAAAAAGCCGACCACTCGCCGGCAATTGCAGCACATGATCAGCTGTTATGAAGGCAATATGGTTGGTACGGAGGTGCTTGCCAGTTATGAAATTATTTTCGTGCGAGCGCAACGGTAAGCAATGAAGGCAGGCTTTTTCGTTACCGGAACCGATACCGATGTCGGAAAGACCTGGGTTACCTTGGCCTTGATGTCCAGGTTTCGGCGGCAGGGATTTACGGTGGCGGGGATGAAGCCGGTGGCGGCGGGTTGTGACTGGCTGGATGGGCGGTTAAAAAATCAGGATGCGCTGCTGATTCAGGAAAATTCCGAGCCGGGCTTGGAATACGAACAAGTCAATCCCTATGCATTCGAGTTGCCGGTTTCCCCGCATCTGGCTTGCGGCGATATAGAGGTCGGAATGGATGCGATTCTGTCGGCGTTTGACGAGTTGAAAAAAAAAACCGATGTCGTGCTGGTAGAGGGTGCCGGCGGCTGGTTGTCGCCCTTGAGTTTGATATTCGACAACGCCGATCTTGCCGCCGCGATGCAACTGCCGGTTATC
>Ga0316622_100001685_pt1 | contig 14687 bp, 11 predicted proteins | sample OWC_Aug_OW2_C1_D_FD_207646 | JGI IMG/M metagenome (GOLD analysis project Ga0316622, IMG submission 207646) | Wetland soil microbial communities from Old Woman Creek delta, Ohio, United States - OWC_Aug_OW2_C1_D5_C | ecosystem: Environmental > Terrestrial > Soil > Wetlands | place: USA: Ohio... | reverse complement strand
CGCAACTCGCACACGAGCCATGCCGGCAGCGCGAAGAGCACTGCGTGCGCTACGAAATTCCAGGCCAGGATACCGATGCCGGCGGCTACGCTGGTCGCGAACTCAGCGACTGACGCAACGGCGGCCGCGCCAACCGCAGCGATCAGTCCAGCACGCAGGCCGTGAAGCCAGGCGACGGCGAGAACCGCGGGCAGGTAGAAAGGCTCGGCCCGCAACACACCGCCCGTTGTGGCGTCCACAACGCCACAACCACCAATCCAGCAGGCTGCAAAAGCAAGCGGATAGCGAGGTGGTTCCTGCACGAGATCAACCGAGTTGCGACTGCGCAAGAAACTCTCCGGATCGGCCACGCCTGATGCTAATCGGAAAGTGTGTCCATACGACGTCAGCCGGTCTACCGACGGATGCACACTGTGAAAAGCTGCGGATCGCATCACACAATCGGGCACCGATGCGCTTCGCGGTTGTCCCGGTTGTCGAACCGCGAGCCTGTCATCCCCAGAGCGCGGGGTCGGGCGGATGCATCACGCTGGACTCGAAGCGAATCGGCGGCTCCCGGTCCTGGCGCTGCAGCAGCGGTCCGTCGAGATCAACGTAACGGCACGCTTGTGCAATCAGGAACGCCGGTGCCATCGCCAGCGACGTTCCGCACATGTTTCCGACCATGAGCCGGAGTCCGAGCCGCGTTGCCTCGGCGCACATGCCCAGCGCCTCGGTCAGGCCGCCGCACTTGTCCAGCTTGATGTTGATGTACTGGTAGCGGCCCACGAGATCGGGCAGCGAATGACGGTCGGTGCACGATTCGTCCGCCGCAAGCGGCAGCAGCTCGGGTAATCCGTCGAGGACCGAGTCCTGGCCGCGCGGCACCGGTTGCTCGACCAGTTCTACGCCGAGGCCCTGCAGTTGCGGCAGGAGCCGCTCGAGCAGCGAGCGGGACCACGCCTGGTTGGCGTCGACGATCAACCTGGCCGTGGGGTGTTCCTCCCGCACGATCCGTACCAGATCGACGTGCCGCTCGGCATCGAGCTTGAGTTTCAGCAAGCCATACGGCAACGCATCACGTGCCTTGCGACGAATGTCAGCCTCGCTGCCGAGTCCGACCGTGAAGGCAGTCGTTACCGGGCGGGGCAGGGCAAGACCCGCGGTCCGCCACGCAGCGACCCCCGTCTCCTTGGCCCGCAGGTCCCACAGCGCGCAGTCGAGGGCGTTACGCGCGCCACCGGCCGGCAGGAGGTGAAGCAATTCCTGACCAGTGATCCCGTCGTGCAGGGCGTGCTGCACCGATGCGACCTGCGCCGCCAGCGTCTCGGGTGTCTCGCCGTCGTAATCGACGCCCGCCGCTTCGGCCCACCCACGCGCGCCGTCTCGACCAATGAGGGTGACGAGCAGGACCGGCACGTGCGTGATGGAGTCGCGCGCCGTAGTGAAAGGCTCGACCAGCTCCCAGCGTTCGACTTGAGTCCTGACTGAAATCATTCAGCGACGAGCGCCGCAGCGAGACGATCGACACCGCCGCGCATCGGATCGCAGACCGGGAGTCCGAGCTCATTCTCGAGGCGGACCCGACAGTCGTGCCATTCGGCTTGGTCAAGTGTCGATGAATTGATGCTGATGCCCACGCACCGGATGCCGCGATTCGTCAGTCGGCCGGCCTGCAGATAGACGTCGATGGCTTCACGCAACGACGGAATCGGATAGTCGGGATACTCCTCGATCGTCAGTCGCTCTGGCGCATGGCAAAGGACGATTGCGTCGGGTTGCGAGCCGTGGAGCAGCCCGATGGTCACGGCCGCGTAGGCTGGATGAAAAAGCGACCCCTGACCCTCGATGACGTCCCAGTGTCCCGGCGCATTGTCCGGTGAGAGCGCCTCAGCCGCGCCAGCCAGGAAGTCCGCGACCAGCGCATCCACGGCAATTCCACTGCCGGCAATCATGATTCCCGTCTGGCCAGTCGCCCGAAACGTCGCAGCAACACCTTTCGCCTGCAGCGCGTGAGTGAGTGCGAGCGCGGTGTACTTCTTGCCGAGAGCACAGTCCGTTCCGACCGTGAGTACGCGCTTGCCGGTGCGCTTGCGGCCACTCGCGACACGATACGCCGCACTCGAATGGCGCACATCGACGAGCCGTACGCCGTTTGCCTCGGCCGCGCGCACCAGGCGTGGAAACGTGCTGAGGCGGGTGTGCAGACCGCTGACGACGTCGAGCCCAGCGTTGAGCGCGGCCTCGAGATCGTCCTGCCAGTGGTCCGGCAGTACACCACCCGTCGGTGCAACGCCCACGACGATCGAACCGGCACCTCGAGCGGCAGCCTGAGACGGCGACAATCGCGGTGCGCCGACGCTGACGCCCGCGGCAGGCAGCGACCATTCGCCGATCACGTCCGCACCACACCAGTCGTACAGACCGAATGCCGTCTTGCAATCGGACTTGAGGGTCGCGTCACCCAGGTACAACAGGTACGGCTTGCGCAGCATGAGCACGGGCGTGGTCCAGGCGACTCAGGGCTGATAGGCGGGGCTGCGCAAAACACGGCCCGGATGTTGGCCTGTCACCTTGCCGTCACGGACTATCCATTCTCCCGACACCATCACGTCCGGGATTCCAAGCGGCGGTGCCTCGGGGTTCTCGACGGTCGACTTGTCGATCACGACGGCAGGATCGAACACGACCAGGTCGGCGACGTAACCGACCGCGATCCGGCCGCGATCCTTCAGCCCCAACTGTGCGGCGGGAAGGCCAGACATCTTCTGGATCGCCGCCTCCAGCGGCAGCACCTTTTCCTCGCGCACGTAGCGGCCGAGCACGCGGGGGAAAGCGCCGGCGCCGCGCGGATGTGTGCCGTGCAGTTCGCCGTCGCTGCAGAACATGATGTCGGGATGCGCGATGAACCAGCGCAGGTCATCCTCGCTCATCGACGCGACCAGCACGTTCTCCATCGATTCGTCGCTGCCGACCTCGGACTCCGTGGTCTTGACGATGCGCATGTAGGCTTCGACCGGCGTCACTTGCCAGGTCGCAGCGACCTGTTCGAGCGTCTGGCCCGCGAGTGCAGGCTCTGGCGTGTACTTCCCGAGGCGAATGGCCGCGGCGCCACCGTTGTCGGCGATCGCGCGCGCCACCTTTTCAGCATTGAAATAGTCGCGGTCCGGAACCAGGACGCGGATCGTCGAGTGCCAGAAAGTGTACGGATACACATCCGCTTTCAGGTTGATGCGCTCGCGGCGGGCCTGCTCGAAATACGCTGGCATCCGCGCCGCCGCCTGGTGCCAGACCGGCGTCGAACCGAGCTTGATGTGCGTGATCTGAACGGGAATGCGAGCTTCGCGACCGATGCGCAGGACTTCGTCGAACGCGTCGAAGGTCCGGTTTGCCTCGTCGCGGACGTGGCTGATGTAGAAGCCGCCCGTCGCCGCCGCCACCTTCGCCAGTTCGACGACTTCGTCCGTGGTCGAAAAGTGCGCCGCTTCGTATTCGAGGCCCGTCGACAGGCCGAAGGCACCAGCCGTCAACTCCTTCGCGAGCAGCGATTTCATCTGCGCGAGTTCCTGCGCGGTAGAAGGTCGGTACAGATCCTTGCCCATGGCCTGTTGGCGCAAGGTCGCATGGCCGACCATGCTCGCCACGTTGATCGCCGGCGGCGTGGCCGTGAGCTTCCCGAACCAGTCCCGCAACGGGTAGTCGGACTCGCCATCCTGACCAACGACAATCGTGGTCACGCCCTGGCGACTCACCGTGGCGGCGTCGAGGTCCTCGAGCAGTCCGCCACTGCCATGGCTGTGCATGTCGATGAAGCCCGGCGCGAGGGCCAGGCCGTGTGCATCACGCACAGTCTCGCCGGGAAGCGGCCCAAGCTGCGGTGCGATCGCTGTAATCCTGTCGCCCCGGATGCGGACGTCCGCGGCGAACGGCTGAGCGCCCGTTCCGTCATAGACGGTGACGTGACGGATCAGTACGTCAGCGTACGCATTGACGCCAGACAGGAGCAAACCGACGGTGGCCAGAAGACCTGCAGTTCGCATGACGATTGCCCCAAGCAGCGCAAAGTCGGGAGTCTACCGGGCAATTTGCCAGGAGAGCCAATCCGCACCCGGCGTCACTTTGCTGACAGGCCGCTTTTGGGGATGACCTGTCAGCCCTTCGGGTAGCCGACCGTTTGCGACAGCAGCACGTGCTGATCGTGGGTGAGGCCAAGGGCGTCAGCGATGGCGGAGCGATCGATCCAGGCACGGATCACAGTGACAAGTCCCGTGCTGGAGGCGTACAGGTAAACGTTCTGGGCGATCGCGCCGGCGGCGGCAGAGGCGTAGCTCTCGCGACTTGCAACCGGGATCAACTTCATGCGCGAGTGATCCACGACGTAGACGAGGTCGAGCGGCGCGTCGTCCACGAAATCCTGATAACCCGTGACGCTGCGCAAATCGCTCCCTGCAACGAGCCGCAGCGCGTGTGTCCTGGCATCGTAGAGGTAGGCACCGTCGGGAAGGGCGACGTAGACATCGATCTCCTGCGCATTGATGGCAGAGGGGGCCGTGCGCCCGCCGTCGCGTCGGTTCACGCCGAAGGCAGCCCACAGCAGACTGGAGAGTACGGGCAGTGGCAGTGGCTTGCGCGCGAACTCACGCGTTGACCGGCGTTTGGCCAGTGCCTGCATGAGCGGCAGGCCGCCGCGCTTGTCCGGTGCAGGCAGCTTGATGACGGGACGGGCATCGCCTTTTGCGGGGCGCGGTCGCAACTGCCCCATCGCGCCGAGTGCAAGCTTGGTCAACGTGCTCATTGTAGTGCTCCTTCGCGGGTGCGCGCTGGCCGTGGCACCAGTCAAATGCACTCTGCGGCGAACAGATTGAACCGGCAATAGCGCCAAGTGCGTCTTTTGACACCTCAATTGGCGTGGTAGCAGCGTCCAAAGTGGAATGTCATACGGACTGCTGTCGGACATTGTCCTCATCCTGCACGCCGGGTTCGTGGCGTTCGTGGTGCTGGGTGCACTGCTCATGTTGCACTGGCCGCGTACTGCCTGGATTCACGTGCCGGTCGTGTGCCGCTACTCGTTCGGCGCGATGCGGAGCTCTGCACCTCGATCCAGCGGGTTTGGTGCACGCGAGCAGGGCCGCCACCGCGTCGTGAACGGCTGCGCGTGGGCAGCGAGGAGGCCACCCACGCGGCAGGACCCTACGGCCCGACCGGGCTGATCTCCTCGACCGGCAGCAGGCGGCGCTCGAAGACGAACAGCTCGTCGCTGGTGTCGTCGCCGATCCGCAGCAGCATCAGCTCGAGCGGCTGATGTCGGGCCTGGGCCTGTCGTGCTCGCTGCAGCAGGGCGTCCAACGACGCCACCGGGGCACGGTCGGCGGTGACGACCAGGTCGTAGTGCATCACGCCGGCCGTTTCGGCGGCGGAGCCCGGATCGACGTGGTGCACCATCAGCGCGGGCAAACCGACGATCAGGCCGGCGGTGAGCGACTCCGCGCCGGCGAACACGGCGCCGTCCAGCCACAGGCCGCGGCGCTCAGTGATCTTCGCGGCGGGCGGCCAGCGTCCGTGCAGCGTCAGCTCTCGACCGTCGCGACGCACGCGCAGGGCCACCGGGTCCAGGTGCCCGCGCAGGGCGTCCATCAGGTCGGTCGCGGTGGCGAGGTCCCGCGTGGGCGCGCCGAGGCCGAGCACTTCGTCGCCGACGCGCAGGTCGAGTGTGCCGGCCGGCAGGCGGGAGCGAGCGATGATCATGGTCACTTCGTCGTTGTCATCACGGGCGAAGTCGACGACGGTCGCGGGCGGCGAAGGGTCGCGGCCCGCCCGCAGCAGGTCGAGGATCGTGCAGGCATAGGGCATGGGCACCGCGAAGCTCAAGCCTTCGACGGATTCCTCCTTGACCTTGGCCGTGTTGATGCCGACGACCTCGCCGGATTCGAGGCTGATCAGCGGACCGCCGGAATTGCCTTCGTTGATCGGGGCGTCCGTCTGCAGCATGTTGACGCCGAGGCGCGTGGTCACCGCCGAGGTGATGCCGCGCGTGCCCGTGAAGCGAAATCCCCACGGGTGGCCGAAGGCGCCGACGGGGTGACCGACCGGCGGGATCCCGCTGCAACTCAAGGTGGGTGTGCGCGTCGGTGTGACCCGGCGGCTCGGTTCGAAGGCCAGCACGGCCAGGTCGAGGTACGGGTCGACATAGAGGCGCGTGGCCGGGATTGCGTGCCCGTCCTTGAACGCGATGGTGACCTTGCCATAGGAGTGGCCGGCGACGTGGGCGTTGGTGAGTACCCAGCCGCGCGTGGCGTCCACGAGCAGACCGGCGCCGATCCAGCTCCCCTGGTCGTCTTCGATGAACGGCTGGTTGACGGCCGCGCGCACCTGCACGGTCCAGTCGGCGGCGGCGCGAAAGGCGTCCTCGCCCGGACTCTCGGCGTGGGCGATCGAGGTCAGCAGCAGCAGACACAGCAGACGTGAGGACATGTGAAACCTGCAATCGCGCGCCCGTCGGGGCAATCGGCGAAGAGTACTGCCTGGACGGGATCACGGGGTGAGCCCGTTGTTCGAGATCCTGCGATTCGGTGGTGCCTGCGGCGCGGAGATTGTCGGGCAAGGTTGAGCGCACGGAGCGGGGGTCTTTCTCCTGTGGTGTAATCGGTCGCGACCGGAAGCCTCACGGGTGGGCCGGTGTGGAGCCGACTGTCAGGGAGGAAGCCGCGCATGCGACGTGCCGTTCGTTTCGTCGGGCTGACGACAGTTCTGGTTCTGTTGGCCGCGTGTGGGGGTGGTCGGGACGAGTCGCCTACCGCGACGAAAGCGAGCGACGAAAAGGTCCTTAACGTCTACAACTGGGCCGACTATATCGGTGAGTCGACGATCGCGGACTTCGAGGCGCGGACCGGGATCAAGGTCAACTACGACGTCTACGACTCGAACGAGGTCCTGCAGACCAAGCTGCTGACCGGCGGCTCCGGTTACGACGTGGTGGTGCCGAGCGGAGCCCCGACGCATCACCTGATTCAGGCCGGAGCGCTGCGGGCGCTCGACAAGTCGAAGCTCAAGAACCTGGCGAACCTGGATCCGCGCATTCTGCAGATCGTGACTGCCTTCGATCCCGCCAACGAACATGCGCTGCCGTACATGTGGGGAACGACGGGAATCGGTTACAACCCGGATCTGGTGGAGAAGGCCCTCGGCACGCGGACAATTGACAGCCTGGCCGCGGTGTTCGACCCGGCGATTGCGTCAAAGCTCGCTAAATGCGGGATCACGCTGCTCGATGCACCCAACGACATGTTCACCGTCGCTTTCCATTATCTCGGGCTGGATGGGAACAGCCAGCGACCCGAAGACTGGGCGGCGGCCGAGGCTGCGCTCAAGAAAGCGGCGCCCTACGTCCGCTACTACCACTCGTCGCAGTACGTCAGCGATCTGGCGAGCGGGGAGGTCTGCGTGTCGATCGGCTGGAGCGGCGCACTGCAGCAGGCGCGGTCCCGCGGCGCGCAGGCCGAGTCGCCGGTCGAGGTCGTGTACGTGATCCCGAAGGAGGGGGCGATGATCTGGTTCGACATGTTGGCCATACCGACCGATGCGCCGCACCCGGAGCACGCGTACGCGTTCCTCGACTACCTGATGGAACCGAAAGTCATCGCGGATATCACCAACGCCGTCGGGGAGGCGAACGGCAATGCAGCTGCGTTGCCGTTCGTCGCCGAGACGCTGCGGAACGATCCCTCGATCTATCCAACGAACGAGGTCTTCAAGCGGCTACATCCCGATCAGCCGTGGCCACCGGCGATGAACCGCGAGATCGCGCGGGCGTGGACGCGAATCAAGACCGGAGATTAGGCACCGAGGTGGAGAGCAGGGGACACTCGCTGTGAAAACTCGCGCGACAACGGAACGCTTGCTTGCTAGCCGTTCCGATGGCGGCGGTCGCCGGCTTGCCGTCTAACGAAGTCCGATTCGGTTGATCAGCTCGGTGTATCTTGGATCGCTGCGCAACGGCTCGTAACCGGGATCAAGGTGCAGATAGATCAGGCCGGCCGAGCGCGCCTGGTAGGCGCGCTCGAGCGCGTCGAAAGCACGGTCGAGGTCGCCCACCGCGGCGTGACCCATCGCCAGGTATTCGGCGCGCACGTACTGCTGTCGTGACTCGTTCTCCAGGCGCGCGAGGATCTCCTCCGCCTCTTCACGGCGGCCGAGTGCCGCCAGCGCCCGTACGATCATGGCATCGTAGGAACGTACGGCCGTGTCGAGGCTCTGGCCGCGCTGAAACCAGTCCAGGGCCTGCTCGGCGTCGCCCTTGGCGAGGTAGGCGGAGCCGACGAAGACGAAGCCGCGGCCGTACTTTTCATCGATCTCGAACGTCTCCGCACCCTGCGCGATGGCGGCCGGGTAGTCCCTGGCATACAAGAGCAGGCGCGTGGCCCAGCCGAAGTACTCGACCCGCAGCGGGTCGAGTTCCAGGGCGCGGCGCACCGCGGTGATCCCGTCCGCAAGACGTCCCACCACCGGCAGCGCCGTTGCCAGGACCCAGTGCGCTTCCGCGTTGTTGGGGCTGAGCGCCACGGCGCGCTCGACGTGGCGCACGCCGTCGGCGAACTTCCACTCGTGCCAGCACAGCACCTTGCCGATCGAAATCATGGCGTCGGCGAGGTCGGGATCCCGTTGCAGGGCCCGCTCGGCGGCCGACTTGGCGCGGGGATAAGCGTCGTCGGGCGGAACCCAGTCGTCCGCCAGATCGCACCACACGTCGGCGATGCCGGCGTAGGCACGTGCAAATCCGGGATCCTGCAGCAGCGCATTCTGGAACAGGTCGTAGGCCTTGCGCAGGCCGACTTCGCTGAACTTGTTGAAATGAAAACGACCCTTGAGATACGTCGTATAGGCGTCGAGACTCTTGGTCGGCGCCACGACGCCCGCTGCGTCGCCGGTCAGTTGCAGCTTCAACGCGTCGACGATGGAGCGTGAAATGTCATCCTGGACCGCGAAGATGTCTTCGAGCTGGCGGTCGTAGGTTTCGGACCAGAGCTGGTAGCCGTTGTCGACGTTGACCAGCTGCGCCGCAATCCGGATCCGATTGCCCACTTTGCGCACGCTGCCTTCGAGCAGGGTGGTGACGCCGAGCTTCTCGCCGATCTGGCGCACATTTACGTCCTTGCGGCCCTTGAAGGCGAAGCAGGACGAGCGGGAGGCGACATGGATACCAGGAACTTTCGACAAGGCGTTGATGATTTCCTCGGTCATGCCATCGCTGAAATACTCGTTCTCGGGATCGGCACTCATGTTCGCGAGCGGCAGGACCGCAATCGCCTTCGGTCCCGACGCCAGCTTCGGCGGATCCGCCGGCGCGTGACGGACATCGACCGCGTTCGGTCGCGACGTCGCCTGGGCCGCGCGTTCCGCGAACGCCGCAAACGCCGACTCTCCGGTCAGCCGCGACCATTGTCGTTCGCGAAAGCGGTCGGGGACTCGAGCCAGTGCGTCACTGGTCTCGTCGATCACCACCGGCATGAGGAAGGCCTGATCGTCGGAAATCAGGTGCGAGCGGTCGACCGCAAGTTTCCATTCCAGCCGGAAGTAGCCTTCACTGCGCGACTCGGTGTTCTTGGAGATGACCGGCACGAACAGCATGCAATCCTTGATCCGCTTGCGGATCGAGGCGTCCCACGCATCGCCGCCCCGCAGTTCGCTCTGGTCGAACCACACCTCGAGCCCCTGCGCGCGCAGTGCATCGGCGAGGCGCCGGGCGATCTCCGCGTCCTGCGAGGCATAACTTAGAAATACGGCTCGGGTGTCTTCGGGCATGGCAGTTGGTCAGTAAACTTCGAGTATTCGGGGTCCGGTGAAAGGGGTCAACCCGAGCGCGGTGAGTTCCGGTAGAGGCGTCGCTCCCTGAGGATTGGATCGGGGGGACGCAGGCTGCGCCTGCTCGCGTCGCGAGACGACGCCTCGGAGTGGTCTGGCGACGGGTTGGAAATTCGGGAAGCTGGACGGAGGCTCTGCGACCGCGCGCGATCGGTGATCGCGCTTCAATCTGGTTTACAACGCTACTGCGCTGTTACACCGTCGACGAAGGAACGTTTCCTGCTGGCGGGGTAGAGACCCATGGTTGCGTCCACGAGTGCGCCGCGCGGCTGGGAATGGCCTGTGCTGTAATCGAGTCGGGCTGGAAGGCCGGCGGTCAGCCGGGATCGGGCCGAAGTAAAGCCAGGTGAAAGGGGGATGTCGTATGCGGCGGATGGTCCGTTCGGTGGCTCTGGTTCTGGCGATGCTGTGTGGGAACCTCGCTGCGTGCGGGGCGCAAGCGTCGACACCGTCCGCGGTGCCGATCGAGCAGGAGCCGGCGCATCGGCTGGTGCTGCAGAACGAGTACGTACGAGCATTCGAGGTCCGGCTGCCGCCCGGCGACGCGACGCTCTGGCACGTGCATCTTCACGATGGAGTTTCGGTGCGACTGACGGACGCGACCATCGAGGACCAGCCAAAGGATGGGAACGTCGAAACGATTCGTCTGCGTCGGGGGGAGCTGAGCTACGGGGCCACGCCGACGGCACGGACGCATCGAGTCCGTAACGTCGGTGAGACAACCTTCCACATCGCATACGTCGAATTGCTGACCCCATCGGGCGTCAGCACCGATCGAACAGACGCGGCCGCGCCCGAGCCGCGCGTCGTGCTCGAGAATGATCGCGTGCGCGCGCTGCGGCGAATCCTGGCGCCCGGCGAAGCCACTGTCATGCATACGCACGCGTCGAGGGGCGTGGGCGTGCCCGTCACGGTGGGTCGGCTCGAGATCACCAATCCGGAGGGCGCCGTGAGAACGGTCGAGCTCAAAGTCGGCGCGGTGCAATGGATCGAGCCGGGAACCACTCACCGGCTGAAGAACGTCGGTGACGCACCCATCGAAATCGTCGACATCGAACTCAAGTAGAAGGGAAAGCTCGCCATTTACCCGGCTCGTCGTGAGCCTCGCCCTTCGGGCCCACCTTCGGTGGTTCAGAAATCGTTCCAGCGATTTCTGTCGCGCGGCAAGCGCCACGCCTCGGAGTCGTTTGGCGAGGCTCAGTGTCGATGCTCGCGCGGCCACAGCACCCACATGCGCAACGGTTGGCGCATGCGGCCGGCCTGCTCGGCGGCATCGCCGTCCCAGCCCCAGAAGTAGTCGGCGCGCACCGCGCCGACGATCGCGCTGCCGGTGTCCTGCGCCAGCACCAGTCGACGCAGTGGTGCGTTCGACCGCGGTTCGGTGGTGTCGATCCAGACCGGCGTGCCGTAGGGCACGCTCTTCGGATCCACCGCGATCGAGCGCTTGGGCGTGAGCGGCACGCCCTGCGCCCCGCGCGGGCCGAGCGCGGGATCGGTGAGCGGCTCCTCGCGGAAGAACACGTAACGCGGGTTGGCCCACAGCAGTTCGTCGGTGCGTGCCGGGTTGCGCTGCGCCCAGTCCCTGATCGCGGGCCACGTCGCCTGACCGGCCTGCAGCTCTCCCTGGTCGATCAGCCAGCGTCCGACCGAGCGGTAGGGTTGATCGTTGTGTCCGGCGTAGGCGAGACGGACCGTGCGGACCTGCCCGTCCGGTTCGGTGAGGCGCAACCGGCCCGAGCCCTGAATCTGCAACATCAGTGCGTCGAGCGGGTCGGCGACGTGGGCGATTTCGCGGCCGCGCAGTGCGACCTGGGCCTGCGGCAGCGTCTGCAGCTGCTGGCGCGTCCAGTACGGCCGTCGCGCGGCGAGATCGGCGGGCGGCGCGTGGAGCGCCACGCGATACGGCCCACCCGGCCGGCGTCGCGCGTCGATGAGCGGTTCGAAGTAGCCGGTGATGAGACCGCCGGCATTGCCGTCGAGCGATTCGACCCGATAGGGCTGCAGGTGGCGCATCAGAAAGGCGCGCATCTCGGCGTCGTTGGCCGGCGGCTTCCGCTGCACGTGGGTGCAAAGCGCGGTCCAGGACGGTGTCGCGCGTTGGCAGCTCAGTCGCAGGGCCGGCCAGGCCGTGTGCGGAGTGTCGGCGTTCCAGCCCGGCAAGTCCTGCCACGCGACCGGAACCCAGCGCGAGCCCTCGCGGGTCACGCTGCCCGCGGGCGCGCTCGGCTCGAAAGGTGGAGCGCTCGAGCAGGCGGCGAGGCTGCCCACGATTGCGACGGTTAGCCATCTCACGACGCGGCCAAAGCTAAGCGGGTTGGCGGCGCGCACAGCGCGGGCGTTCATCGTGGACTGACGGTCATGCGTGGATGGGTGTCGTGGCGCAGTGAAGATGAATGTTGCCACAGGACACACGTGGCGCTGGGTGCGGCACGTTCGCCCGCACGCGTGGTGCCTCGGTGGGAATTGGCGCGGCGCTGGATGGATCAGCGTCCGGGCGGTGCCAGCAGCAACGCGCCGAAGCCGAGCACAAGAAACAGCTCGACGGCGACACTGACGAGGATGGCGGGACCGGCTCGACGGGCGCGGTACTCGTACAACCCGAGGCCGGCGAGCAAGGCATTGGTCAGTACCGCGAACAGGCTCACGCCGGTGATCAGCTCCGGCGACGTGGTCGAACGCACGAGAAAGCAGAGCAACGCTACGCCCAGATACACGGCGCCGATGCGTCGACCGATCAACAGGGCGCCGACACTCGGTTCGATGCGCCAACGCTTCAGCATCAGCGTGCCGGCGGTGAGCCAGCCGAGGCCGAGCAACGAGGCGGCGATGCACGTGACCATCGCGAGTGCGCGGAAGCTCATGACGGCAGACTCCTGTCAGGCGCTCACGCGGGGTGCCAGAAGCGCCGCGATCCAATCGGCGAGCTGTTCTTCGGTGCGCTTCCAGGACGTGGCTGCGGTGGCGTCAGGCGAACGCTTGCAGGCTGCCCAGTGCCCGGTGCAGGGACCAGAACAGGATCAGGGTGCCGACGGCCAGGCCGGCGCCGACTGCGACCGCAAGTCTTTTCGAGGGTTCTTCCATCCGAATCTCCAACGTCGACACCGCTCGGGTGCCAGGTAACGGGAGAGCCTACGCCCAAAATGTTGCAGTGCAGCAGATTATTTATGACAGGTGCTATTAAACATAATATACATTATGCGTACCTTGATCGTTTGCACCGTCTATATCCCAAACACCTTCAGCACCCCATCCGTCAGCCCCTCGAATCCGCGCCCAGTGAGCCCGGACTTCCTGCCGAAGTACGGCATTTCCTCGTAGACATACACACCGGGTCCACCCGCGAACCGGTCGTTGAACAGGCTGCGTGTCCCGAGCAAGTACGCGCCAAATGTCTCGGAGCGTCTGGGCGAGTAATCGAGGTTTGCACTGAAACCGAACGTAGCCGCCTGGTCGATGCTGCGACCGCTCCCAGCCTGTTCGACTCGCACCCCGCGACAGCCCTGGACGAGTAGCCTTCCGGGCCCGTCAAAGATCAGGTATCGAAACTGCAGCGTGATGAACGCCATGAGACTCCAGTTCCATCTCCGGCTGATCCTGATCGGCCGCTCGATCGACTGAACCACACCGACCAGGTTTCGAGGCTGCAGTACGAACGCCGAGCCTTCGGGCAGGTCAATGACGCCGACCTCGGCAAAGGCATCGTTCTTGCTCGAGATCACGAAAGTCTCGCCGTCTGCATCTCGTATCCGATCCAGCGCAACCATCTGCGCTGCGATGCTCGTCAGCCAGAACTTCCAGCTCAGCAGCCACTGGGTTCGCTTGTGGCCTTGATCCGCCGAGCTCTGCAGGTATTCAGGGTGAACCAGCAGTTCCTCGCGGGCACTGAGGACGATTTCCTGGGACACCGCGGATATCTTCCTTGCCGGGACGAGTCCGGTTCCGTCGGACACGCCCGCAACGACCATCCCCACAGCCCCCGGTTGCAGACGAACGGGCGGCCGCTTCTCTGCCAACCGCGCGACGAACCAATACCAGAAGGCCTTGATACCGACCGGCACAAGTGTCACCGCGACCAGGATTCCGAACGCTTTAAGGAAGACGCGCTGAATAGACTGCAGGGCCTTCTCTGCCTGCCTTTCCGTCGCCTCCACCGCCGCCTTCTTTGTTGCTATGAGTTCGTCGAGTGGGCCCAGGATCGCAGTACTGGCCAATCGCACCTGCTCGGGATCCGCATGAGAGCGCGACCTCGCCTTGGCGAGTCGGTCCCTGGCGGCGTAGAACTGCGCGCCAGCGGAGTTGTACTCGCGTGCGAGTCGATTGCGTTGCCGCGTCATTTCCGCAAGCTGAATGTTCGTGCTGGTGCCCGGCACTCGAGATCCTATTGGATGGGTCCGCTCGAAACGAAGGATTTCTTCCTTCATGTTCAGATAGGCCGCATTGTTCCGCAGTGTCTTGACTCGCTTGTCTTCGAACTCCACAGCGGCGTCACGAACTTCGGTGCGAAGCGCCTCGATTTCTCCTTTGACGCGAATCAGAGCCTCCAGCTCGGCCTTGCTCAATTGAAGGTCGACCTCGTTCCGGAGATCTTCCTGCAGCCCTGCGCCGGTCATCAGCGCAATGGCTTTTCTCATCGATGACTGTCGCCTGCCCTCCTTCACCCTGATGTCGGCCTGCAGCGTTTCGATCAAGGCATCGATCCTGGCGGGTCCTGAGGACTGCGCCTCCGTCAGGCGTCGATTGACCTGCATTTCCGCATCCCGCGCGAACTCTTCGACCTGTGCACGACTGTCTTCGAGACGCTGCACCAGCTCCTTGTCCGGAACCAGTCCTTTCAACATGACCCCCAGCAG
>Ga0316622_100001684_pt1 | contig 14689 bp, 12 predicted proteins | sample OWC_Aug_OW2_C1_D_FD_207646 | JGI IMG/M metagenome (GOLD analysis project Ga0316622, IMG submission 207646) | Wetland soil microbial communities from Old Woman Creek delta, Ohio, United States - OWC_Aug_OW2_C1_D5_C | ecosystem: Environmental > Terrestrial > Soil > Wetlands | place: USA: Ohio... | reverse complement strand
AATTGGCCGGGATCGGTGACGGCAGTGCGCAGACCATTGGTGAGGAACGTGCGCGCGCGAGAGGGGTGATAGGCGCGCATGGCGCGGTCGCGCAGCCGTCCGATCTCCTCGGGCGTGAACGTGCCCGTGCGGATGATGGCCGGGGGGTCGCGGACCAGCCGCAGGTCCATGTCCTCGGACACCAGGCCGCGCTCGCGGCACTCCTCCCACAGCGCAGTGCCAGGGTGTGGTGCCGCGCAGGACATCCAGATCCGGTTGGCGCCGAGGCGGCGCAGCCTGTGCCCGTACGCGATCGTCCTGTGGACCTGCTGGAGGGATTCCCGCGGAAAGCCGATCACGAGGAAGCAGGTCACGTCCAGGCCGACATCGCAGGCCAGCCGCACGGCCTGCTCGACCTGCTCGAGCCGCATGCGCTTGCCAATGACCTCGTCCAGGACTTCCTGGCAGCCGGACTCCGGCGCGAAGGTGACCCCGACTACGCCGGCGCACTTCATCAGCTGCAGCAGCTCACGGTCCACTCGGTCCGCGCGGACACCGTCGCGCAGGAAGAGCCGGATCCCTGGCGAGGCCTGGGCGATGCGCTCGAAGAGCTCCTTGGCCCAGGCCATGTGCGCGGTGAGGTTGTCGTCCTCCAGGTCGACCTCCTCCACGCCGTAGGTCCTGCGCAGGCGGCAGAGTTCCTCGACGACCGCGTCGATGGAGCGCTTGCGGACCTCCCGCCCCAGCGTCACGTGGACCGAGCAGAAGCTGCACGTGAAGGGACAGCCCCGCGTGGTCACGACCTTCGCGTAGCGGCGCTTGCGCCAGTAGAGCGGCAGGGCAAGCAGGTCGTAGGCGGGGCCGGGCAGCGACTCGAGATCGGGCGGGTCGGCCAACTCGGGCGAACTCTCCACAGCCTCCCCGCAGCGCAGCACACCGCGGGGCAGCGCCGCCCCGTTCCCGTGAGGCGAGTGGTCGGCCAGGTCAGCGAAGGCGAGTTCGCCTTCCCCGCGGACCAGGAGGTCGACGGTGCCTGGCTCGAAGGTCTGCGGCAGGGCTGTCACGTGAGCGCCACCGCCGACCAGCAGGGCCTGGGGCGCGACCCTGCGGGCGGTCCGGGCCACGTCCACGGCGTTGTGGAACTGCACCGTGAAGGGGCAGGAGATCCCGATCAGGTCGGGAGCGAAGGCCTGGATGCGGCGCGCGATCGCGTCCTGCGACAGCCCTACGTGGACGTACTGCCCCTCCCGCCTGCGGTTGGAGAAGCCCTCGATGTGGGCGTCCAGGATGCCCACAGCGTGCCCGCGCGCCCGGCAGCTCGCGGCCACGGAGGCCAGCCCCAGCGGGAATGGCTCGGCCTGCGCCAGGAAGCGGCGGTGGATCGTGGCGGGGGGATGGATCAGCAGGATGCGCACAGGACGAAGAGCTCCCCCTCGCCTGGAACCCGCTTTGCGGCTCGGAGGATAGCGGCCAACACCTCCACAGGGAATCTGCCGGGTGGCAGGTCGCTTGTGGCAAGGGAATCATCCCCCAGGATCCCGGGGCGGGCAAACCGCGGCGGTTCCGGCCCCCTCCGTGGAAGTCGCTCCGCCCTGCGCCCCGCAGGGCCCTACAGGGCCGCCAGCACGCGCGCGGGGGTCATCGGCAGGCGCAGCACGCGGGCGCCGACGGCGTCGAAAACCGCGTTGGCGACCGCCGCCCCCATGCCGATGATCGCCGGCTCGCCGCCGCCCTGGGCGGGTTCCCCGCGCCGGTCGAGCAGGACGACCTCGATCTCGGGCACCCAGGAGAAGCGCGGCAGCTCGTACGTGCCGAAGGACAGGTCGCGGACGCGGCCGCCCCGGAAGCGAACCTCCTCGGACAGGGCGTAGCCCAACCCCATCGTGATGCAGCCCTCGGCCTGCATGCGCGCGCCCTCGGGGTTGATCACCAGGCCCATGTCCTGGGCGCAGACCACGCGCTTCACGCGCACCGCGCCGCTCTCCCGGCTCACCTCGGCCTCGGCCAGGAGCGCGACGTAGGTGCCGGCGTCGATGCCCAGCGCGATGCCGAAGCCGCGGCCGCTGGGGGCCTGGGCCGGGGTCCAGGCGAAGCGCTCGGCGGCCGCCCGCAGGACGCGTAGCATGCGCTCGTCGGCCAGGTTGGCGAGGCGGAACTCGAGCGGATCGATCCCGGCTGCGGCCGCCAGGGCGTCGATGTGGGACTCGCGCGCGAAGGTGTTGGTGTTGTTGGCCGGGGCGCGCCAGGCGCCCGTCGCGAAGGGATGCGTACCGGCCTCGCCGCGCCAACCCGAGCCGCGCACAGCCGTGCGGTGGTGCGGGATGTCGTAGAACTGCACCGAGCCGCGCTCGCCCGCGCACCTCACGTCGTAGTCCCAGAAGGCGATGCGGCCCTCGCTCGTCACCCCGGCGCGCACGTCGACCACCGCCGCCGGGCGGAAGGTGTCGTAGAAGAACTCCTCCTCGCGCGTCCAGGCAACCTGCACCGGCCGGCCAACGGTCCGCGCCAGCCGCAGGGCTTCGAGCGCCTGGCCGTTGGCGCTCTTGCCCCCAAAGCCGCCGCCCACGAAGGGCGTGATCACGCGCACCTTGTCCTCGGACAGGCCAAGGACTTCGGCCGCCTCGCTCTGCAAGCGGAAGGGGGTCTGCGTCGAGGCCCAGAGCGTGGCCTCGTCGCCGTCGACGCGCGCCAGCGCAGCATGGGGCTCCATGGGCGCGTGCGCGACGTAGGCGTTGAGGTAGCGACGCTCGACCGTGAGCACGGCCTGCCGTTCGCCCACGCTCAGGTCGCCTCCGCTGGCGGCGATGTCGGCTGCGGGGGCGACAGCAACGAGATGGTCGTAGATCGTCTCCTGGTCCAGGTCGGAGTCGGGGACCGACCAGGAGGCCTCGATCAGCGCCAATCCCTGCTCGGCGCGCTCGGGGTCGTCGTGCAGCACGGCGACGAGGCCCTCCTGCTCGACCACCACGGCGCCCTCCAGGCGCTCGGCAGCGGAGACATCCACCTCCGCGAGCTGGGCACCGTGCGCAGGCGGACGGAGCAGGCGCGCGTAGAGCATGCCCGGCAGCCGGACATCGGCGGCGAACTGCGCGGCGCCGGTGACCTTCTCGACGCCGTCCTTGCGCGGTATGGACCGACCGATGACCTCGAAGTCCTCTGGCCCCGTGAGCTCCACCTCGGTGTGCAGCTCGCGTGTGATGCCTTTGCCTTGCGCGAGCGCGGCGTAGGCGACACGCCGGGTCGCATCGTCCGTCACGACGACGGTGCCTGCCTCGGCGCGGAGACCGGAGACGGGCACGCCCAGCTCCTCGGCGGCGAGCTCGATCAGGATCGCCCGGGCCTCGGCCGCGGCCTGTCGCAGCGGCGGTCCGAAGAAGCGCGTGGACATCGAGCCGAACGTGCCCATGTCCCACGGGCACAAGGCCGTGTCGCCCATCACCATGTCGACGGCGTCGAGCTCGACCTCGAGCTCCTCGGCCAGCATCTGCGCCAGCGACGTGACCACGCCCTGCCCCATCTCGATCTTGCCGGTGAAACAGCGCACGCGGCCCTCCTGGCCGATGTGCAGGAAGGCATTGACGTCCTCGGGCAGGCGCTGGCCGGCGCCGCGTCGCACCTGGGCGCCGGCGCGGCGAACGCAGACGAAGACGAGCACGCCCCCGCCCAGCACCTGGAGGAGATCGCGGCGCGTCAGGCCTGACGAGACCGCCAGGTCACAGAAGTCGAGCGCCAGCGGATCGCGCTCCTTCATCGCGGCTTCCCTGCGCGCAGCTCCGCGGCCGCGTCGAGGATGGCGCGGACGATGCGCACGTGCGCACCGCAGCGGCACAGGTTGCGGTCCATGTCGGACACGATCTCCTCCGGGCCGGGGTCCGGGTTGCGCAGCAACAGCGCATAGGCGTTCAGGATCATGCCCGGTGTGCAGTAGCCGCACTGCAGGGCGCCGTGCTCGACGAAGGCGCGCTGCAAGGGGTGCAGCTCGCCGTCCCGCGCCAGCCCCTCGATCGTCAGGACCTCCTGGCCCTCCACGCTCTCGACGGGGCTCATGCAGGAGCGCACAACCCGCTCGCCGACGAGCACGGTGCAGGCGCCGCACTGGCCCTGGCCGCAGCCGTACTTGCTGCCCGTCAGCCCCAGCTCGGTGCGCAGGACCCACAGCAGCTTGCGGCCACGCTCGACGTCGAGCTCGGTGGCCTTGCCGTTGAGCGTGAAGCGGATCGTCTCCTTCACGGCGCCTGCGGCACTCTGCGTGGAGCGCTCGCGCCGCAGCGTATCAGCCCGCGAGCCGCCCGGGGCGCCAGCAGCGCCCAGGATCCCTGGTTCTCGTCGGAACTACGCACAACGGCTATCCTCTCGCGGCCCGAGCAGCACGCATCCCCCGAAAGAGACGGAGCGTGCTAAGGTCGGGCTGGATGGGTGCACCCGACGGAATAGCGGCGAGCGGGAGGCCAGCGACGGGCGTGAGCGACGACTTCTACTGCGACGAGGTCCTGAGCGGCCGCACCCCGGTGCGGGTCGTGCGCGCGACCCCGACGGTGCTGGCCTACCACCACACGCGGCCTGCCTGGCCGGTCCACATCGTGGTGATCCCGCGGCGCCACGTGCCGTCGCTGGTGGACCTGGGAGAGGGCGGCGAGCCGCTGCTCCGCGATGTGCTGGCTGTCGTGCGCGAGGTTGCCGCCGAGGTCGCGCGCGAGCACGGCGCGGCGCGGGTCCTGACCAACCTCGGCGCCTACCAGGACTCCAAGCACCTGCACTTCCACGTCAACTCCGGCGCGCCCCTGCGGGGCTGACGAGCGCTCATGCAGCCCCTCAGCGAGGACGCCCTGCGCGCCGCCGCGGCCTGCTTCCCCATCGACGGCGAGCTGCTCGCCGTGCGGCCGCTGCGGCGCGGACACATCCACGACACCTTCGTGTCGTGCTGGCGCCGCGCGGATGGCGAGCGGCAGTACATCCACCAGCGCATGAACCAGGACGTCTTTCCCGACCTGGAGCTCCTGATGGGCAACATCCAGCGGGTCAGTGCGCACCTGGTCGACAGGCTGCACCGGGAAGGCCACGACGGGTTCGAGCCGCTGCATCTGGTCCCCACGCGCGAGGGCACCACCTTCGCCCGCACCCCCAGCGGGGCCTGGCGCACGTTCGTGTTCATCGAGCACACCTCGTCCTTCGACCGCTGCACGGGCCTCGACCAGGCCTACGAGGCCGCGCGCGCCTTCGGCTGGTTCCAGGCCCAGCTGCGCGACCTGCCCGCCCACGAGCTGGGCGAGACGCTGCCGCGCTTCTTCAGCACGCCCCACCGCTTCGAGCAGTTCCAGCGCGCCCTGGCCGGGGCCAGCGAGCAGCGCAAGGCGCTGGCCGCCGCGGAGATCGCCTTCGCCCAGGAGCGCGCGGGCATGGTCTCCGTGATCGAGTCGCGGCTCGAGTCGGGCGCCATGCCGCGGCGGGTCGTGCATGGCGACACCAAGCTCAACAACATCCTGTTCGACGATGCAACCGGTAGGGCCAAGGGCATCGTCGACCTGGACACCTGCATGGCAGGCTACTCGCTGTACGACTTCGGCGACCTGGTGCGCTTCACCGCCGCGACTTCGGCCGAGGATGAGACCGACCTGGGGCAGGTCGGCACCGACCTGGGGCTGTATCACGCCCTGGCGGACGGGTATCTCTCGATGGCGCGCCGCTTCCTCACGCCCGAAGAGGTTGAGCTGATGCCCTTCGCTGCGCGGCTGGTGACCTTCACCATCGGCCTGCGCTTCCTCACCGACCACCTCGCCGGCGACTTGTACTTCAAGATCCAGCGCCCGGGCCACAACCTCGACCGGGCCCGCGTCCAGCTCGGCATGGTGCGCTTCATGGAGCGGCACGAGGCGGTGATGAGCGTCGGTTGAGCCCCGCGCGCGTGCCGTCCGCCTGGAGCGGCGGGCGTCCGCGCGCCCCCGTTGACCTCACGCGGACGGCTGACCGTCAGCGGCTTCGCGCAGGGCAGGGTTCTCGACCTCGGTCACTCGAAAACCCGTGCAGAAGACCGAGTTGCGGATGAAGTCCTGCAGCATGTGGGGCGGGTCGGGGTCGCTGCGCCGCCCGAGGCGCCGGCGCACGCGCCAGAGCGAGAACCCGACGATGAAGGCAGCGTCCGCCAGCGCGGTGTACAGCGGGCCGTAGTTCTTCAGGAAGTAGCGGCGTCGCGCCTGGAACCAGTACGGGGGCCGGCGCTTGACCACACGCCGGACGATCCCCGTGGCGGCGCCCTCGAGGTGGATGATGCGGCTCTGGGGGACGAACCAGGTCTCCCAGCCCGCGCGCCGGGCGCGCAGGCACAGGTCGTTGTCGTCGAAGTAGGTGTAGAGCCCCTCGTCGAGCAGCCCGACTTCCTCCAGCATCTGCCGGCGCAGGATCATGCTGGCCCCGGAGACCCATTCCACGGCCGCAGCCCGCTCCGGCGGCGGAGGGACGACCTGCCAGCGCGAGAGCAGCCTGGACACGAAGCCCAGCCGCAAGCCCCCGTCGAACTCCGAGGCGATGCTCTGGAAGCGGAAGGGCGAGGCCTGGATCAGGCCCTGCGGATCGAGCAGCCGGCTCCCGGCGATCCCGGCCCGGGGTGTGCGGTCCATCAGATCGACCAGGGCCTCCAGGGCGCCGTCGAGGACCAGCGTGTCGGCGTTGAGCAGCAGGAAGTACTCGGGCGGGTCGTCCCAGGTGAGTGCCGCCCGGATGGCGATGTTGTTGCCCCCGGTGAAGCCCCGGTTGGGGTGGACCAGGGTCAGCCCGACCCACGAGCCCCAGCCGTTGCCGTCGATGGCCGCGCGCAGCCGCTCGGCGGCGTCGGGTCGGCTGCCGTTCTCGACCAGGGCCACCCGGGCCCCGGGCACGCCTTCGATGCGGGTCGACAACGACCGCAGGCACTCGAGGGTGAGGTCGGTGACGTTGTAGTTGAGGATGACGACGAGGAGCTTCATGCGGCGCGGGAGCGGCCAGCACCCTCCTGCGCAGAGCGGCGCCCCGCCTATCCTGCGCGGGCGCCGTGGCGGGGTCGGCCGTAGTATATCCTGGCCCGCGGGCGTGCCCCGCTGCGGGAGGAGAGAGCGGTGCGGAAGGGAGCGAAGTTGGAGCAACGACTGCAGGACATCCCGGTCTTCGTGCTGTGCGGCGGGCTCGGCACCCGGATCCGCGAGGAGACCGAGATCCGCCCCAAGCCCATGGTCCCGGTCGGCGGTCGCCCGATCCTGTGGCACATCATGAGGAGCTATGCGCGCCATGGCTTCCGGCGCTTCGTGCTGTGCCTGGGGTACAAGGCCGAGGTGATCAAGTCCTACTTCTTGCACTACGCCTCGCTGGGCAGCGACTTCACCGTCGAGCTCAAGACCAACAACCTGACGGTGCACTCCATCGACCACGACCAGGACTGGGTCGTCACCCTGGTCGACACCGGCGAGCTCACCATGACCGGGGCTCGCGTGGCCCGCGCTGCGGCGCGCTACCTGGGCGCTGCCGAGCAGTTCGCTGTCACCTACGGCGACGGGCTGACCGACGCGGACCTCGCGACTGAGTACCAGTTCCACTGCTCGGAGGGCCGCATCGGCACGCTCCTGGGCGTCAACCCGCCTTCGCGCTTCGGCGAGCTGCGCGTCGTGGGGACCTGCGTGGAGGAGTTCAGCGAGAAGCCCGACTTCGCCGAGAGCTGGATCAACGGGGGCTACTTCTTCTTCCAGCGCGGCTTCCTGCCCTACCTCTCGACCCAGGAGAGCTGCGTGCTGGAGCGTGAGCCGCTGGTGCGGCTGGCGCGCGACCGGCAGCTGTCCGTCTACCGCCACCGCGGTTTCTGGGCCTGTATGGACACGCAGCGCGACCGCGAGCAACTGGAGAAGATCTGGGCCGCGGGGCAGGCGCCCTGGGCCGGGTGAGCCGATACTCCAGGAATCTGCGCGCGCAACGCCTAGATACCTGGAGCAGTCGCTCCGGCGCGGAAGGCGCCGTGCCGCCCGTCAGGCGGCAGGGAAGGCGAGGACGAGCTTGTCGCGGGCCGATGCGGGGCAAGGGCCGGCTCCCCCGCCAGCAGGAACAGCGCGGGCCAGTTGCTCTCGTCGGGCTGCGGGCGGCGCCCGCGCTGAGCGGACCCTCCGCGCACTCAGGCCCCACTACACTCAGCCCCTGGCGCGCTCAGGCCCCCGCGCGCTCGAGGTACCAGCGCGCCATGCCGTCCCAGGCCTGGGCCTCGCTCCAGCCCAGACCGGCCAGGTCGGGCACGTCGGTGTTGATGCGCACCCGGGGCTCGGGGAAGGCCGTCTGGACCGCGAGTTCGAGCGCACACTCGCGCCCCAACCGCGAGCGCATCTCGGCCGCGACCCGCGCGGTGAATGCCCCCTGGCTCTCCACGTAGCCGCTCGGGTTGAGCCGCACGAATCCCTTCTCCGGCAGGTCCGCAGCGAAGCGGGCGTAGACCTTGGAGAGCAGCGAGACGTGGATGTTGTCGCGCACGTAGGCGGGGTTGGCGCAGCTGGCGCTCTTGCCGGAGAGCCAGCACCGCATCAGGTAGGCCGTGAAGCGCGGTTCCTCGTGCGGTCCGAAGGGGTTGGGGATGACCAGCTTGCCCAGCCCCAACCCCGCGCGCGCACAGTAGAAGCGGAAGACCTGGGCCGTGAGCGCCTTCGAGAGCCCGTAGGGCGAGAAGTCCGGCAGCCCGTCGGACCCCGCGCCCTCGCCGCCCTCGAAGACGCTGCCGGTGAGCAGCACGCGGCGGCAGCCACCCGCCCGCAGCGCCTCGAGTACCCCGGCCAGGCTGTGTGTGTTCCGCCCGAGCGCACCGACGACGTCGAAGGCAGGGCTCTTGTAGTCGCTGACATCCGCCGCGTGGTGCGCCAGCACGTCCCAGCCGCCCTCGCCGCAGAGCTCGAGGAAGCGCTCGTCCCCGAAGCGGAGGCCGTAGACAGGCCGGCAGGAGCGCGACACCAGGGCCACGCGCTCGCGCCGCAGCGCATCGGGGTACTCGTCCTGACCCCGGGTGAACACCGCCGTCACCTGGTGGCCGGCGGCAGCGAGCTCGCGCACGAACCAGGCTCCGGTGAAGGAGCTGGCGCCGGTGAAGAGTATGCGCACGGCCGCGGGCCTAGGTGCCGAGGTGCCAGGCCGGGTCGAAGTCGCGGTGGGCCCGGTCCTTGTCGGAGAGCACCGCCGGCTCGAGCGGCCAGGAGATCGCGAAGCGCGGGTCGTCCCAGCGCACCCCGCGCTCCAACTCGGGAGCGTAGAACTCGTCCACGAAGTAGAACGCCTCGCTGTGGTCAGCCAGCGTGATGAAGCCGTGCGCGAAGCCCTGGGGCACCACCATCATGCGCCGGTTCTCGGCCGAGAGCTCGGCGCCGAAGCTGTGGCCGAAGGTGGGCGAGTCGCGCCGCAGGTCGAGGATCACGTCGAAGAGCGCGCCGCGGATGCAGCGCACCAGCTTGGTCTCGGCCTTGGGCGCCAACTGGTAGTGCATCCCGCGCAGCGTGCCCCGCTGAGCGCTGAGGGAGTTGTTGACTTGGACGAAGCGCGCGGGCAGGCCATGTGCGGCGAACTCACGCTCGCAGAAGGCACGCGCGAAGAAGCCGCGCTCGTCGCCGCGCTTCTCGAGGTCGACCAGGTACGCTCCCGCCAGCGGTGTCTTGGTGAAGATCATGACGCGGCCGCTCCCTCGAGCAGGTGCAGCCGGCGCTTGAGCGTGCGCAGGCGCACGAAGCGCTCGCCCTCGAAGTCCTGGCGGCCGAAGCGGTGCTTGACCATCTTGTGGAAGAGCTCGTCCATGCCCGAAACCAGGTCGTGTTCCAGCTCGAACTGTGGAAGGAGCCGCTCGAGCAGGTCGAACTTGACACGATAGTTGCGCGGATCCGCACCGACTTCTCCGGTGTAGACGACCTTGGCCGCGGGCACCAAGCGCCGCACCTGGTCCCCGACGTCGCGCACCTGGTAGTTCTGGGCGTTGGCCCCGACATTGACCGCCCGGGCATGCACGGCCTGGCGCGGGGCGCGGGCGAAGGCGATGAAGGCGCGCGCGATGTCGCGGCAGTGGATCAGCGGCCGCCAGGGCGTGCCATCCGACATGATGCGGATCTCACCGTACGAGAGCGCCGAGCCGAGCAGGTTGTTGACCACCAAGTCGATGCGCAGGCTGCGCGAGTGGCCGAAGGCTGTGGCGTTGCGCAGCACGGACGGGCTGAAGTCGTCGTCGGCCAGCTCCCACAGCGCAGCCTCCGTCTCGATCTTGGAGCGCGCATAGGCCGTCAGCGGGTTGAGCGCATCGCTCTCCTCGAGGTCGAGCTTCTCGCCCTTGCCGTAGACCGAGCAGCTGCCGGCGAACAGGAAGCGCGGCACCCCCGCCGCCTTGGCCACGCGCGCCAGGCGGATCGAGGCGTCGCGGTTGATGTCCAGGGTCAGCTGGGCGTTGATCTCCCCCATCGGGTCGTTGGAGAGCGCCGCCAGGTGCATGACCACGTCACAGCCTTCCAGATGGGTGGGCTCCACCCGGCGCACATCCAGGCAGAACTCGCGGTCGGGCGCGACCAGCGGCTCCCACTCGCAGCCGTCGAACAGCCCCAGGTCGCAGCCGACCACCTCGTCCCCTTGCTGTCTGAGCAGTTCGACCAGATGACTGCCGATGTAGCCGCGGTGGCCTGTGACGAAGGCCCTCATCCTACCGATCCCTCCAGTCATGCTCGGGTGTCCTACTCGGCGCGGCGTCAGAGTCTAGACCGTTGAGCGCACCCGCGCCACTGCGACGGAAGCCACACGTTGCCGCGGCCGCCGTCCCCGAACAGCTGCGAGGTGCACTGGCTGCGCGGGATCCGCGCTCGACACGGCTGGGTACCCGGACCATGGGTCGATCGAGCTCTCGAGCCCCGGGGCGCGTCAAGCAGCTGCGGCGCAGATGCGCCCAGGCGAGTCCGTGCGAGCCCGTGCATCTGCCGACACTGCCTTGCCCGCGATCGTCGCCCAGCCGGTCTGACCGCTGCCGCCGGCCGCAAGGACCGGCCTTCGCCCTCGGCGCGGGCGGACGCCCGCAACCCAGGGAACGCGGCTGACCCGCGCTGTTCTTGCCGGCCTGGAAGGCGCTCCCCCCGCATCGGCCCGCAACATGCTTTCCCTCCCCCTTCTCGCCGCCAGACGGGCGGCGCAGCGCCTAGAATGGATGTGTGGCTACCAGGTCGGGCCTCACCCAAGGCCGGGAGCCGCGTCCGGCTGCTGCGCTTGGGTTGCACATCCGCCCCAGGGCCCTGCGCTCCAAGCTCCTGCTCGCCGCGCTCTCGTGCTTGGCAGGTTGCCTGCTCGTGGAAGCCGGCGCGCGCTGGCGCTACCGATCGATCGAGCTGTATCGCAGCTGGCGTTGGGTGGTCGAGACACACTTGATCGACCAGAGCTGGGAGGAGTTCCTCGAGAGGCAGTCGCGCCTGCAGGCCGCCCGCAAACGCCAGGGGATGGAACGCGGGCGCAGCCACGCCGTGTTCGGCTGGACCTACAACCCTGGCTTCGAGATCGACGAGCCCGACCTGGGACTCTCCATCCACATCAACAGCCACGCGCTGCGCGGCGAGGAGTTCCCGGCCGAGAAGCCGCCCGGCGAGGTCCGCATCGTGTGCCTGGGCGGCTCGACGACCGCGGGCGAGGAGGTGCTCGACCCACAGACCTACCCTGCCCAGCTGCAGGTCATCCTGCGGGAGCGCCTTCCCGCGCGCTCGATCCGCGTCATCAACGCCGGCGTTCCGACCTATGCGCTGAAGCACTCGCTCGATCTCTACGCGCTGAACCTGCGGCGCTTCGAGCCCGACTTCGTCACCATCTACCACGGGATCAACGACCTCTTCCAGTACGCCCACGAGGGCGTCGAGATCTCCCCCCGCCGCAACTACAACCGCCGGCCGCTGGCTCCGTTCGTCTTCCAAGGCGACGCCGCGGACGACGGCGGCAGCCTTTTCGGCGAGATCCTCTGGGCGTTCGAGCGACGCAGCCTGGCCTGGCAGCTCCTGCACGATCGGTTGCTGACCGAGACACCCCTGGTGACCACGGATCCCGCCCGCGTCGAGGCCGGCTTGCGCCTCTATCGACTGCGCCTGGACGAGCTCCTGGACGAGATCTCGGGCAGCGGCGCCACGGCGGTCCCGATGACCTTCGCACTCTCCTACCCCGGTGACTTCTCCCCCGAGCGCGCGCAACGGATCGAGAAGAGCCTGCGTATCTGGCTCGATCCGGCCGGGATCGCCCTGGAAGACGGTCCGGGCGTGATCGCGGCCCAGAACCGTGCGCTGGCCGAGCTCGCGGGCCAGCGCGGCCTGCCGCTGGCCGATGTCGCCGCGGCCGTTCCCGCCGACGCCGGGCATTTCGTCGACTCCTGTCACCTGACGGCGCAGGGCAATCGGCGCATCGCCGAGGTCCTCGCGGACACACTGGCCCCGCTACTGCAGGCCGAACACTGACCCGGGCCGCGGCGGCTGCCGCGGCGCCGGCCGCCCCTCGACGTGCCGGGGCGACGCGGATCGGGCGGGGACCACAGGGCCAGGCGCAGGCGTGGACAGATGCGCGCCGCGGCTCGTACGATCGGCCGGCGCTCGAGCGGACTGGAAAGGGTGGCGAAGAAGACGAGCAGGAGGCTGGGCGCCGTTGCCAAGCTCTCGATCGCCGGGGTGACGACGTTCCTGGCCCTCGAGGTCGGACTGCGGATCTGGGACGCCGCTCACGAGACGAGCCCCGGACTCGAGGCGGTGCTCAAGAACGAGCGTGAGCCGATCTACTCCCCGCACCCCTTCCTCAGCTACACGCTGAGACCAGGCCACGGATCGGGCGAGGTCAACACGCTCGGCCTGCGCGGCCCCGAGGTCGACCGGATCAAGCCCTCGGAGGTCTTCCGCATCCTGTGCGTCGGAGCCTCGACCACCTACGGGGCCGGAGTGACCGCCGACCAGGCCTATCCGGCGCGCCTCGGGCAGGAGCTCGCCACGCGCGCGCCGGCCGGCGTGCGCTACGAGGTGCTCAACTGCGGTGTGCCCGGCTACACGAGCGTCGAGAGCCTGGTCAACTTCGAGCTGCGCCTGCTCGACCTCGACCCTGACGTCGTGCTCGTCTACCACGGGATCAACGACGCACGCCTGATCCAGGGACGCGGGTTCCGCGCCGACTACACGCACGCGCGGCGTAGCTGGAGGGACCCGCGCGAGCAGGTCACGTCCACGGAGCGTTGGCTCGTCGGCCACGTGCGCGCCTGGGCCTGGGCCTCTGCCCTGGCGGGGCGCGGCTTCGCGGCCATGTCGCTCGAGAACCTCGTTTACGTGGACGACTATCTGGACGTCCTGGTGCCGCCCGAATCCGAGTTGAACCGGCCCGGCATCTCGGCCTTCCTGCGCAATCTGCGCAACATCGTCGCCGTGGCGCGTGCCAACGGCGTGGAGCCCTGCCTGATGACCTTCGCCACGCGCAAGGCCCAGAATGACCGCACCGCCCTCTATCAACCCTGCATCGACGCGCTGAACGAGGGCATACTGGCATTGGCCGCGGCGGAGGGCGTTCCGTTGTTCGACGTGCGCGCGGCGATCGGCGGCCAGACCGACCTGTTCTGGGACTACGTGCACTGCAACGCCCGGGGCTGCGAGCTCCAGGCGCGGGCCATCGCCGAGCAGGCCCTGGCCCAGGGCCTGTGGGGCCTTGTCCGTCCCCGGTGAGGATGGCCCTCCGCCTGGCCCCCCCGATCGCTGTCTGGTGCGGTCACCCGATCGCCGGGCGTGCGCGGGCTGGCCCCCGCCGCACTCCTGGCTGCGCGCAGTCTACCGAGCTCAGCGGAGTCCCTGCATCCCGCCGTCGAGGCGGCGCTCCGCGCGCCCGGCCTCGCAGCGCTCGCGCATGCGCGCCAGCGCCTCGCGGGCGCGCGGCGGCAGGTTGGAGGCCTCGGCGCGACCGATGTCCTGCAGGGCGAGCTTCCACTCCCCCCGCTCCATCGAGCGCAGCGCGCGCGTGGCGTGCAGGATCGCCCCTTCGCCGATCTCCTCGGGCAGGCGTTCGAGCGAGGCGATCTCGATCCAGGGGTTGTCGAGGAAGACCTGGACGACACGCCCGAACGCCTCGTAGCGTCCGTAGACCGCGGCATCGGAGAGAATCGTGCCCGCCTCGGAGCCGCGGCGCGCGAACAGGAGCGCGCGCGGGTTGTCGAACTCGTCGGCATCCCACAGGAGCTGGTCGTCGCACCAGGCGATCGCGGCGACGTAGTCGCGCGTCCCAAAGCGCGTCAGATAGGGGTTCCAGCTCGCGGGCGCGGAGTGGAATTGGAAGGAGAAGCGCACGCTCCGCCCGAGCCATGCCGTGGGCTCGGCGAGCAGAGTCTCGAGCGGTACCGAGGCCGGCGTGCCGAGCTCGGTGGCGCTGAGCTCGTGCTGGGGCGCGCCGCGCAGCTCTCGCGACCCGCTGAGCGCAGACAGGCACAGGCCGACGCAGCCGGCCAGGGTGGCCAGGGGTAGCTTGTGGGCGAGGTGGGGCGCGTGCATGGACTCCTCCGGCCCCTCTATCGGGCCGACGCAGCCGGACCCTGAGTCACTGCCTGGGGGTCTGCGCGCGCCGTGCTCGAGTTCCCACCGTAGGAGCTCCGCCCCTGCGGGCGCCGCGCCGCTCAGCAGGCGGCGGGGAGGCGGCCCGCATGTCGCGGGCCGATGGGTGGGAGGGTCCGCCTGCCCGGCAGCAGGAATTCAGCGCGGGCCTG
>Ga0316622_100001683_pt1 | contig 14689 bp, 17 predicted proteins | sample OWC_Aug_OW2_C1_D_FD_207646 | JGI IMG/M metagenome (GOLD analysis project Ga0316622, IMG submission 207646) | Wetland soil microbial communities from Old Woman Creek delta, Ohio, United States - OWC_Aug_OW2_C1_D5_C | ecosystem: Environmental > Terrestrial > Soil > Wetlands | place: USA: Ohio... | reverse complement strand
GTTCACCGCGGTCCTCGCAATGCGGGCAGGAGTAGATGCGCGCGTAGGGCGCGTCTTCCCCTTTGCGCCACAGGAACGCCTCCGCTTGTATGAGTCTGCCGCAACTCGCACAGGGAGTCTCGTATAGGGCCTGAAGGTGAAGCTCCAGGCGCTCTTCGCCTTTCCTCGAGGCTGCCAGGTCGGCCAGGCAGCCCTTGAGGTCGGCCTCGGATGGTGGCGCCGCAGCCATCTCGAGCAAGAACCGGCTGATCGGGTTGTTCGCTGTCACGAGAACGCGGTAACCCGCACGTGCGGATTCCAGGGCGAGGCGTGGCGAGATGCCGAACGGATCGAGGATCCAGCTGTGCATAGGCGCCGTGCGCGCCAGCCAGGCCGATGCGACTCCGTCCTCGAGCGGAGGTGTGAACCTCGAGAAGGGTCCGGGTTCAACCGGAACCGAGCCGGCGATGTAAGAAGTTGGCTGCATCTGCCTGCCTGTGCGGCGTTCTCGCCCTGTCAGGCGCCCTGGGCGGAAAAGATCTCGAAAAGTGGAATCGGCCAGTAGAGCGTGGCGACGGTTCGCACTCGCCGCCTGCCGGCAAGCTGACGACGAACGACACCGATGCCGCGCTCGTGGTACGCGCCCGAGAATTCCGGACCGGCGAGCCGGCGACCGATCTTGTAGAAGAGATTCTCTGTCGGGCCCGAAACCAGGAGAGCAGCCCTTGGCGTGAGGAGCCGCAGTAGCGCGTTCAGAGTTCCTGGTAGATCATCGACGTGCTCCAGCACGTCCAGTGCCGTAATCAGGTCGATGCTCGAGGCGGGCCATGAGCCAAGCGTCGAAGCGCTGCCCAGGTGCACCTCCACATTTTCGGGAAAGGTCATCTGCTCCTTCATTTTCTGCAGGGGCTCGAGGTCCACGTCGATGGCGTGCACCTTCTCCGCGTGCCGCGCGAGGAACGGCAGCATCACTCCCGACCCGCAGCCAAAATCCAAAACCTGCCTGTACGGGGCGCCACGTTCGATGAACTCCATGGCTTTCCGAAGTCGCTGCCAGAAGAGCCAGCCGATGGCCGGATTCGGGTGCGCGTACGCCGGGAAGCCGGCCTCATCCAGAGATCGCAGAGGCGCGGAGGCGAGTGAGGCTCGAACTGCGCTGCGGAAGGTGGCTTTGTAGGAGGCGAAGTCGGAGTTGTTCATCGAGGAAGAGATAAGGGAGGGCGCGGCTCGGATTGCTCCTCGCCAGCCCGGCTGTCTAACTCAGATCAGCGGCGGAGAGAGGGGTTCCGTCGGCACGGAACGCAGGTCGATCTCAATCGCTGACAACAGGAACTGGATTCCGAGGAGAACGCACAACGTCGGCAGCATGACCGTGCCCGTCGGTGCCGGCACGTCCCGGACGGCATAGGTGTACCACTTGAGGCTGCCGAAGAGCATACCGAACAGAAGGAGGGGCAGGCCGGCGAGCAGGTACACGGAGGCCATCGAGAAGTCGTAGATGAAGTTGCGCAGCACGAGACGGCGCGCAAACGTGACGATGAGCTTGAAGGGAAACTCCGCCACGACCCGATGAATCATCAGGCTGGAGACCTCGCCCTGATAGCGCGCGTGCATTGGCACATCGCGGACGACCGCACCAATGAGATACAAGTGGGCGAGCATCGACGTCTCGAAGAAGTACGTTCGATCGATGCGATCCAGGGGCAGCAGAGAGAGAGCGTCGGCTCGGATGGCGAAGAAACCGTTCGTCGGATCGAAAAGATTCCAATAACCTGTGGCCGCCTTGGCAATGAAGCCCAGTGCCATATTGCCGAGTCGCCGGATAACCGGCATTTCTCGAAGCGAGGCGAAATCGCGGAAGCGATTGCCCTTGACGTAGTCGGCCCGGCCGTGGACGAGCGGTTCGATCAGGCCATCGATGCGCGCGGGGTCCATCTGCCCGTCGCCGTCGATCTTCACGACGACAGCCGCGCCGAGCTCCAGGGCCTTCTTGAAGCCGGAGATCATGGCACCGCCAACGCCCTGGTTGGCGGTATGCTGGATGAGCGTGATGCGCCCGTCTTGCGCGGCACGCGAGGCTATCAGCCTGCCAGTGGAATCCGGCGAGGCGTCATCGATCACGATGATATGCCGGACATAGGGCGGCACGGATCGAAGGACCGACTCAATCTGTTTTTCAACGCGGTACGCGGGGACTACGGCCGCGATGCTGAACGGCTCCAAATCCATGGGAAGATTGTACCCGCGATGGATGGGACGGCTGCAGCATCCTCGCTGCCGCACGCGGCCCCGATACTTGCGGCCCCTTCGTGTGGCCCCGCCGCACCAGGGATTGGCGTTCAGCGCTGAGGGTACGGCCGGTGGGGCTTGTCGTCGATCAGCTTGGTTGAGAGCGCTCTGGGTTGTGCAGAATCAAAAGCCTCCGCCAAGTGCCGACCCGGCGGAGGCTTTCGCCAAAGGAGGAGACAGTGAGGAGCATCTTGGAGGTGTCTTTGTACCGTCTCCAACGTCATGTTAGCGCGGGAGTCTCGTACAAGGCAACGCCGAATGTCACGTATTGTTTGTGTAATACTTCACGAACGCCGACTGAGGTCAGTTCTTCAGAAGGGTGCCCAGTGAGCGTCAGTGATAGCGTACCTGCTGAGTTGAGAAGCGGCTTCGCGTGGCCCAGGCAGCACTGGCCCCACGAAAACTCTCCAGTTCGTCGCTGAACTTCATCCAGTCCTGGACCAGCAGCACGATGTGGGGCGTGCGGTCCTTGAAATAGAGAGGCGAAAGGAAGAGCCGCATAATGGGCCGTGGTAGAGGGTCGCCGGTGAGCTCGACGACCAGGGCGGTCATGCGACTCAGGGGTTGCAGCGCGGAGCGTTGGCGCGCCGAAACGGCCTGCGGCGGAAACAACGAATGGATCGTGGCTGTGCCGGCACGACGAACGCGGCGGTAGGAGATCCGTAGATGGAACAGCGGTGTGACGAGCCGCAAGTGATCGGGATGCGGCTGCACGTAGGCAGCCTTGCGCATGACCAGCAGGCCGACAACCACCAGAATCACCACTGCCGCCAGGACCGCCATCGCACGCCATTGCACGGGGTGGAAACCCGTGACCTGCAGTCCCCAGGCAAGTGCGGCCAGCGCGAGCCCCAGCGTGAGCAACTTGGACCGCCAGCCGTCCAACGTGCGCGTGTATAGAACCAGTCTGTACTTGTGTCCCGCCCGGCTCAACGTTTGGATTCCGCCTTTGGTGGACGTGTCGGCTTGACGCTCTGGCTGGCAGTCAGCTGGTCGCTGAGCGTATGGATCGCCTGCTCCAGGTGTTCCCCGCGCAGACTGATGGTGATATCGCCGCGCGTCTTCTCGATGATGCCGCGCGCGAGGTCCGTTTGTCGACGGAGGCCGTTGGTGATGGCATCCGGATAGTCCATGGTGACGAGGACGGAGTAGATGTCGTCCATGACTCCCAGGAGACGCTCCGCCTCCTGCGAATAGCCATGCCGCAGGATGTCGAGAGTCCGGCGGCGCAACTCGCCGATCACTTCAGCCAATCCGTTGAGATAAGAGGGCTCCGTGACGCCCAGGTCCTCCGGCGGCGGCAGGGGTTCGTTTCGAATGAGGGCGCACGTGACATTTGCCTCGACGTATTCCTTCAAGGCGTCCTGTGTATAGCCCGCGTACAGCAGGTCGGGGTAGCCTGCCAGATCCTTTCGAAGTTGATCCGCGAGTCGGTGGGCCTCCGCCAGCTGAGCCTGCATCGTGTCCACCTCGTCGCGATGCACGGCGCGGATCGCGAGGGCGCAGGCGCGCGTTAGCTGCCGCGCCTGCGCGAGTGCCTGATCACGCGCGGCAGTGCGGGCGTCGAAGCTCTTCCGAATCAGGGCGACGATCGTCTCGAGTTTATGCATGGATCAGTAGATCCCGGCAGGCGCGGGCACAGTCAGACGCCCGTCGGCTCCGGGCCCTTCTCGCCCTCGGGCGGTTGAAAAGGCTTGAATAGGTTCTCGGCCAACGAGGAGTTGAGAGGCACCTTGATCTCCCCGAAGGCCCCCTCGTAGCGAGCCAGGTTCTCGCCGAGGGCGCGGAGCAGGAGCTTGACGCTCAGCGGCGTCATGACGATGCGCGCACCAATGGACGCCTTCGCCTCCCCTGGCAGAAGATGGGCGAAGTCGATGACAATGTCTGCCGGGGAATGAGAGATGCGGGCCAGATTGGAATAGATGACCTTCAGGTCCGCAGGCATCTCAAGTGCGGGACCGGCTGGCTTGGCTGGTGTAGTCATGCTTCCACCGCCTTCCTAGAAGGGGATATCGTCCTCAGGCGGGACCTCGGCCATTTCGGAACCGGAGGCTGCTGGGGCTTCTCCAGCTTCGGCGCGCGTCGTGAGGAAGCGCACCGTCTGGGCCGTGACTTCAAAGGATGCGCGCGGCTCGCCATCCTGGCCCTTCCAGACGCGCGGTCCACCGCTGGTCTTGTCGGGCGTGAGGCGGCCCTCTATCAGGACCTTGGAACCTTTCTTGAGGTATTGGTTGCACACTTCGGCCTGCTTCCCCCAGGCCGAGATGCGAAACCATGTGGTCTCCTTCACCTGTTCGCCGCTGCCGGTGGTGTACTGCCGGTTGGTTGCGACGGAGAAGGAGGTGACGGCCTGACCCGCCGGCGTGTAACGCATCTCGGGGTCGCGACCGACGTTGCCGACGATAATGATGGTGTGGAACATGGGGGACGCTCCTTTATGGGTAGAAGGTGCCCGCCGCGAGCCGACGGGCAAGCCGGGTTATGCTCGGATTGTACCCGCACCTCCCATTTCTGTTAATCGGCCTTCAGGCAGGGGCAGGCGGTACGGGTCCTCGTAAGAGCGGCGCCGGCATCGTCGTCGAGAAGCGCATCGAAAGGAGAGTCGCAATGAAGCCTACTGGTACTCGCCTTGGTATCATTCTTAGCACACTTGCCACGGCTGGCCTGCATCTCTCGCTGTTCTCCCGGTTGGGCGTCGATCCGATCGTTCTGAACGGTTTCGGTTACCTGGCTTTGCTGGCCGCGTACCTCTTACCGGTCGAATTGTTGCAGGCACGCCATCGGCTTGTCTGGTGGGTGCTCGTGGCCTACACCCTCCTCACGATCCTGCTCTGGGTGCTCATGGGTGATAAGCAGTTCGTGGCCGGAACATCGAGCGCAGTGGGATACTATGCCAAGGCGGCAGAGGTAATTCTGCTCGTGTTCCTGTGGCTGGACAGAAGGAGCGCTGCATGACGGAAGCTCGAATTAGGGCAGGTCGATGATCTCCACCATCGTGGCGATCCTTGCTGGGATTGTTCTCCTCCGGGGAACACTTCGGAACGTTCCGGCCCTGGGCGCGTGGCTGGAACGTGCGGCGGGCACGTTGACCGCGTTCGATGTTGTGATCGGGGTTGTCGCTGTGGTCCTGGGGCTGCTGGAGTTGCTGAGCCTGGAAGGAATCTTGCTGGTGTTGGCCGGCCTCATTCTGGCGGTCACTGCCCTGCGCACTATTCCTGCCATCGGGACGTCGCTCGGAAACTTGGGTCAGGCGCTCTCCGTGTACCGCGTGATCGTGGGGGTGCTCATCCTTGTGGTCGGCCTGGTCGGTCTCTTCCAGATGCTGTTCCGGTTCTGAGGCGCGCTGCACTCGCGGCGTGGAGGTGGGGGCGGTCAGGAGGCTGGCGGACTGCCTTCCATCATCCGGGCGGCTGCCTCGCGGCCGATCTTCACGGCGAAGTTCGTGCCGCGATCCCAGGGATAGACCTGGCTCATGGAAGCGAAGTAGAGTCCCGGCAGGGGTGTCTCGATCGCCGGGATGTTCCTGGAGTGGTTCACGAGCGGAACAGGCTGCGCGTAGTTGGTCTTGAAGACCCAGACCTTCCTCACCCAGTCGCGGCCAAATTCCGGATTGAACTTATGCAGGGCGGGCAGGAACCGTTCCAGCAGCTGATCATCCGTGAGCGAGAAGTACTCGTGGCCGACTTCCAGGTAGTCGCCCGCGTAGACGATATGATCACCACCGAACTTTCCGGGGGGAACGAAGTTGGTGTGCTCGACGAGGGCCAGGAACGGATAGCCCTGTTCTTTGGGGAGGTTGAACCAGTAGTAGCCCTGGGACGACAGCTGATGCCGTAAAGACAGTATCATGACGACGGCGCCCATGGACTTGAGCTGAAGCAGCCCATGCAGATAGCCAGGAGGCAGGTCTGGGCACAGCCTGGCCATCAGACCCGGCGATGTGGTAACCAGCACCTCGTCGAAGATCCCGGGCTCGCCGGCGTCGATCATGAGACGGCCGTCCGGCCGGGGCCGTATGGACTTGACCTGCATGGAGAGCCGAATCTGCACGCCGTCGCTGCGAAGCCGCTCAGCGAACCGGTCTGCAAACGCCTGGAAACCACCTTCAAAGGTCCCAAGGCGAGTCGTTCGCGCCTTAAGGCGAGCCCACATCCATGCCATGTTGACCTGATCGTAGAAGGGGCCGAATTTTCCGATGAGCAGAGGGAGCCACATCTTTTCGTAGACGGCGCGGCCAGCCCACTTACGCATCCATGAGTCCGCGGTCACCCGTTCGAGCGCTCTCCAGTTGTTGGTCAGCTTCAGGTACAGACCAACGAGCCCGAAACGGATCTTGTTGAGGCCGAAGCCGAGGCCTGGGAAGAGCAGGGCCTGCGGAATCGAGTCGAACGGGTACCATCGGCCGCGATGAAGCAGCACCGTATAGGGCCGAGGAAAGATGACCTGCTGTTCCCACACCAGCTCGCGAATTAGGTCGAGCATCCAGCGGTCTGTCTGAAACCAGTGATGATAGAACTTCTCGACCCACCAGTCCCAGTGAGGTTCTTTGAACCCTGACGCGAGGCCGCCGACATAGTCGGCGGATTCGTACAGCGTTACTTCGTGCCCGGAGCGGCGAAAGTCGAAAGCGGCTGCCATGCCGCCGAAGCCAGCACCAATAATGGCGACCTTCACGGATTTGCCTTCTGCATCACATGAGGCTGCCCACTGTTGGCGCAGCCACGTGCCTGACGCGAATCAAGCCTGCTCGTACTTCGCCTCGCCCCGGAGGGACTCGCTCCAGTGAATGCCCTCGCGCGCCAGGAACCACGCGCCCAGAAGTGTGATGGGGAGCCAGAGGGCGACGTGCAGGACCAGCGTGTATCCCGCCGCAGCCGCCTGGTCGACACCGTAGGCGGTCAAGACGGCGATACCGGGAGCATCGAACGTTCCGATGTAGCCCGGTGCAGAGGGGATGGTTGTCGCCAGATTGACAATGCCGTTCATCAACATGAGTGCGAAGAAGGAAACGCGGAAGTCGAACGCCTGCATGACGAACCAATACTTGCCCGTCTCGAGCAGCCATATCAGCACTGAGGTGACAAAGACCATCAGCACATGGGCTGGGGACCGCAAGGAGATCAGCCCGCCCAGGAAGCGGTGGATGACGGAAAGCACGCTCGGTCGTGCGCGAACGGGCGCCAGTCGCGTGACGATCGTCTCGGCGATGTGTGCGCCACGGGCCGGAAACATGGCGGCCAGCAGGAAGATGAGGAGCGCCCCCAGGAACAGCCCGGTACCGATGAGCGCCACCTGCTGGATGTTGCCGATCAAGCCGGAGTCGGTGGTGAGCCGCGCCAACTCGGGCAGATTGATGAACACGAAAGCGAGCATGACCACGCCATCGAAGATGCGCTCGACGATGATGGTGGCCAGCGCTGCGGAGATCGCGACCGAATGCCTCCGCTTGAGGACCACAGCTCTCAGGACCTCCCCGGCGCGCGCCGGGTAGATGTTGTTGCCCATGTAGCCGATGGCCGTGATGGGGAAAGTGAGACGGGTGGGAATGTGCTTGATGGGTTCCAGCAAGTAGTGCCAGCGCCAGGCGCGAACCCAAACTGCAACAAAGTACACGCCGACGCCGGGCAGGAGCCATGCATAACGCGCGTGCTTGATCGCCAGCCAGAAATCCTCGAGCCTGAGTCCGCTCAATGCAAACCAGACGAAGACAACGCTGATCAACAGCCCAACCCATACATACCAGCGTTTCATGGCAGGTCATTGTAACATGTGCACTCTGGTGCCCGCGGCGGCGTGCGGCGCGTGATGCCTGCGCTATAATCTCAGCGTGAACCTTAACGAAACAGTGCCGGACTTCCGCCTGCCGGATCTTCACGGTGTTGTGCACCGGCTTGATGACCTGCGCGGGCGTATCGTGATCGTCAACTTCTGGTCCGCAGAATGTCCGCATTCCGAGCGAACCGACCAGGTCCTCATGGCTGCCCTCCACGACTGGGCGGATGAGGTTGCTCTGCTTGCCATTGCATCGAACGCCAGTGAGACTCCGGAGACCATACGCAGAGTTGCCGACGCCCGCCGGTTGCCGTTGGTGCTGCATGATGGCGATCAGATCGTGGCTGAGCTCTTTGCCGCGGAGATGACGCCTCACGTGTTTGTCATTGATCAGGTCGGAGTGCTGCGGTATCGCGGCGCGGTCGATGACGTGAGTTTCGCTCAGCGCGCACCCACGCGTTCGTTCGTTTCAGACGCCGTTGAGCGTCTCCGCGCCGGACGAATGCCGGATATTCAGGAGACGGCGGCCTATGGTTGCGCCATCGTGCGTCGATTTTGAAACGTGCTAGAATCCTGCCGTGATTTCGACCCCTGACCGCGTGCGCTTTCTTCGAAGGGTGCACGCGTTTCGCAATGCGAGCGACGAAGATCTCACGGCTGTGGCCGGTATGTTGCAGGAGAGACACGTGCCATCTGGCCACAAGATCGTTGAGCAGGGTGCGCGCGGTTTTGAGATGTACCTTGTGCATGCGGGTCGAGCGCGCGTGGTGCGCCAGGTTGGCGGCCAGGAGCGAAAACTCGGAATCGCCTTCGCCGGCGATTTCTTCGGCGAGGAGGCCGTGCTCACCGGCAAGCCCCGCAGCGCCTCCGTGACCGCCGAAGTTCCCGTGACTCTGCTCGTGTTGCCTGCAGACAACCTGAAGGCGATTCAGCAGCGAATTCGATCCTTCAAGCCGACGCTGGAGATCGCAGCGGCGACTCACCGGTTGGCGCGCAAGCTGGACCCTCAGTGGCTGGAGGCAGACGAGATTGTCTACTTCGCAGCACGAAAACACTGGGTAAAGCTCGTGCAATTGCTGCTGCCCCCCATCGTGACCGGCGTTCTGCCAGTTTTCGTGGTGGCGTGGGGATTGGCCGCAGGCGCGTTCTGGCCGATCTTTTTCGGGGGCGTGCTGTCGCTGGTCGTGCTGGGATGGATGGCCTGGAACACGATCGACTGGACCAACGACTACTACATTGTCACCAACCAACGCGTGGTCTGGCTGGAGAAGGTGATCGGCCTGTACGACAGCCGGCAGGAGGCTCCGCTCAGCACGCTTCTTTCGGTGGGAGTGGAAACCGACCTGGTCGGCAGGCTGCTGGATTACGGGAACGTCGTCGTTCGCACCTTCGTCGGGCAGATACGGTTCACGTGCGTCGTGCATCCGAATGAGGCCGCAAACCTCGTCTCGGAGCAATGGGAGCGCACGAAGGAAGTGACCTCCGAGGCAGAGAAAGCGGCGATGAGAAAGGCGCTCGGGGAAAAGTTCCGGGCCAACCTGGGGCTCGAGAAGCCTGCGGAGACGGAGCCTCAGCCCCCAACCAGTGAGATTAAGATCGCGCCCAGCCGGCAGCGCGTCGTCTTCTCGCTTGCTGGCCTGCTGGGCGGCAACCTTTTCCGGGTGCGCTTCGAGGAAGGCGGAACCATCACATACCGCAAGCATTGGTTCGTGCTGCTGAAGCGTGTATTCCAGCCCTCCATCTTCCTGCTTGCCGTGATCGCCTGGGCGGTCTACCGCGCCGTGACGATGATCCTCTCGACGGGATCTCTGCTGCGGACTACCGCCGACGGGCGGACGCTGCCGGACACGCTGCTGGCTGCTTTGCTGCTTGCCATGGTTCCGCTCGCAGCCTGGTGGTTGTACCAGTATCTGGATTGGAAGAATGACATTTTCCAGATCACGCCAGACCAGATCTTTGACATCGACAAGAAGCCGTTCGGCACCGAGGCGCGTCGCGTGGCTCTGCTCGACAATGTCCTCAGCACGCATTCGAGCCGGATCGGCCTTGCCGGCTATGTGCTCAATTTCGGGACGGTTTACATCACGGTGGGCGGATCGCAATTGGCTTTCGAAGATGTGAAGGACCCTGCCAGCGTGCAGGGCGACATCGACCGCCGACGCGCAGCTCGTGTTGAGCAAAAGCGGCAGACGGAAGCACAGCTCGAGCGCGAGCGCATGGCGGACTGGCTGATCTCCTATCATGAGAACGCTGAGGACCTCGAGCGGCAACAGCGCGAAGCCGGCTCAGGTGGATCGAAGCACGACTAAGCGAGAAGGACTTTCAGAGGTATGCGGGCATGAGCGTGAGGACAATTGTCACCCTGCCGGAGCCGATCCTGCGCCGAAAGGCGCGGCCGGTGACCGAATTTGACCAGAACTTCCAGGTCCTTGTCGATGACATGATCGAGACGATGCGCGCCGCGCCCGGCGTGGGGCTCGCGGCGTCGCAGGTCGACGTGCCAGCCAGGCTCATCGTGGTGGAATACGCCGAGGAAGACGATGTGGAGGGCCAGGTCGCCGAACTCCAGGCCGACGCTCCGCCGCGGCCGAAGCCGGAGCGGAAACTCTATGTCGTGGCCAACCCTGAGATCGTAAAGGCCTCGGCCGAAACCGTTGTGGGTGTTGAAGGCTGCCTCTCCATCCCAACGCTGGTCGGGGAAGTGGAACGGAATGAGGTGGTGCACGTGCGCGGCCTCAACCGGCGCGGCCGCCCCGTGAAGATCAAGGCAGAGGGCTGGCTGGCGCGCATTTTCCAGCACGAGATCGATCACGTGAACGGCATTGTGTTCACCGACCGCGCCACGCGCGTGTGGAGGCCTGAGCCGGAGGATATGGAGCTGGAAGAAAGGGTGTAGTGGGCGAGCCGCGCCGGCTGACCTCCGCCGATGTGCCGCGTCTGCGGGCGTTCTGGGGCGCCCGCTGGGGCGGCGATTTTGTTGCTGCTCACGGCACGCTTTTCCATCCGGAGCAGGTTGAAGGATGGGTGCTGGAGCAGGCGGGACAGTGGGTGGGGCTCATCACGTTCGTGATTACCGGTGGAGAATGCGAGGTCGTTTCCCTGGACAGCCTTGCGGAAGACAAGGGCGTGGGTTCCATGCTGCTGGAGGCTGTTCTGGATGAGGCGCGAGCACGTGGCGTGCGACGGGCGATCGTCACAACAACGAACGACAATCTTCGTGCGCTGCGCTTCTATCAGAAACGGGGATTCACCCTGCGGGCGCTGCGTGCGGGGGCGCTTGAGCGCACACGCGAACTGAAACCATCGATCAGTGCGCTCGGGCAGAACGGCATCCCCCTGCGCGACGAACTCGAGCTCGTGCTGGACGACATGGGTTCGTGAGGGACGTACAGCCATGTACTTGACGCATCTCTCCCTCACGAATTTTCGCAACTTTGCACGGCTGGATGTGGACGTCCCGCCTCGAAGCACCGTGCTCGCGGGTCGCAATGCGCAGGGAAAGACCAGCGTGCTGGAAGCCATCTACTTCATGGCCGCGATGACTTCGTTCCAGACCCATTCAGACCGTCACCTCGTGAACTTCATCGCCGCAAGGGAGCCGCTGGCAGTCGCGCGTCTCACGGCGGACTACATGCGCGCGGGGAGCCGGCACCGAATCGAGGTCCGGCTGATCCTCGAGCCGACTGGTGTGCTCAACGGCCAGCGGCTGAGAAAAGAAGTGCTCGTCGATGGCGTGAAAAGGCAGTTGAGCGAATCTGTGGGCCAGCTGAACGCGGTGATCTTCGTTCCGCAGATGTCCCAGGTCATCGAGGGCGGCCCGGAGGAACGCAGGCGCCTGCTCAATCTGACGATCGCGCAGGTGGTGCCCGCATACACCGCCGCGTTGGCCGAATACAACCAGGCGCTCGCGCAGCGCAACGCGCTGCTCAAGGCGCTCAGCGAACGCCCCGGGGATGTCAGTCAACTCAGCGTCTGGGAAGAGAGCTTGGCCAGCTTGGGGGCACAGATCATGCTCTGGAGGATTCAGGCGATCCACGAGATCGAACGGCTGGCGGCCTCTGTGCAGGCGGACCTGACGGCGGGCGCGGAGGCACTGCGTCTTTCCTACCAGCCTGCCTATGAGCCGCTCCCTGTGCCAAACGGGCAGCTGGGGCTGAAGATCGAGACGCACGTGGATCGCTCGTCGCTCAAATTGGAGGAGATTCGCAGCGGCTTCCGCGCGCAGTTGAAGCAGATGCGGCCCGAGGAGATCGCGCGCGGGCAGACGACCATCGGCCCGCACCGCGATGATCTGCGATTCCTCGTGAACCGAAATGACCTCGGAGCATATGGTTCGCGCGGGCAGATTCGGACGACGCTGCTTGCGCTCAAGCTGGCCGAGGTGCTCTGGATGCGCGAGCGGACCCGCGAGTGGCCCGTCATTCTGCTGGATGAGGTCATGGCGGAGCTGGATCTGGAGCGGCGGGCGCACCTGCTCACGTACCTGCGCGACAGCGAGCAGGTGATCTTCACCACCACGGATCTCGGATTGTTTACGCCTGAGTTTGCCGCAGGGGCTCAGATTTGGGCCGTGGAGAACGGCCGCGTCCAGCTCACGCCACAGGCCGCGTCAAGTGACAGCGGAAGGGAGTAGCCATGCCCGTCATACACTCCGATTCAGTCGAGGCCCGCAATGTGGAAGCCGGAAGGTCCACCACGATCCAGGTGCTGATCCCGCCACAGCTGGGTCCCAACTTCGCGCTGCGAAGGTTTGTCATGCAGCCGGGCGGCTCGATGCCGCGGCACACCAACACCGTGGAGCACGAGCAGTATGTGCTGCGCGGGCAGGCGACCATCAGCATTGGTGATGAGGCCTACGTCGTGCGGGCGGGTGATGCCGTCCTCATCCCCGAGGGCGAGATTCACTCCTACGAGAACACAGGCGACGAGCCATTCGAGTTCCTGTGCGTGGTCCCAAACAAGGACGATCAGATCACCGTCGTCGCGGGCTGCTGAGGAGATCGCCGCGCCCGGCTCAGCGCAGATACATCTGAAGGAACGCGAGCACAAAGCCGAGATTCGCGGGCGAAAGGAACTCGGGGCCGCCGTGTGCGGCTCCCTGCAATGTGCTCAAGACGACCTTGCCGGGATCGTTGGCGGCGGCGAGCGCATCGTGCAGTTGCTGGCTCTGCTGGACTGGCACCACGCAATCCGCCGTGCCGTGCTGGATGAGGAATGGCGGCTCGTCCGATGAGACGTAGGTGATGGGATTCGCGACCTGCGCCAGGTCTGGCGCTCTCAAGATCGGCGTGCCCAGGTAGTCTGACTCGATCGAATTTCCCTGGCTGTGGTTCTGGGGGCAGGATGTGCCGGCGAACTGACCATCGATCTTTATGAAATCCATCGGGCCGTACCAATCTACAATGGCCTGAACGCAGCTGGATTGTTCCGCAGATCCGAGGTCTCCGCCCTCAAGCGCGGCTGCGCCGCACGACGTTCCAAGCATCGCGACCAGGTTCCCGCCGGCGGAATCGCCCCAGGCGCCGAACCGGTTTGGATCGAGGCCGAACTCGCTAGCATGTGCCCGAAGCCATCGCACCGCAGCCTTCACGTCATGGACCTGTGCAGGGAACTTGGCCTCATCGCTCAGACGGTAGTTGACGCTGGCAACCCCGAAACCGCGCTGCACGAGAAAATCCACAATGCCATTCGAGAATGGTTCGAGTTTGTCACCAAGGATCCAGCCGCCGCCGTGAACGTAGATCACGAGCGGGAATGGCCCCTCTCCCGCAGGAAGGTAGAGGTCGAGACGCTGCGACTCGGAGAGGGTGGCGTACGAGAGGTCCGAATGGACTTGGGGCGGCAGCGAAGTCGCGGTGGGAGCCGGCGTCTCTGAGACACTATGTGTTGGGAGGGCCGTCGGAGCGACGTACGGGGTCCATGGGGGGAGGGCCACCGTTGGGGTGGGCGCAACCTGGGGGGGAGTGCCACATCCGGATGCAACCGAGGCCGCGAGCAAGAGTGCGCGGATTCCACCGACTCTGGGATGGGCACGGATGCTGTGGAGAGCATGACCGGGCATTTGCTTTTGCAGCTCCTGCAGTGATGCGCGCCCGATGCTCAGGGTGCGCTCTGAACCGTTCGCTAGAGTGGCTGCCGGGCCGGCATTCCGGCTTTGCGGGGAAAGGATTGCGGCGTGGCTGCGACCTTGCTGATCAAGAGCAGATAGCGATCATCGGCAACGCCGGGCAGGTTGACCGGGATGACCTGGTCGAGCCTGCCGCCGAGGATGCTGATGGCCGCCTCGGCGGCCTGCGCCTCCGCGGGGCCGCTTTCGCCCTTCTGCGCGACCATCGTGCCGCCGATCTTGATGAGTGGGAGGGCGTACTCGCTGAGCACGTTCAAAGCTGCAACCGCGCGGCCCACGCTCCAGTCATAGGATTCGCGATGCTGCAAGGAGCGTCCGAGGTCCTCGACACGCTGGCATTGCACGTCCACGTGATCAAGGCCAAGCAGCTCAACAACATGCTCACAGAATCGTGCTTTCTTGGCAACGGATTCCACGAGCGTCAAGTGCATCGAGGGATACAGGATCTTGATGGGCAGCCCGGGGAAACCGGCGCCCGTGCCGATATCAACGAGCCGTTGCGGCGGCCGCGCCTTCCACGCC
>Ga0316622_100001682_pt1 | contig 14690 bp, 9 predicted proteins | sample OWC_Aug_OW2_C1_D_FD_207646 | JGI IMG/M metagenome (GOLD analysis project Ga0316622, IMG submission 207646) | Wetland soil microbial communities from Old Woman Creek delta, Ohio, United States - OWC_Aug_OW2_C1_D5_C | ecosystem: Environmental > Terrestrial > Soil > Wetlands | place: USA: Ohio... | reverse complement strand
GATTGAGCAGCGGCTCTCCGAGTCCGGCTTGACGATTGAGCAGTTGGTGCAGTCGGAGAATCAACAACAGGCCGCCGATCAGGTTTCCATAAGCAACAGTATCGGCAGCCTCCGATTTCTGGGGGCGATGGATTGGCGCGAGTTCGTCGAGACGATGAGCGTTGTCGATCAGGTACTGGGCGAGGATCCGGGGGGGGTCTACGGCAAGATGGATTTTGCCACCCGGGATCGCTACCGCCACGTAGTGGAGGAGGTAGCCAAGAGCAGGCGGCGGTCCGAAAGCGAGGTGGCCCGCGAAGCGATCCGATTGGCCCGCGAGGCCGCAGCCAAGGATGGCAGCGACGATCGAACAGCCCATGTTGGGTTCTATCTAATCGACAGGGGGTTGCCGCACCTCGAACGAACGGCAGGGGTGCACCGATCTCCCCTTGAGGCTCTTCGGCGATTAGGCCGTCGGTTTCCTTTGCTCTTCTATCTGGGCATGATCACGCTGATTACGGTTATCTTCAGCGGGAGTTTGTTGGCGAAGGCGCATGCCAGCGGGTACCAGGATTGGCTACTCGCGCTGATTGGGTTCCCCTTGCTCCTGGGCGCAAGTCATCTGGCGGTGGCGCTGGTGAACTGGCTGGCGACGTTGCTGGCGACGCCCCATACACTCCCGCGAATGGATCTTTCCGGAGGAATTCCGCCGGAATCGCGCGCGCTGGCCGTGATCCCGACGATGCTTACGAGCGCCCAAAACATCGAGGATCTGGTCGAGGGGCTGGAGGTTCGGTTTCTGGCCAATCGGGACGAGAACCTGCACTTCGGTCTGCTGACGGATTTCCGGGACGCGCGGGAGGAAACGATTCCGGAGGACGAGTCGCTGTTGCGGCTGGCCCGGAAGAGAATCGAAGAGTTGAATGAAAAGTACCGGAGCGCCAAAGGCGACACTTTCTTCCTCTTTCATCGCCCGCGCCGCTGGAATCCGCGGGAGCGAATTTGGATGGGTTACGAGCGCAAGCGAGGAAAGCTGGCGGAATTGAATTCGCTTCTGCGCGGCGGCTCAAGAGATCGCTTCTCCCTCATCGTCGGGGATATGGCCGTCTTAACGAACGTGAAGTACGTGATCACTCTGGACACGGATACGCAGCTCCCCCGCGATTCGGCCTGGCAATTTGTGGGGGCCATGGCGCATCCGCTGAATCGGCCGCGGTACGACGAAGACAAACAGCGGATCGGTGAGGGGTACGCCATCCTTCAGCCGCGCGTGGCGGTGAGCCTGCCAGGCGCGAACCGGTCGCGATACGCGCAGTTGTTTGGGAGTGAGCCAGGCATCGACCCGTACACCCGGGTGGTCTCCGATGTCTACCAGGACGTGTTCGGTGAAGGCTCCTTCATTGGCAAGGGGATCTATGACGTCGATGCCTTCGAACGGGCCCTCAAGGGGCGCTTTCCCGAGAACCGGATTCTCAGCCACGACCTTGTGGAGGGATGCTACGCGCGGGCGGGGCTGTTGAGCGATGTGCAGGTGTACGAGGAGTACCCGTCCACCTACCCGGCAGATGTGAGCCGTCGGCACCGCTGGATTCGCGGGGATTGGCAAATTGCCCGCTGGCTGCTGCCGGGCGTTCCCGGTCTCGAGGGAAGCCGCCAGAAGAATCCTCTCTCCGGGCTGTCCCGCTGGAAGATTTTCGACAATCTTCGTCGGAGCCTCGTACCGGCGGCGTTGACCCTGCTGTTACTGGTGACCTGGACCATCGTGTCGCCGCTCTGGCTCTGGACCCTGGCGGTGATAGGAATCATCCTGATCCCCCCGTGGATGGCCTCGCTTCTTGAGTTGGTCCAGAAGAAGGGCGATGTGCTGCTGCGTCAGCACCTTGCTGCCGCGGTGCGCTCGGCTGGCCGGCACTCGGCTCAGGCGGCCTTTACGCTCGCCTTTCTCCCCTACGAGGCTTTCTTCAGTCTGGATGCGATTGGGCGCACGGTCTGGCGGATGTGGGTGACCCACAGACGACTTCTCGAATGGAATCCGTCGGGCAACCCCGATCGCAATAGCCGCACGGACCTCGCCGCCTCCTGGCGGACGATGTGGATCGCCCCCTTTTTGGCCACGGCCGGGGTGCTCTATCTGACGCTTTCGCGGCCGGCCGCGCTGGTCGTGGCCGGGCCTATCCTGGGCCTCTGGTTTGCGTCTCCGGCTATCGAGTGGTGGATCAGCCGGCCGCTCGCTCGCCGCGCAGCAAGGCTAACGGCTGACCAGACCCTCTTTCTCCAGAAACTTTCCCGAAAGACTTGGGCGTTCTTCGAGACTTTCGTCGGCCCGGAAGACCATTGGCTGCCGCCTGATAGCTATCAGGAGCATTCCGCTGCGGTAGTCGGCCATCGCACGTCGCCCACCAACATGGGACTTGCGCTACTCGCGAATTTGTCCGCGTACGACTTCGGCTACATTCTGGCCGGACAACTCATCGAGCGCACGGCGAATGCCTTCCACACAATGGAAGCCTTGGAACGCCACCAAGGCCACTTCTACAACTGGTATGACACGCAGTCTCTGAAACCGCTGCAACCGACCTATATTTCGACGGTGGACAGCGGAAACCTCGCAGGCCATCTGCTGACATTGCGGCCGGGCCTGCTCGCACTTCCCGATCACAAGATCCTGGGAGCGCGATTGTTTGACGGGCTCAGCGACACCCTGCGGATTCTCGTGGATGTTGCGGGAGAAACCGCTCCAGCCCAGTTCGTTCGACTCCGGGAGGATCTGGTATCGGCATCTGCTTCCGGGCCAACTTCACTCGCAGCGGCACGGCTGTGCCTTGGCCAGCTGGCTACATCCGCCGCGGAGGTGGTGGGCAGCCTCGATGCTGGCCCCGAGAGCCAGGCAAAGTGGTGGGCGCATGCCTTCGCCCGGCAATGCCAGGGCGCCCTCGATGAGCTGACGTTTCTCGCTCCTTGGACATTGCCGACGGTCTCTCAGAATAGACTCAGCGACTCTTTCGGCATCGACAAGATCCCAACGCTGCGCGAACTCGCAAGACTTGAGATGGAGTTACTGCCGGCCATCGAGGCTCGGCTCGGCTCGGACGCAACCCCCGAGGAAAACGAGGGGTTGGGTGAGCTCCAACGGTTCATCAGGGAGGCAAGCCAGCGTGCCAAGGCAAGGATTGCGGCTATCGAACGCCTTGCGCTGCAATCCAGCGAACTCGCCCGCATGGAGTATGGCTTCCTGTTCGACAAGGCGCGCCATCTACTGGCCATTGGGTACAACGTTGGTGAGCGCCGGCTGGACTCGAGTTACTACGATCTGCTGGCATCGGAAGCGAGATTGTGCAGTTTCGTGGCAATTGCGCAGGGACAATTGCCGCAGGAGACCTGGTTTGCCCTGGGGCGCCTGCTCACCACCGCCGGGGGAGAGGCGGTTCTCCTTTCGTGGAGCGGTTCGATGTTCGAGTACCTCATGCCGCTCCTGGTGATGCCGACCTACGAAGACACCTTGCTCGACCAGACCTACAAGGCGGCGGTGGAGGGGCAGATCGCGTATGGGCGGAACCGAGGCGTACCGTGGGGTATGTCGGAATCCGGCTACAACATGACCGACCTTCGTCTCAACTACCAGTACCGCGCGTTTGGCGTGCCCGGCCTGGGGCTCAAACGCGGGCTCGCTGATGACTTGGTCATCGCGCCGTATGCCTCGGCGCTCGCCCTGATGGTCGCGCCCGAGGAGGCCTGTCTGAATCTGCAGCGACTCGCCGCTGAAGGGATGGAGGGGAAATACGGGCTCTATGAGGCCGTGGACTACACTCCGTCGCGACTGCCGCGCGGGCAATCGAACGCCGTGGTCCGGTCGTTCATGGCCCATCACGAGGGCATGAGCCTCCTCTCTCTGGCCTATCTGCTCCTAGACCGTCCGATGCAGAAGCGATTCGAGTCGGATCCGCGGTTCCAGGCGACCACGCTGTTGCTCCAAGAGCGGGTTCCCAAGGCCACAGCGTCTTACTGGCACACCGCCGAGCTCTCCGACGTGCGGACGACATCCACTGTTCCGGAAACGCCGGTGCGCGTCTTCAGCAGTCCGGACACGCCGATCCCGGAAGTGCAGTTGCTGTCGAACGGCAGATACCACGTGATGATCACGAACGCAGGCGGCGGTTACAGCCGCTGGAAGGACATCGCCGTCACACGCTGGCGCGAAGACAGCACCTCTGACAACTGGGGGACGTTCTGTTACATCCGCGACGTGGCCAGTGGGGAGTTCTGGTCAACCGCCTATCAGCCGACGCTCAAAGGGTCGGAGAAATACGAAGCGATTTTCTCGGAGGCGCGAGCGGAGTTCCGCTGCCGGGACCACGAAGTCGACACTCATACGGAGATCGCCGTTTCGCCCGAGGATGACATCGAGCTGCGCCGAATCAGCATCACCAATCGCTCCCGGACACGCCGGGCAATCGAGATCACGAGTTACGCAGAAGTCGTTCTCGCCTCGCCGGCCGCGGACGCCCTGCATCCGGCGTTCAGCAATCTCTTTGTTCAAACCGAGATCCTCCGCCCGCAGCGGGCGATTCTCTGCGCCCGCCGGCCCCGCTCGGAGGGTGAGCAGGCGCCATGGATGTTCCATCTGATGGCCGTGCATGGGGCCGACATAGAAGAGATTTCCTATGAGACCGATCGCATGCAGTTCATCGGCCGCGAACACACGGTCGCCGATCCGCAAGCGATGAGCGGGTCCGCAGCGCTCTCGGGCAGCCAGGGCTCCGTGCTCGACCCGATTGTGGCAATCCGGTATCGAATCACTTTCGATCCGGAAGAATCGGCGACAATCAATATTGTCTCCGGCATCGGCGAGACCCGGAGCGTGTGCCTGGGCCTGGTCGCGAAATACCAGGATCGGCGTCTGGCGGACCGCGTTTTCGATCTGGCGTGGTCACACAGCCAAGTGGCCCTCCGGCAGATCAATGCCACCGAGGCCGACGCTCAACTCTACGGACACCTGGCCAGCTCCGTAATCTACGCCAATTCCTCCCTGCGCGCCGATCCGAGCATCCTCAACAAGAACCACCGCGGGCAATCCGGTCTATGGGGCTACTCCATTTCCGGGGACTTGCCCATCGTTTTGCTGCAGATCGGAGACCCGGCCAATATCGATCTCGTGCGCCAACTCGTCCAGGCCCACGCTTACTGGCGCCTGAAAGGATTGGCGGTGGATCTGGTGATCTGGAACGAAGATCACGCCGGTTACCGGCAGCTCCTCCAAGAGCAGATCCTAGGGCTGATCGCGGCCGGCATCGAACCCAACGTGACGGATCGGCCGGGCGGCATCTTCGTACGACCGGGGGACCAGATTTCGAACGAGGACCGCATTCTTCTCCAATCGGTCGCCCGGGCCATCCTCACCGACAGCCGGGGGACACTGTGGGACCAAATCCACCGCCGCCGCCTTGTGGAAATGACAGTGCCGCGCCTGACGCCGACCCGACCCCGCCGCGCCGAACCCTCGCCAACGGCCGCATTGCCTCGCCACGATCTGCTCTTCTTCAACGGGCTGGGAGCCTTCACGCCTGATGGGCGCGAGTACGTGACGACGACTGCGCACGGGCAAATGACGCCGGCGCCGTGGGTGAATGTGCTGGCGAACCCGCAATTCGGAACCGTCATATCGGAGAGCGGCCGGGCCTGCACCTGGAGCGAGAATGCCCACGAGTTCCGCCTCACCCCCTGGGGGAACGACCCGGTGAGCGATTCCAGCGGAGAAGCTTTTTACCTCCGCGACGAAGAGAGGGGCCATTTCTGGTCCCCCACGCCGCTGCCGACCCGCGGAGCGATGCCTTACGCCAGCCGGCACGGATTCGGCTACAGTGTCTTCGAGCACACGGAGCGCGGCATCCGCTCCGAGCTCTGGGTTTACGCGGCCCTGGACGCGCCGATCAAGTTCACAGTGTTGAAAGTGCGCAATGAGTGCGGCCGATCCCGCCGGCTCTCGGCCACAGGCTATGTGGAATGGGTGCTGGGAGATCTGCGGCCGAAATCGGCCATGCACGTGGTCACCAAAGTTGACCCCAAGAGCGGAGCGCTCTTCGCGCGGAACCCTTACAACACGGAGTTCGCCGACCGAGTCGCCTTTTTCGACGTGGACGATACGACTCGAACCGTAAGCGGCGACCGGACGGAGTTCCTCGGGCGTAACGGCACGCTTCGGAGCCCGGCTGCCATGACTCGGTCGCGCCTTTCCGGCAAAGTGGGGGCCGCTTTGGATCCCTGCGCCGCGATCCAGGTTCCCTTCGAGTTGGCCGACGGACAAGAGCGTGAGTTCATCTTCACGCTCGGCGTAGGGCGGGACGCCGATGACGCCGGCAACCTGATCCATCGCTTCCGGGGATCCGCTGCCGCGCGTGGCGCGCTTGAAGCCGTATGGCAGCACTGGAGCCACACCCTCGGCGCAGTGCAGGTGGAAACACCGGACCCGTCCCTCAACGTGCTGACCAACGGCTGGCTCTTATACCAGACTCTGGCGTGCCGTCTTTGGGCGCGGAGCGGATACTACCAGCCGGGGGGTGCCTTCGGTTTCCGCGACCAGTTGCAGGACGGGATGGCGCTCGTCCACGCCGCGCCACACCTCTTGCGCGAGCACTTACTCCGCTGCGCCGCCCGTCAGTTCCCGGAGGGAGACGTCCAGCATTGGTGGCATCCCCCCTCGGGCCGGGGCGTGCGGACTCACTGTTCTGATGATTACCTCTGGTTGCCGCTGGCGACATGTCGCTACGTTTTCAGCACAGGGGACACCGGAGTGTTGGATGATCCCATCCACTTTATCGACGGCCGCCCGGTAAACCCGGAGGAGGACTCGTATTACGATCTACCTAGCCGGTCGGAAGAAGCAGCCACTCTATACGAACACTGTCGGCGAGCCATCCTGACGGGGCTCAGATTTGGGGAGCATGGCCTGCCGCTCATCGGCTCTGGAGACTGGAACGACGGCATGAATATTGTCGGTGAACACGGCAAGGGGGAAAGCGTCTGGTTGGGGTTTTTCCTCTACGCAGTGCTCATGCAGTTCACTGAGGTTGCCCGCATGCGGGGTGACCTATCCTTCGCCGAGCGCTGCCAAAGGGAGGCGGCTCAATTGCGCCGGAATATCGAGCAGCACGGCTGGGACGGTGAGTGGTATCGCCGCGCTTACTTCGACGACGGCTCGCCGCTGGGGTCCGCGAGTAATGCCGAATGCCAGATCGATTCGATTGCCCAAAGCTGGTCGGTTCTATCAGGAGCGGGCGATCCCGGGCGCTCTCGCCTGGCAATGGAAGCGGTGGATCAGCGGCTCGTTCGCCGGGACCACGGGCTGATCCAACTGTTGGACCCGCCGTTTGACAAATCGGATTTGAATCCTGGCTATATAAAAGGATACGTCCCAGGTGTGAGGGAGAATGGGGGGCAGTACACTCACGGGGCAATCTGGGCGGCCATGGCCTTCGCTGCCTTGGGCGACAGTCGGCGCGCGTGGGAGCTATTGGCCATGATCAACCCCGTGAACCATGCGAGGTCTCCGGAGGGGATGGCCACATACAAAGTAGAACCCTACGTCGTTGCGGCCGACGTGTATGCGCTCCCGCCGCACATCGGCCGTGGTGGATGGACCTGGTACACGGGCTCTGCCGGTTGGATGTACCGGCTGATCGTGGAATCACTCCTGGGCCTGAGGCTGGAAGCAGGCACGCTGCGATTTGCTCCGTGTCTCCCGGCGGACTGGAAAGGATTCACGGTACACTACCGGTATCGGGAGACTGTCTACCACATCGCCGTCCTGCAAACGGTCTGCGGGAACGGCGGGATGGGTGTCACACTCGATGGGGTGGAGCAGAACGACAAGGCAATTCTTCTCGTTGACGACCGCCAGGAGCATTCGGTTGCAGTGAGAGTACCCGCCGCAGGCAGTGGGTAGCCGTTGGGGCAGGCGCGTTCACGACGCCGCCGGGCCCCCCTGAAATCAACTGAGTGAGAGATGGTGAGGGGAATCCGACCTGGTGTGCCGACTTCCGGGAGGGCTCACAAGGTTGAGCCGCGGTGGATCTCGCCTCACCCGACGGATTCCCGCAGTTGGGCGAGCCGCGCCTGGATCTCCTCGGCCGCCAGGGCACCCGGCGCCACCGGTCGGCACTCCGCAGCCCGTTTCCCGGCCCGCTCCTGCGCTAGCTTCCGTTCGATCAGTGCTTTGCGATGGACTTGGGGGTAGAGGAAATGCACGGCGATGGTCTTCGGGGGCCGCACGCCATACGGGAGGGGTGGGACGCCGAAGCCCCCGTCGGCCCGCCGCACAAACGACATGTACTGGGGGTCGTGGAGCGTCAGGGTGTCCCCCCGTCCGGGCAGACAGTGGCTCGTCTGCGTCCGGATGGTCTCCCACGCCGCCAGGTACACGTCCCATCGGTCGGCTTTGTCCAGCATCGCGAGGATGCTGCGGTAGAGCAGGATTTGGTTTGCCTGGTATCCTCGCTCCCCGAGACGGGCACGGTGGTGCTGCGTGGCCTGCAGCAAGCGCAAGCCCACCTCCAGCCCATCGTCATAGGCCTGTGCCGCGTCAATATCGCGCCAGAGGGCCTTCCAGGTGGGGTCGGTCATCGTCACGGAGAATGTTTCCCAGTCGAGCGGCTCCGTGGCGGGATGGGAGAGAAGCTGGTTCAGCCATTCCTGAATGGTCATGGAGTCCTCTTGCCTCGTGCCGATGGGCGCGGGAGCCGAGCGAGGGTGTCTCCCGTATCAACGGCAAAAAATGGGGACCGGAGAGATGCCGAGTGGCAGGGAAGTCCGCCCCATGTCGCCATCACATGTTGCACACAGGCTGGAACTCAAGAATCAATTCGCGTCGCCGTGCCACCCTGTCCGCGTCGGGCACGAGTTCATACATGAAGTGCGTGGGATCAAGCCCGGCAAGACGGGGATTCCCCCCCGAGAACTGGAGCGACAAGCCGCCCCGCAGGCTGCCCGACTCCCCCACATAGAGCCATCGACCCAGCGAGAGAACCACGTAGACGCCGGAGGCTGTGGGGGTGTGACGCACGATCGACGCCATCTCATAGACACACGGTCCCGACCCGTTCCACGGCATGCAACCCTCTTTCGGACCCACCGAGTCAGTTCGTGCTCGCCGACATTGCACTACCCCGCCTTCCCGCTGTCGCAGAAGGCTTCCGCGGCGGTCTTGGCCTCCAACCTGCCTCTCCAGGGTCCGCCCAGGACCGGCCGGTCGCCCCCGACATCCTTTTCCGCCACGCGGGCCTTGGCCCACCACACGCCCTCGTTGCGGAGCGTCGTGATCGTGAACCGTCGATACGGGTAGCTCGTTCGTTCCTCGTCCATGGTCTGCTCTCTTCCAAACTCAGCCGGGCAGGCATCACAACGCCCCGCGAAGCCAAGAGACCCAGGCCTGCCTCGGTGAGTCCAAGAGCTTCGTCCGGCTAGCCGCTGGGGAGGGCGACCTTCATGTTTGCCGCCCGCGGTCCCTTGGGACCTCTCTCAACCTCAAACTCGACAGCCTGGCCTTCCGTCAGCGCGTCGAAGCCCTCTCCCTGGAGGGCGGACCGATGAAAGAACAGCTCGGTGCCATCCTGTCCGAGAATGAATCCGAATCCCCGCTCCCGCACCAGTCTCTTGATTGTCCCTGTTGCCATGGCGTCTTCTCCTCTCCGGACATTTGTCCGGAATCCGCTCTGTTTCTTTACCGCCCACCCACCGCAACGGCCTGCGTGCCTATTCCACGTTCAGCAGTCTCGACCGTCCTCTCAGGACGTCGTCGCGCCTGTACCTGGCGTGTGGCGCTCGTCCCACTCGAGCCCCTCGCCGGTTTCGTCCCTCTCCACCTCATCGGAGGCTAGTACGAGCCGCGGACGCGCGCGTCGCCCCCGCGTCGGAGGTTTTCGTCGAGATGGCGGCCCGTTGGAGGCTTTCCTGGCAGGAAGCGGAGCGGCAGTCGGTCCGGCCGCGTCTTGCCCGATCACGATGGCCGCCAGCATTTCGATCGCCCGCGTGTCCAGGGCCCGGTCATCGATGATGACCTGGGTCGTGCCGTTGGCGAGTTGCCGGACCCGCTCCGCGGCCTCCGTCGAGCACACGATGACCTCGACCTGCCGTACCAGAGCTTCCAGGGTCGACCCGTCCGTGGAACATGCACCCACCAGCGCGATGTTCGGGAGGCCGGCGCTGACGATCGAGTGTTCCAGATTGTGCGCGGTTTCGGAGTCTGCCGAGACGACGCCAACGCGAGTCCCCGAGGGTAGCTGCGCCAAGCGGCGGAGGGTCTCGAGATTTGCCTTGGCGAGAAGCGGGATGATCGGGACTCCCCAGTCACCCACGAGACGTTCCACCTCCGGGAGGTGGAAAAAACTCGTGACCGCGGCCGCCCAGGGGTTGGCTCCCTTTCGCCGCCGCACAGCTGCGGGCAGGTCTCCCGGCAGGACCTTGTCGACTTGGACTGGAAGGTGGGCCTCGAGCTGGTTAGCAAAGAAGTCAAGCGCCTCGCTGCTGCATTCTACCAAGAGGACCGTGGGCGTCTGGCGCACGGGGGCGGGTCGTACTCTGGTCACACTCAGGACACCCACGGCCAAGTCGTCGGCGGTCATCCCTAGCGCCGCCGCTCGGATCACCACTTCCTTCAGGAAAGCCTCACGGAGCGCGGGGGAGGGACGGGTCGGCGGGTCCGGAGCCACGAAGACCCCCTTCCCTCGCCGCACCAGCACGTATCCGTCCCGCTTCAGATCTTCGATGACTCGAGCGACCGTATTCGGATTCACCTCCAGAGTGGTCGCCAACTGGCGGATGCTAGGTAGCGCCTCGTCCCGAGGGAAACCACCGCCTTCGATGACGTACTTGAATTGCTCGGTCAGTTGACGGCGGATCGGAATCGGGCTGTGCGCATCCACATGCAGCTGCATCGGGGCTCCCGTGTCTGTGTACTAGCATATTAATACAGCACGACACGTCCAGTCAAGGAGCAATCCATCCAATGGCCTCTTCCCATCGTAGCTGGCCCACACGCCGTAAGGAGCTGCGGCTCTCCAGGGAGGCCAATGGCGACGCGAAATTGCGCCGTCCGGATGCAGCCCACGCCGTGGGTGCCGCCCCCCCGGCGCGCCAATTGAGCAAAGGTGGGCCGGCGACCGGCAAGAACACACCTGTCGGTTTACCACCCGCCACCCGCCACCTCTCAACCTTCGGCGCGAGCGTTACCCAGACGAGATTCCCCGCAGGGGTGTACCATTGTCCGCCGGTGTGACTCGTTCCATGAACCGATCTCGAAAACAACAGCGGCGCGGCCGTTGAATCTTCCGGCCGCGCCGCTGTGTTACGTGGACGTCCCTGGGGGCGCTACTTGTAATAATAGGTGGGCTGGCCGCTGGCCGTCGGCCCGCTCGGCCGATTCTGGTTCTTGTTGAACGTGTGGGACCGCATGAAAAGATTGTCCGCCGTGCGGCCTGTGGCCGGCATGATCTTGGCGTAGTCGTACTGGGTGCCGTGGCAGGCAACGCAGGTCTCCCGCGCGGCTGGCTTAGGCTTCGCCAGCGCATGCGGCATATGGCAGTCCGAGCAGGCCAGGATATTCTTTGTGTAGTGGGACGACTGGATGAGCTCCTGCCACGCTTCGTGATGCTTACGGCTGTCGTAGAAGCCATGCTGCTTCGCGAGATCATCCAGGTAGAAGGCGTTCTCCAGGTCAGTTTTGGGGTAGTTCTGATTCAGGGGCTGCTTCGGATTCGCGCCCGGGATCAGGATGCCGTCCGGATACCAGGTCCGCCAGTCGTCCTGGCCCGCTTTATAGGTCTCCCCGACCACCGGGTGGGGCTGATCCTCGCGCGGGTTGCCCTGCGCGCTCTTGAAGTGCTCGTTCTCCTTCCGCACGTGGCAGTACCCGCAGACCAGCGACGCCTGCTCCTTGGTGGCTTTGGCCGGATTGAAGATGTCGGTCTTGGCGGCGCTCGCCGCATGCTTGCCGCCGGGACCGTGACAGCGCTCGCAGCCGGTGTTGTGCTCCACCATGCTCACTTTCTGGGCCGCCGGATTCTTCGGATCGTACGCGGTCAGATGGTTACCGCGTCCTCCGGGGCGCGGCGGAGCGGCGCGCTCCCACGATCCGATCGGCCGGGAGCACCTCGTGCGCCAATTCCACGAACTGCGCCTGCGCCCGTTCCAGCAGTCGGCGCCCCGCCGGGGTGGCCCGGTAATACTTGCGCACGCGCCCATTCACGACCTGTGCCGTGCGCCGGAGATACCCCGCGGTCTCCAGGGCGTGTAGGATAGGGTAGAGCGTTCCCGGGCCGATCCGGTACCCGTGCCGCGCCAGTTCCGCCATCAGTTCCGTGCCGTAGACCGGCCCCTCGGTCGCATGGAAGAGGATATGCACCCGAATGAACCCGAGGAACAGTTCCCGGATCATGGGACCGTCCTTCGTCGCCAGACTGCCCGCGGTGCCGCGCCCACGAGGTGCCCAGGGCCCTGCGGGCGCGCGAGGCGGAACCACGTGGGCTTGTAGGACTCGTGTTATCAGCCTACAATATCGTTCCTCGATAATGCAAGGAAAAGCGTGGACCGATCCCTGGCATGATGAGTCGCACGCACAAAAACAGGTGGGCGCGCTGGCTCGTGGCCGTGGGGTCACTCTCCGGCGTGGGGGTGGGGACGGGATGGAGCACGAAGGGGCAGCGCGGGAACGCACCCCAGGCACCGTGGGCGAGGTGGCGCGCCTGTTCCTGAAGCTGGGGACGCTCGCCTTCGGCGGCCCGGCGGCGCACATCGCCATGATGGACGACGAGGTCGTCCGCAAGCGGGGGTGGCTGACCCGGGAGCGCTTCTTGGACCTGCTCGGGGCGACGAACCTCATCCCCGGCCCGAACTCGACCGAGATGGCGATCCACCTCGGGTTCCTCCGCGCCGGCTTGCGCGGCCTGCTGGTCGCCGGGGCGTGCTTCATCCTGCCGGCCATGACGATCACCGGGATCCTGGCGTGGGCATACGTCCGCTACGGCGCCCTGCCCGAAGTCTTCTGGCTCCTGTATGGGGTCAAGCCCGTGATCATCGCGATCGTGGTCCAGGCCCTGTGGGGGTTTGCGACGAAAGCGGTCAAAGGACCCCTTACCGGGGTTGTCGGCGGGGTGATCGTGGCGTTAGCGTTCCTCGGGTGGGACGAGATCTTGCTCCTCTTCGTCGGTGGAGTCACGGTAATGCTCGGGACACCCCTGGAGCGCCGGTGGAGACCGACCACGACTGCCGCCGCGATGTCCGGTGCTGTCCTGGGGGTGGGGGCACCCGCGTCTGCGGCCGCCGTGGTTGTGGGAGCCGGGGCGCCCGTGAGCCTCTGGGCGCTGACCGGCCTCTTCCTGAAGGTCGGGTCCGTGCTGTACGGAAGCGGCTACGTCTTGCTGGCCTTCTTGCGGGCTGACCTGGTCCAGCGGTGGGGCTGGCTCACCGATCAGCAGCTCATGGATGCCATTGCGGTGGGGCAGTTCACGCCCGGACCCGTCTTCACCACGGCGACCTTCATCGGCTACATCGTGGCCGGCGTCCCCGGCGCGCTCCTGGCCACACTCGGTATCTTCTTCCCCTCGTTCGTGTTCGTGGCGGCCAGCAGCCCCCTCATTCCGCGCATCCGGCGCTCCGCGTGGGCGGGCGATTTCTTGGACGGGGTGAACGTCGCGTCGCTCGGTCTGATGGCCACCGTGACCTGGCAGCTCGGCCGTGCGGCCCTGGTCGATTGGATCACGGTGAGCCTGGGGCTCGTGGCGATCGTCCTGGTCTGCAGCCTCCGGGTGAACTCGGCCTGGCTCGTCCTGGGCGGGGCTGTCGTTGGTCTAGGGGTCCAACTGTTCCGGTGACCACCAGCGCTGGCGTGCGGCAGCGAAGAGGCCGACGCTGAGGCAATCTCTTGACGAGCTAACCACCTGCGGCTACAGAGATTCTCCAGCGTCGGCCGGCGGGGGAGGTGATCCACTGTTCCATTAAGGGTCCGTCCCCCCCCGGCACGCCGATTGAGCAAAGGTCCCCTGGCGCGCAAGCGGCGCAAACTTGCCAAGATATCGTCCCCTTCGACCCACCGAGGCAGCCCGTGTGGGAGGGGGGACCGCCGCACAACCGGCGGCCGGATCGTCACGCGGCCTCCCCAAAGGCCACACCGGTCCCCGGGAGACCACGAACAGCTACCGCGGCTATTGACAGCGCCTGAGGTGCGTCATAGATTACAACTGGCTCCCACATCTCTCCACCGCCTTCCTGGGGGCTTTGAGGTTCCCGATGTTGTGGGCCCACCTCAAGGTTCCGCACCGTGGCCTCCCCCGGGCATCCGCCCGCCGGGAGGCAGCCTACCCAAACTAGTCTCGCCGACACGCCTAATCTCTTGAGCGCGAGGACCGGACCGCGAGGGGTCTACGCCTGCCCCTCTGTGCCTTGGAGCCGCAGCGGCGCGGCTCGGAACGCCTCTGTGTCATCCACCGCCCCGAGCGGGAGGGACGCACCCCGCACCAGGAGGATACCCCACGCCGAAGTATCTCTTTCAAGTCAACTATGTCGGGGAAGGCGTGAAGGGCTTGCTCAAAGACGGCGGTTCCAAGCGCCGCGCCGTGGTGGAAAAGCTCTTCAAGTCGCTGGGGGCCACCATCGAAGCCTATTATTATGCCTTCGGCGACACCGACCTGTACATCATTGGGGAGTTCCCCAACCATGCCGCGGTG
>Ga0316622_100001681_pt1 | contig 14692 bp, 12 predicted proteins | sample OWC_Aug_OW2_C1_D_FD_207646 | JGI IMG/M metagenome (GOLD analysis project Ga0316622, IMG submission 207646) | Wetland soil microbial communities from Old Woman Creek delta, Ohio, United States - OWC_Aug_OW2_C1_D5_C | ecosystem: Environmental > Terrestrial > Soil > Wetlands | place: USA: Ohio... | reverse complement strand
CGTAAGAATGAGCCGATAAATGTTTTAGCGGAGTGTGAGGCCGAGAACCTGTCGTGGATGAGGCGGGTAGCCCGGCTGACCGTGCGGCAGTGCGAGGCGGAGACGGCCGTGATCGAGCCAGATGAGTGCATCCTGTTTACCCGAACGCTACCGGCTGCCATCCCGGCCGTTTACTCGCCAGAAGACTGGGAGCGCTTAACCGCGGGGAGAACGCTGCATGAGCTTGGCCCGATCAGCAATATCACTGCCGATTGGGGGCAGACCCTCACCATGGGGCTGTCGGGCCGCAAAGCAGCCGCCCTGGTCTCCCGTGAGCGGTACCGTGATGATCCAGAAGCAGTCGAATTCCTGGATTGCGCCATTGAAACGATGGACGTCGTCCTGGCTTTGGCCGCGCGCTATGCTCAGGCGGCCCGCCAGATGAATTGTGCCGAGCTTGCTGCTATCCTGGAGCACGTTCCGGCGAACAGACCGCGCACGTTCCATGAAGCGCTGCAATCCCTGCGCCTGATGCACGCCGTGGTCTGGCTGAGCGGGCACTACCACGTGGGCCTGGGGCGTTTCGATCAATATATGTGGCCATATTTAAGAGCCGACCTGGATAATGATCGAATAGACGAAAACCAGGCCGCAGACCTGTTAGCAGAGTTCTTCATATCCCTGAACAAGGACAGCGATCTTTATCCGGGCGTGCAGCAAGGCGATAATGGGCAGACCATCACCCTGGGCGGGGTGGACCGGGAGGGTAACGAAGCCGTCAACGAGCTGACCTATATGGTCTTGAACGTTTCGCGGGATTTGGGCTTGATCGATCCCAAGATCAACTTGCGCATTTTGCAGAATACGGATCTGGATCTGCTCTCATTGGCTACCGAATTAACCCGCAAGGGTCTGGGTTTCCCGCAGTACTCGAACGATGACGTTGTGATCCCCGCGCTGGTCCAGCATGGTTATAGCCAGCAGGATGCGCGCGATTATTGTGTGGCGGCATGCTGGGAATTTGTGATTCCGGGAAAAGGCATGGATGTGGTCAACATCGGCGCAGTCTCCTTTCCCGCCGCGGCAGATAAGGCCATCCGCCAGGGCCTCCTGGCGGGGGAGGATATGGAGGGGATCCTGCGCAGGGTAGAGCTGGACATCCAGCACCAGGTTGATCAGTTAGCGTCTGCTTATGAGCGCCTGCTGCTGCCTCCGGCCCCGTATTACTCTGCTCTGATGACGGATTGCCTGGAGCGCGGGCGAGACCTGTCCAAGGGGGCCACGTACAACAACTTCGGGATTCACGGCGCAGGATCGGCCAACGCGGCCGATGCGTTGGCTGCGGTGCAGGAGTTTGTATTTGTCGATGGCAGTATAGAGCCATCTGAGCTCGTCTCCGCATTGGATGCCAATTTTGAGGGTTATGAGGAGCTGCGCGAGAAACTGGCGGAGGATGGCCCTAAGGTAGGCAATGACGATGAGCGGGCAGATGGATTTCTGGTCAGCCTGTTCAAACTGCTGGCTGATGCCTGCGAATATTACGGGCGTAACACGCGCGGAGGGATCTTGCGGCCCGGTTCTGGATCGGCCATGTACTATGTGTGGCTGCCGCAAGGGCATGAGGGGATGCGTGAGCCTACGGTGGGCGCAACCGCAGAAGGGCGCCGGGAAGGTGAGCCATTTGGAGCCAACCTGGCCCCCTCCCAGGGAGTGCTCATCCGCGGTCCCTTCAGCGTGCTTTTATCCTATGCCAGGCTGGATTATGGGCGGGTGTGCAACGGCGGTCCGATCACCATGGAGCTGTCGGATTCAGTCTTTCGCAGTGAGAATGCGATCCGCAAAGTCGCACTGCTGGTGCGGAGTTTTGCCCGCTTGGGCTGTCAACAGCTCCAGTTGAACGCTCTGAACGTCGATACACTGCGAGAGGCGAAAGCGCACCCGCAATTGCACAAGAACTTGATCGTCCGTGTGTGGGGCTGGAGCGGTTATTTTTGCGAGCTCGGCCCGGAGTACCAGGAGCAGATTATTGCCCGCCACATGTATCAGATGGAGTAGCATTTCCAAATAACAACTCGCCGGGTTGCGACTCCCGGCGAGTTGATTATCCACCATACGTCTGTAAAATCAAAACTTGCGCGACCACTCCTTGGGCCAGCGCTCGATGACCACCTTCTTCTGGGTGAAGAAATCCACTGCGTCGGTCCCCTGCCCGTGCAGGTCGCCGAAGAAGCTCTCTTTCCAGCCGCTGAAGGGGAAATAGGCGATGGGGGCTGCGACGCCGATGTTGATGCCGATGTTGCCGGCATCGGCCTCGTAGCGGAATTTGCGCGCCGCCGAGCCGCTGCTGGTGAACAGGCTGGCCTGGTTGCCGTACCTGCCGGAGTTGACCAGCTCGATGGCCTGCTCCACGCTTTCGACCTGCAGCAGGCTGAGCACAGGACCGAAGATCTCGGTGGAGGCGACTTCGCTCTCCATGGGGAGACCGCTGAACAGGGTAGGGCGGATGAAGTTGCCTTTCTCGAATCCGGGGATGGCTGCCCCGCGCCCATCGACCACCATCTCGGCGCCATCCGCCAGGGCTTTGGCGACCAGGCCCTCGATGCGGGTTTTGCTGGCGGGGGTGATGACCGGTCCCATCTGTACGCCTTCATCCAGGCCATAGCCCACCGTGCGCTGGAGAGCAGCATCCGTGATCGATTCGGTGAAGGGGCGCTCGGCTTCTCCAACGGTGATGGCGGTGGATACCGCCAGGCAGCGCTGTCCGGCGCAGCCGAAGGCGCTGTCGGCGATGATGCGCGTGGCGGACTCCATGTCCGCATCCGGCAGGATCACGACGGGGTTCTTGGCGCCGCCCTGGCACTGGGCGCGCTTGCCATTGGCGGCTGCCCGGCTGTAAATATATTTTGCCACGGGGGTCGAGCCGACAAAGCTGACGGCGCGGATGGCGGGATGGTCCAGGATGCCATCGACGGCGTCCTTGCTGCCGTTCACCAGGTTGAGCACCCCCTTGGGCAGCTTGAGGTCTTCCATAATCTGGACGACGCGCTGCATGGTCAGGGGCACGCGCTCGGAAGGCTTGACGATCACCGGGTTGCCGCACGCCAGGGCGTAGGGCAGGAACCAGAAGGGGATCATGCCGGGAAAATTGAACGGTGCGATGATGGCGCACACGCCCACCGGATGGCGGAGCATGATCTCGTCGATGCCGGGGGCGATGTCCTCGGAGATCTTCCCTTGCAGCAGGGTGGGGATGCCGCTGGCCACTTCGACGTTCTCGATGGCGCGCAGGATCTCGCCGCGCGACTCGTCCAGCGTCTTGCCGCATTCCATGCTGATCAAGCGGGCGAGCTCGTCGCGATGCTCTTCCAGCAATCTCTTCATATGGTAGAGATACTGGGCGCGGTCGTTGGGCGGCATCCGCCGCCAGCCGGGCAGGGCAGCCTGGGCTGCCTCAGCTGCCTGCGCCACCGCATCAGCCCTGGAGAGGGGGACCTCCCCCAGCACCTCCTGGGTTGCCGGGTTGAGCACATCAAGCAGGTCGCTTCCTGCGGGTCGATGCCACTCGCCGTTCCAATAATTCATCATCAGGTTGGTTGTCATGGATGAAGCTCCAGTCATTGAGAGGTATGTTAAGATGTGTTTACTTTTTTACGTCTGGATTGGGGATCATAAAGTCCCGCATCACACCGAGCAGGTCTTGATAAGAGCTGATGAAAGAGCGCAGGGTGCGCACGGTGGCTCCGAAGGAGTCAAATTCGTCAACTGTTAACCCGTCCGGCTCGTAAGCGCGGCGGAAGTCAGGGAATTTACGGTACATCGTTTCCACCATGATGGGGTCGACCGGGTTTTGCATGCGCTCGACCACCGCGATGTCCGAGGCGTTGAACTGCATCTGCCACTCGTATGGCAGGGTCACGATCAGGTCGCCGCCGATGAATTCCGACCAGTGCATGTGATGGCGAATAGCCGCTCCCAAGGCCCGGGTGCGGTAGCCCCTTTCCTGGAAGATCTGATAGATGCGCTTGAGGCAGGCGATTCCCGCCCAGTTCAGGTAACCCGGGTCGATGGCGATGCTGTCCCGCTTTGCCAGGACGTGCAGCCAATCGTCCAGCCGCCCGATCATGCAGGTGCTGACCGGGCTCATCTCCGCGGTGCTTAACCCTTCAGCTTCCCGGCGCCGCAGGCCGCGCTCGACGGCTTCGGCAACAGCAATCGCCTGAGGCACTGTGAAGGAGACAGTGGCGTTGATATTCACACCGCGGTAGGTGGCTTCCTCAATGGCGACGATTCCGGCTTTGGTGACCGGGATCTTCACCTGTATATTGGGAGCCAGGCTGTTGAAATGCAGAGCTTGCTGGACGATGGCGTCTGCATTGCGGTAGAACTGCGGGTTGGTCTGGATGGATAAGCGGCCTTTCTTGTGCTGCTCCCGCTCGAAGACCGGGAAGAGCAGCTTGGCGCCGTTTGCCGCCAGGTCTTCGTTCACTTTCCAGGTGATCTCGACCTCCGACCAGGTGGGATTGTCCCGGATGATGCCGTAGATATGCTCTTTCCAGAGGTGCATCTCTTTCTTGAGCACATAATGGACGATGGTAGGATTGGTGGTGGCGCCAACCGCTCCGTTGTCTATGGCGTCGGTCAGCTCCTGCACCGAGCACGAATCGTTCCAGAAATCGGTGGGCGTCGTCATTTCCATTTTGTGCAATGGGCTCTTGTATGAGGTCATGGATTTCTCTCCTTTCACGGACTTTTCTCTTGAAAACCGAGCTGGCTGGATAAGCGCCGGGCTGTGGTTACGACGATATGGGCTAACTCAGTGATATGCTCTGATTCATAGCGGCTGGACAGGCCGCTGAGACTGATGGAGGCGACGACGCAGCCTGTGTGGTTATAAACCGGCGCGCCGACGGCGGCAATTCCGACCACCACATCATTCAGGCTGACGGTAAATCCCCGCTCCCGGGTCAAGTGAACGTCGTCCAGGAGCTGGTCAGGGGTCGTGATGGTATGGGGAGTGAACCCTGGCAGGCCGGTGCGCCGGGCGTAGGCCCGAATTTCTTGATCCTCCCGGCCAGCGAGCAGGGCGCGCGGCGCGCCGCCACAATGCAGCGGCTGGCGCCCACCGACGCGCAGGGTAAAGATACTCACCTGTTGCTCGGCTTCAACCCGCTCGACGCACAACGCTTCATCGCCTTCGCGAATGCATAAAAAGGCAGCCTCGTGAGCTTGTTCGACCATACCCCTCAGGTACGGCAAGGCAATCCGGCGGACCTCAAGCTGGTTTTGGAAGTAGGAACCCAGCTCAAAAACTCGCCTGCCCAGGCGGTAACTCCGGGTCTCCGGGGAGCGCTCCACATAGCCGCGTTCTTCCAGGGTGGAGAGCAGGCGATAAGCGGTGGCTTTGTTGATCTGCGCCAGGCTGGCAATTTGGGTCAGGCCGATCTCGGGGCCGTGCTCCGGGAAAACCTCAAGCAGATCGAGCGCCCGCGCCAGAGACTGGACCGCAGGTCTGGTTTCGAGTTGTTTCTGGCTGAGAGGAGGATTCTGTTTCACGATGATAACCATCGGTTTGTATCGTGAAACGATTATATCATAATATAATACAGGTGCGGCAGCATGGTCGGGCGCGGCAATTCTGGCTGATTTCTGGCAACCAGGACTCCTAGGTAGAGGTGATCATGATGGGTATAGATTCGAACTTGAAAGTGGGGGTCGTAGGGACGGGATTCATCGGCCCGGCGCATGTGGAAGCGCTCCGCCGGCTGGGGATCGAAGTCGTGGCGGTTTCCGGCAGCAGTCCGCAGCGGGTGATGGAGAAAGCAGCCGCCATGCGGGTCGCTACGGTGTACGACTCGGTCGAAGCGATGGTCGCCGATCCATCGATCCAGGTCATCCATATTACCTCCCCCAATTGTTATCACTACCCCCAGGCCAAAGCCGCCCTCCTGGCAGGCAAGCATGTCATTTGTGAAAAGCCGCTGGCGATGAATGCGCGCGAGTCAGCGGAGCTGGTCGCGCTGGCGGAACGTACCGGGTTGGTCAACGCGGTGAATTTCAACATTCGTTTTTATCCACTCATCCACCAGGCGCGCGCCATGGTCCAGTCTGGCCAGCTCGGCCAGGTATATCTTGTCCATGGTGTATACCTGCAGGATTGGCTGCTGCTGCCGACGGATTGGAACTGGCGCCTGGAGCCAGGGTTGGGGGGAGAACTGCGCGCTATCGGAGATATCGGCTCACACTGGCTTGATTTGACCAGCTTCATTACCGGCCTGGAAGTTGAAGCTGTCTGCGCTGATTTCAGCACCTTCATCAAGGAGCGACAGAAGCCGACCACGCCGATCGACACCTTCGGAGGGAAATTGCAGACCGCCGTTGAAACCATCGAGCAGCCAATCCATACCGAAGATTGCGCTTCTGTGCTGCTGCACTATAAGGGGGGCGCGCGAGGTGTATTTACCGTCTCGCAGCTCAGCGCCGGGAGAAAAAATCGCCTCTTCCTTGAGGTCAATGGCGCTGACTCTTCTCTGGCCTGGGATGGAGAACGCCCGAACGAGCTGTGGATCGGTCACCGAGACCGGCCGAACGAGTTGTTGTTGAAAGACCCTTCGCTTCTGGTTCCCGAGGCGGCGCAGTACGCCTCCTATCCCGGCGGTCACAGCGAAGGCTTCCCCGATACATTCAAGCAGTTGTACTCAGCAGTCTACCGTTATATCGCGGCTGGAAGCCAGCGCGGCGCGCCGGATTTCCCTACGTTTGCGGATGGGCACAAGGGGCTGGTGATCGGAGAAGCGATTCTAAAGAGCGCGAAAGAAGCTCGTTGGGTGGAGATTTAGAGCATCTTGACGAAATCGTAAATCTATAAAGAGAAGGAGCTTCCCCGAGAAAAGATGAACCGATACGTAGGAGTAGACCTGGGCGGTACTACGCTGCGGGTGGCTGTCGTCGATACCGAAACCGGCGAGCTTTTTGGCTTAGCAGAGACTCAGGCTCTGGCGCGGGAAGGTCAAGAGGCGGTCACTGCGCGAATGGCCGCTATGATCAACCAGGTAGTGACCCAGAGCGGCGTTCCCAGGAGCGAGATCGGCGGCGCCGGGATTGGCCTGCCGGGCATACTCGACATGGAAAACGGCGTGGTGCGGTTCCTGACCAATCTGCCGGGTCACTGGCTGAACGTGCCATTGCGGAAGGCGATTGAGGCGAGCACGGGTCTGCCGACCTGTCTGATCAACGACGTGCGCGCCATGACGCTTGGAGAGTGGAGACACGGCGCCGGGTGCGGGGTGGATACCATCGCCTGCTTCGCCATCGGCACCGGAGTTGGCGGTGGGTTGGTCATCAATGGCCGGCTGCATCTTGGAATTGATGGCACGGCAGGCGAGCTGGGTCACCAGATCATTGACATGAATGGCCCACTCTGTGGCTGTGGCAGCCGGGGTTGCCTGGAGGTTTACGCCTCAGGACCGGCGATCGCTGCCATGGGTGTGAAAGCCGTCATGCAAGGCATGACCACCTCGATCGGCGCACTGGTCGATTACGATCTCAACCGCATCACCTCAAAGGTGATTTACCAGGCTGCGATTTCAGGCGATGCCATCGCGCTGAATATTTTTGAGCAAGCCGGCTATTACCTGGGAGTGGCCGCCTCCAATGTGCTGGTCAGCGTTGGGCCACGAAAAGTGGTCATCGGAGGGGGTGTAGCGCAGGCTGGTGAATTCCTGTTGGAACCAATTCGCAAGACGGTGCGGGACCTCGTCCATTGCATGCCAGTCGAGCAGGTTGAGATCGTCCAAGCAGCGTTGGGAACTCATGCCGGCCTGATTGGAGCGGCTGTTTGGGCCAGCCTGCGGCTGGAGGGCTGACCCCGGGATTCTATCTCCGTAGCCCTGCTGGCGGCTGGAACAGCTCCACGGTGATGCCGTCCGGATCCTGCAGGTAGACGCCCCACCCGCCCTTGTTGGCTCCAGCGGTGATCAGCACCGGAGGGGAGCGGAATTGAACCCCTTCGGCTTTCAGCTCCTCGTACGCTGCCGGCAGATCGTCCACAAGGAACGAAATATGTGAGATGCCCACATTGTTGGTGCGCAGGTCTCCCTTTTTTCCGGCAGGGACTACGTACTCAAACAGCTCGATGTGGTGCCCTGAACCGGGGATACTCAGGTGCGCCGCCTTAACCACGCAGCCCGGGAAGCCCACGATCTCGCCAAAGTATGGGTTATCGATCTCGCGCTGCCACAGCACCCGGCAGCCCAGGGCGCCCACATAGAATTCCAGCGAGCGCTCCAGGTTCGAGACGGTATAGCTCGTATGGTCGACACCGGTAATCTTCATAGTTTAAAAGAACTGGTACGCTCCCCAGCCGCCATCCACGCGCATCACTTCCCCAACGATATAAGATGCCTGGTCGCTGGCTAAAAAGAGCACCGCTTCTGCGATCTCCTCCACTGTCCCCAGGCGGTGCATCGGCGTGCGCCGCAGGTAGGCATCCAGGGTAGCCGTCCCCTCAGCGATGCCATGGCGCACCATGTCGGTCATCACCACACTGGGAGCGATGCCCACCACGCGCACCCCGCGCCGCGCCCACTCAATGCCCAATGCCTGGGTGAGCATGATCAACCCTGCCTTGGGGACGCTGTACGCCAACCGCCCTTCGATGTGCTGCATGCCGCCCACCGAAGCCATGTTGACGATCACGCCCGATCCCTGGGCGATCATCTGCCTGCCAGCCGCCTGAGAGCAGTAGAACGCCCCGGAGAGCATCACTGCCATACTCTCGTCCCAGGCTTCGATGGAGATCGACTCTGCTGGCGCTTTGCGGGCGATGCCGGCGTTGTTCACCCAGACATCTACGTGCCCGTGCTGCTGAGTCAGGCTCTCCACCAGGGAGACGCTTTGCGCCGGGTCGCGCACATCCAGCGGCGCGAAAGCCGCGGCGATGCCCTCGAGGCGCAAGGTTTCCGCTGCCTGCTGGCCTGAGCTGCGGTCGATCTCGGCGATGACCACGTTGGCCCCCTCCTGCCCGAAGCGCCTGGCCATGCCGAAACCCAGCCCACGCCCTGCCCCGGTAATGACGACAACTTTATCGGTAAAGCCCATTTATGCGCTCTCCTCTGGGAAACCTAGCGCCTGTAAGTTCCCATAAGGCACCCAGCCGCCATCCACGCGCAGGTTCTCGCCCGTGATATAGCTGGCCCGGTCGGAGGCCAGGAACAAGGCGGCTTCCGCCACCTCGCTGACCTCTGCCACGCGCCCCAGGGGAGTGCGGTTGGCGTATTTATCCAAAGTCACCGCGCCCTGGCGGATCAGGGAGTCCATCATGTCCGTGCGCGTCACACTGGGTGAGATGCAGTTTAGACGGATGTTGTGCTGCGCCCACTCGGTGGCCAGCACCTCGGTCAGGACAATCAGGCCAGCCTTGGCCGCGTTGTACGCCGAGCGCATCGGCCAACCACCCATCCCGCCAATCGAGGCGATGTTGACCACCACTCCACTCTTCTGAGGGATCATCGCATCCCGGGCGACTGCCTGGGCCATGAAGAACGCGCCGTTCAGCATCACATCGATCTGTAAGCGCCAGCTTTCTTCGGGGATCTCCTCCGATGGGTGCAGGATAAACAGACCGGCGTTGTTCACCAGGATATCGATGCGCCCGTATTCGGCAAGCACCTGCCCGGTGAGGCGCTTGCAGGACTCGGTCCGGGTCACATCCAGGGGGAAGGCCTGCGCCGGGTATCCCTGGGCCTGCAATTTCTCGGCTGCTTCCTGGCCGCGCTCCTCCACCAGTTCGCCAATGACAACCCTGGCGCCTTCCCGCCCGAATGCCTGCGCAATTCCGAGCCCGATGCCGCGCCCGGCGCCGGTCACGATCGCCACTCGATCTTTCAACAACATGGCGTCTCTCCCATGTCGGTCAGACCCCAGGCATCTGGAACACCAGCACGGAGGCAGGAGAGCTTTCGGCAGCCACCGTATAGGCTGTATCGGCTGGCACATGCACGAAGTCATTCGAGTCCAGCCTGCCGCCCAGCTTGCCCACTCTCACCTGGGCCTGCCCGGAGGCGACGTATAATACCACCTCCTGACCTGGCCTGGTGCGCTCGGACAGGGATTGCTGTGCGCCTAGTGTGACCAGGCGGCTGCGGATGTTCGCATCGCTGGGTAAGATGGCACCGGGCTCAACCCGGGCTCGCTGGATGCGGCGCTGCATCTCTGCAGGGGAGATGTCCTCCGTGCGCCACTTGGCTTCCTGGAGGTGGGGTGCCACGATCCAGAACACCAGCAGGTCTTCATCGGCTGCGTTCCACAGGTTGTGGGGCACCTGCGGCGGCACGAGGGTAAAGTCGGCCGGGTTGAAGATCTGCTCGCTATCGCCCACTTCCAGGCGGCATCTGCCCGATACGAAGTAAAAGATTTCCGATGCGCCATCGTGCAGGTGCAGCACCGGGCCCAGCGTATCGCCGATCAAACCCTGCGCGCCCGCCTGCCACACCGTCGCCCCACCGCGCATGATCTCGGTGTGCGGCAGCGACTGCCGAATCCACTCCTGCCAGTTCATCTCAGCCTCCTGTTGAGGATTACAGCATCTCTTCTACCGCGGCGACGATATCCGCTGGCTGGGGCAGTACGGCGTTCTCCAACGCCTCGGCAACGGGTATGGGGACATGTTTGCCTCCCAGGCGCCGCGCCGGGGTTACCAGCACATGCGGCTCCTGTTCGTACACGCGGGTGATGATCTCGGCTCCCATGCTGCAGTTGTTGTGCGCCTCATGCACAACCAGCAGGCGGGCCGTGCCGCGCACTGAGTTCAGCACCGTCTCCATATCCAGGGGCTCGATGGTGCGCAGATCAATCACCTCCGCCTCGATGCCGCTCTGGGAAAGGGTCTCTGCCGCTTCCAGGGCGAAGAGCAGGCTGCGCGAATAAGCCACGATCGTGATATCGCGCCCGTCACGCTTAACCTCTGCCTTCCCGATGGGAACCATGTACTCGCCCTGCGGTACTTCCCCTTTGGTGTTGTACAGCAGCTTGTGCTCGAGAAAGACCACCGGGTTGCCATCGCGGATGGCGCTCTTCAACAGCCCTTTGGCATCGTAGGGCGTCGCCGGCGCTACCACTTTCAGTCCGGGGATCTGGGCGAACCAGGACTCGAAAGACTGCGAGTGCTGCGCCCCGTTGCCGCGACCGCCGCCCTGCTGTGTGCGCACGACGATCGGCACCGAAACCTGCCCACCGGACATGTAACGCAGTTTGGCTGCCTGGTTGATGATCTGGTCTGCTGCCACCAGGGCAAAATCGACGAACAACAATTCGACCACGGCGCGCATGCCTGACATGGCGGCTCCGACCCCCATGCCAACGAAGCCCGCTTCGCTGATCGGCGTCTCGATCACGCGCTCCGCTCCGAACTCATCCAACAGCCCCTGGGTGACTCGGAATATGCCACCGTGCAGGCCAATGTCTTCCCCCATGACGAAGACCCGCGGATCGGTTTGCATTTCTTCGCGCAGGGCTTCGTTAAGTGCTTGAGCGTAGGTCAGTAAAGGCATCCTGTCCTCCCTTGTTAAATGAATACATCGGTCAGTGCTTCCTCAGGCCTGGGTAGCGGGCTGCTCTCGGCGAACTGCAGGGCGTCTGCGATGACTTCCGCGGCATCTGCTTCCAGGCGAGCCAGGTCGGCGTCGCTGTAGCCCAAATCTTTCAGCCTTTGTCCCAGCCGCTGAATCGGCTCATCCTTGCGCGCCTGGGCTACTTCTTCTTTGGTCCGGTAGACCTCCGGATCGCCCATCATGTGGCCCCACAGGCGGTAGGTCATCGCTTCGATGAAGGTGGGCCCACCTCCCTGGCGGGCGCGCTGGGCGGCCTCTTCCACTGTGGCGTACATCAGCTCCACGTCATTGCCGTCCACCCGCACGGCGTGCATGCCGTAAGAGGCGGCTCGCTGGCTCAGATCCAAAACCGAAGTGGTCTCTTTATAGGGGGTCATCTCGGAATACAGGTTATTCTCGCACACCAGGATCAAAGGCAGCTTCCATACCGTCGCCATATTCATGATCTCGTGGAACACCCCCTGGTTGACCGCGCCGTCACCGAAGAACGCCAGGGCGACCTTGTCGTTTTTTTGCTGTTTGGCAGCCAGGGCTGCCCCCGCAGCGTGGGGGATCCCCGCGGCGACGATGGCATTGCCTACCAGCACGCCGTTCTCGGGGTCTGCGAAGTGCATCGAGCCGCCTTTGCCTTTGCAGCATCCGGTCGCCCGGCCGAGCATCTCTGCCATGGCGAGGCGTGGGCTCAAGCCCTTGGCCAGGGCGTGCCCGTGTCCGCGATAGGTACAGCTCATACTGTCCTCGCGGCGCAGTGGCCAGCAACCCCCTACCGCGGTGGATTCCTGGCCGACGCTGGGGTGGAAAGAGCCGCGGATTTTACCCTGCATGTAAAGATCACGGATCGCTTCTTCGAACTTGCGGATAATGTGCATCTGCCGGTAGGCGTCTGGCAGTCGGCTTGGGTCGAGGGGCATGCTGTACTCTCCTGTTAGAAATTTAAATAAGGCTCAATCCAGGCGGTAGCGGGCGACCGTTTCTTTATTCAACGTCAACCCCAATCCGGGTCTGTCGGTTAAGTACATGTAACCGTCTCGGATCAGCGGACGCTCGACGGGTAGCTCATACCAGAGCGGGTCGCGCTTGAGGTTGGGGAAGATCTCCACATACAATCCATGGGGGATGGATGCCAGCAGGTGCAAAGCCACCTGGGATTCTTCGTGATGCGCCATCTGCACGTTGAACGCGCTCGCCATGGCTGCGATGCGCCGCCACTCGGTGATCCCTGCGGCGATCGTGACATCCACATTGAGGATATTTACCCCGCCATGCAGGATCAAATCCCGGCAGCCAAAACGGGTGATCTCACCCTGGCCCGCTACCACCGGGATGGAGGTCGCCTCACGCACGGCGCGCAGGCCAGCCAACTGGTCGTACCAGGACACCGGCTCTTCGATCCAGCGGATATTGTACGGGGCGACAGCCCGGCAAAATTCGATGGCTTGCTGTGGCGTCCAGGCCTGGTTGGCGTCGCAGGCCAGCATGAACTCGTCGCCCACTGCCTGGCGCACGAGGCGAACGCGCTCCACATCCCGGGGGATGTCCACGCGCCCCACTTTGAGCTTCACGCCAGCCAGCCCGGCCTGCTGGTAGCCCAGGATCTCTCCCTGTAAGGCCTTGTGCTGCGGATCGTCCGCGTAGTAATAGCCGCCGATGGCGATCACCGGAACGCGGTCCCGATATCCGCCCAACAGCTTATACAGCGGAACGTTGTAATACTTCCCCAGCGCATCCCACAGGGCATTGTCAATGGCGGCGATTGCCTGGGTGAGGATGGCGCGGTTGATCAGGTCGATGGTGTGCAAGGCGCGATTGCCCAGGTCGGCATTAACATGGAACATTTGCTCCCACAGTCGTTCGACGTCGCGGGCGTCCTCGCCCAGCAGCATGGCCGCCAGGTGCTGGCGGATCAAGGAAACGACCTGTTCTTGCCAGCGGTCTTCATCACCCCCGAAGGCTTCTCCGACAATGCCGGAGTCGGTATACACGCGGGTCACGAGCGTGTTCCGGTTGGTGATTTTGTACGTACCTCCGGAAAACTCTTCTTCCAGCCTGCAGGCCAGGGGAATTACTTCAATATTGGTGATCTTCATCTTATTAGCAGAGCGAAAGTATATCATACTGAGTGATCCCTGGAGGGGATTGGCTTGCCGGATTCGCCGCGAAACCTGTTAACCCCACTTATAGAGGCACACCCCATCAGGGGGGATAACGCTGGAGGGGGCTAAGCCCCCTCAGGATGGAGGATGGGCTGCCGGCGAGGTGGAACGGTAGATCGACGTAAGACCAGCTCAAAATTGATCTGGATCAAAACCGGGGGCTCATCAAGACCCTTTGGTGTCTGAATGCGCTTCATGATCAAGTCGACAACCGCTTCGGCAAAGCGCATAGGATTGGTGGTGACCGCCGTGATGGATGGGATCGAGTATGAGAACCAATCCATATCGTCGAAACAGATCAGGGACATCTCCTCGGGCAGTTGGATGTTGTGGAGGCGCAAGGTCTTTAACACACCGGGCATGATGGCGTTGCTGGCGACAAAGATGGCGGTTGGTGGTTCTGGCAGGCGCATGAGCTCATTGGTCGCCATTTCCCCCCACAGACTGCGGGCGGAGCCCAGCTTAACCAGGCTTTCGTCGGCGGCGATCCCCGCCTCCTTCAGCGTATCCAAATGTCCTTGCCAGCGATCATAGTTGCTGCTGTAGCGGATGTCGCCCCCGATATAGCCAATCCGCTCGTGACCCAGGCTGAGCAGATGCCGGGTGGCTGCCTGGCTTCCGGCCAAATCTTCGAATACGATGGCGTCGAGGAGATCCCCCGGCACGCGGCGGACAATCGAAACCGCAGGCGTGTGTTGATCCAGCAGGTATTCCAGCAGCGCCGGGCTGGCATTTGAAGGCACCCAGATCAGGCCATCGACGGCCCGACCTACCATGTCATAGAGCATGGACTGTTCAACTTCGGGGTCGTCTCGCGTCGATGCCAGCAGCAGGTGGTAGCCCCTGGCATGCAGGAGCTGGCTGAGTGAATCTGCCAGCGCGGTGTAGTAGGCGTTCAGTAAATTTGGGATGACCAGCCCGATCGTACAACTGGAGCGCTGCCGCAAGGCGCGC
>Ga0316622_100001680_pt1 | contig 14695 bp, 12 predicted proteins | sample OWC_Aug_OW2_C1_D_FD_207646 | JGI IMG/M metagenome (GOLD analysis project Ga0316622, IMG submission 207646) | Wetland soil microbial communities from Old Woman Creek delta, Ohio, United States - OWC_Aug_OW2_C1_D5_C | ecosystem: Environmental > Terrestrial > Soil > Wetlands | place: USA: Ohio... | reverse complement strand
CTGGCGGCCACCCGAGCGGAGGCTGACCGGGAGCCTGGCCAGGTACGCGGCCATGGTGTCCCAGGCCGACACCGGCTGCACCCTGAATCCCCCAGCGACCCCCTGACCCGCGCCCCCGCCGACGCCCCGTGAGCGAGAATCTCCGGGCCGAAATTAGGGGACGTTGGTTCTAAGTGATGTTATTTTGTCGAGGAACCAGTGCGTCGGCCGGCCCCCTCTCACGGGGGGTGGCAGCCAAGGGTGCTTGGCGGGGCCCCGCTGCTCCTGGGGGCACCGGTCGGTGGATCCGCAGCCAACTGACCGCCTCTGCCCCCAGTCCCAGGGCTTCCCCGCCCAGTCCTGTAGTTTCAGCTTGACTCCGCCCCAGGTGGACAGTCTAATCAGAGTCAAACGGGCTGGATGGGCGCACGAGCACATTTGTCCCTCGGGCAAGTCGCTGGTCGAGCGCCAGACTGGCGAAGGGCGATCAAGCCAGGCAAGGAGATGACGCTATGGTCAAGTGGACGGGCAACTTCCTGTTGGCGTGGACACTGGTTGCGGGCCTATCTGGAGCGGCGCTCGCGGCAGAGATGGGTATCATCACGGGCTCGGACAAGGGAACCTATTACCAGTTCGGCCTGAACCTGCAGAAACTCGTGAAGCAGAGCGACTTCGACCTGAACGTCTATACCTCGAAGGGCTCCATCGAGAATGTGTTTGCCGTATTCCAGCGGCCGGGGACGCAGCTGGGGATCGTCCAGGCGGACGTCCTGGCCTTCGTTGCCCGGGTGCAGACGGATCCCGTGCTGAAGCGAATCGCGAAGAAGATCAAGATGGTGTTCCCGCTCTACAACGAGGAAATCCACGTGCTCGGCCGCCGGGACATCGCCGACTTCGATGACCTGGCGGACAAGCGCGTGGCCGTCGGCCGCGAAGGGAGCGGCACCTACCTGACGGCCAGGCTGCTCTTCAAGGTGTCCGAGGTGCAGCCCCGGGAAATGGTGTTCATCGACACGGACGAGGCGCTGGCCGAGTTGAAGGCCGGCCGCATCGACGCCATGTTCTACGTCGCGGGCTACCCGGTCAAGCTGCTCACCGAGGGGGTCGCCGACGCCGACGGGCTCTCCCTCGTCCCCATCACCAACAAGAGCATCCTGGAATTCTACCCCACCGTCGAGATCCCGGCGAACACCTACGCCTGGGAGCCGAAGCCGGTCAGAACGGTTGCGGTCAAGGCCGTGCTCGTCTCCTACGATTTCCGGAGAACGGATTGCGAGAATGTGGGGAGAATCGCCCAGATCACGGCGAACAACCTGGAGTGGCTCAAGCGGAACGGCCACCCCAAGTGGAAGGTCGTCGACCTGGAATACCCCCTCAAGGGATGGGAGCAGTACGACTGCGTCAGGAAGTACGTGCAGAAGCGCCCGGCGCAGCCCACCAAGGACAAGTCTCTGTTGAATCCCGTCATGGAGGCCATCAAGGACATGCTGGCGGAGTAGCGCCAGCTTTCCCGCCTGTGCGGCGCGGGTAGGCCTGAGGAACCGTGTCCCACCGAACGACCGATCAACAAGGACGCAGCCGCGCCAGCGCGCCTCGCCGCCCAGGGGCACGCGAGGCCGGGCTCGGGGACCGCACCCGCGGCGCTCCGCCCGCAGACCCGATCAAGGGTCGGTACCGCATCGTCCGCCCCAGGGGAGAAGGGCGCCTGGGTGCGGTGTTCCTCTGCGAGGACACCACGACAGGAAGCCTGCGCGCCCTGAAGCTCTTCCGGCGGGAGCTCTCCCGGGACGAGGAGTTCACCCGCCAGCTCTATCGGCAGGTGGAGCTGGCGGTGGGTCTCTGCGAGGCCAACCCGCGACTCGTCGAGGTCTACGACTGCGGGCGGGCGGAAGACGGCAGCCTCTTCGTGGTGATGGAATACCTCCAGGGGCGAAGCCTGAGAGACATCATCCAGCAGGAGGGCCCGCTCCAGGCAGAACGCGCGCTGCGCCTGGCCGGCCAGATCGCGGAGGGGCTGGGGGCGATACACGCCGCAGGGCACGTCCATGCCGAGGTGCGCCCCCAGAACATCCTGGCCGTGAGGGAGGGGGACGAGGAGACGGCCAAGCTGAAGGGTCTCGAGGCCGCCGGGTTGACGGACGTCGGACTGGCGGAGCAGATGGTTCGCGCCGGCGTCCTGCCCGCAACCCCTGAGTACGTGGCCCCGGAGCAGGTGGAGGGGGACCGTGCCACCCCTCGAACCGACATCTATGCCTTCGGCGCGGTGCTCTACGAAGCATTGAGCGGCGTCGCGCCGTTCACCGATGCGAATCCCGACCGGGTGCTGGTCAAGCAGCTGCAGGAGCTGCCGGTCGCTCTCCGCGAGCGTCGACCCGAGATTCCGCCGGCTGTGGAACTGAAGGTCATGCAGGCCCTGGAGAAGGAGCCGGAACGGCGCCAGCGCTACGTGACCGATGTCGCCAATGAGTACCTGTATCAGCTGGCCGCCGACGAGTTGTTCGTCGAGCGGGCCCGGCAGAAGTACGGGTCGGCGTGGCGACAGGTCACCACGGTCCAGGCGTGGATAGCCAATCCCAAGGGCATCTTCGTCGACCAGGAGGAGGGCCGGATCCGGCGGATGGTCGTCGCCGCCGCCGCCGGCCTGGCACTCCTCGCCGTCGTGGCCGCGGCATGGTTCCTGTCCCCGCACGAGGCGCCTGAGCAGAGAGCCGCACCCATCGCCTCCCAGCCACCTCGCGAGATTCCCGGCATCGGACGCCCCGAGGGCGCCAGCCTCCCCACGGGGCCGCAAGAGCCACCGACGCCCGCCGCGCCCCCGCCCCTTCTGCCCGAGGCGCGAACCCTGGGCGATCAGACCGTCAAGCGGCCAGAGGAGCCAGCTCCACAGGAGAGAGCCAAACCGGCCGCGGGCGAGCCGCAGGCGAAAGTGCCCGCCGCGCCCCCGCCGCCACGGGCCGTCGCCCCTCGCGCCCCCGCCGTCACGGGCGCCGCCCAGGAACCGGCCCGGCGGCCGGATCGAATGGAGCCCCCGGCGAAGCGTCGGGCGCCGGAGTCGCCCCCGGTCCCTCCGCCCCCGCCCCCCTCGCGCGCGGACGGCCCGCGGCGACAGCCGGAGGCCCCCGACCCCTCCGAGATCATCGACTGGCTCCTCAAGCGATAGGGCGACTCGCCGGGCGGCGCGCACCGCGCCGCCCCACAAGGCCCGCGGCCCCCTCCCACACACGCCAGCGTGAGTGCGATCCTCCAGGACGCTTCAAACATTAGGGGACGTTGCGTGATTAGTATTATAAATACAGTCCCGCATCTGTTCGCGACGCGCGGGGAAGCTGCTTCCCGTCCCGCGCGATGGAGGCTATAATGCAGCGCTTTCCCGCACTCCCCATCAGGGCATAGCTCGCGGACCCGGCGAGGGCCGGTTTCGGGGGCTGAGGGGGAAGTCGAGGGACCTGCGTCCATTCACAAGGTGACTGCGAATGAGCACCCCATCTCCTGCGCCTCCTTCCGTCCCGGCGGGGTCGTCGTCGGTTGACGCCAGCGGCGGGCGCTTCAGCACCATCGGATACTGCGCCGCCTTCGTCGCCCTGGGACTGGCGTCGGCGGCCCTGGGCCCAACCCTGCCGGGGCTCGCAGCCCATACCCAGAGTCGGGCGGCCGAGATCAGCGTCCTGTTCGTCGCCCGGTCCTCGGGGTACCTCGCCGGTTCCATGCTCGGGGGCAGGCTCTACGACCGGACACGGGGCCACCCGGTGATGGCCTTCTCTCTTCTACTGATGGCGGGGACGCTGGGGCTGGCGCCGCTCCTCTCGCACCTCTGGCTCCTCTTCTCGACCATTCTGATTCTGGGGTTGGCCGAGGGAGCGCTGGATGTCGGCGGCAACACGCTGCTGGTCTGGGTGCACCGGGACAGGGTGGGGCCGTTCATGAACGCGCTTCACTTCTTCTTCGGCCTGGGCGCGTTCCTGTCTCCGCTGATCATCGCGTGGGCGATGCGCGGGGGCGGCGATATCGTCCGGGCCTACTGGACGCTGGCCCTGCTCCAGGTGCCGGCGACTCTCTGGCTGCTGCCCCTCGCGAGCCCGGCGCATGCCTCCCCTGCAGCCGGCAGCCCTGACGGGCGAGTCAACGGGCGCGTGGTCGCGCTGATCGTTCTGTTCTTCTTCCTCTACACGGGCGCCGAGGTTGCCTGCGGCGGCTGGCTGTACTCGTACGCCGTGGCGCTCCGCCTGAGCGGCGACGCCGTGGCCGCGTACCTGACCTCGGTGTTCTGGGGCGCCCTCACCGTAGGACGGCTGCTGGCGATCCCGCTGGCGAGGCGTTTCCCCCCACACTCCCTGCTGCTCGCCGACTGCCTCGGCTGCCTGGTGAGCCTCCTCGTCTTGCTCCTCGGCTCGCAGTCAGTGGCCGTCACCTTCCTGGCCACGTGCGGCGTGGGTCTCTGCATGGCCTCGATCTTCCCGTCTGCGCTGGCCCTGGCCCAGGCCCGCGTCCGGATCACCGGCCGCATGACTGGCTGGTTCTTCGTCGGGGCCAGTGCCGGCGGCATGACGCTGCCCTGGGTGATCGGGCAGTTCTTCGAGTCCGTGGGCCCGCGCATCACCGTGCTCATCCTCCTGATCGACATGCTGGCGGCGTCCGCCGTGCTTGCGCTCCTGACCCTGCAATCCGCCCGGCCCTTCTACCACAGGATCGTCGGCGAGGCGGGATGAGGCCGGCCGGCGCGGGAGCGTCCCGGGGCATCATGCCTCCTCAATCTCCGGGTAAGATCGGGGCGGCCGCGGACGACCCTGACCACGCCCGCACTGTAGCCCCCGGGACCGCCTCGCCCCCACGGGGCCCGGTGCACCCGGCGGGTGTCGCCCCTCGGAGGTTCTGAAGGAGCTACCCGGAGATTGGGGGGCCGTCTCGGGGCTTCCGCATCAGGCGGGAACGGAGTATCATGCGTGCCGTGCTCCGTTCGATCAACTGGACGCACTGATCCCCACAGCTTCCCATCACCTCAGGAGGTCACGATGAGCGAACCGAAGGTCGCCGCCAAGCAGTCCATCGCCGTCGAGGTCGAAGCCGGAAAGACCTACGCCTGGTGCGCGTGCGGTCTGTCCAAGGGGCAGCCATTCTGCGACGGGTCCCACAAGGTCACCGACCTGCGGCCCCTCGTCTTCACGGCCGAGAAGAGCGAGACCGTGCGCCTGTGCCAGTGCAAGCACACCAAGAACAAGCCGTTCTGCGACGGCACGCACCGGACAGTTTAGCCCGCAGTATTCGCGAACCTGCTCGCGAATGCCGCGGAAATGGCCAAGCCCCAATTCTCACTGGGCAAGTCGGACTGGCGTGTCAAGGCCCGGGAGATGTCTCCCCGGGCCTTGGCGTTCGATCGTCCGCAACACGGTCGTCCGTCCGCCTTTCACACACAACACTCCTGCTGGCCAGGAGGCATCGCCCCCCACGAAAATAGTCGGCGTTGCCACCGATGGTCCTTGGGACTCTTGCGGAGTTGTTCCTGCGCGAGTCGTGACGCCGGGAGACCCGTGCGGACTCGTCTTAGCGAGCCGACCAAGGCTCGGCGGAGCCCTGGAGGATGATTTCCCGCCTCGTTAACATCCGCAGCATTCCCTGAACAGTACCAGCACACCAGACACGCCCGGGCACCGGAGAGAGGATCGAGAGATGTGGATTCGACGCGCTGCCGTTTGGCTCGTGCTCGTTGGCTGTCTGCTGGCCCCGACTCCCGCCGGCGCAGCGTCTGCGAAGGAATCCCCGGAAGGGCGCGCCGCCGGAGCCACCACTCGGGTGGCCGTGCTCGACTGGACGGCCCCCGTGCCTTCGGTCTGGGTCTCGGAGCCGCCCAAGACGAAAATGCGCCTCGTGCAGTTTCGGGTGCCGAGGGTCGGGGGAGCAGAGGCGGCGGAGCTGGTGGTCTTTTACTTTGGGAAGGGTCAGGGCGGCTCGGCAGAGGCGAACATCGCCCGCTGGCAGTCCCAGTTCTCGGGTGCCGACGGCAAGGCCCCCGTCCAGCCGGTCGTTCAGCGGCTCACGGTGAAGGACATGCCCACAACCATCGCCGAGCTCAGCGGCACCTATGCCCGGAGCCTAGGCATGGGTCCGCCCTCCCCCCCGAAGCCCGACCAGACCCTCCTGGCGGCGATCGTGGAAACGCCCCGGGGGAACGTCACCTTCGAGCTCCACGGCGCGCGTGCCACCGTGGCCGCCAATCGAACGGCCTTCCTGGCCATGGTTCGGGGGATCCAGTAGTCCGTCGCCGCCAAGCTGCCCGCCGCATCGTCAGATCTCCCCCCTCTGGCTCAGCCGATGGCCGCGAAGGAGTCATCCATGATCTGGAGGGCCTGGTCGACCTGCGCCTTTGTCATCACCACAGGGGGAATCATCCGGATCGTATTCCCGAGCCACCCCATTCCCGCGGGCAGGAGCAGGCCCCGCTTCGCCGCCTCTGCTTTCAATCGCAGTGACTCCTCCTTGGCGGGCTCCTTGGTCTTCCGGCTCTTCACCAGCTCTACGCCGATCATGACCCCCTTGCCCCGGACGTCGCCGATCAGCTCATACTTGTCCTGTAGCTTGTGGAGGCCCTGCATCCAGTACGGCCCGATGGCCGCAGCCTTTTCCCACGGCTTTTCCCGCTCGATCGTCTCGAGAACGGCCAGCGCCGCGGCGGCCATCAACGGATTGCTCCCGAAGGTCGTGTAGTACTGAATGGGCTCCGGAGGCCCAAAGGCCTGGGCGATCGTCTCGGTCGTCAGCAGCGCGGAAATCGGCAATCCGCCCCCCAGCGTCTTGGACAGCGTCAAGAGGTCGGGCGTGACGCCGTCGTGCTCGAAAGCGAATTTTTTTCCCGTATTCCCGAAGGCCGTGAAGATCTCGTCCATGAAGAGCAGGATCTGGTGCCGGTCCAGGATTTCCTTTATGGTTCGGAAATACCCGTCCGGGGCCGGAATATTCCCGGCTGTTCCCTGCAGCGGCTCGGTGACGAACACGGCCACTTCCCCTGCCGTGTCATAGCGGAGCGCGTCCTCGAGCAGCCTGGCGCACTGGAGCCCGCAGGCCGGATAGTTCAGCCCCAAGGAGCACCGGTAGCAGTAATACGCCGGGATGCGGGTCACGCCCGGCAAGAGCGGCCCCATCCCCGTCTTCAGTGGTGCGTACCCCAGCAGGCTCCGCGAGCCGTGGCTGCGGCCGTGAAAATCGCCGTACAGGGAGACGATCTCGTACTTGCGCGTGTGCTTCTTCGCCAGGAACAACCCCGCCTCGACCACCTCGGTCCCGGCGCTCGCGAAGAACGCTCTGCGGAACGGCTCCGGTGTGACCTCTATCAGCTTCTCGGCCAATGCGATCACGGGGGCCGTGGCGAATTCCATGGAGAGCGAATACAGCTTCCCTGCCTGCTCCTTGAGGGCCTCGGCCACGGCGGGGTGGTTGTAGCCGATCAGGCTGGCGAACCCGTGCGAGGCGAGGAGGTCGATGTACTCCTTCCCATTGGCGTCCGTCAGGGTTGCGCCCCTGGCGTCCACAAAGAGCACCGGCTCCTCCCCGAGGAACCGACGCACGCACGGAACAAAGAGGCCCGCACTCTTCGCGACCCTGGCGTTCGAGAAATCGACTGCTTTCATCCCTCTGCCTCCCTTCGGACCGGGGCCATCCCGCAGCCAAGCCACACCGGTGGATTCACGCCGGGCGCCCGAACGGCGGAATGACGCCGAGGCCTCCGTCGATGACCAGCGACGCTCCCGTCACCCAGGACGCATCGTCCGAGCAGAGGAACACGGCCGCGCCCACCAGGTCCGCGGGCTGCCCGATGCGTCCCAGGGGAATGGTTGCCAGACGATGGGCGAGCTGCGTGGGATTCTGCAGGGCCGGACGCACCATGTCCGTCTCCACCGAGGCCGGACAGATCTCGTTGACGCGGATCCGGTGCGGGCCCAACTCCAGCGCCAGCGACTGGGTCAGCGCCGAAACCGCGGCCTTGCTGGCATTGTAGTGCGCCGCGTTCGCGAACGGCCTGGAGGCGACCAGCGAGGAGACATTCAGGATGCAGCCGCCCGTCCCGCGGCTGACCATGGCCTTGGCCGCCGCCTGGGAGACAAAGAACACCCCGGCAACGTTGACCTCCATGATGCGCCGGAAGTCTCCGGCGCCGATCTGGAGAAACGGCGCGGGTGAGCTGATGCCGGCATTGTTCACCAGGATGTCGATGCCCCCGTAGGTTTCCGCGACCTGGCTCACCATGGCGCGGGCGGCCGGCTCCGAGCTCACGTCTGCCTCGACCACCATGCACATGCCCTGCTTGGCTTGAATGGCTTCCATGGCGGCCAGGGCGCCGGCTTTACTTTGGCTGTAGTTGATCGCGACCGTTGCCCCTTCCCCGGCCAAGCCCTCGGCAATGGCGCGGCCGATCCCGCGTCCAGCGCCCGTCACCAGGGCCACCTTGCCCTTGAGCTTCATCGGCGCACTCCTCGATGGCGCGGGCCCGGTTGCGAGCGCCGCGGCCCGTGTGACCGCCCCCTAGCCCACATTATTCGCGAATACAGCTCGCGAACAATGTGGGCTTAACAAAACTCCTCGTGGTCGGGGATCCGGGGCCCATTAACCCCTGCCTATGCCAAAGACGCGGTACCCCTCCCGCGGGACGCGGGACGGGTACCCGGTCCAGCCGCCACCATGCATCCTCGCGCTACAGGCGAGAATGGCTCCTGGTCAGGTAAGCCCGGATTATTCCCATGCCCTTCGTGAATAATCCGGGCTGGGCGGGCTATCGCTGTCGCGCGCGCGGGTCCAGCCAGTCCCGCAGGCCGTCTCCGAGAAAGTTAAAGGCCAGCACGACGCTCAGGATGGCCAAGCCGGGCATGCCCGAGACCCACCACTGCGTGATCAACAGCCGACCCGCCGAGACCATCGCACCCCACTCGGGCGTGGGCGGGACGGCGCCCAGCCCCAGGAACGAGAGAGACGAGAAGGTGATGATGGCATTCCCGACATCGAGCGTCAGCAGGGCCACCATCGGTCCTGCCGTGTTCGGGAGGATGTGTCTCACCAGGGTGCGGGCGGGCCCGTGCCCCAGCGCGCGCGCCGCCTGGACGTACTCCTGGTCGCGTTGGACCAGGATCAGGCTGCGACTCAACCGGGCATACTGCGGCCACCAGATGAGGACCAGGGACAACACCGCATTTCCCACCCCCACGCCTCGCGCGGCGGAAATGGCCATCGCCAGGATGAGGGGCGGGAAGGCGAGCACCACGTCGGCGATCCGCATCAGCACTTCTTCCGTTTTCCCGCCGGCATAGGCCGCTACGGCGCCGATGCCGATCCCGACCGCCCCGCCGATCACTACCACGGCCAGCCCGATCGGCAGCGACAAGCGCGCGCCCAGCAGCACCCGCGAGAAGACATCCCGGCCGAGGTCGTCTGTCCCGAACAGATGGGCCGCGGAAGGTGACCGGAGCCGTACGCTGAGATCCACGGCGGTGGGCTGGTACGGGGCGACGGCCGGACCGAGCACAACCACGGCCGCCCAGGCCGCCACGATCGTCGCCCCCAGGATTGGCAGCCAGTACCGCTTGAGCCGCCGCGTCGCGTGGCCGAGGACGAACGCGCCGGGGGCGGTCGGCGCCTGGGCCTCTGCCTGGATCATCGCCGCACCACCCGCGGGTCAATCACGGCGTAGCTCAGGTCCACCACCAGGTTCACCAGCAGGTAGGTGAGCCCCACCAGCAGCGTGATCCCGCTGATCGCGGGGAAGTCCAGGACCACCGCGCTTTGAAACGCATACCGGCCCATGCCGGGAAAGGCGAAGATCGTCTCCGTCATCACGGCCCCGGAAAGCAGCTGGGCGTAGGCCACACCGCCCAAGGTGAAAATCGGGATCAGGGCATTGCGTAGCGCGTGGCGGAACAGGACGCCCCGCTCGCGCAGCCCCTTGGCGCGGGCGGTTCGGATGTACTCCTGGTCGAGCGTCTCCAGCATGCTGACCCGCGTCGTCCGGGTGATCACTCCGGTGGTTGTCGCCGCCAGCACGATGCTAGGGAGGAGCAGGTGGGCGAAGGCGCTGGCCAGGGTATGGAAATCTCCGCCCACGAGGCTGTCGATCAGGTACAGTCCGGTGAGGTGGGGCGGCGGCGGGGCCCCTGCGTCCAGCCGGCCCGGTGAGGGAGCGATCTCCAGCCCGCCATAGAAGAGCGCCAGCGCAATGAAGGCCAGCCAGAAGGTTGGCGCGGACACCCCCACCAGCGAGACGCCGCGGGCGAGGTGGTCGAGCCAGGAGTCCCGCTTGATGGCCGCCAGCACCCCCAGCGGGATGCCGATGGAGAAGGCGAGGATGATCGCGACGGTCGCCAGCTCGAAGCTGGCAGGGGCGTACTGCTTGATGTCGTCCAGGACCGGCCGGCGCGTGGCGATGGACTGGCCCAGATCCCCCCGGCTCAGTTTCTGGAGAAAGATCAGGTACTGCTCCCAGAGCGGCTTGTCCAGCCCCCAATGCGCGCGGTAGCGGGCCACGATCTCCGGCTTGCTCGAGGCCAGATCGCCCAGCTGGGTCTGGATGGGATCCACCGGAACGAAGTGGGCCACAAGAAAGACGATCAGGGTGGCCGCCAGGGCCATGACCCCCGTGACGGCTATTCGCGCAAGGATGTATCTCCGAGACATGGAGATCAGTGCCCGCGGCCACCCGATGGCCTAGACGGCTCCGGTCGACTACCGAGGCTTCACGTCGTACAAATCCACCTGCCAGCCGGCGGCCGTTACCTGATAGCCGGTGATGCTGTCCCGGATGGCATGACTGTACACGGGCTGGAAGAGCACGCAGAGATTCGCCTGGTCGACGAGGAGCTTCTGGAACTGGACGTACATGGCGTCCCGCTTCTGGGGATTCGGCTCCCCAGCCGCCTGTTTGCCCAGCTCCAGAATGGCGGGGTCGGGCTCCCAGCGGACGCGCTTCGCCACCCGCTGCACGGTCGGATCGGCCCACAAGGACGGATCCAGCGCGTCCGGGTTCCAGAAGGTGATCGTTGCCGCCAGGTCGCCCTTGCGATAGGCCGTCCGCAAATTCCCCTGCTCCATGGGCTTCAAGTTCGCCTGGACCTTCACGCGGGCGAGGTCTGCCTGCACCTTCTGGGCGACCACCTCGTAGCTCACCCCCCCGACGTCGGCTCCCGAACCGTACGACAGGTCGAACGAGAACCCGTTCGGATAACCGGCCTGCGCCAAGAGGGCCCTCGCCTTGTCGAGGTCCTGGCGGTAGCCGATCTCCCGGGTCAAGTCTGTTGTCGACCCCCCCAGGCCGACGGGGATGAAGCTTGCCGGACGGATCGCATCGCCCCCGATGAGGCCCTTGATGATGCCGTCGTAATCGATGGCGTGCATCACGGCCTGGCGGGCCAGCTTGTTGCTCAGCGGCTGCGAGAGGGCGGCGGACGAGGTGAAGGCAATGTACATGAAATCAAGGCTCTGGCCCTTGACGACATTGATGCCCGAGGTCCCACGCAGCGAACTGAGCTGATCGAAGGTGAGGTTCAGCGCGGCATCAATGTCCCCGCGCTTGAGCTGCAGCACCTGCGTGGCACTGTCCGGGATGTGCCGGATGAGTACCCGCTCGAAGCCAGCTGGCTGGCGCCAGTAGTTCGGGTTGCGGACCAGCTCGATCTCGGTGCTTCGGGCCCACCGGGTGAGCGTGTAGGGTCCGGTCCCAACCGAGCGCTGGTCCAGGAACGCCGTCGCCTTGTCATTCTTGTCGGCGTCCGGCGTGTTCAGGCCCCCCTGCGCCCTGACCACCTTGGAGTCCACGATGCCGAAATTCGGCGCGATCAGGAATGGGAGCAGCGGCTGCGCCTTGTCCACCAGCACGACCTTGGCGGTCAGCGGGTCAATGACATCCACCCGGGCGATATTCTCGGCCAGCGCGCTGGCGTCGTCCTTGAGGTATTTCAGCCGCTCGAACGTGAATTTGACGTCGTCCGCCGTGAGGGGATTGCCCGTGACGAATTTGACGTTCGGCCGCAAGTGGAACACCAGCGCGGCGCCGTTCTCCACCGTTTCCCACTTGGTGGCCAACAGGGGTTTCACGTCCTTGTAGTCCCCGGGAGTCATCGTGATCAACGTTTCGTAGACCGCATGCTCCGTGATGGGCGCGGAATACACGAACTGGCGCTGCGGGTCCAGGGAGTTGGTGTCGCTGATGTCGGTGCCCAGGACGAGCACGGTCTTCGCGCCGGCGGCGGCTGGACTCCACCAAAGAACGCAGAGCAGGAGCGTCAACCTGCCCACGAGTGTGGTTGCCGAGCGAACGCGCCGGATGAGGTCGCTGCGGTTCATGGCTCCCCTCCTGGCTGTGGGTTGGCGGGCGGCTGGCTCAACGGCAGGTTCCGAGGCGGGGCGATTCTTTCAGGGAAGCTCTGCCCAGTCAAGGGGCATGTTTCCCGACAGCGAGGCGCGGCGGCGCCGAGCCACATCGCCCCGTGCGCCCGGGCAACGCGACAGGTTCCATGTCCCTGCGCCTCGCCCTCGGCAGGGGCCCGATGAGGGCCGCCCAGGCCCGACGGGCAAAGTGTCGGGCGTAGTCGAGGGGCGGGTAGGCGAAGGCGATCGATGACTCCGCGGAACTAATGGTGGGCAGGGACAGAATCGATCTGCCCACACCAGGATTCCCCCCCGTGGTCTACCGGTAGATGTCTTTCCGGTGCCGAGGCGGACAACAAAGCGGGCCGGCATGTCTCAGCCTGCCCGGCGGGCAGACAGTCGGCTCTTGAGATAGTCCCGCAGGCTCACGGCTTTCCCCGCCCGATACTCCTTGGCGGCGGCCGTGAGGCTTCGCTGGAACTCGGGATCCACCTCTTCGAGAATATCGTCGAAGTCGCTGGCGCTGAGGAGCACGGCGGCGGGCTTCCCCTTCTTGGTGATAAGGAAGCGAGCCTTCCGCTCCACCGCTTGCGTGAGGGGGGAACCCAGTTGGGTCCGAGCGATGTAAGCAGGGATGGCGGTCATCGACGTGTGCTGCCGACACCGGGATTCCGTCTAGGTCAGATTCCAACGTCGAGTGGCTTGCCCTCGCGGGTACGCAGCCCGACGGCCCTTCTGGCGGCTGCGCCTGAAGACGAGACGATGCCTGATCCCGCTACCGGGCCCTGAGGCGTTCGGCCGCCATGACGGCGGCGCCGATGAGCCCCACGTCGTTGCCGTGGTATGCCAGGAGTACCCGGACATTTCTGTGGAGTGATGGCCAGGTGAAGCGCGCCAGATGGTGGCGCACGGCTCCCAGGAGGATCTCGCCTGCAGCGGAGACCCCACCCCCGATGATACAGACCTCCAAATTCAGGAGATTGGTCATGACCCCGAAGGCCTGAGCGATGGTCTGGGCGACGCCATCGACCGCTGCTTCGGCAATCGCATCACGACAGGCGGCCAGTCGGAGCACATCCTCCGCCGAAGAGGCGTCCCGCCGGCCGGATCGACTCTTGTACCATCCCACAAAGGCGGCCGCCGAGGCGAGTCGCTCGAAGGTCCCTGGGATCCCGCTATAGTTGGTTGGGCCGTCGGAATCTAGGCAGAGGGCTCCGATTACCGCAGGCATTCCGCCGGTTCCCGTCACGACCCGTCGGCCGACAATAACCCCGCCGCCGATCCCCGTCCCAATCGTGATCAGGACGAACCGATCGAAAGGCCTGCCGGCACCGAATCGCATCTCCCCCAGCGTGGCGCAGGTCCCATCGTTGTCGATGAACGCCGGCGCTCCAAGGCGCTGAGCGACAAACGCCGGAAGGGAATGCCTGCGGAGGGCCGGGACATTATTGGCGCCGTCGATCAGGGTCCCGGTTGAGGGATCGGCGTACCCGGGTGTCGCGATCCCGACGGCTTCCGGTTTCCGATCGCTGAGCAACCTCGCCGCAGCCGCACACATGGCACCGGCCGCCCCTCGAAGTCTTGCGCCGGATTGAAAGGGACCGCGGCCCTCGCCATCACGGCGCCCTCGGCGGTCACCAAGCCGAGCTTCACGGCGGTCCCGCCCACATCCACGCCGAGCTGGACGGTCATTCGGCGCCCTCGGTCTTGATGTGGAGCCGGCGGGAGAGGTTCGGATAGCGCATCCGCTCCGGGGGCAGGCCTCGGCACCTCGCCAGCTCGCAGGCGAGTAGTTCAAACGGTACGATGGCACTGAGATGAGGTCCCGCTCGGGGGCCCGATCCGTCGCGGGCCACGGCAGCGCAAGGTCGCGGGGGCCCGGCGTACCGCCGGCACAGTTGAGGATCCGGCTCGTGACGCCAAGGTCGGCGAGGACCGTCGCGCCCACGGCCGCCAGGTCGTGCTGCCCGGCTGTGGCAGCCACGAAGAGGGCAAGGCTCTCGGGACCCAGCCCGCGAAATCGGCCGTGGCCCGCGCCAGCAGAATCAGGCTGAGCAGGCTGGCCGTGTACCCCTTGGTGTTGGGGCCGACGGGCTCGGGGCCCACCGGCATGACCACCATCTCGCTCGCCGCTCGATCGATGGGGCTTCCCCGCTCCGACGTCAGCGTGAGCACCCTGCCGCCACGCGCCTGGGCGCGCGCGACCGCCTCCGGCATGGTGGTGCTGGTGCCGCTTTGGGAGAGCAGAATGGTTAGATCGCCCTGCCCGCCTCCCATCTCGGTCTCAGCCAAGTAGGCCAGCGGACTGCGCACCCGGACTCCCGCGGGAACGACCCGCGCGAGCAGCGTCTCCACCCCCACCAGCGCATTCATGGAG
>Ga0316622_100001679_pt1 | contig 14696 bp, 13 predicted proteins | sample OWC_Aug_OW2_C1_D_FD_207646 | JGI IMG/M metagenome (GOLD analysis project Ga0316622, IMG submission 207646) | Wetland soil microbial communities from Old Woman Creek delta, Ohio, United States - OWC_Aug_OW2_C1_D5_C | ecosystem: Environmental > Terrestrial > Soil > Wetlands | place: USA: Ohio... | reverse complement strand
CCGTCCCCACGAAGAACATGGGGGCCTTCGCGGACAAGGTGCTCGCCCTCCCCACGGAGGCCGAGCAGGTCGCCCTCCTCATCAAGGGGCAGGCGTGGGTGGTCCGCAAGATCGACGAGATCCCCCCCGCGGAGATGAACTCCGAGGAAAAGGCGTTCTTCGCCGACATGCGGGAAGTGCACGTCGTGAATATCGAGAAATGCAAAGAGGTCATGAAGTAATTTCCGGGCTCGCGGGGGACACCATGCACGTCGGGAGCTGGAGGGACATCGAGGGGAAGGCGGTCACGGATGCGGGCGCCGGGGGCGTCACGATCCGCGTCCTGATGGGCGACAACGTGGGCGCCCCGAACTTCACCACCCGCCACTTCGAGGTCGCCCCCGGCGGGCACACCCCGTTCCACGCCCACCCGTGGGAGCACGAGGTGTTCGTCCTCTCCGGTAAGGGGAAGGTCCTCCGCAAGGGCGGCGAGACCGAGGTCGGGCCGGGCAGCTTCGTCTTCGTCCCGCCGGACGAGGAGCACGCCTTCGCCAACGCGGGGAGCGGGACCTTCTCGTTCCTGTGCGCCATCCCCGCCACCAAGGTCTGCCTGCGGTAAACCACGCCGCCGCGGGGAGAGGGCGGCGCGCCGGACCCGCGTCCAGGGCGTGCCCCGGCGGATCCCCGTTCACTCCCCGGGCGGATCCGGGCCGGGTTCGCACCGCATGGCAACGACGATCTCCTCCGCCAGTCTCCAGTACCCTTCCCGGAACTCCTCCTCCAGCAGGGCCGCGCCGTCCGCCATCCAGTCGGCGAACAGGCGCTCCTCGCTCCGGTGCCGAAACTCCCACTCGTCTGTCATCTGCCCGTCCCCGGTCCGATACCGGCGGACCCGGACCGCAAGGACCACCGAGAGGGGTGGCCGCGTTCCCCATCGCTCCCCCCGGAATCCAACGGATAGGACGGCAACCTCGACGACGGAACCGATCCCTTCCGCTGCCAGTCCGCCGTAGGCGACCACGCAGTCCACCGCAGCCGGGCCCGCCCCCGGCAGGGCGACGACCGCGCATCCGCCGGCATCTTCCGCCGCATCGAGTACGCGGTCCCGCATTGTTTCCTGGATCTTCAGGTCGGCCAGGTACCGGGTCGCCGTCTCGATTTCCTCCGCCTCCCGGGCCGGGATGGCCCGGATGGCCCCTTCCAGACCGCCGAATACCGCTCCGACCGCACCGGTCGCCGCGGCCACCGCGAGCACCCCCACCGCGATGTACCCGCACGCCTCCCCGCTGCACCCCCTCAGTCCTTCGGCGCCGAACCGCAGGGGGACGCTCGACCAGAGGAGAAAGCCCCGTCCCGCACCCCGTACGGCCCCGTCGACTCTTCCCTTGCCCGGAAGGTCCAGGACGACCTCCGGCAGGAATTCCGCCGAAACGATCCCCGCGGATCCGGCACGATCCGACCCGGCGTCGGGGAGGGAAGGCGCCCGATGGGCGCAACCGGCCTGCGCGAGGAACAGGAGGAGGATCCATCCGGCGACCGCCGGACGACAGACGGATTTATTTCCCGATATGCGTTCCACCGCGATCCCAGGAGTTCCGGCAGCCGCCCCGATTTTCCGATCTACACGATCGGCGGATGCCTGCATCCGTGCGTGGGGAGAACCTCGCCTACGCCGCCCTCCCCTTCCGGGGCGGCCGTCCGAACGCCGCCTTTTTCAGCGCCTCGTTGATCCGCCCCTGCCAACCGGGGCCGGTCGCCCTGTAATGCAATGGTTATCGGCAGGAACCAGGGGCCGGGTATTCCGCGGGGGGTATTCTCAAAGATTGTTGGCAAAGTGCCAACAATCCTGATCAAAGAACCCGCGGAAGTGCGCCGGATGCCGACCCTGCACGGGGTCCGTTACTTTGTCGGTTCTATGTTCTCCATGGCGTAATAGACCGCACCATCAGGCAGATCGGTTTTCTTACCCGAAGGGAAACAGCGCATTTGCCTGCCCCGAATCATGTCAGGAACCTGACGGGTCCACGGAGGTGTTATTTCCGGATACCCGCGAGGAAATCTCCGACGGTTTGCACGACGATCCCCTTCGTCTCCTTCGCCTTGTTCATGTACGGGCCGAAATGACGTCGATCTCCTGTGAGAATGTGGGTGACCTTGCATCGCTGCGCCGCGGCGAATACAGGCCGATCCTTCTCCGGAAGCGAAAGCGCGCACCTCTCTCCCGCCACGTCCGGAACGAGGCGGATTGCCCGGAGGATCCCGGATAACCTGCCAAGAACCGCAGGATGCTTCCGTTCCAGGTTCCATCGCGCTTCCGCCAGGCAATACGCGCTGGTCACAACCTCCCAATGACCCTCCGCGGCCAGTTCGACGACGAGGGAAGCCTTCCCTTCCGGGTTGTGGGCGGCCGTGAACAGGACGTTCGAGTCAAGGAAAAGGCGGATCAACGCGTACGACCCAGCTTCTTCAAGATCCCGGACCGCTCACCCGGCGCAAGCCGGTCTTCCCGATCCCACCGGGCAACCTCTTCGTCCGTGTAGGCGTCCAACTCCACAACGGCCGCCGGCCGAAGCACCAGCTCCCCTTTCCGGTCCTCGACGACCAGGACGCTCCCCTCCTTGATCCCGAGGCGTCTCCGCATGGACGCCGGCAGGGTGATCTGCCCTCTCCCGGAAACGACGATATTCTCTTTCATGGAGCGCCTCCAATCCGATATTCCGTAATGCAGTTTATCCGATATTCCGTATTTTTGCAATCGAGGGCCAGGGAACGCGGTGGTTATTTTCCGGTCGCCTCGGCCAGCATCTCCAGGATCTCCTTTTCGATTCTCCGGATATCCGCCTCGATGGCCTCGAGCGGACGGGGAGGCCGGACTATCCTCTTCCAGCCCTGTACACCTTCAAGAGATTGCGGGGGAGCCCCGCATCAGGCAAGACACATGCGACAATTGCGGTCGCGGAATGGCACAATCATGAAATGAAACAATCCGTACTGCCTGAGATAGGAATCCCCAAGGGGACCTTCATCCGTCTCAGTTCCGCAGCGGTCCTTATCCTGCTCCTGCCGCTGGCGGGGGCGGCGATCGCGGGGAAGCCGCTCTCGCCGTACCTTCAGTTTCCCCCGAGGACGCCGGACATCCTGCACGCCCCGTTCTCCCTGCCGGTCTTCCTCGGCCTTTCGGTCCTCATCCTCGCCGCGACTGCGCCTTTCCTCCATCGACTGGTCAACTTCCGGCCGGAGGGGGAGCCCCGGAAGGCCCTCCGCCCCTTCCCGCGGTGGGGGTGGGCCGGCCTGGCCGCGATGGCCTTTTCGTGGCTCCTCGCGTGGACCCGGTTGCCCTGGATGGAGGCGCTCCAGGCGCACACCTTCACTCCCCTGTGGCTTTCCCACATCGTCGTCGTCAACGCGCTTTCCTTCCGGAGGACCGGGGAGTGCCTGCTGCTGTCCCGCACCCGTCGATTCCTCCTGCTGTTTCCGGCCAGTGCCGCCTTCTGGTGGTGCTTCGAGTACCTCAACCGGTTCGTCGGGAACTGGTATTACCTGGAGCCGCCCGGATTCGGCGCGGGGGAATATTTTCTCTTCGCCACTCTCCCCTTCGCGACCGTGCTCCCCGCGGTGCTGTCGACCCGCGAACTTTTGCTCTCCTTCCCGCGCGTCGACGGGGCGTTCCGCGGATGGCGCCCGCTCTCCCCGGCACACCCGCGGGCGGGCGCGGCCGCGGCGCTGCTCCTCTCCTGCGCAGGTCTCCTCGCCGTCGGTGTCGTGCCCGACGTCGTCTTCCCGCTGGTCTGGGTCGCCCCGCCGGCGATCCTCGTCGCCCTCCCCGCCCTCCGTGGAGAGGTCCACGCCCTCTCCGGGATCTCCGCCGGGGACTGGCGCCCCTTCGCCGCGTCGTCCCTCGCGGCCCTCGCGTGCGGGTTCTTCTGGGAGATGTGGAACTTCGGGAGCCTCGCGAAGTGGGTATACGCCATCCCGTACGTCGACGCGCTCCATGTCTTCGAGATGCCCCTCCCCGGGTATGCCGGGTACCTGCCGTTCGGGGTGCTGTGCGCGGAGGTCGGCGACCGCCTCCTGGGAGGATCCCCGGAGAAAAAAACCTCTCCCCTCCCCCGCCAACTGGGATAAAATCGGGACGCGGTACCGGTCGACGTTCACCTTACATCGCCGGAAAGAGGACCGATGACACGGAAGCGTCAGCAGGCCGTCATCGCCGCAGCACCGCCCATCCTGTCTATTCCGGTTTTCCCCGGGCGGTAGGGAATGGCCCCTCCCGGAACCCCGCAAGCCCTCTCGCCGGACACGTTTCTCGTACTCCGCTTCCTCCTTACCGCATCCCTGCTCTTCTGCCTCCCGCTCCTCGGGATCGTCATCGCCGGATCGGCGGCCTCCCTGATCCTGAACGTCTCCGGAAGGGAAAACCGGGATGACCGGTCTCTGCGCCTGTCCCGGGAATCGATCGAGGCCGTGACCGGAAACCGGTGGGTCCTGCTCCTCTTCGGCATCCTTCCGTATCCGGCCATCGTCTATTCCTGCCAGCGGATCCTCGGAGGACAAAGCCCTCTCCCGGCATTCGCCTGGGTCGTCCCGTTCGGAGCCCTCCTCGCGGGGTGCCTGCTGCTCTCCCTGTACCGGTCGGCCATCCAGAAAACGGCGGAGCTGCCCCCTGCCCCGTTCCGCGCCGGGGCGGCGGGGCTCCTGGCGATGGTTTCCGCCGCCGGCCTGCTGTTCCTGCTGCTTGGGGCCCTCGTGAATCCCGCCAAGCTGCCCCTGATCCGAAGCAACCTGGTTTTCCTCCTTTCCTGGAACTCCCTGGTCGGGTTTCTCCTGTTCCTCGCGTTGTCCTTCGGGCTGACCGGGGGAATCATCCTGCGCTTTCTCGCACGGGCGAACGCGAAGGCAGGAGGCCGGGACCCCGATTACGAGACCCGCGTCCGCGCCGCCGGAACAACCCTTTCCCTGATCGGCGCGCTGGCGGTCCCGGCGCTCGTCGTTCTGGACCTGATATCACTCCCCGCCACGGGGATGTCCACGGAGGTGTTCATTATGGCAGCGTCCGTTCCGATCCTGGCACTGGCCGTATTCGCCCTGCTCTGCCTTCTCCCGGGGAAAGAGGAAAGCAGGCCGGGGGACCGCGTTTCGGCACTGTTTGTCCTCATGTTCCTCGCCGTGATCCTGTGCTACCAGACGGCCGTCGCCAACGCCTTCCAGGGGATTTCCGCTCCACCGGGGCCGCTTGCGGCCGAAACCGTTTCCAAGGAAGGAAAGGCCGCCGGGAAAACCGCGTCGGGGGACGCGGCGGCACTGGAGAAGGGGAAGAAGGTGTTCGACACCGTATGCTCGGTCTGCCACCGGTTTGACGCCAAGGTCGTCGGCCCCCCGCTGAACGAGGTCGTGCCGAAGTACAAGGGGGACGTCGCAAAGCTGAAAACGTTCATCGGGAACCCGGTCAAGGTAAACCCCGCCTACCCGGCGATGCCGAAGCCGGCCATCAAGGAGGACGAGGTCGACGCGGTCGCCCGGTACCTGCTGTCGAAGGTCAAGACCGGCAAGTAGGCGCGGGGCCGGAACGGAAATCCGTCCCATCCGGGAGAGGTGTTGAAGAAGACGCTCGTCGCCATCGCGGCCATCGGGTATTTCGGTCTTTCCGTCCTGCTCGTGGCGGGGCTCTGGTACCTCTGGCACCGCACCGACCCGGCGCCCGCGCAGCCGATCGCCTTCCCGCACACGGTCCACGCGGGGCAGCTGCAGATCCCCTGCACGCACTGCCACGCCTATGCGGACCGGGCGCGGTCCGCGGGGGCCCCCCCGCTTTCGACGTGCATGGGGTGCCACAGTACGATCGCCACCGAACGGGAGGAGATCCGGAAGCTCACCCGTCACTACGAGGAAAAGCGGCCCGTCCAGTGGGTGCGGGTATACGCACTGCCGGATTTCATCTACTTCTCCCACAAGCGGCACATCAAGGCGGGGCTTGCGTGCGCGACGTGCCACGGGGACGTGGCCGGCATGAAAAGGGTCCGGCGGGTGAACGAGCTGGTCATGGGGTGGTGCGTGTCGTGCCACAGGGTCCGCGGGGCGTCCCGCGACTGCGCCACCTGCCATAAGTAGAGGGAGAGGATGAAGCGAAGGGACTTCCTTTGGCTCCTCGGCGTGATCTCCGGCTCCACGGTGATGTCGGCGTGCGGGTCGCCGAACCGTTCCGCGAAATTCACCTCCTACCTCCTCCCGCCGGAGGAGGGGATCGTCCCCGGGGAGGCGAGCTTCCACCCCTCTACGTGCACGGAATGCCCCGCCGGCTGCGGGGTGCTGGCGAGGGTGCGGGAGGGGCGGCCGGTCAAGCTGGAGGGGATCCCGGGGCATCCGGTGAGCGACGGCGGACTGTGCGTCCGGGGCCAATCCTCCCTGTACCGCCTTTATCATCCGGAGAGGCTGCGCACCCCCATGGCCCGGGACGGCGGGAAACTCCGGCCCATCCCCTGGGAGGAAGCGTTTTCCCGGGTGGCGGAATCCCTGAAAGGCTCCCGGGAGAAGGGGCGGAAAAACCTTTTCCTGTCCGGCCGGACGACCGGCTCTCTCTCCCGGCTCGCCGATGCCGCGTGCGAACGGCTGGGGATCGAGCGACTCCCGGAATACGAAGTGTACTCCCACACCGGCGTGAAGGAGGCGAACGCCCTCCTGTTCGGTGAGAGGGACGTGCCCCGCTACCGGATCGAGGAATCCGATTTCCTGCTGACGGTCGGCGCGGATCTCATCGAAACCTACGTCTCTCCTGTCGCCTATACCCGGAGTATATCGTCGGCCAGGGCCGGTGGAGAGTTCCTCTGGTACCACGTGGAGCCCCACATGTCGCTCACCGGGGCCAATGCAGACCGAAGATTCACCGTCGCCCCGGGGGCGGAGCGGATTCTCCTCTCTTTCCTGCTCCGGGAGGTTGTGGGCCGGAGGACCCCGAAGAGCGGGCTGCCCGGGGAACTCCTTGCCGCCTTCCCAGAGACGACCGCGGAGAAAGTGTCCCGGGAGACGGGCATCCCGACGGAGGCGGTTGCGGAGATCGCGGATCGGCTCGTGGCCGCGAAGCGTCCCCTCCTGATCGCCGGCGGGGTCGGAACGGAACAGCCGGGAGGACTGGAGACCGCGTCCGCCGCCGCCCTGATTCAGTACGCCGCGGGAGCCATCCCGGAACGGGTCGATTTCACAAGGAGCGAGAACTACCGCAACGTCGGCACGCTCCAGGACATGGAGGGGATGTCCGCGCGGATGGGAAGGGGGGAAGCCGGGGTCGTGTTCCTGTTCCGAACCAATCCCGTTTTTTCCCTGCCGCCGCGCCTCGCGTTCCGTGAAAACCTGAAAAAGGCGCAACTCACCGTCGGGATGGGAGAGTTCCTCGACGAGACCGTGCGCGAGGCCGATCTGGTCCTTCCGCTGTCCCACTCCCTCGAGTCGTGGGGGGACGTCGAGCCGAGAAGAGGGGTCGTGTCCCTGCTCCAACCTGTGCTCCCGCCCCTATACGACACCCTGACCGACGGGGACGCGATCCTGAGCCTCCTCGGGAACCTTCCCGGGAAGGGATCGGCCGGCGGCTACCGGGACCTTCTCGCCGCGGCGTGGGAGAAGCGGCTCGGCGAAGCCGGAAGACGCCGTCTCCTCGAGAAGGGGTACATCGAGGAGACGTTGCCGTCGAGGCCGGTCTCCCTCGACGGGAGGAGAGCTGCCAACGGCCTCCGTGACGCGGGGCCGGTGGAGAAGCCCGTAAAGCCCGTCCTGATCCTTGCCCCCTCCATCAGGACCTTCGACGGACGCAGCCGGAACCTGCCTCTCCTGTCCGAGATCCCCGACCCGCTCACCACCATCACCTACGGTCCCTGGATCTCCGTCTCCCCGGAGACGGCGGCCAGGGCCGGCCTCCAGGACCGGGACGGGGTGACGGCGGCTTCGGCCGACTGGAAGGCGGCGCTGCCGGTGAAAGTCCAGCCGGGCCTCCCCGACGGGGTCTTCGTCGTCTACCGCGACGCGCTCCCCTCCCCTCCGGTCCGGACGGACCGGAGGACGGGCGGGGCGGTGGACCGCATCGAGGGCGTCGGGATCACGAAGACCGGGAAGAAGGCAGAGATCCCCATCCTCTCGGGCTCCTTCTCCCAGCAGGGACGCGGCCTCATCCCCGACCCGGTGCACCTCGACTCCGAGCGCCGCCACAAACGGTGGACCCTGTACCCCGAGCATGAACACAAGGTGTACCGGTGGGCGATGGCCGTGGACCTGGAACGGTGCAACGGCTGCGCTGCCTGCGTGGCGGCGTGCCACGTAGAGAACAACGTCCCCGTGGTGGGAGCAGGCGACCACCTGAAGGGCCGGGAGATGTCGTGGCTGCGGATCGAGCCGTTCTACGAGAAGGGGGAGGTCGAATTCCTCCCCATGCTCTGCCAGCAGTGCGACAACGCGCCGTGCGAATCGGTCTGCCCGGTCTTCGCCGCGTACCACAACCCGGAAGGGCTGAACGTCCAGGTGTACAACCGGTGCGTGGGGACACGGTACTGCTCCAACAACTGCCCCTACAAGGTGCGCCGGTTCAACTGGTGGCAGCACCACTGGCCGGAGCCTTCGGACCGAATGGTGAACCCCGACGTGCAGGTCCGGGAAGTGGGGATGATGGAGAAGTGCACCTTCTGCATCCAGCGGATCCGGTCCGCAAAGGACAAGGCCAGGGACGAGGGAAGGAAGGTGCGCGACGGGGAGTTCACGACGGCCTGCGCGCAGAGCTGTCCCACCGGGGCGCTGACGTTCGGCAACATGCTCGACAAGGAGTCGGGGGTCTACCGGCTGGCTCATTCCGCCAGGGCCTACCGGGTGTTCGAGTCGCTTGGGACCGAATCGTCCGTCCACTACCTGCGGGGCAGGAAGCCGTGAGCACCGGCGAAGGCGCCAGGGGAAACGCCGAAAAGTACGCCAAGGTGGACCGGGACGTCCTCGCCGCGATGAAGCGGCCGGGCCGCGCCTACCTCGCGGGCCTCGCGTTCGCGTTGCTGCTGGCCGTCGTGCTCCACGTCCTGTGGGCCTACCAGGTCCGCAGCGGCCTCGGCGTGGTCGGGAAGATGCACCCCGTCATGTGGGCGCTCTACATCACGAACTTCGTGTTCTGGGTGGGGATCGCCCATTCCGGAACGCTGATTTCGGCGGTCCTCTTCCTCTTCCGCGCCCGGTACCGGACGAGCTTCAACCGGGCCGCGGAGGCGATGACCGTCTTCGCCCTCATGGTCGCCGGGCTGTTCCCCCTCATCCACCTGGGGCGGTCCTGGGTCTTCTACTACCTCCTCCCGTACCCGAACCAGCGGCAGCTCTGGGTCAACTTCCGCTCCCCCCTGGTCTGGGACGTCTTCGCGGTGGGGACCTACTTCACCGTGAGCCTGGTCTTCTTCTACGTGGGGATGATCCCCGACTTCGCGGCCGCGAAACAGCACGTCCTGGGGATCCGGAAGAAGATCTACACCGCCCTCTCCCTGGGATGGCAGGGGACCCAGAAGGAGTGGCGGCATTACAACATGCTCTACCTCTTCCTGGCCGCTTTCGCCACGCCCCTCGTAGCGTCGGTCCATTCCGTCGTCTCGTGGGACTTCGCCATGAGCATCGTCCCCGGGTGGCACACCACGATCTTCGCCCCCTATTTCGTGGCCGGGGCAATCCTGTCCGGAACGGCCATGGTCATCACGCTCGTCGTCCCCATGCGGAAATACCTCTCTCTTCACGACTACATTACGGACGGTCATTTCGAGAGCATCGCGAAGATCCTGCTCCTCACCTCCCTCATCGTGACCTACGCCTACATCGTCGAGTTCGGCCTGGCGTGGTACGGCGAGAACATCTTCGAGCGGGAGACGTTCCGGTACCGCCTGCTGGGGGATTACCGGTACTTCACCTGGACCATGCTCTTCTGCAACTCCGTCGTCCCCCTGACGCTCTTTGCCCGGGGTCTCCGGCGGAACACGGCGTACCTCTTCGTCGTCTCCATCCTGGTGAACATCGGGATGTGGCTGGAGCGGTTCGTGATCATCGTCACCTCCCTCTCCCACGATTACGACCCCTACGCCTGGGGCCTCTACAAGCCCACGTTCGTCTGCCTGGGGGTGGATATCGGCAGCTTCGGGCTGTTCTTCACGCTGTACCTGCTCTTCGTGAAGAACCTGCCCGTGCTGTCCATCTCGGAAATCAAGGAACACCTCTGATGGCCGACCGGATGGTCTTCGACGACAGGGAGCAATTCCTCGAGGCGCTGCGCCGCCTGCTCCGGGAGGGCGTCCCGGGGGAGAGGATCCGGGTGATCACGCCGTTTTGCGTCCCCGAGGTGGAGGAGATCCTTCCCGGTACGCGATCGAGGGTCCGGTTCTTCGCGCTCATCGGCGCCGCGGGGGGCACCGTCACGGGGCTCGCCTTCACCATCCTCACCGCCCTCAGCTGGCCCCTCGTCATCGGGGGGAAACCGGTCGTCTCCCTGCCGCCCTTCATCATCATCGCGTTCGCCCTCACGATCCTTTTCGGGGCCCTTTCCACGTTCGCGGGCTTCCTCCTCCTGTCCCGCCTGCCGAGCCTGCGGGGCATCCGATCGGAGGAGGAGTACGGGAACGCGTTCGTGATCCTGGTCGAGGAGGGGGAGCGGCGATAATGGCGTTCCTGGAAAAGAATGGCGTCCTGCCCGCCCTCATCGCCGCCGCGGGCGCCCTCATGGCGTTCGTCGCACTCCGTCCCCCGCCGGGGAAGGACGGGTCCCTCCTCCTCGTTTTCCTCTTCTTCATCGCGGTAGTCGAGGGGTGCATCGCCGCGGCCGCGGCTGGCACCATGGTGAATGCCCGGTGGATCTCCTCCGTGCGGAAGGAGCTGCTCTCGGTCACCCCGCTTTTGCTCCTTTCGTCGTTCCTCCTCCTGCTGCTCATTCCCTTCCTGGATACCTACCCGTGGGCCGGCAGGCCGGGATTCTGGCTCCGGAAGGATTTCTTCATCGGGCGCAACCTCGCCTTCCTGCTGCTTTCCTACGTCACGGCCCGGCGGTTCGCTTCCGCCCCCGCCGGCGGCGAGGGCGCGAAGGTCCGCGCCGCATGGTACCTCCTCGTCTTCGTCGCGTCCCAGACCCTCGTTGCCTTCGACCTGGTCATGTCCCTCGAGTACCCCTGGGTCAACGCGCTCTTCGGCGGCTACTTCTTCATCGAGGCGATCTACGGGGGGTTCGCCGTCTCCGCCCTCCTCTGCCTCCGGCGAGGCGGGGCTCCCCCCGCGGAGCGCGCCCATGGGGCCCGGTCGGACCTGTCCGACCTCTCCATCCTGATGTTCGGGTTCAGCATCATGTGGGCCGGGCTGTTCTTCGCCCAATACCTCACCATCTGGTACGGCAACCTCCCCGAGGAGGTCGGCTTCATCGCCAGGAGGTTGTCCGCTTCCCCGATGCGCGAGCTCTGCGTCGCGGTTCTCTTTCTCCTCTTCATCATCCCCTTCCCGGTGCTCCTGTCCACCCGGGCGAAATCGAACCCGTTCGCGGTCTCCGCCGCAGCCCTCTCCATCCTGTCGGGGATCCTGGTCGAACGGTACGTCTTCCTGGCTCCCGTGGTCCGGTTTTCCCCCGGCGCGCTGGCGATCGAATTCGCCTGCCTCCTTTTCCTGTTCTTCGCCGTCGTGTACAAAAGTTCCCGGGGAGGCGCCCTTGAAGCGTGACCCCCTGGCCGCGATCGCCGCGGCCCTCCTCGCCGCGGCCCTCCTGCTCCCGGCGGATTCCGCCGCCGCTCCCCTCGAGCAGCCGATCCGGTACAGCCACAAGGTCCACGTGACCGATTACAAGCTCGACTGCCGGTTCTGCCACGTCAACGCCACGAAGTCCGCCTACGCGGGGATCCCATCCGTCGCCAAGTGCATGATGTGCCACCGGGTGATCGCCACGGACCGCCCGGAGATCCGGAAGCTGGCGCAGTACTGGAAGGAGAAGAAGCCGATCCCCTGGTTCCGTGTGACCGAGTTGCAGGAATACACCTACTTCCCCCACTTCCGCATGGTGACCTACGGAAAGGTCCCGTGTCTCACCTGCCATCCGGGGATCGACAAGGACGACATCGCCGTCCAGCGGCAGGAGTTCTCCATGGGATGGTGCCTCACGTGCCACCGGGGCCGGGGCGTCTCCATCGACTGCTGGACCTGTCACATCTAGCGAAGAGGTGCCGATGCTCGACAGAAGAGGATTCCTGAAGGTGAGCGGGGCGACGGCGTTCGCGGCCCTCTTCGGCGGCTGCGAGCGGCTGCCGAAGAAGATCGTCCCCTTCGTGATCCCGCCCGAGAACCACGTACTGGGCGAGTCGCTCTGGTACGCCTCCGTATGCAGACAGTGCCCGGCGGGGTGCGGCATCGTAGTCCGGAACTCCGAGGGGCGAGCGAAGAAGATCGAGGGGAACCCGCTTCACCCGGTCAACCGGGGGAAGCTGTGCGCCCGGGGACAGGCGGGGCTCCAGGCGCTCTACCATCCGGAACGGCTGGGCAAGCCCCTTCGGCTGGACGGCCCGCGCGGCTCCGGAAAGTTCCGGGAGGTTACCTGGGAGGAGGCGCTCCGCCTCCTCCTGGCCGGGCTTGCAGACGTACGTGCCGAGGCGCCGTCGTCCCTCCTCATGCTCACGGATCCGATGCGGGGGCACCGCAACCTCGTCGCGGCCCGCTTCATGAAGGCGTTCGGCTCCCCCCACCGGCTGGCATGGGACCCCTTCGGCCAGGACGCCCACCTTTCGGCCAACGAGTCGGTATACGGCGTGCGGGACCTGCCCGAACACGACATCGCCGGAACGCGATACCTGCTCTCTTTCAGCGGCGATTTCCTGGAAACGGGGCTCTCCCCGGTCCATTTCGGGTACGCCTACGGGATGATGCGAGGCGCGAGTCCCACCGTCCGCGGGAAGTTCGTCCATTTCGGCCCGAGGCTCTCGATGACGGCCGCCAGCGCCGACGCGTTCCTCCCGGTCGCGCCGGGGACGGAAGGGATGGCCGCCTTGGGAATCGCCCACGTGATGGTGAAGGAGCAGCTTACTCCCGCGGCCGCGGCGGCGGCCGCGCTCTGGGACGCGGGGCTGAAGGATGTACCCCCCGGCGTAGTGGAGGAGAAGACCGGGGTTCCGGCCGCCGACATCGCAGCCGTGGCCCGGGAGTTCGCCTCGAACCAGCCGGGGCTGGCGATGGCGGGGGACGCGGCCGCATCGTGCACGAACGGCGTCTTCAACCTGTCGTGCGTCGGTCTGCTCAACGTGCTGGCGGGAAACGTGGGAAAGCCGGGCGGGATCTCCTTCCCGCGCCGGCTGGCCATCTTCGCGAGGTACGAGGCCGAGGCGGCCCTCCTTCTCCCCCCCGCGGTGAGCGGATATCCCGCCGTCCGCGATGCGGTGGAGGGGATGCAGAACGGGGCGTTCAGGATGGCGCTCATCTCAGGAGCGACGAACCCGGCATTCACCCTTCCGGCTTCCCTCCGGTTCGGAGATTCGCTCCTCAAGGTGCCGACGATCGTCTCCTTCGCCTCCTTCCTGGACGAGACGACGTCCCTCTCCGATCTCGTCCTCCCCGTGCCGACATACCTGGAGGAATGGGAGGACGACGTCCCCCCCGTGGGGCATGCGGGAGAGGCGGTCGCGCTCGGCCAGCCGGTGGTCGAGGCGTTCCGGGACACCCGCGCGATGCCCGACATCCTGATCGCGGCGGCGAAGGAGCTTGGCGGCCCCGTGGCCGCGGCCCTGCCCTGGAACAGCTTCCGGGAGTGCCTGGACAAGGCGTACGCGGGGATGGGGATCGATATCGAAGCGGCATACAGGAGCGGCGGGATCTTCTCCGGCATACCGGAGACGGGGGGGAAGGCGCCGAAAGCGGGTTCGCCCGCCCTCCCGGAGGCGGCGGAAGCGTCGTTCGCGGGGGATCCGGCCCGGTACCCGCTCGTCCTGCACGTCTACCCTTCGATCGCCCATTTCGACGGACGGGGGGCGAACCTGCCGTGGCTGCAGGAGCTTCCCGATCCCCTCGTGACCGCCGTATGGCGGAACTGGGTCGAGGTGGGGCCGAAGACCGCCGCCGCGCTCGGGCTTTCGGACGGCGACGCCGTCACGGTCGAATCGCCCTTCGGGTCGCTACAGGCCTTCGTCTTCCTCCACCCCGCGATCGCGGAGGGGGTGGCGGCGATGCCGCTGGGCCAGGGGCATTCCCGGTACGGCCGGTTCGCCGCGGACCGGGGCGGGAACCCGTACGCCCTTCTCCCCGCGTCGATGGAGGGCGTCACGAACGCCCCCGCCCGGCAATCGACGCGGGTGTCGATCGCCAGGACGAAGGTGAAGGGGGCGCTGGTCCGCACCGTCCACCCGGAGGGCCAGTGGCTCTACGAGAATATCCTGTGACGGAGGCCGCATCGGGATGAAACGCCGGTGGGCGATGGTGATCGACATGGATCTCTGCACGGGGTGCGGCGCGTGCGTGGTCGCCTGCGTGGCGGAGAACAACACCCCCACCGTGGGGGAGGCAGAGGCCGGGAAAGGCCGCCTGATGCACTGGATCCGGGTGGTCCGGTACTTCCGGAAGGAGCACGCCGAAACGCGCGCGATCTTCGTGGCGACGCCGTGCATGCACTGCGAGAAGGCCCCCTGCGAGATCGTCTGCCCGGTCTACGCCACCTACCACGACGAGGACGACCACGTAAACGCGATGGTGTACAACCGGTGCATCGG
>Ga0316622_100001678_pt1 | contig 14698 bp, 7 predicted proteins | sample OWC_Aug_OW2_C1_D_FD_207646 | JGI IMG/M metagenome (GOLD analysis project Ga0316622, IMG submission 207646) | Wetland soil microbial communities from Old Woman Creek delta, Ohio, United States - OWC_Aug_OW2_C1_D5_C | ecosystem: Environmental > Terrestrial > Soil > Wetlands | place: USA: Ohio... | reverse complement strand
ACGACCGGCGAGGGGATGCACGGATTCACCGGCTCGCACGTCGTCCATTCCGGATGCCACTGGCCGCCCATCGCGAGGCAGTCGGCTTCGGTCAGGATGAAGCAATCCAGGCCGACGCAGCAGACGCGGTAGAGCGGGCAGTCGAAGTCGCCGCCCGCGTCGCTGCACACCATGCCGTCGTGCCAGATGCCGCCCTGAGCCAAGCAGTCGGCCTCGGTCAGCATGTAGCAGTTCTCATCGAGCGGCAGGCAGCAGGCGTACGGAGGCTGCGGGCAGGAGATATCGGCGCACGACGTGTACTCGGGATAGAGCGTGCCGCCGCCCGCGACGCAGTCCGCCTCGGTCAGCACTTCGCAGTGCCCGTCAGGGAAGCAGCAGGCGAACTCGGGCTGCGGGCAGGCCACCGTCTCGCAGGTGGGATCCGGATAGACGACCCCACCCATCGCGGCGCACGTGCCCACCGCCAGGACTTCGCAGTGCCCGTCGGGGAAGCAGCAGGCCGAAGGCGGTGCGCACTGGGTGTTGAAGAACGTGAAGCTCAGCGGCTCGCTGCCGACTGTGGCGAAGTACTCCGTCGGTCCAATGGCTCTCCACCCCGGCATCACGAATTCCCAAACGCGATACTCGCCCGCGGCGATGCCAGTCCAGCAAGCCTGGCCGTTCGCGTCCGTCGGCAGGCAGATCGTCTCGTCATACGGTGTGTCGAGGCAGATGTACCAATCGGCGAGCGGAAGATCGGCGGGGGTCAGCAACTCGTCGCAATCCGTATCCTGGAACTTCTGAGCGCACAAGTTCCCGACTTCGGAGCAGACGTAGAACGTCACCTCGGCGTTGGCTTCATTGCCCGCCTGAAGCGACCAGTACTCAACGCGGATCCAGTACTTCCCGTCGACCAGGCCGGCGGGGACGGTCCAGTAGCGCGTGACGTTGATCCCCGTGCTGCCCGGGTACGTCTCCTCATCGAGGATGATCGTCTCGGTGGGATCCGTGAGTCTGAAATAGACGCGCAGAGGAGTCGTCGAGTACTCGATCGACCACGTGATCTCGACCGTGCCGCCCGGATTCATCACGCAGAAAGGAGGCTCGGGGTCCCGTCCCAAGCTGATGGTCGCTTCGACGGGGTCGGCCGATGCCGGAACGGGAGCGAAAAACGCGATCACCGCAGCGATCGCCCAAACCCACGCGACCCAGTTGCTATGCCTCATTGCCTCTCCTCCCCAGTTGCACTGATGCCCATGAGCACGGACGCCGGGACTCGGGGATAGGTCCACTACCACACAAGAGATTGTAGCAGACGCGGCGCCGGAAGGGAAGGAGTTCTGCGCCGGGCATGGGCCTGCCTCCCGCTTCCGATCCGGCCGGCTGGCGGGGCTGGACACGATCGGGCACAAGGGCAGACTGGTTCCCGAAGAAGTGACCGGCTTGCCTGTCTGAGGGATGGTCGGATGGGGGTGATCGTCCAAGTGGCCGCAAAGAATCAACTTGGAGTTCCACCCGAACGTTCCGGGGCGCTCTCGCCCTTCCAGGGCAGCGCCTCCCTCCCCATTCCCCAGGCGACCGTGCGCCGGATCCCGGCCCATGCTCCTTCGCCCAGGACATAGAAGGTCGGAAGGACGATCAGGGTGAGAAGCGTGCTCGTCGTGAGCCCTCCCATGACCGCCCGGGCGAGGGGGAAATAGTAGCCGCCGGCGATGTCCGCCTTGCCGAAGGCGAGGGGGGCGAGGCCGAGGATCGTGGTCGCGGCGGTCATGATGATCGGGCGGAAGCGGTCGCGGCAACCCTCGAGGATGGCTGAACTCCGCTCGCGTCCCTGGCGGCGCAGGTTGTTGACGTGATCGAGGAGCACGATGCCGTTGTTGACCACGATGCCGATCAGGATGACGACGCCGATCATGGCGAGGAGATTGAAGGGCGTGCCGGTGAGCATGAGCGTCCAGACGACCCCGAGCGCCGCGAAGGGCACGCAGAGCATGATGATCAGCGGATGGAGGAAGGATTCGAAGAGCGCCGCCATCAGCAGGTACACGCAGCAGAGGGCGAGCAGGATGTTCAGGCCCATGTCGTTCTGTTCCCGGCGGGACTCGCGCAGCTCGCGGCCGAACGACCAGCTGTAGCCGCTCGGCAGATCGAGCGTGTTCATCACCCGGGTGGCCTGGGCCATCAGGTCGCCGAACTTCTCGCCCTCGTAGCCCGCGCGGATGCCGATGGCCGTTTTCTGCTGTTCGCGGTAGATGCGTTGCGGACCCTTGCCGATGTCGAAGTCGGCCACCTGGCCGAGCAGGATCGCCCGGCCGTCCTGGTAGCCGACCGGCAGGCGCGCGAGGTTGTCGATGTTGCGACGGTCCGCCGGCTCGAGGACGATGTCCATCTCGATCTCGCGCTCGGCCCCCTGGAGTTCGCGCAGCGGCACGCCGCGGAAGGTGAGGCCGAGGATCTGCGCCAGCGTTCCCGAATCGACGCTGTAGCGCCCGCCTTGCTCGCGGTCGAGCACGATGCGCACCTCGTCGCGGCCCTCGTCGACGTCGGTGCGCACATCTTCGAGGCCGGGCAGGAGCGCGAGGCGCCGGCGCGCTTCCGCGGCCAGTTCCGTCAGGAGATCCGTATCCTCGCCGAACAGGGATACCGTGAGCGTGCGCGCGCCGCGCCCCGCGTCCTGATCGTCGCCGAAGCGGTACTCGGCGCCGGGCAGCACCGGGAGGTGCGCGCGCAGGTATTGGCGCAGGCCGCGGATGCCCTGGTCGTCGGGCGCGTCGTCGGGCGGGAAGTAGAGGCTGATTCCGGCGAAGTTGTCCTGGAAGAAGGTGTAGACGGATTCGACGCGCAGCGAGTCGAGCCGGGGAAGCAGGAAGCGCTCCACGCGGTCGACGTAGTTGCGCACGCCGAAGACATTCACGTTGTCCGTGAACTCGAGCTCGACGTAGAGGCGCTCCTGGCGGACTCCCTGGCCTTCGTCTATGTCCTCGGGCTTGAAGCCGGTCAACTTCACGGCGAGGACCGTCGCGACGATGAAAAGCGGCAGGAAGATGAGCCCCGTCCGGCGGGGGTGGCGGATCGCGGTCCACTCGAGGAGGCGCAGGTAACGTGCCCGCACGGCGTCGAGCCGGCGAGAAACGTGCGGGCGCGCGATCGCGCGGGAACGCGCGGCGAGCAGCGGGACCAGCGTCAGGCAGGTGAGCAGCGAGAAGAGGAGGGTCACCGAGATGGTCAGTCCGACCTCGCCGAGCCAGACGCCCATCTGGCTGCCCTTGCTGAGCACGATGGGGGCGAAGACGATGACCGAGGTGAGCGTCGAAGCCGTGACGGCGAGCGAGACCTCGCGCGTGCCCAGCCGCGCCGACTCCAGGGCCGGGCGGCCCCTCTCGGTGCGGCGGTGGATCGATTCGAGGACGACGATGGCGTTGTCGACCAGCATGCCGACGGCGAGCATCAGGCCCATCATCGTGAGGACGTTGAGCGAGCGGCCGGTCAGGAAGAGGAACACGCACGCCGAGACGACCGAGATCGGGATGGCGAGCGAGATGATGATCGTCGTGCGCACGCGGCGGAGGAACAGGTAGAGGAGCGCCATGGCGAGCAGCGAGCCCATGAAGCCCGCCTGCAGCAGGCTGTTCAAGGAATTCTTGATCTCGCGGGCCTGATCGAAGAAGACGACGACGTCGATGCCTTCCAGGGCCGGATCCCGATCCAGTTCCTCGAGCACCCGGTGCACGCCGCGGGAGACTTCGACGATGTTCGCCCCGGAGGCTTTCTGGATTTCGAAGGCGACGGCCGGCTCGCCGTTCAGGTTGCGATAGTAATTCGGCTCGGGTTCGCTGTACTCGATCTCGGCGACGTCGCGCAGGTGCAGGCCTTCGGGGCTCACCTGCAGGTCGCCCAGTTCCTCGAGCGAGCGGAACTGCCCCAGGGTGCGCACGGTGATCCGCTGCCGGCCGTCGCGCACCGTGCCCACGGAGAGATCGAGGTTGTTGGCGTTCAGGAGCTGGAACAGCCGCCCGACGTCGATCGAGTGGGCGACGATGCGGTCGAGGAAGAGGTAGATGCGGATGCTCTTCGGCGCGATGCCGTCGACCTGCACCCGGCCGACGCCTTCGACGCGCTGCAGGCGGTTGATGACCTGGCGCTCGAGCAGGTCGTAGGAGCCGGCCAGATCGCGCCCCTGAGAGCTGATGCGGCCGACCATGATGGGGATGTCGTTCGTGTTGAAGGTGAAGATGTAGGTGTCGCGCAGATCGGCGGGGAGCAGCGGCTTCACCTGCTCGAGCTTCTCCTTCACCTCCATGCGCAGCACGTCGACGCCGCGGCCGAAGTCGAAGAGCACTCCGATGAAGGCGCCGTTCTCGTCGGACTCGGAGAAGATCTCGCGCACGTCTCCCAGGGTCGCCATGATCTCCTCGACCGGACGGGCGATCTCCTTCTCCACCTGCGCGGGGACGGCGTTCGGGTAGGGGGCGTAGACTCCGATGAACGGCATGTCGAGGTTGGGCAGGAAGTCGAGCTTCAGACGCGTCACGCTGACGGCGCCGAGGACCAGGAGCGCGGCGAGGACCACCAGCACCATGACCGGCCGGCGGATCGCGTGTTCCGAAAGCTGCATGGTCTCGACGCTCCTTCGCCGCCCGGCCGGACCCCGGGCGAGACCACCTGGCTGCCGGGCTTGACGCCGGGCGAGGCCGCCGGACCGCCCGGCCGGACGCCGGGCGCCCCCCGTCGCTAAGGCCGCCGGTCGAGACTGGCGTAGACGACCGGAATGACGACCAGGGTGAGCAGGGTCGCAAAGGTCAGGCCGCCCATCACGGCGATCGCCATCGGGGCGCGCAGCTCGGCCCCCTGGCCGATGCCGAGCGCCATCGGGATGAGCGCGAGCACGGTCGTCAGCGTGGTCATGAAGATCGGCCGCAGACGCGCCTGCGCGGCGTCCATGATCGCCTCGATCTTGCCCAGCCCTTCCTGGCGTCGTTGATTGACGAAGTCGATCAGCACGATGGCGTTGTTCACCACGATGCCGCTCAGCATGACGACGCCGATCAATACGACGACACTCACCGCCGTGCCGGTCAAGGCGAGAGCGAAGATGGCTCCCACGCCGCCGAGCGGCACGGTGAGGAGGATCACCAGCGGGTGGAGGAAGGACTCGAACTCGCTCGCCATGACGAGATAGACGAGGAAGATCGCCAGGAAAGCGGCGAGAGCGAGGCTGCGGAAGGAGGTGCCGATCTCCCGGTTCTGCCCGCCCAGCGAAGCCGTGAGCGTGGGCGGAGGGGGCACGCGCTCGATGAGCCGGGCCACTTCCTCGCTCGCGCTGCCGACGTCGCGCCCAGCGAGGTCAGCGCGCACGATCGCGGCCCGATGCTGGCCGAGGCGCGTGATCTGCGAAGGTCCGCGGCCGATCGTGATGTCGGCGACGGTCGAGAGCGGAATCGGCACGCCTTCGACTTGACCCACGACGAGCGACTGCACCTGGGTGAGGTCGAGCTCCGTCGCCTGGGCGGTGCGGACGAGGATGTTGAGCTGCCGGTCGCGTTCCTTCAGCCGGGTCGCCACCTCGCCCTGGATCTTGTTGCGCAGCGTGCGCGAAATCGATTCGAGGTCGAGATCGAGATCGGCGGTGCGGTCGCGCCGGAAGGCGATCTGCACCTCGGGGCTGCCCTCCTCGACGCTGGTCCGTACGTCGCGGATGCCGCGAATGCCCTTCATCTCATTGGCCAGGGCCAGCGAGTAGCCGCGCAGCTCGTCGAGATCGTACCCGTAGACATGCACCTCGATCGGCGTCTGGAAGCTGAAGTACGTCGGCCGCCGGAAGGTGTAGCGGATCGAGGGGTCGGTGGCCAACCGGGCGCGCAGCTTCTCGATCACGCCGCGCTCGGCCCTGCGATCGTCCGCAGCGCGCATGGAGATGTTCAGCTGGGCCACGTTTTCCCGCCGTTCGAGCGCGGCGCTGCCCAGCTCGGGGCTTTCCCCGACGACGGCGAAGAGCGAGCGCACGCGGGGGTCGGCGACCAGCTCCGCTTCGAGCGCGGCCACGCGGCGGTCGCTCATCGCGAGCGGAGTGCCGGGGGGAAACTCGAGGTCGAAGGTGAATTCCCCCTGGGAGAAGGCGGGGACGAGCTCGATCCCGAGCAGGGGGACGAGGACCGCGGCGAGGAGCGCGAACGCGAGCGCCGCGCCGATGGTCCGGCCGCGGTGGCGCAAGCAGGCAGCGAGGATGTGCGGGTAGGCGGCGGCCAAGGCGCTCCAGCCGCGGTCGAACACGTTCTGAAGGGGTCGCAGCAGGAGCCCGAAGAGCGCTGCCAGGAGACGGCCGGCCAAGCGCACGGCCTTGATCAGCAATCCGGGGATCAGCGTTCCGGCCGCGCGGCCGAGCCAGAGGAGGAGGAAGCGCAGCCCGCGGAGGAGGGCCTTCACCGGCCGGAAGGCGGCGCGCCCCACCCGCCGCATGATCCCGGCGCGGCGGGCGCCGGATGGATCCTCGACCGCCCGCGTGCCGGGCGATCCGGCGGGCAGCCCCGGCACGACCGGCGGCGCCGCCTCGCGCGCGCTCTGGCGGCGGGCGTCCGCCTCGAAACCGGCGCTGATCGGCGCCTCTTCCTCGAGCGGCCCGGGCACCTCCCGCCGGTTCGCCGGCCGCTCGCCGATCGTCGCCAGGACCGGGATGAGCGTGAGGGCGGCGAGGAGCGAGACGAGGAGGGAAGAGGTCACCGTGAGCGCCTGATCGCGGAAGATCTGTCCGGCGATGCCTTCGACGAAGATGATCGGGAGGAAGACGGCGACCGTCGTCAGCGTCGAGGCCGTGACCGCGCGTGAAACCTCCTGCGCGCCGTCGCGGGTCGCCTCCCAGACGGACTTGCCCGCCTGGCGGTGGCGCGTGACGGCCTCCAGGACGACGATGGCGTTGTCGACCAGCATGCCGACCCCGAGCGCGAGTCCGCCGAGCGACATGATGTTCAGCGAGACCGAGAGCTGCTGCATCACGAAGAAGGTCGCCATGATCGAGAGCGGGATGACGAGGGCGATGATCAGCGTGCTGCGCCGGTGGCGCAGGAAGAGGTAGAGGATGAAGACGGCGAGCAGACCGCCGACCACGGCGTTCGAGCGCACCTCGTCGAGCGATTGCTCGATGAAGGTCGCCTGGTCGAAGAGCACGCGCGCCTGCACGCCCGCCGGCAGCGTCCGCTTGAGTTGTTCCAGGCGGCGCTTGACGTCGCGCGCGACCGAGACGGTGTTGGCGTTGCCCTCTTTGTACAGGCCGAGCTCGACCGCTTCCTGGCCCTGGACGCGCGAGATCACCTCGCGCTCGGCGTAGCCGCGCTCGACGCGGGCGACGTCGGCGAGGTGGACGCGGCGGCCCTGCTCCTCGAGCACGATGGCCGAGCCGATGTCGTCGAGCGACTGGAATTCATTGACCGTGCGGACCAGGAACTCCGCCTCGCGGTCGCGCAACCGGCCCCCCGCGGCATTCACGTTCTGCCCGCCGATGAACGTCGAGACGGCCGAGATCGGGACATTCAGGGCGGCCAGCTTGCCCTCGTCGACGTCGACGTGAATCTCCTCCTCGAGCCCGCCCTGCACGCGCACCGAGGCGACGCCCTCGAGCGCCTCGAGATCCTTCTTGAGCACGCGGTCGGCGAGGTAGCGCAGGGTGACGAGATCCTTCTCGCCGTAAACGCCGATGCGCAGGACCGGATCGAGCGAGGGGTCGTAGCGCAGGAGGACCGGGTCCTCGGCGTCATCGGGAAGATCGACGAGGTCGATCTTCTCGCGCACGTCGAGGGCCGCGTAGTCCATGTTGGTCTTCCAGGCGTACTCGAGGGTGATTTCCGAGATCCCCGGGCGCGAAGCAGAGCGCAACTGGCGGAGCCCCTGCACGACCGAGATCGCTTCCTCCAACGGTTCGGTGATGAGCTTCTCGACTTCGGCGGGAGCGGAGCCGGGGTATTCCGTGCGGATCGTGAGCGTGGGATAGGAGATCTCGGGCAGGAGGTTGAGCGGCAGACGCGACAGGGCGACCAGTCCGAACAGGACGGCCGCGAAAGTGATCATCGTCACGGTAACCGGGCGGCGCATGGACCACTGCACAACAGCCATCGCTTGCGACTCTCCTCGGCCCCGCCCGCCCGCTTCCCGTGCTGGGAGCCGCCGGCTAGAGCGCTTCGTGAAGGGAATCCGCCGCCGCGGCCACTTCGGGCTCGCGGGCGATCTCGCGGATCTTCGACCCCGTCTTCAAGGCGCCCTGGCCCACCAGGACCACCCGGTCGCCCGCTTCGAGCCCCTCGGTCACTTCGACGAGGTCCTCGGCGGTCGCGCCCACATCGACGAGCACCTTCAGAACGCTGTCGGCGACCGCGCGGTAGACGTAGGTCTCCGCGCCTTCCGGCACCAGCGCCCGCTTGGGAACGGCGAGCACGTCGCGATGGGTCTCGGTCGCGATCCGCGTGCGCACGAAGGAGCCGGGACGCAGCCCGTCCAGGGAAGCGGACAGCTGGCACGTGATCTTCACGGTGCCCGTGCGCGCGTCGACCATCGGCGAAACGAGCGTCACCTCGCCGGGAGCTTCGCGGTGCACTTCGGTGTCGGGGCTGATCCAGACCTGCTGGCCCGGATGGATTCGCGCGGCCTCTCGTTCGGGCAGGTGGATGCGGGCGAGCAGCGGCTGCGGATCGACGACCGTGAAGAGACGCGTGCCGGGCGAAACCGTCTGTCCGCGATCGACGGTCCGCGCGGTCACCTGTCCGGCGAAGGGGCTGAGGATGCGCGTGTAGCTGAGCTGCAGCTGGACCGCCTTGCGCTGCGCCTCGGCCTGTTCATAGTTCGACTCGGCGTCGTGAAGATCCTTGTCGCTGGCCAGTTGATCGCCATGGAGCGCGCGCACCCGTTCCAGATCGAGTTCGAGCTTGTGCAGGCGCGCCTGGGCCTCCTCGACCGCCACTTCCTGGGCGGCACCGTCGAGGACCGCGAGCAACTGGCCTTCGGCGACCCAGTCGCCCTCCTCGACCCGGATCTCGAGAATCTCCCCTTGGATCTTGGCGAGGATATCCGCCTGCTTTTCGGGTTCGAGCGTGGCCGTCCCGGTCAGGTAGTAGGGAACGTCGCCACGGGTGACCTCGACCAGCTCGACCGGCACGGCCTCGCGCTTCTTCGGCTCCTCCTTGTGGCGCTTGAAGAGGGCATTCAGGAAGCCGCCCTTGCCGCGGCTCTGCGGCGCCTTCGTCGAGTCGGCTGCGGCGCTGTCGGAGATCGCGGCGGTTTCGGCCGCCAGGCTGTCGCGCGTGCCGGCACTGTCGGCGCGAACCCCGGCCGACGCGGATCGCGGTCCCGGAGCGCCGGAGGCCGAACCGCCGTCATCGCGGCCGCAGGACGATGCGGACAGCGCGAGAACGAGGATCGCGAGCGCGAGGACCGGCCCGAGGGCGAGAGTCGTCTTCTTCCGGCATGCCATGTGCCGCCTCCACGATCGAGGTCGAGCGGGGAGGCATTCACGCGGCCGTTCTCCCCCCCGCGACGGCCGAACTCCTTTCCAGATACGGGACCCCTTCGGCGAGGGTTCCCCGTTGCCGGGCGATACCCCGGATCAGAGCCTTGGATTTGCCGGAGACCGGCCCGGCGGATCGATCGTCAAGGGAGATCGATCAGCGGAAGGCCGCTCGACGGGTCCAGCCGGCGTTCCAAGGGCTCCGGCATTGTGCGGGCGAAGACCTCGAGCGTCGGCCGCACGCGGGCAGCGACCAGGTGTCCCCCGAGGGTCGTCCCATCCCGCCGCCCGAGAACGACATGCGCGTGTAGGCGAGGTACGCCGTCGAACCGCGTCAGATTCCCCAGGAAGGAAAGGACTTCGACCTGCTCGTCGAGCCGGGTGTTCACGTATTGGCGGGTGAGCGGGTCGAAGTAGCCGAGCACGACCGATTCGAATGCCCCGATCCCGCTGAGTTGGGCCGAGGCGATCTCCCTCTCGGCCGCCCAGTCCAGCAGGACGTCGGGCAAGGGGTCACCCGCGTCGAAGACGAGGACGAGATCGGCCGGCGGGCCGGCGGAGTCGGGCGTCCGCCCTCCGGTCTGATGTCCGCGCACGCGCATCTAGACACTCCTTGCACAAGCTCGATTGGACAGCGGAGATGGTCCCGGCATGCGGTCCGCGTTGCCCGTTCGGATTGGGGAGACGGTAGCGGACGATACCAATCACGCCCCCCAGTCCACAAGGGATTGGAGGGCGTGTCGGCCAGGGGGATGCCGGGCGAGCCGCGGGAGAGATACGCCTGGTCGCACGCCCGCTTGCCTGCGACGCCTCGGCGAAGCAACTTCGCGCGGCAGCGGCCCCACGGCTATTGACGCGATCGTGGCTGGATAGGCGATAATGCCCCTTCTGCCGTTTGATGACTGCGCCTCGCGGCGCGCGGACCCGAGAGCCTGGCATGACCCGGAGCACGATTCTCGAGACGACCGATCTTACGCGGGTGTATCGGCGGGGAGCGGAGGAGATCCGCGCCCTCGACGAGGTGGATCTCCGGGTGCCCGAGGGCGAATACCTGCGCGTCGTCGGCGCCTCGGGGTCGGGCAAGTCGACCCTCCTCAATCTCCTCGCCGGTCTCGACCGTCCGACCCAGGGGGCGATCGTCACTCCGGTGGGGTCTCTGGCGAGCATGTCCTCCCGCGACCTGGCCGCCTATCGAGCGGGCTGGGTGGGCATGGTCTTCCAATCCTTCAACCTGATCGCCCATCGCACGGCGCTCCAGAACGTCGAGCTGGGCATGCTCTTCCTCGGGCTCCCGAAGCCGGAGCGGCTGCGGCGGGCCGAGGCGATGCTCGTCGATCTCGGCCTGGCCGGACGCCTGCATCACCGGCCGGGTGACCTCTCGGGCGGCGAACAGCAACGCGTCGCGCTCGCGCGCGCGCTCGCCAAGGGGCCCCGCCTGCTCCTCGCGGACGAGCCGACCGGAAACCTCGACCGCGCGACCGCGGCCGCCCTCGGGCGGATCCTGGGAGACCTGAACCGCAAAGGACTCACGATCGTCCTCGTCACGCACGATGCGCAGCTCGCCGCGAGCGACGTGCATCGAACCCTGGAGATGAGCTACGGGCGCATCATCGCGACGCGCGTCGAGCGCGAGGGGGGCCCGACGTGCTAGGCGAGTTCCTCTCCATGGCGGCCGCGAATCTGTGGCGCATGAAGCTGCGGACGGCGCTGACCGCCGGCGGCATCGTGATCGGGGTCGGCGCGCTCGCCGCGATGCTCTCCTTCTCCTTCGGCATGCAGAAGAACGTAATGGCCGAATTCCGCTCGCTGAACCTCTTCCGCACGCTGCACGTGATGCCTTCGGGCGGCGACGACGCGGGGCTGGCGTTCGGGGACGGAGAGCCCGAGGGCGGACACAAGGGGCGTGAGGGGCGGCGCGGCCGCGCGCGCGAGGAGACCTCGCGCGCGGACCGCGATAGGGCGCAAGCCGACCGCGCGGGAGCGCCGGCCGAGCGCGGCGGGGCGCAAGCCGACAGCCTCGTCATGATCGACGACCGGGCCCTCGAGGGCATCGCCGCCATCGACCATGTCGATCTCGTCTATCCCCAGGACACCTTCGACGCGCGCGTCGAGTGGGGTGAGGAGCACGCCGCGGTAACGGCTCAAGCGCTGCCGGCCGATTTCGGCGGGAAGCGGGGGGCGAAGCGGGTGCTCGCGGGCCGTTTCTTCGCGGCGGATTCTTCCGCCGAAGCGGTCGTGAGCACGCGCCTGCTGGAGCGGCTGGGAACGACGGCCGACTCGATCCTGGGCGACACGCTCCACGTGCGGACGGCCGGGCGCGCGGTGCTCATCCAGCAGTTCCTCGGGCCGATGCTCGACCGCATGCAGGTGCCCGAGGAGATGCAGGCGCTGGCGCTCTCGCTGGTCGGCTCGTTCACGCGCAGCTTCGGACGCGATCGCTGCGACGTGGTCGTCGTCGGCGTGATCGAGCCGGAGGGCGGATGGGGCTTTCGCCTGCACGACGTGCTGCTGCCCGCGCACGTTGTGGCGGGACTCGACCGGCTCGGCTTCAGCAATCCGATCGAGCTGCTCTCGCGCATGCAATCGGGCGACGCCCCGGGCTATCCGCTGGCCGTCGTCACGGTGGAGCGGGAGAGCGACGTGCCCGCGGTGCGCGACGCGGTGGAAGCGCTCGGGCTGCGCACCTTCAGTTTCGTCGATCAGTTCGAGGAAATGCGCCGCGCCTTCCTGATCTTCGATCTGGTCTGGGCCGTGATCGGGGTGATCGCCCTCGCGGTCGCCTCACTGGGCATCGCCAACACGATGATCATGTCGGTCCTCGAGCGCGTGCGCGAGATCGGCGTGCTCAAGTCGCTCGGCGCGCGCGAGGGGCACGTGCGCGGGCTCTTCCTCGTCGAATCCGGCCTGATCGGTCTCGGCGGCTCTTTGGGGGGAGTCCTCCTCGGCTGGCTGGTCTCGCGGCTCGCTTCCCTGATCGTGCGCCGGATCATGGTCAACCAGGGCGCTCCGCCGATGGACCTCTTCCATTTGCCGGGCGGCATCGCTCTCGCGGCGATCGCCTTCGGCGTCGGGGTGAGCCTGCTCTCGGGCCTGCTGCCCGCCGCGAGGGCTGCGCGCATCGATCCCGTGCGGGCGTTGCGCAGGGACTAGGACCGCGCCGGGAGTGCGAGCCGAACCGGGCTGGGTGGCGGGGCGGGAACGGAGGTGCGTATGCGGCTCCTCATCCTCGGAGGCACGATCTTCCTCGGGCGGCATCTGGCCGCTCTCGCCCTCGAAGCCGGCCACCGGGTGACCCTCTTCAACCGCGGCCTGCACAATCCGGACCTGTTCCCGCAGGCGCAGAAACTGCGCGGCGACCGCGACGAGGATCTGCGCGCCCTCGCGTCCGGCGAGTGGGACGCCGTCGTCGACACCTGCGGATACCTGCCGCGCGTCGTGCGCAAGTCGGCGCGGTTGCTCTCCGAGCGCGCGGGCCTCTACGTTTTCGTCTCGAGCATCTCGGTGTATGCGGAGCCCGGCGCGTTCACGGCCGACGAGGATTCGCCGCTCGCGGCGAATTGCGATCCGGCGGTCGAGGAGGTGAATGCGCGCACCTACGGGCCGCTCAAGGCGCAGTGCGAAGCGGCCGTCGCGCGTGAGACGGGCGGGCGCTGCCTGATCGTCCGGCCGGGACTCATCGTCGGCCCGCACGACCCGAGCGACCGCTTCACCTACTGGCCTCGCCGGCTGTCCGGCGGAGGGGAGATCCTCGCGCCGGGGAGGCCCGACCGCTGCGTCCAGTTCATCGACGTGCGCGATCTCTCCTCGTGGATGCTGCGCATGACAGAGCAGAAGCGGACGGGCACCTACAACGCGACGGGCCCCGCGCAAGCGGTCACCATGGGCGATTTCCTCCGGCAATGCGGAGAGATCTGCGACAGCCTGGGGCGGCTCGTCTGGGTCTCCGACGACTTTCTGCGGGCGGCGGGGCTGCAGCCGTATGCGGATCTGCCGCTCTGGATCCCCGATGTCGACGACGACGTCCAGTGCCGCAAGGCGGTGAAGGCGGGTCTTTCCTTCCGCCCGCTGCGCACCACCATCTGGGACACGTTCGCCTGGGACCTCTCGCGTCCGCCCGGGATCGGCTTGCGCGCCGGCCTCTCCTCCGACCGCGAGATCGCTCTGCTCAGAACCTGGAACTGCCGGGCGGCCGGCGCCTGAGAAAGGACGGCCGATGGCCGGGCGCATCGAGTTCCGCCGCATCGTCCCCGAAGATCGCGCGGCCTTGCTCGCGATCGCCGCGCAGATCTGGGAAGGCACCGACTACCTGCCGGTGGTCTTCGACCGCTGGGTGGCCGATGCGCGCGGCTACTTCGCCGGAATGCTCCTCGACGGCCGGCTGGTCGGATGCGGGCGGCTGCTGCGCTTCGACGAACGCCGCGGATGGCTCGAGGGATTGCGCATCGATCCCGCGGTGCAACGCCAAGGCCTCGGGCGGCGCATGTCCGCGTATCTGGTCGGGCACGCGATCCGGATGGGTCTCACGCGGCTCATGTTCGTCACCTATTTCGAGAACAGCGCCTCGATCCGGATCAGCGAGCGGAGCGGCTTCCGCCGGATCGCCTCCTTCACGAACCTCGAATTAAAGGACATCGGGTTCGCGCTGCGATGGGCGGCCGGAAAAGATGCCTCGGCCGTCACGGAAACCGAAGGCCTGCCACGGATCGCGGGATTCGTGAGCAACGACTGGTTCTTCGTGCCGGCGGACCTTCCCGACCTGCCGAGCTATCTCCCGGCCGCCGCGACTCTCCGGGCGCAGGGCCATACCCTGATCGTCGCGCCGAACATGAAATTCCCTCGCCTCACGGAGATCTGCTGGATCGGCCTTCCGGAGCAAGCGGCGGGGGAGGGCCGCCTGGCGCGCGAACAAGGACCGGCGCCGGGATTGTCGGCTTGCCTGGCACGAGCGATCGCGCGGGCAGCGGAGAAGGGGTATCCCGAGATGCACGCCATGGCTCCGGCGGGCACGCCCCTGGAGGCCTTCCTCGAAGCTGGGTTCAGGTTCCAGGAGCAGGCCGAGGATGTCTACCTCTATGGTTGTGGCTGGGAGATTGGAGATCTTCCCAGCCACGCTGCTGGGCAGACTCCCGGTGGGTTGAGTTTGGGGGACGAAGCTAGTTCGATGGGTAGCGGGCCAGCCCGCACGATGGGCCACCCGCCGGGCCAGGCGGAACGCTTCGGCAGGGCGGGTGG
>Ga0316622_100001677_pt1 | contig 14699 bp, 11 predicted proteins | sample OWC_Aug_OW2_C1_D_FD_207646 | JGI IMG/M metagenome (GOLD analysis project Ga0316622, IMG submission 207646) | Wetland soil microbial communities from Old Woman Creek delta, Ohio, United States - OWC_Aug_OW2_C1_D5_C | ecosystem: Environmental > Terrestrial > Soil > Wetlands | place: USA: Ohio... | reverse complement strand
CTTTCACGGCCGACAAACCCGCAAAAATCGGCGCTTTCCCACCTGCAGACGCCGCTCCTGGGCCAAGCTGAGATGCGCGTCCTCGTCCCGCACCGGTTCCCCGTCCACTTCCACGCCGCCCTGCCGGATGAGGCGCCGGGCTTCGGAACTGCTCGGGGCCGTGCCGGAAAGCGTGAGCAGCCGCACGATCCAGACGCGGCCGTCCGCGTCCAAGGCATCGGCCGGCGGCGAAAATTGCGGCGCGTCTGCCGGGAACGTGCGCGCGCCGAACGTCTCGGAGAACCACCGAGCCGCCTCGTCGGCCGCCTGCGTGGAATGATACTGGGCCACGAGAGCCTTGGCCAACCGCACCTTGGCATCCCGCGGATTCGTCGTCCCCACCTGCAGCCCGTCCGCGATCGAGGCGATCTCGTCATGGGGCACGGCCGTCGCCAACTCCAGGTAGCGGACGATCAAAGTGTCCGGAATAGACATCGCCTTCCCGAACACGGTCTGCGGCGGCTCGTCGATCCCGATGTAGTTCCCGAGACTCTTACTCATCTTCTGCACGCCGTCGAGACCCTCGAGAATCGGCAGCGTCATGATGACCTGCGGCTCTTGGCCGGCCTCGCGTTGCAACTCTCGCCCGACCAACAGGTTGAACTTCTGATCCGTCCCACCCAGCTCGACGTCGGCTTTGAGCGCGACGGAGTCGTACCCCTGGAGCAAGGGGTAGAGGAACTCGTGAATGCTGATGGGACGCCCCTCCGAGAAGCGCTTGTGGAAGTCGTCCCGCTCAAGCATCCGCGCGACGGTGTACTGCGCCGCCAGCTTGATGATGCCTTCCGAACCGAGAGCTTTCCCCCAGCGACTGTTGTAATCGGTTACCGTTTTGTCCGGGTCCAGGATCTTGAAGATCTGGCGCTTGTAGGTGTCGGCGTTCTGCCGGATCTGTTCTTCGGTGAGCGGCTTGCGCGTCTCGGAGCGGCCGGTGGGATCTCCGATCATCCCGGTGAAGTCCCCGATCAGGAAGATGACCTCGTGCCCCAGCGCCTGGAACTCGCGCAGCTTGTGGATGACTACAGTGTGGCCGATGTGGAGATCGGGCGCCGTGGGATCGAGGCCCAGCTTGATCCGCAGCGGCGTCTGGGTCCGGAGCGAACGGCACAGCTTTCGATGCAGCTCTTCCTCCAGCAGGACATCCACGCATCTGGCCTTGAGGATGGCGAGCTGGCGTTGCGCTTCCTTCTCGACCGCGTTCCCGCTCATGCGGCAAATCCTTTCGTTGGCAGGCGGGCTTTCTACCACAGGAGCCGCCGCCCCGCAACCGAAAAGACCGCCTGCCGCGCGGGCCGAAACCCTAGGCACCATGCCGACCGTATGGTATAGTTACGCTCGTTATGGCTTCTCCGGAACGCGCCCAGTCAGCCTTCGGCCCCCAGCGGTCCGTCCTCCGCCGGGTGATTCTCATCGGATTCTGGAGCGTCGTCCTGGCGCTCGTGGTCGGGTTTGGGGTAGCGGCCGGGATTTTCGCGGCGTTCCTCAAGGACCTGCCCAGCCTGGACGGCCTCGAAGAGTATCAGCCGAGCATCGCCACCACGCTCTACACCGACCAGGACGAGCCCTTCCACTCCTTTTACGAGCAGCGGCGCATCCTGGTTCCGCTCGACAAGATCCCCGCCAACTTGAAGCAGGCGGTATTGGCCGTCGAGGACTCCCGCTTCTTCGAGCATCATGGCCTCTCGGCACGCGCCATCGCCCGGGCCCTGATCATGAATGTGCTGGCTCGGCGCAAGGCGCAGGGGGGAAGCACGATCACTCAGCAGCTTGCCCGCGGCCTCTTCCTGACGCCCGAAAAGAACATTTCCCGCAAGATCAAAGAGGCCCTCCTCTCCGTCGAGATTGAGAAGCGCTATTCCAAGGAGAAGATCTTAGAGCTCTACTTCAACCTGGTCTACTTCGGCCACGGCGCATACGGCGTGGAGGCTGCGGCGCAAACGTACTTCAAGAAGTCGGTCGGCGAACTCGCGTTGGCCGAGGCCGCCATGCTTGCCGGTCTCCCCAGCGCGCCCAACCGTTTCTCGCCCATCGTCGACCCACAGCGCGCTCGTCGGCGACGGGATCACGTCTTGAACCGAATGGTGGACGAGAAGGTCATCACCCGAGCCGAGGCGGACGCGGCCAGCCGCACGCCATTCAACGAGACGCTCTTCACGCGAAGCTCTGTCATCGCCCCCTATTTTGTGGAGCATGTCCGACAGCTCCTCGAAGAGACTTACGGCGCCTACGCCTTGTACAACACGGGCCTCAAGGTTTACACAACGCTCAACTTGCGGATGCACCGCGCGGCGGAGGACGCGCTGGTCGGCGGGCTGCGCGAGCTGGACAAGGCCCACGGCTATCGGCCCGTCAAGGCGGAGGGACTCCGGGGGCGCATCGGCCCCTACGCCCCGCGGCCGGGCGAGATTCTGCCCGGCACCGTGGTGAAGGTGAAGCCCAAATCCATCGAGGTTCAGCTCGGCCGGTACCGCGGGGAGATCCAGCTCGAGAGTCTGAAGTGGACGAAGCTCAGCGATCCTGCAGACACCTTTCGGGAAGGCGCCCCGATCCTGGTCCAAGTGCTGGCGGTGAACGACCAGCGAAAGACGCTGGATCTGGGCCTGGAGCAACATCCCGAGCTGGAGGGCGCCTTCGTTGCCCTAGACCCGCGAGACGGCGCCATCAAGGCTATGATCGGCGGCTACGACTTCGAGCGCAGTAAGTTCAACCGCGCCACACAGGCCAAGCGGCAGCCCGGTTCGGCTTTCAAGCCCTTTATCTATGCGGCCGCGTTCGACCGCGGCCTCACGCCGTCCACGGTCATCGACGATTCGCCTATCAGCTTTCACACGCGGGTCGGTGGGCAGCTCGTGGAGTGGTCTCCGCGGAACTTCGACCGGAAGTTCCGCGGCCCCATCACGCTCCGTCGGGCCCTGGAGAACTCTATCAACGTCGTCACGGTGAAGCTCCTTCAAGAGGTCGGCGTCGACCCGGTCGTGAGGTTGGCCCATCAGGTGGGGATCGAGAGCGAACTGCGACGGGAGATGGCGTTGGCGCTGGGTGTCTCCGAGGTCACGCCGCTGGAGCTGGTCTCGGCCTACGGCGTGTTCGCCAACGGCGGCGTCCGAGCCGAGCCGTTTGCCATCCGCAGGGTGACTGACCAGCAGGGGCGGACCCTAGAGCAGCACGTCACCGAAACTCAAGAGGTCATGCGGCCCGAGACGGCCTACGTGCTGGTGAACGTGATGAAGGGCGTGATCCAGCGCGGGACTGGAGTGCGCGCCCGCGTCCTCGATCGCCCCTTGGCCGGCAAGACGGGCACCACGGATGACGCGACCGATCTGTGGTTCGTGGGGTTCAGCCCCAGCTTGGTGGCGGGCGTTTGGATCGGATACGATATCAAGCGATCTCTCGGCTCGGCCGAGACGGGCGGTCGGTTGGCCCTCCCCATCTGGATCCAATTCATGCAAAAGGCCCTGACGGGCGCCGAAGCCGAGGACTTTCCGGTGCCCGAGAACCTCGTCGCCGTGCGGGTGGATCATCAAACCGGACGCCCAACGTCCCCGGGAAGCTCCGACGCCATCATGGAATACTTCATCAAGGGCGCTGAACCGAAGCCCGCGCAGGCGGGCAGCCCAGGTCCCGCACCGCAGGCCGCCGAGGCGGTGTCGACGCCCGCCGGACCTCCTGAGCAAGCCGCACTGCCCATCGAAGATCCTTCACTCCCACCAGAGACCTCGCTCGTGCTCCCGCGACCGACGCCGCCGATACCCTCCCCTTCCCCGGTGCCACCCGTCGCGCCGCGCGCCGTCCCCCCGGTGTCCAACGTCCCATCCGTCCCCCTGCCGCCGGGGTCCGGAAACCGGTAGCCGCGCCACGCGGCCGCTTCGCACGTCTACCCAGCGCCCGAGGGAGCGTCACGTCTGGCCGAGGCCCTCTTGCAAATCGTAGATGATGTCCTCCGCCTTCTCCAGGCCGAAGGACAGGCGGATACCGTTGGGCGCGATGCGCGCGTCCTGCTGAGCCTCGCAGGGTAACGCGGCGTGCGTCATGATCCCGGGCGCTTCGATCAAGGTCCGGATGTTTCCGAGCGAGACCGCCAGGGTGATGCAGTAGGAATGCGTGGCCGCCCAGTTGATGAGGCGCCGCGCATGCACCGGCTCATCTCCGTCCTCGCGCGTTTCGAAGTACAGCAGTGTGCCGGGCGCGAAGGTGCCGAGCGTGCTCCGCATCTGCTTCTCGGCGAGCATACATTGCGGGTGGCTGGGCAAACCGGGGTAATGCACCCTGGCAATCTTCGGATGCTGTTCCAAGAATTCGGCGACTTTGAACGCGGTGTCGATCTGCCGTTTGGCCCGCAGCGTGAGGGTGGACAAGCCGTACACCAGGATCGCCCACGCAGACTTGGGGGAAAGCACGCCGCCGAAATCCTTCCGGTACATGAAGAGGTCTTCTTCGTACCGCTTCCCGCAGATGACCGCGCCGCCCATGTCGGTGCCGAACCCGCAGATGTTCTTCGTCAGCGACTCGATGACCATGTCCACGCCCCATTCCAGCGGCCGCTGGCAGTAGGGCGACGCGAAGGTATTGTCTATGAGCACATGAATCTTCTGGTCGTCAGGGCGCGACGCGTTGACCTCGTCCCGCACGGCACAGAGGGCTCCAAGGTCGACGATCTCCATCGTCGGGTTCGCCGGGGTCTCAGCATAGATCACCCGCGTCTCTGGACGGATCGCGGCTCGCACATTCTTGAGGTCCGTGAAGTCGCAGAACGTGGTCGCAATCTGCAGCCGGGACAGCCACCGCGTCAGCAGAGAATACGTGCATCCGTAGATCGTCCCGTATGCCACGATGTGGTCTCCGGGCTTGAGCAGGACCCCGAGCGCGGCGGATATCGCCGCCATCCCCGTGGAAAATGTGCAGCAGACGTCGCCGCCTTCGGCCTTGGCGAGATCGTCTTCGAGGATACTGCGGGTGGGCTCGTCCAAACGGTCGTAGATGTACACTGGCGCTGCGTCCTCGTCCGGACGGCGCCCGAACTGCAAGAAGCCGCGCCCGCCCCGCTCCGCCGAGTCCAGCCGGTACGTCACGGACGAGGACAGCGGCGGCACCGTGTGATGGCTGAAGTCCCAGCGGGCCGTCTGCGCCTTGCCGTGAATCAGAAAGGTTGACATCCCCACCTTCCGGCTCTCGCCGGCGCCGCTCTTTGTCGGATACGCATCCTGGTCCTTCGTGTCGTCGCTCATGGCCTCACCTCGCACTGTGCGGCCCACTGGCCGCGCGTTCCGCCGATGCAGCCCAAAAGGTATCGCGGCATGGCCCCGCGCAGGGAATCGCTCATCCAGATCATAGCGTACCGAAGCCAAGCCGCGACCGCAAGCCGCTTCTTACGCGATCGCGCTTGGCCTGATATGATGCTGTACCCTTTGGCCCGACCCGGCGCACTGACGCGCTTCCGCCTTACCTTGAGTGACGGACGCAAGAGCCGACGAAACCATGCGCGACCGTGTTGAAGGAGGAATATGCGAAGGAAACACACAGTCAGACGCCGTGATTTTCTTGCCGCCGCCGGTGGTTTTCTGAGCTTTGTTGCTTCCACGAGACATGGTGCCGCGGGGGATGCTGGTCCGGGAACAGTGAAACGCGACCCAGCTAGGTTGCGGCGCGTGCTGGAAGAAATGGATGCCCAGGGTCACCGGTACTGGAGCGTGCCACGGAAGGACGGCGACTTCCTGCATTTCCTGGTGAAGGCGACGCAAGCGCGGAACGTCCTCGAGGTCGGAACGTCTCACGGGTACTCGGCAATCTGGATGGGGCTTGCCTTGGAGGAGACGGGTGGACGCCTGACGACGATCGAGATCGATCCAGCGCGCCATGACTTGGCGCGGAAGCACGTGAGTGAGGCCAACCTGTCGCAGCGGGTGACACTCATCAAGGGCGACGCGCACGCGGAGGTTCCCAAGCTCGACGGCCCATTCGACTTCGTCTTCCTGGATGCCGACAAGGAGGGGCAAGTGGACTACTTCCACAAGCTGTACCCGAGGAAGCTTCTTCCCGGCGGCGTCTTCGCCGCGCACAACGCCATCCGACAGGCCGGTTCGATGCGCGACTACCTGGATCTGGTTCGGAAGCACCCCGACTTCGATACGGTCACCGTCAGCGCCACCATGGACGACGGCTTCTGCCTGAGCTACCGGCGCCGAACGCCGTAAGCCACAACGTATCAGCACGAGGTTTGCGGCGAGAACGACGTACGGCGCTGAGCGATTCGTCTCCATTAAGTTGGTCCAGTGCTTCCGGGTCCGCGATTACACGTCCGTTTGGAGCCTGGCACCCGGCAAGGACGGCTCGCGCGACAGAGTACTTTCCCCCTTGACTGACGCCGCGCTTTGCGGCACTGTTCGCGTGGCCGGAACCATTGGCGGCATGATCCAGGGCCTGCTGGGATGCCGATGCCATGGCCGGACCGGACCACGGGGCCCCACGGAAAGCACGTCTTCTCATCGACGCGGTGGCCAGCAAGGACACTCCGGCCGCGCGGCCAGGAGGTGGTACACACGCGCTTGTTCCTCCCGTCACAGAAAGGAGATCCGATGAAGACGAGATCCCCGTTTCGCGCGTTGTTTGCCCTCGTAGGCCTCGTTGCCGTCCTCGCCGTCGGCTGTGCCGCTTCACAGTCGGTCACCCTTCCATCTCCGGCTGCCGTCGACGCTCGACAGCGCCTCATGAAGGCGCAAGGCGCAAACTGGGCGGACGCCCAGGCGAAGTTCAAGGCGGGAAATATCGAAGGCGTCGCCGTCAACGCGGAAAACATGTCGCTCATGTCTGCTCAAATCCCCGGGCTCTTCCCCGTCGGATCGCTCCTCTCGAACTCCAAAGCGAAGCCAGAGGTATGGGACAAGTGGAACGAGTTCAGCGCCGCGGCGAAGAATGCCGAAGCCATGGCGGCCAAGCTCCGGGATACCGCCAAGACTAAGGACGCGACCGCCACCGAGGCCCTCATGAAGGATTTCGGGCCCAAGGCCTGCGGGACCTGCCACACGCCTTTCCGTCAGCCCGCCCGGTAAGGTCTGCTACGTTCTCTTCGGCGCTCATCCCGCTCGGGCGCCCCACCAAGGGGTGCCCGAGCGTGCTTCGTCGGACAGTCTTCCACTCCCTGCGCATCGGCGTGGCGTAATGTGACCTGGCACGGCGGCACATGGGTGAGGCGGGGTGATCCGAGCGGTTCACACGCATCACAGGCGACGCGCATACAGGCCGGGTCCATGCAGGGCTCCCTCGACCTGGTCCGGAAGCAGCCCGACTTCGACACGGTCACTGTCAGCGCGACGATGGCCGACGGCTTGTGCCTAAGCTCCCGGCGACGGACGTCATTACACGCCGCCGCCACTTGGCGCTGAGGTGCATAACGGTAAAGAGGCCACACGCGGGTTCCTCGCGCACAGGCTCGGATCCTTCAGGGGCCGAGCCCAACAAATTGCCACACGACCACCGTCGTTCGTCGTTCGGGCCTCTGCGAAGGCGGGAGCGGACGTCGACTACCGCGAGCGCCTTGGTCGCGCGCGGCGAGTCTGCGCAACGGCGTGGGAGGAGAGGTCCCGTCGCCACTGCTGCCCGGCTATCACCCAGCAACCATAGAGGAAGATCTGGAGCATGGGTCCGGCAAGAGAAAACGCCTGGAAGTAATCGGCAGCCAGGAGCGAGGCCGCGGTCTGCGTGAGCGACTCGATGTGGGCGTACAGAACGGTAAGGTTGGTCATGGTCGCAATGAAGGCGAGGATGGTGCCGGCGAGCACTCCTTCCAGAACAGGGTTCCCCGAGGAGGTGCAGCCGATCCAGAGCCCTCCCACGGCGGTGAGGATCAGCACTTCGACGACGAGGAGGGGTGCGACCGGCGCAACGACGACCATCAGAAGGTCGCCTCGGAGGAAACGCCCGAGTAGGCCGCCGTCGGCCTCGCCGAAGAGCACGTGAAAAGGCAGGCCGGAATTGCGGTAAAGCGTGTAGAGGAAGAGTGCCTCTGTGATGTACTTCGTCAGGAGGCTCAGGGCGACACCGACCAGAATGGTCCGAAGAGACCGCATCTCGGAGAAGCGAAGCGAGAAGTGGCGCGTCCAGACGGCGGAGTGCACAGGGGCCTCATTGGGGATCCCGACTGTGGCGGGTCCCTTGGTGAGGACTCTGTAGAAAACGGGGAAGACGGACGGCAGGACGGGGAGGGCGAGAGTCAAAGTCTCGCCGTAGTCGAAGTAGAGCGCCCCCTTGATGAGAACGATCGCGGCAACGACAGAAAGGGTAAGGGAGCCGACAAGCTGCAGCACAGTGAGTGTCGCCTTCGTCATGGCGGTCGTTTCAGGTCTATCCGATCTTCCCATAGGCCTGTGGATAGCATCTCTTGTGCCACTATCCGGCCACTCCTCTGATGCCGCCCAGCTGGTTTACCGGCTTTCCGACCTGGGCAAGCAGAACTATTAGGTGGGCAAGCCCTTTCTTGACCATGCGTTCCGTGATGGGCATCAAAAGGACAGAGGAGACCTCGATTCGTCGCCGGTCAGGAGCCGAGTCCGTCGACCTGTCAAAATGGACGTAGGCGACGTAGAGGCGTCAGAATCCGACGCGTACCCCACCCATCTTCTTCTTTCCGGAGGATCATCCGGGAGGTCGTCGGGGTGCTGTGATCCCTGCGGTTCCCTCGGGTGCCCTCCCATCCATCGCTCCCAGCGACGCGTCCGCAGCCCCGCAGGGTAGTCTGGCACATCGCCGGACGCGCCACAGCAAAGGCGCGAAGCGAGCGCGCGTCCACTACTCCAGATGGATCTGCCGTGCCCGCGCCTTTACGATCACGACCCGGCCATCCACCGCCCAGCCCGCGGCGGCCTGGTCCAGCGCGCCGACCTCCAGACGGGACAGCGATGTCCCGTCCGCCTGCACGCGGGTCGGCGGCTCGCACTGGTGTAGCCGCAAGATGTAGACACAATGCGCCTCGCTCGCCTCGAAGGTAACCTGCCTGCCATCTCGGCGACAGCGTAAGACGAGGCGACCCGCATCGGATCGTAACGCGAACTCCGCATGAGCCGTGACGAACGCCTCGATGGTCAGGGGATCGGCCGGCCGCTCGCCCACGTGGTTCCGTTCCGGGCCGAGCACCATGAGGCTATTCTCTCGGACATAGAGGGGGATCTCCTCGAGCGGGACCTGCCGTCGAAGGACGGTCGGACCTTCGTGAACGGCGCCGTGCGACCAGTCGAGCCATCGTCCCCGCGGCAAGTACGTGGTAACCCAGTTATCGGCCCGCACGACGGGCGACACGAGCAACTCTCGGCCAAGGCTGTACTGGAGATCGAAGGCATAACCGGCCGGGTCGTCGGGAAACTCGAGCACCATCGGTCGCATGAGCGGAATGCCGGTCTCCGCTGCGTCCCACGCGTAGCTGTACAGATATGGAACGAGCCGGCTTCGGAAGCGAGCGTACCGGCGGAAGATGCGCAGCGCCTCCTCACCGAAGAGCCACGGGTCCCGCGCCGTGGCGCCGTGAATCCGGCTGAGCGGCGACAGGAAGCCGCACTGCGCCCACCGGATGTACAGTTCGGGCGAAGGATCTCCCCAGAAGCCGCCGATGTCTTGGCTCCAGTGCGCAAAGCCGCTCATCGCCGACGCCAGACCGCCTCGGAGATTGTTGGCCAGGTCCACGAAGCTGCACTCCGGGTCGCCCGACCAGTGGATGGGGTAGCGCTGGCTTCCCGGCGCGCCGCTCCGCGCCCAGATGACCGCGCGCCCGTGGTGGGCTCGGATGGCCTCGAAGACCTCGCGCTGAAACAACAGCGGATACGGGTTGTGCATCTCGGCGCCCGTCAGACCGTTATGGAAACGGGCGTCCACGGGCACTTCTTCAGCAAAATCGGTTTTGAACGTATCCACCCCTTGTGCCAGGAGTCTCTGGTGCGTGTCCCGGAACCAGGCGACCGCTTCGGGATTCGTGAAATCGATCATGGCGCAGAGGCCCATGCCGCGCTCCGATCGTTGGCTCCAGAGCAACGACTCGTAGACGCTGCCGTCCGGTCGGCGAAGGAGATAACCCTTCGCGGCTAATTCCTGATACAGGGGGCTCTGCGTGGAGATGTACGGGTTCTCCCAGAGACAGACGTGGAAACCCTGCTGATGTACCTCGTCGAGGAGCCGTCGCGGATCGGGAAAACGCGCGCTGTCCCATTCGAAGTCGCACCACATGAACCGGCGTTGCCAGAAGCAATCGAAGTTGTAGACATCGCACGGTATGCCTTCGGTCCGCAATCGCTGCGTCTGCTCTCGAACCGTCGCGTCGGTAGCCTCGATGAAGTGCGTCGACGCCCACAGCCCAAAGGCCCACTCCGGCGGCACCGCAGCCTTCCCCGTCAAGTCGGTGTATCCCACGACGATCTCCTTGGGAGTTCCGGCGATGACATAGTAGTCGAGCTCCTGCCCCGCCGCCTCGATGGTGTAGGTCCTGTTCGACCGGCTGCCAAGATGGAAGGTCACGGCGGTCGGCACGTCGACGAAGATCCCGTAGCCTCGGGTTCCGACGATGAGTGGAATGTTCTTGTAGGACAGCTCTTGTCTGGCGCCGTAGGGATTGCGCTGCCAGCAGCGAATGGTGCGCCCGACGAGGTCGAGTCGCGTGAACTTCTCGCCTCCCCCGTAGAAGTGATCCTCGGGATCAAGGAGAAGATTCTCCACCACGTTGAGTATCTTGCGCGCGGGATCGTGGGGCAATCCCTCCGCCTCGACACCCGGCCGCGGGCCAAGCTGGTGCCCGCCGAAATTCACGTCGTCCAGCACTTCGTGGGTCAAGAGGCGCCCGTCCACCGTGCGAAACGTGAGCTGCCAGGGGTCGAGCGTCACCTCCACGGCAAGCGAGGTCGTCATGAGGGTCACCCGACCATCGCGCTCCTCGACTCGACACTCGCCGGGGGCAGGTTGCCCAACGACATAGGTGAACGTCTTGGGTGAGGGAACGCTCCCCGGCGTGATCCGAATCCGCGCCATGCCGGATCCGACGGACGTCACCGTGACGTTCACAGCCACCAGTCCCACCACCGCGCACTGGAACTGCGCCCCGTGGGGAGTGCGCTGCCACGACAGCGCCCGAGTGATTCCCAGATTCCGCGACTCCATGGCTCCTCCTCGGGTCTACCCCTTGACGGCCCCCAACGTCAGTCCCTTGACGACGTAGCGTTGCAGCACCAGAGTCATGAGCACGTTTGGCAGCATCACCATGACGGCGGCGGCGCTCATCTCGCCATAGAGCGGACCCAGGTCGGTGGTCAGGCCAGCGATCACCACCGGCAGGGTCTTGGAGTGGACGCCGCTCAGAATCAAGGCGAACAGGAACTCGTTCCACGACACCAGGAAGGCGAAGATCGCCGCGACCGCCAGGCCGGGGGCGGCGATGGGGATCACCACCCGGACCAGGGTCCCAACGGGGGTACAGCCGTCCACCAGGGCCGCCTCCTCGACCTCGAGCGGGACATCGTCGAAGAAGCCGATGAGCAGCCAGATGGAGAACGGCATCGCGAACGAGATGTAGGCGATGATCAGTCCCGTGTACGTGTCCAGCATGCCGATCTTCAACATCATCAGATAATAGGGCACCACCAGGGTCATCCGGGGCACCATCCGGGTGACCAGGATCAGGAAGCGCAGGGCCTGCGACCCCCAGAACCGGGTGCGGGAGAAGCCGTAGGCGGCCAGGGTCCCCAGCACCAGGCTGCCCAGGGTCGTGCCGGTGGCGATAAGCAGGCTGTTGGTCAGGTACTCGAAAAAGGGAATGTTGAAGAGGACCCGCTTGTAGTTCTCCAGGATGGGGCTAAAGATCCACTGCGGCGGCTTCGCGTACAGGCTCAGTTCTGTCTTGAAGGACGCCGTCAGGATCCAAAGCAGGGGAAAGAGCGTCCAGGCCAGGGCCGGGATCAGGGCGAGGACCGTCAGGAGCTTCCGGGTCCGCATCGGCTCACCGGCTCCGCTGGACCACGCGGATCAGGAGGTAGCACATCAGCGCCACCAGGATCAGCGTGATGATGCCGATGGCGTTCGCCTGGCCCATGTGTCCCAGGCCGAACACCCGGTAATTCAGCATCTGGATCGTCTCGGTGGCGGTGCCCGGGCCTCCACCGGTCAGGACGAAGACGATGTCGAACTCCCGGAAGACGTCCATCCCCCGGATCAGCACTGCCACCAGCATGATGTAGGCCAGCAGCGGTACAGTGATGAACCGGAAGGCCTGGAGCCAGGAGGCCCCATCCACCCGCGCCGCCTCGTACAGCTCGGCGGGCAGGGTCTCCAGCCCCGCCAGGATGACCAAGAACATGAAGGGAATGGTCCGCCAGGCGTCCACCAGGATCAGGGCGAACATGGCCATCGTCGAATCGGCCAGCCACTGCGGGTTCCCCAAGCCGAGGAGGCCCAGGTAGAAGTTCAGGACCCCCATCTCGGGATGCAGGATCAGCCGCCACATGGTCGCGCCCACGACCGGCACGACGAAGAGCGGCATCATGATGACGGCGCGGACCGGCCGAAGGAATCGGAACGGCTGGGCGAAGAGAAGGGCCAGCGCCAGCCCGGCGAGGAACTCCGCCAGGACAGCGCCGAAGGTGAGGGTGCAGGTGACCAAGACCGATCGGCGGAACGCCGGGTCCGCCGCCAGCATCAGATAGTTACCCAGGCCGAGGAACCGGATGTCCCGCGGACGGACCAGCCACCACTCGTAGAAGCTCACCCAGAGCGAATAGACGAGGGGAACCATGTCGATGGCCAGGAGAAAGATAACCCCTGGCACCAGGAACCACCGGCGCGACTGGACGGACCCCATGGTCCCCCTCGTCAGAGGTGAGCTACTTCACGAGCATCTTGTTCGTCGCCGCGTCCATCTCCTGCAGGGCGGCGTTGAGGTTCAGCTCGCCCGCCGTCAGCTTCCCCGCGATGACCCGCAGGGACTCCTGGATGTCCGCATACTCCTTGAGCCGCGGCCGCTCCTTCGCCACCCGCAGGCTCTCAAGCAAGACTCCCGCATACGGAAGCGCCTCTTGCGTACCCGGGTCCGTGAGCACCGACACCCGCGGGCTGTGGATGGCCGAGATGGCGCTGGGATACCTGGTCGAGGCCAGGCCGAACTCCCGGCTGCTGAGCCACTTGGCGAACTCCCAGGCCGCGTCCTGGTTGGGGCTCGACTTGGCGATGGCGATGTTCCACACGCCCCGCATGGGGGTCACACGGGTGCCCTTGGGTGGCACCGCGTAGCCGAGCTTCCCGGCCACCTCCGAGCGGGTCTTATCCTCCATCGGCTTCGCACCGGAGGCCCACTGGATCCCCATGACCGCCTGGCCGAGCTGGATCGCCTTGTTGACATCCGCAAAGGTGTAGGTCTTGACGGCCGGCGGGGCTAGGTTGACCAGCTCCAGGAACACCTCGCCCCCCTTCTTCCCGGCCTCGCTGTTGAGGGCGCCTCGCATGCGGCTGTCCACGATCTCGGCCCCATACGACCACATCACCAGGAGCATGTAGTTGATGGTCTGGATGTCGTTGCTGGCCGTGAGCACGAAGCCGTACTGCGGTTTGGCGGGATCATGCATACCCTTCCCGATCTTCAGCAGTTCCTCCCAGGTGGCCGGCGGCTTGAGCCCCTTCTGGGCGAACAGGTCCTTGCGGTAGATCAGGATCTGGACGTTGGGGTCCACGGGCAGGGCGTACTGCTTGCCCTGGAACGCCCCCGCCGCCACGGTGGTCGGGATGAAGTCCTGCATGTCGAGGCCCTTGGCCCGCTCGTCCAGTGGGCTCAGGAACTCCGACAGGGCGGGAATCCAGGGCTCGTCCATGAACAGGACGTCGTACCGGGCGCCCGTGGAGAGCGCCAGAAGCTGCTTCTTGTAGAGCTCGCCGAGAGGCGCTGCGTCCACCGCGACTTTGATTCCGGTCTTCTTCTCGAACTCCGGAAGATTCGCCCGCAGGACGTCTTCCTTGAACCCGGCCAGCATGGACAAGTTGAGGGTCTTCGTCTGCGCCCAGGCGGGCAGGCCGAAGACCAGAACCAGTAGAAGCATCATGCCGAGAACCACGCCGATTTCGAGAGCCTTGCCTCGCCCTTTACCGCGGACTGTCGAGATGCTGCCCATACGCTCTCCTTTCTTCTGGACGGCCCGCCCTGCAAGATTATGACGGGGTCCTTTCAACAGGGAACGTCCGTGCTAAGACACCTATTCGACCAGCGTTGACGTGCGACGCCTCGTTCTTGACTCAACGCCCCAGCCCGTTTTGATACCCCAATCGCACGCCTGTGAGACTCTACCTTTCTGCAGAATGGGAAGTCAAACGAGAAATCGGGCCATGTGGAGCGAGTAGACGGTATAGGCCGGTAAATAATTCTGGGTGTGATTACACGATGTCGCGGCTCACGGACTGTTCGAAAGCCCAAAGGGTATTCCGCAGCAGCATCGCCACGGTCATGGGACCGACGCCGCCGGGCACGGGAGTGATGGCGGAGGCGATGGGCGCAACGGAGGCGAAGTCCACGTCGCCGACGAGCGTGCCTTCGACGCGGTTAATCCCGACGTCGATCACGACAGCGCCCGGTTTCACCATCTCGCCCGTGATCAAGCGGGGGCGACCCACCGCCGCAATCAGGACGTCGGCACGTCGGATCTCCGCAGGAA
>Ga0316622_100001676_pt1 | contig 14700 bp, 11 predicted proteins | sample OWC_Aug_OW2_C1_D_FD_207646 | JGI IMG/M metagenome (GOLD analysis project Ga0316622, IMG submission 207646) | Wetland soil microbial communities from Old Woman Creek delta, Ohio, United States - OWC_Aug_OW2_C1_D5_C | ecosystem: Environmental > Terrestrial > Soil > Wetlands | place: USA: Ohio... | reverse complement strand
AGTTGTTCTATAATCGCCGGCGGCTGCACTCGAGCCTGGGCTATCTCAGCCCAGTCGAGTACGAAGCGAAGGCGCATGCCGCTTAGCAAACTGTCCAACGAATCGGGGGCAGATCACCTTGCGATGCCGCGCAACTGAATCAGCCACCAAGGTTCCGCCGGGCTCGACCGCAACGGTCCCTTGGACTATTGGCTGCGTCGGACGATTATGATGGTGCTTACTCACGAATCAAGATCCAATACCATTGTAGTCTTGGGTTGCGGCCTGTCAAATCGGGCCCCGCCGTCGCTAGGTCGACGGACGCTGTGAGGAATGACGGACTCAGAAGGTTATCCGCGCCTCACCTCTTTGGCCCGAAGGCCCGCGCCGGGACGGAGCGGATCACTTCTAGTATTTCGAGCCTCCATCACAGGCAGACCAGACTCAGGGTCTGACATAGACCGTATATTAGTGCTAGGACGGGGAGGAGTCAAGCGCGCGTAGCGCGCGAGTGGCTAGGTTTCAGGTACCAGTTGCCAGTGGCGGACGAAACGAGAAGCCGGAGCGCTGGGAGAGGATAGTCCAGAATTCGGAAACCAGAGACCAGAATGCAGAGATGTAGAGAAAGGGATCGAGGGAGAGAGGGATAGAGGGGTAGAGTGGAGGGCAGGCGACCGAAGTCAGAAGTCAGATATCAGAAGGCAGAATGCAGAAGTGGCACAGAGAGGGATAGAGAGAGCGAGGGATCCGGGGGCCGAAGCCAGATAGTTCAGAATTCAGAAACCAGACACCAGAATTCAGAATTGCGGGCGGAACGGCAAGACACCTGAATGCAGCAGTCCTGAACCTTGGCGGACTTGGCGAGCTTGGCGGTTGTCTGGCGGAGAGCGGTGGACGATTTAGCGGCGAGTTCCGCGGCGTGGGCGGTTGCGGGGCGGCGAGCGGCGGCGACGCCGTCGCTAGGCCGGTTGGGCGCCTCGGATTTGCTGCGCCCGCTGGACAAGGCTGTCGGCTTCTTCCTTCCGACCAGCCTGGGTCCACAGCTCGGCCAGGTATTCGAGTGGCGAGATACAGGCTCGGTGATCCGGGCCGAAAGTCTTCTCGGTAATCGTGAGCGCACGCCTGGCCAGCGGCTCGGCCGCGGCGTGGCTGCCCTGGTCGCTCAGGAGTCTTGCCAGGTTTTGGAGGCTCGTGGCAACCTGACGGTGTTCCGGGCCCAGCACTTTCTCCCTGATCGCGAGGGCCCGCCTGGCCAGCGGCTCAGCTTCCGCGTACCGTTTCTGCAACCGGTACTGCGTGGATAGACCACTGAGGCACAGGGCAGTCTTCGGGTGATCACTGCCAAGGGTCTTCTCCAGAGCGGCCAGCGCCTGCCGGAACAGCGGCTCGGCCTCGTCATACCTTCCTTGCTTCATCAGCATGAAGGCGAGGTTGTTCTGCATGGCGGCGGACTCAGGATGCTCAGGACCGAAGGCCTTCTCGTAGAGTGCCTGCGCCCGTCGGTTCAGCGTCTCGGCCTCGGCCAGCCTGTCCTGGTAGGAGAGCAACACGGCCAGTGTGGATAGACCCAGGGCAACGTCCCGGCTGTCCGGCCCGCCCGCTTTCTCCCAGATGTCCAATGCCCGTCGCAGCAACGATTCCGCCTCAGCGTAGTCGCCGACCCGGATAAGCGCCACGGACAGGCTATTCAGCATTCTGGCTACGTGAGGGCTTGACGGGCCCAGCGCCTTCTCCGTGATGGCCAGGGCTTGCCGGTGCAGTATGCCTGCCTCGCCGTACTTGGCCTGTTTGCCCAACAGCACGGCCAGGTTGTTCAGGCTGTTGGCGAACTCTATGTGTTCCGGGCCCAGCGCCTTCTCCTGGATGCCGAGCGCCCGCCGCTGCAGCGACTCGGCCTCTGCATACTTGCCCTGTTCGAGCAGTATCACGGCCAGGTTGTTCAGCGTGCCCGCTGTGGATGAGTGGTCCGGTCCAAGCACATCCTGTTCGATGGCCAGGCTGCGCCGCAGCAGTCGCTCGGCGTCATCGTACATACCCAGCGAATGGAAGTGGGTGCCCAGTCCGCCAAGGCCGCCGGCAACATCTGCCGGCTGGGAGTTCATCCATTCGCTCTGGCGGGTCAAGGCATCACGCAGTATGGCATCGGCCTCGGCAAACCTGCCCTGACCGTCGAGAGCCGTGGCCAGCACGCCCAGGTTCCTCGTGACACCGGGGTGGGTCGGGCCGAACGCGTCTTCCAGGATCGCCACCGACCGCCGCAGCAGCCGTTCGGCCTCGGCGTCGTCGGCCAGCTCGTGCAGAACCGCCGCCATCCGGGCCGTAACCGCGGCGAGTTCGGTATGCTCCGGCCCGCGCCTGGCCTCGATGACCGCCACGGCGTCGCCGAACAGCCGGTGAGCCTCCTGGTATCCGCCTGCCCTGCCAACCGCGGTCGCAAGCTCAGCTTCTGCTTCGGCCCATTCCAGCCTGTCGCCCCGACGTCCCTGCTCGACCAGCGCGCGCGCCCGGCCAATGTACCGCCCGGCTGCGTCCGAGCTGCCGGAATTGAATTCCTGGTGCGCCAGCTCGGCCAGAACCTGCGCAGCCTCAGCCGAATCTCCCTCATTGGTCTGCTCAAAGATGGCGAGCGCATGCTCAAGCAGCGGCCGGCTGTCCTCGCCCAGCCCGACTTGAGTTCTTGCCAGCGTGCGCAGGGCGCGGGCGAGACTCGGACGGTCCGACCCGGGCCCGGCTTCGAGCAGCCGAACCATCGACTCCTGTTTCGGTCCAAGGAACGACCACTGCTCGGCGTCGATGAACGGCTGCGTGGCCCGGCTGAACCACTTGTAGAGCTCGCCCGGCGGCATTGCGGATTTGCCCGCTTCGAAGGCCTGCGCGAAGGTGGCACGATGCCGCGCGGTGAGGCCCTTTGCCGACACGCCTTCGAGCGGCCGGGAAAGGGACTCGAAGAGCTCCATCTGGACGCTTTGGTCCACGTCGGCCATATAACCCGATTGTAGACATCAGGGAAACAAATGTCAAGTTGCGGAAGGCAAGAGCTCGGGACCGGGCAGTTCAGAATTCAGAAAGCAGAGATCAGAATGCAGAGAAGCGGCGGAAGGGATCGAGACATCCAGGGAGAGAGGGATAGAGTGGAGGGCAGGGACGAAGTCAGAAGGCAGAATGTGGAGATGGCACGGAAGGGAGAGCGCGCGCGAGGGATCCGGTGGCGGACAGCGGATAGTCCAGAATTCAGAAACCAGAAACCAGAATTCAGAATTGCGGGCGGAACGGCAGAACATCTGAATGCAGCAGTTCCGGACCTTCGCGGACTTGGCGAGCTTGGCGGTATCGCCCTCGCCCCATTTGGACTCGAAGCTTGGGCCGCGACTCAGTCGCCGGACTTGGGTTTGTCGCGGGCCACAAGGGCGTCCGGAATCTCGGCCTCGACCCGGCCGTTGAGCCAGAGCTCAGATTCTGCGAGGTCGATGGCGTCGTTCCAGATGACAGCGTAGCCATGGTCGTCGGCGCGAACGGAGCGGAAGACGGTATCGTTCGCAAGCGGCTTGAAGACCTCCGAGCTGAGCAGGGGCGTGCAGTCGTAGGTCTTGGTGATGCCGTTGTCGAATTCGATCAACAGTCTCCTTCCGGAGAGCGGACGGACCGATTTGACCAGAGGGTAGTGCACAGATGCGGCCATCTCAGTCAAGACCCGGTAGCTGCCGGTATTCCTGTGTCTGCCACATCGCCAGCAGTTCGTCGCGGTAACGCTCCGCCCATTCGCGGACAAGCCGCTGCGCGCGTGCCGGGAGGTCTCCTTCGATCATCTCCAGGGTCTGAACGTCGAACACGCCGTTGTATTCGCCATAGACAGCATGGAAGTGAGGAACTCCATGCTCGCGAAAGTACATCTTGACCGCGATGCCGTAGAATCGCGCTATGACTGGCATTGCATCTTAGTCTTAGCAGAAACCCTGCCGCATGTCAAGGTCAGGCTGCCGCGAGGCGGAAGCGGAGGGAGGATGACCGTAGTTGCTGAGTCTTGGCGTTCTTCGAGGCATTGGCGGTTTCCCTTTCGCAGTGCTGGTTGACCACTGCCGGAAACGGACTGGATTGAACCGTGGTCGGCAGGTTTCTGTTCCGCTGGCGCGGCGTCATTGGTGCGCTCGCGTTTGGAGTCGTGTTCTGGCTGGCGAGGCCGACGTTAGGGTCGTGCCTGCTCGGAGTTCCGTTCCTGGTTCTTGGACTCGCCGTCAGGTTCTGGGCGTCAGGTTACATCGGAATCGAGGGGCGGGTGAGGGAGATTGGCGGAAGAAGAGAGAAGATGGGTCGAAGCGAGAAGCTAGAAGCTAGAGGCGAGAGCGCAGAAGCGAATGAGACGGAGAAGTCAGAAGCCAAAAGCCAAAGCTGTGGGATCGGATAGTCCAGAATCCAGAAACCAGAACTCAGAATGTGGAAGAGGAGAGGGATCGAGGGATAGAGAGATTGAGGGATCGAGTGGCGGGTACCGGATAGATCAGAAGTCAGAAGGCAGATGCTAGATATCAGAAGTGCGGCGGAAGGAGGCCACGGGATAGAGATCAGGGAACTGAGTGCCCGGGCGCTGTCCGCGGTCAGCGCCGCAGGCTGCAGCCGTTGACAATTGGCGCGACCAGTTCCTCGAAGTCGTCGAGCTTCGTGGGAACGCCGGCGTCGCCGCTGACGTCGGGCAGCGAGACCATGACTATCACCAGCTCCCGGTCCGGGACCACGAGGATGTACTGGCCGCCGCTGCCCCAGGCAGTGAAGCCGTTGAGCCGCGGCAGGACCCACCAGTAGAAGCCGTAGCGCCAGCCGCGCTCCGCGCCTTCGTGCGGGTCAACCTGGGGCGCGGTTGACGAGTCGATCCATGCGGCGGGTACGAGTTGCCGCCCCTGCCAGGCGCCCCGCTGGAGCGTGAACTGCCCGAGCTTCGCCATGTCCCGTGGCCGCAGGTGCAGCGCCATCGCGCCCGACGTGTAGCCCTCGCGGGTCTGCTCCCAGTAGTAGTCGGTGATCCCCAGCGGTGCGAAGAGGTTGTCGCGCACCAGCGCTTCCAGGGTCTGGCCGGTGACGCGCTGCACCAGGCAGCTTACGAGCTGCGGGTCGCAGTCGCGGTAGTAGAACGAATCGCCGGGACTGGCGTAGAGCGGCTTGGCGAGAATGTAGGCGATCTCGTCGTCGGGATGTTCGGCGAACATCTCGACCGAGAAATCGCTGTTGTCGAAGAGCAGGCCGGAACGCATCGTCAACAGGTGGCGGACGGTTATGCCCCGCTTGGCGGTATCGGCGTCGAACTTGTCCGGCAGGTAGGCATACAGCGCGGTGTCGAGGTTCCGGGGCAGGCCCCGCTCCATTGCCAGGCCGAGGCCGAGCGAAGTCACGCTCTTGGTCACCGACACGACGTGGTGGTACCGGTCGCGGTCTTCGGGCGAGCGAAGGTAGGTTTCAAACACCAGCTTGCCCTGCCGCGCGACCAGCAGCGCCACGGCATTGTAGTACCGGTCCTCGGCGCTGACCGCGGTCATCACCTTGTCGAGCGAGTCGGGGTTGAGCCCGACGTCCCCGGGCGCCGCTATCTCCCAGCCGTCGGCCAGGACCTCGGGCGTGGTCGTCGACGGGTGCTTGAAAGTCCCGTCCGGCACGCAGCGGCAGAAGAACACGAGCAACAGGATGAGCAGCGCTGCGGCCGCGGCCCAAATAGCGCGCCAGCGGTCCATCACCGCGCCCCCGAGCACCAGCGGAACCAGAGGCCGTGCAGCAGGGCGATGCCCGGCGCGGGCCACGTCGCCCGCAGCAGGTCGAACCGGTATCCGGCCGCGAGCACGCCGCGCCCGGCGCGCCACTCCAGCCCGGCGCGGACGTCGGCGGCCTGGTAGCGGTCGGGCAGCGACACCCGCAGGTCGCGGAAGTTATCGACGAAATAGAACTCGATCTGCTCGGTCCGGTCCTGCTTGTTGCGGCGATACCCGGGCGGCCGGGAGGCGAACGCGAGCAGCGAACCGGCGGCCTCGATGCCGACCGTCGCGCCCCGCGACAGTGCGCGACGCCAGGCCAGGGCAGGGCCGATGCCGAAACCGTTCAGCCAGTAGTCGTGCGCGTCGTCCCACGAATAGAGCAGCGCGTTGTGCTGCCGGTAGAAAAGCAGGCCGCCCGGCTCGAGCCCGCCACTCGCCAGCCGAAGCGGGCGGGCGAATACCCGATACCCGGCGGCCACGTCGGCCGCGAGCGCGCCCTGTCCGAAACGGTTGGCAGCAGAAGCAACGGAAATGGAGAACTCGGGTTGATGTCGAACCCTGCCGGTACTGAAATCCCCGCCCAAAGACAGCCCGACCAGCGGGCCGGTCCAGCGGAACGGCACGAGCGCGTCATCGCGGAGCTGGTCGAGCCCGAGCACCACGCCCAGCCCGAAGCCGTTCGGCCGGGCAGGAGAGACCGGTTCTGCCCGAGCGCCGGCCGCGACCAGCGCCAGCGCAATGAGCGCCGGCGTGAGCCGGTTCCGGCAACCAACCAAGCCGCTCATCGCGGTATAATAGATAGCCCCGCTGCTGCGGTCAAGCCCAGCGCCCCGCAGGCCGAAACAGTCCGGCGACGAGCCAGTTCTAGAGGTGGAGCCACTTCCTGAGCCAACTACTGACAAAGAACGTGGCCGGAATGGCGAGCATCGTCACCAGGACGAACTTGGCGAACGGATGCCAATGCACCTTAAGTACGGCGGCCTGCAGCCCGACCACGATCGGCATGTGGAAGATGAACGCGGCGTACTGGCTCTTTGCCAGCGTCCGGCTCAGCCGCCCGGAGGAATTGATCCGCTCACGGAAGAACACGACTAGGCCGATGCAGAGCCCGAGGCAGAGCAGTTCCTCCCAGATAGCGTAGATGGCGCCCAGCGCGATGGGACTCATCGGCAACATGTCCTTCAGCAGCAGGTCGTAGACGTACCAGAGCACGGCCGCACCAAGGCCGACTAGCAGCCAGTTCCTGCCTGTCCGCTTGGGGACCCGGTCCAGCCACCGGCCGTGCCCGGCCAGCAACCCGAGCACGAACAGACCCAGGTCCCGCGGGACGTCGGCGTAGGCCACGCGGATGAACCCGAGCACATTTGACCAGCGGTCGATGGGATACCAGAATCGGACCGCCCCACTCAGCGCGGCCAGCATCAGCGCATAGAGCAGGACCGCCAGGTAGCCGGGCGGGTTCGCGGGCGTGCGGTCCGGGGTCGTGCCTCTCCCGCTGAGCATCCGCCACAGCGCGTACGCCGCGCCGAAGATCAGCAGGTGCTCGATGAACCAGAGCGGTCCGACATCGACTGGCCACGGCGAGCCGTGCTGGCCCCTGGGCACGAGAACGGACATCTGGAGCAGTATCGCGACCAGCATGACCACGAGTACCGGGATACCGAGACGGAGCAGGCGGCTCCGCAGAAACGCCCTCGGCCCCCTTGCGTCGCAGGAGATGACCGTGAGATAGCCCGATATGAAGAAGAAGAGGCTCATGGCAAACGAGCGGTTGACCGTGAAGAAGGGGCCGAGTATCGCCGCCCGCGTCGCTTCCATGATCGGCCACGTGCCGCCGGTAGGACCGTATGCCTGTCCCGTGTGGTGGGCGATTACCCCGGCGATCAGCGCGACGCGCAGATTGTCGAGGTAGAAGAGCCGAGGTTTGCTCGTCCCGGTCACGGCCGGATTATAGAAATCGTGCGCGGGCGCGTCAAGTCCTCAACGGTTTCTATCACGCTCCTGGACCCGACATGGGAGCCACGAAGGACACGAAACTGATGGGTGCGGAAAAACGAGGCTCCGCTTCTCTCGAATTCGTGTCTTCGTGGCTTTCAATACCGGGATGGCGATACGCAGCGCTGGTTGACCGCAGGCAGAAACGGGCTAGATTGAGCCGTGCTCGGCAGGTTTCTGTTCCGCTGGCGCGATGTCATCGGCGTGCTGGCGTTCGGCGTCGTGTTCTGGCTGGCGCGGCCGACGTTCGGGTCGTGCTTCGCCGGCCTTCCGTTCCTGCTGGCCGGTCTAGCGATCAGGTTCTGGGCGTCAGGTTACATCGGAGTCGAGGGGCGGGTGAGGGAGATTGGCGGACAGAGGGAAGAGAGAGGAGTGAGGAGGGAGGAGGAAGGAACGCCGCACAGAAGGATCGTGACGGGACCGTATCGAATCCTCAGGCACCCGTTGTACATCGGGAACTTCCTGCTGGTGGTGGGAATGCTGGTTGCCCTGCGGCCGGCGTGGTGGCTGATGGTTGTTGTGCTGGTTGGGTTCATCGCAGAGTATGGATTGATAGTGGCGGCGGAGGAGAAGGACCTGGCAGGTAGGAGAATTCAGAGTTCAGAATCCAGAATCCAGAATGCAGAAGTCCGGACAGCGAACGGCGCACTGTCCGACAGGGGCCGCCGAGGCCAAGGGCTAGAGGCGGGTGGTCGAAGTCAGAAGCTAGAAGCTAGAAGCGAGAGTGCAGAGCAGCCGGCATGGGGGAGCGAACCGCGGGACAAGTCAGAAGCCAAAGGCCAAAAGCCAAAAGCCAAAGCGGGAGCGAATGGCGCTCGGCTAGAGGCGAGTGGCGAGCAGTTCCTTGTCGTTCGGGCGCTGTGCGAGTGGCGGACGTGGGTCGTGACCGGTGTTGCGTGGGGGTTGGCGATTGTGAAGGCGCTGGTGTGATAGGGGCCTTGGGATACGATCCGAGGCCGAAAACGGGGACAGTCCCTCGGAGCGCGAGGACGCGCGGTACAGTCCCCATTTTCGCGGACACGTCCCGTGCGTTAGTGCCGGGGCAGGATTTCGAACTCGGCGGTCAGGGATGCGGTGTGGCCGTCGTTCGCGTCCTTGATGCGACTGATGAGCAGGTACGGTCCGGGTTTCAAGTCCATGGTGTGGATTCGTTCGACCGCAACGCCGGTCGAGCCGGTCCCGGTGATGAAGCGACGCGGGACTGGCAGAACTGCTTTCTCGCGGGTTTCGCGCGCGACCAGTTCGTAGGTCGCTTCCGCGCTGTGATTGCCGGCCGAGTCCATGGCGAGGTGATAGACCTCGTAGAGAACATAGAATGACTGTCCGCTCCGCACCCTGGGCTTGACCAGCGGAACCACCCGGGCCCAGTCGGGCCGGCTGAACTGCGGGCTCTGCGGCGTTGAGTCAATCAGCGAGTAGAAGAGAACGTCGGAGACCGGCTGGTTGCGTCGGGCATAGTCAACGAGGTTCAGGTTCTGCACGCTGCGGGATGCGGACTGGCCGTCGGCAGTTATGGCCGTGACGGTCACCGTGTAGACGTCCGCTGGCAGGTTGAAGACTTCGCGGCCGACGGCAAAGTCGGCTGATGACGTGTCCGACGGACGGGCGCAACTCACCCAGAATGAGCGTACCTGTGCCGTCCCCTTGGCGCGGGGTGCAAGGTCAATGGCGACGTTAATCAGGGGCTGGGTCCCGGGTAGGAACTCGGCCGCGATTGCCCGCAGTGGGATGCCGAAGGCGACTTCGATGTCCACCGAGTCTTCACGCTGACCAAGCCGGCCGAGCGAGACCTCGAGGCCGAGAGGTCGGGCATCGCTCCTGAACACCGGCGCAGTTCGCCCGAGGTCGACCTCTTCAAGGGCCGGCACTATGGCTGCCGGTCCGTAGCGGCTCTCACCGACCACCTTGTACGCGGTGCCGGTTTTGACGAAGTCGAACTGGCGGCCGAGAGAGTCGTAGGACCATATCTCGGCCGGATTGACGAAGGCACGGGTGCTTTCGGTCTCAACGACCCGCGGATCGTACTGCTCGCGCCGGGCCGGGCCGTAGCGGATGTAGGTGCGTACGCGGTCGTCGTTCAACAGGTCGGTTGAGCCGAAGTAGGACCGGGCCTGAAACGCGCGCTGGCGATAGAACGAAGAGAGAGTCGAGAGTGGGGAGTCGAGAGTGGAGAGTCGGGAGTCGGAAATGGACTGCAGATCGGGAGGCGGGTTCTTCCAGAACCATTCAAGGAAGTCGGCGCGGCTCACCGCGCTGCCGGCCGATGCGTACTGCTGCGCGGCGTCAGGTGCGAGCGCGGCAAGCACGAGATAGTTGAGCTTGTCTTCGTCGGAGAGCGCGTCGGCGGGCGATAGATGTCGTACCTGGCTGCAGGCGGGTAGTAGGAGGCACAAGCACAAGCTCAAGCGCATGCAAGGAGCCACAAGCCTCAAGCCGAAAGCCCCAAGTTTCATCAAGAGCTAAGGGAGCATCGGAATCTTGACGCCCTTGGTGCGGGCGACGGCGATGGCGTCGTCATAGCCGGCGTCCGCGTGGCGGGCGATGCCGGTTCCGGGGTCATTGGTGAGCACGCGTCGCAGCCGTTCGTCCATTGCGGTCGTACCGTCGCAGACGATGACTTGTCCCGCGTGGATTGAGTAGCCGATGCCGACACCGCCGCCGTGGTGGATGGAGACCCAGGACGCACCCGAGGCGACGTTCAGCATAGCGTTGAGCAGGGGCCAGTCGGCAATCGCGTCCGAGCCGTCTTTCATTGCCTCGGTTTCGCGGTTCGGGGACGCAACCGAGCCGGTGTCGAGGTGGTCGCGGCCGATGACAATCGGCGCGAGTATCCGCCCTTCGCGGACCGCGAGGTTGAACGCCAGCCCGGCTTTGTCGCGCTCGCCGTAGCCAAGCCAGCAGATACGGCTGGGCAGGCCCTGGAATGGTATCTCGACGCCGGCCCTTCTTATCCAGTTGACGAGAGCGGCGTTGTCCGGGAAGAGGTCGCAGACAATCCGGTCGGTTTCGGCGATGTCCTTGGGGTCGCCGGACAGTGCCGCCCAGCGGAACGGACCCTTGCCCTGGCAGAAGAGCGGACGGATGTAGGCGGGAACGAAGCCGGGATATTTCCACGCACCGAGAGTGGAGAGTCGAGAGTCGGGAGTGGAAGCGTTGCGGATTTCGGACTCGGGGAGGAAGCCGCCCTCGACCGCTTTGCCCCGAAGGTTGTTGCCGTAGTCAAAGGTGACTGCACCCATTGACTGGAGCTTGAGCATCAGGCGGACGTGCGCGGCCATGGTGCGGAAGGACGCCTGCTTGTACGCGGCCGGATCCGCGCGCCGAAGCTCAACGGCCTGCTCGAACGGCATGCCATTGGGGACATAGCCGTTCAACTCGTCGTGGGCCGAGGTCTGGTCGGTGAGCAGGTCGGGAACAACCTTGCGCTCGGCCAGGCGCGCAAGCAGGTCCACGATGTTGCCGGTCCAGGCGATGCTTGTCGCCTGCCGGTGGGTCCGAGCGTCAAGGGCCCGGTCAATCGCCTCATCGAGGTTGTCAATGCTCTCGTCGAGGTAGCGGGGTTTCTTGCTCGCGAGGCGCCGGGCAACGCGGGTTGGGTCGACCTCGGCTCCGAGATAGGTGGCGCCGGCCATGGTTGAGGCAAGGGGTTGGGCGCCGCTCATCCCACCGAGCCCACCGGACACAACCAGCCGGCCGGCGAGGTCGGGCGTGCCGAAGTGCTTCCTGCCCACGGCGACGAACGTCTCGTGCGTTCCCTGCAGGATACCCTGGGTGCCGATGTATATCCACGAGCCAGCAGTCATCTGGCCGTACATGATGAGGCCGGCGGCTTCGAGTTCGTCGAAATTGGGCTTGGTGGCCCAGTGCGGGACCAGGTTCGAGTTGGCAATCAGTACGCGCGGGGCATGGGGCCAGGTGCGGAAAACCGCGACCGGCTTGCCGGACTGGACCAGCAGGGTCTCGTCGTTCTCCAGAGTCTTGAGCGTACGAACGATGGCGTGGTAGCAGTCCCAGTTGCGGGCGGCGCGTCCGGTGCCGCCGTACACGATAAGCTGTTCGGGTTTCTCGGCGACCTCGGGGTCGAGGTTGTTCATCAGCATCCGAAGCGCGGCTTCCTGATGCCATCCCTTGCAGTTGAGTCCCGTGCCGCGCGGGGCTCTGACCGGCGCAGAGTCTGTGTGGTTCATCGGGTAGATTCTCCTAGGTCAGATTATCTGCCGTCGTGCCCGATGTCAATCGGCGGGCTTGAATAGCGATGGGCAAGCCGGTATTATCAGGCGTTGATTTCCGTGCTGCTTCTGCTTCTGGCGGGCCAGCTTCACAGCGGCGACACGCTTGAGGCGGTCAAGTTTGAGGGCATGCGTACCTACAGCCGCCGGTCGCTGGCTTCACTGGTCACGGTGCGACCCAGGCGGCCGTCCAGCGAGAATCAGCTCAACAATGATGTCGCGACGCTGGAGCTGTTCTATCAGAACGAAGGGTTTCACTCAGTCCAGGTTGAGAAAAGGGTCACGCGGGGAAGGCGGCTACCGATCGTGACGTTTCACATTGCCGAAGGGTCGCGCACGCGGGTGGGCGTGATTGCGATATCCGGCAACGTCTCGGTCGGGACCGAGCGGCTGCTGAAGCAACTTGCCGTGCGCCCGGGCCGGTACTTCTCGCAGGCCGCAGTTGACCAGAGTCTGGCGGCGCTGCGGACGTACTACCTCAATTCCGGCTACCCGTTTGTGCAGATACAGGACTCGGTCACCCGCAGCGACACGCTGGCCACGGTTTCGTTCTACATCAGCGAAGGCCGCTTATGCCACGTGAGCAAAGTGCTGGTGCGCGGCAACCGGACGGTGCGAACCGGAACTGTGCTGCGGGCGTCGGAAATCCGGCCGGGCGAGCGGTTCTCTCAGAAGCGGATGCAGGAAGCGCAACGCCGGCTGTATGCGACCAAGCTGTTCTACCGGGTGATGTTCTACGTGATAGCGGACAGCGGGCAGGGGGCGGTAGGCGAGGGGCGAGGGGCGAGGGATGGGGGACGGGGGACGGACAGCGTAGTGGTCCGGTTCGACGTGGTCGAGCAGGCGTACCGCGGGGTCACGCTCGGCGCCGGGGTCGAAGCCACGACAGAAGACTACGGGCTCCTGGTCTCGGCCGGGTGGGAACACAACAACCTATTGAACCGCGGCCAGACGCTGGTCATTGGCGGCGAATTCGCCCCGGCGCTCTGGCCGGTCGGGAACTACCGGGTCGGGTTCGACGGCACATATCGCGTGCCGTATCTTATCCTGACCCGTATTGACTTCCAGACCCATCCGTACTTCTCGTACGTACGAAGCGATACGAACCGGCAGCGGGAGATCGGAGTCGAGACCGGCATGACCCGGAACCTTGTTCCGCAGTTCACGGTCGGCCTGACCAACCGGCTCCTGCTGCATTCTGATACTTCGTCCGGCATCACCAATTCACTGGCTCTGACCGGCAACTACGATACCCGCAACGACATCTTCGACCCCAGCCAGGGGCTGTCGGTCCAGGTCGCGGTCGAAGGCGCAGGCGGTCCGTTGGGGGGAGACAATAACCTCTACAAGCTGACCGGAGACATACGTTTGTACCAGCGACTCGGCGTTGTGCCGGCGCGGCTCGAGCAGGTCAGCGGCGACTTCGTCGTCGCGGTGCGCGCGATGGCCGGCATCGTCCGGCCCTATGGACGGTCCGAGTTCGTGCCGTACTACGAGGCCTTCACCCTCGGCGGCAGGAGTAGCGTCCGCGGGTATCGGGACCGCAACATCGGCCCGGACAGCTCGACCGTAGGCGAGTACCGCTACGGCACCGCAGTCGCCAACGGTAACTTCGAGTTGCGTACCCCGTACATCCTGCGGTGGGTCGGGCTGGTCGGCTTCTTCGATATTGGCAACGTGGGTTGGGACTTCCGGATGCGAGTCTTTGAATACAGCGCGGGAGCAGGCATCCGGGTGAAGACTCCAGTCGGGCCGGTCCGGCTCGACTGGGGCAAACGCCTGCGGAATCCGCCGGACGGGGACATCGGCCGCTTCTACGTTGGTCTGATGCATGCGTTCTAACCTCCGGCGCGTCCTGTTCGGAATCGTGACTGCACTGGTCGCGCCGATCGTCCTGGGTCTGGTCGTGGCCGTGCTGATACTGTCGGTTCCGCCGGTCGGCAGGTACGCGCTCAGCCAGGCTCTGGTGCGGGTCGGGCCGCTGGTCGGGTACGAAGTGAAGCTCGCACGGATTGAGGGGAACGTCATGCGGAGCGTTACGTTCACCGATCTCGCGCTGAAGGTCGGGCCGGATTCCCTGAAGGTGAGGAAGCTGACGCTGACCTACGACCCGGTTGCCTCAATCGTCCATCGGAGCTTCTCCGCCTCGTCGGCAAGCGCGGTGGAACCGAGGTTCTTCGTCAGCTCCGTGCGTCCCGTCTCAGGCCGGCGCGGGACCGGCCGGAGTCAGTATCCGCCGATTCGGATTGGACAGCTCCGCCTGTCCGGCGGGAGCGCGCTCATCGACACGGCGATGCGCCTCGATTCGGTTGACCTCGTTCTGAATCTCGTCTCGACACCGGAGCAGATGCAGGTGCAGTTGTCGGAAGTGAGGGCCCGGATGTACCGGGAACGCATCACGCTGAGTAACTTGAGCGGCAGCGCGCGGTTGACCCCGGACTCGCTGATAGTGACCGACCTGGTGGCGATGACCGCGAGTTCGTCCCTGCGTGCCGGGCTGAAGATGGCATTTCAGCCGAATGCCCTCGTTGTCCAGCTTGAGAGCCTTTCCGTCAGCCTGCCGGAGTTGACCTCGGCGGTCCCTGTCGGACAGAAGGCCGCAGCGGCCCCTGTCCGACAGAAGACCTCGGCGGTCGCTGTCGGACAGCGCACTCCGGTTCCGGGGCGAATCTGGCTGAAGGGCACCGCGAAGCTGGAGCAGAACCAGGCCTCGGGAAACGTGCAGTTTGGAGCGGAAGGTCTCGCATGGCGCACCATCGAGC
>Ga0316622_100001675_pt1 | contig 14706 bp, 8 predicted proteins | sample OWC_Aug_OW2_C1_D_FD_207646 | JGI IMG/M metagenome (GOLD analysis project Ga0316622, IMG submission 207646) | Wetland soil microbial communities from Old Woman Creek delta, Ohio, United States - OWC_Aug_OW2_C1_D5_C | ecosystem: Environmental > Terrestrial > Soil > Wetlands | place: USA: Ohio... | reverse complement strand
CCGGTAGCGATGGAGTGGAATCTGGAGCAGCGTCTGGACGGAAAGGCCCTCGGGCTGGGAGCGCGGGCCAGCAAGCCCGAGCCGCAGCTTCTGGACGATCTTGCGAAGGTCGCGCCCCGTTCCCTTGGGCGCACGAAGTCCGGGGCACTCCACGTAGATCACTCGAAAGCGCGCCGCCAGCCAGCGCGCGACGTGGTGGCTGGACGTGCGGTTCTCGGCCGCCCAGTCGTTGCCGAAGTACAGGATCGTCGGCAACTCAGGCACGGGTCCACTCGCTTGGGGTGCAGAAGCCGAGGCCGAGCCGAGCCGCACGCTCGACGATGGTGTCGAGCGCAGGGGCGACGTGCGCGTGGACGTCGTGGAGCAGGACGATGTCGCCCCCGGCGAGCGGCTCCCGCTCGAACCACGACCGGATCGGCTCCGCGGCGCCACGAGCGAAATCCTTCGGATCCCGGTTCCAAAGTACGATCGTCAGGCCAAGCGCCCACAGCCCGAGCAGCTTTCCGGGGGTGAGCTTGCCATACGGGGGCCGAAAGAGGGACGGACTCCGGCCGATGATGCGCTCGAGCAGGAAGGAGGTGCGGCGCGCCTCGGAAATCAGGACCCGGGCGGAGGTATCGTCGGGCGGCATGTGCGCGTAGGAGTGGTGGCCGATCTCGTGCCCTTCGGCTGCGATGCGCGAGACGAGCCCGGGATGGGATGCAGCCCTGGCGCCGACGACGAAGAAGGTGGCCCGAACTCCGAGCACCCGTAGCCGGTCGAGGACCGCAGGCGTGTACGTCGGGTCGGGGCCGTCGTCGAAGGTGAGAGCGACCGAGCGGCTCCCGGGCGGACCAGAAGCCATGAACAGACGCCGCGGAAGCACCGCAGCCATGCCGCGACGGGCGAGTTGACGCAGCGGCGACCTATGGCCTTCATGGGCGGTATCCAAGCGCCCCCAGTTTCGCACATTCGCGCGTTCGGAGTCCGGGTGTTACCATTCGCGTTTCCGGGACCATGAGCTCGCTGCGCGCTGCACTCTACCGATTTCATTGGGAGGTGCGCTCGCGGACCTCCGGTTTCGGACTCCTCCAGGCGATGCGCCTGCTCGAGGAGAGCCAGTGGTGGGAGCGGGGGCGCGTTGAAGCCCTGCGAGACGCGAAGTTGGTCCGCCTGGTCGAACACGCATACGCCGCGAGTCCGCGCTACCGCCTCATGATGGACGAACACGGGGTCCGGCCGTCCGATGTCCGGGGAGTGGCCGACCTTCCGAGGCTCCCCGTCCTCACCCGGGAGGTCCTCCGCAAGCACGCCCAGGAACTTCGCTTCCGCGACGCATCCAGTCTCGAGGTGGGCGCGACGGGCGGGACCACGGGGAGCCCCATCCGGATCGTACGCGACCGTGCTGGCACGGTGTGGCAGCGAGGTTGCTACTGGCGCGGGCTTGGATGGGGCGGCCTGCGTCTCGGAGAGCCGTTTGTCCAGATCTTCGGGGGCTCGCTGGGCGTCTCGCGGCTGCGGCGCCTGGACCGGGCCAAGAACTGGCTCGCCGGCAAGCATTTTCTCCCCGCGTTCGAGCTTGGGCCCGACAACGCCTCCAAGTACGTGGAGGCCATTCGTGCATCCGGAGCTCGCCACCTCATCGGCTACACGTCGGCGGTCTTCCTGCTGGCGAGGCACGCCGACCGCCTGGGTTCGCGAGTCGAGCTCACCGCCGTCTTCCCCACGGCGGAGCCCCTGCTCGAGAGCTGGCGCGGGCCGATACGTAGGGCGTTCGGGGTCGAGCCATTGCCCTACTACGGCTGCGGCGAGATCCAGTCGCTCGGGTACAGCTGTCCCGGGGCCGAGGCCCCCGTGTACCACACCTGCGACGAGCACTCGGTCATCGAGGTGGAGATCCCAGGGAAGGCCCCCGCCCTGGTCGGAGAGGGTGCCTTTCTCGTCACCGACCTCGACAACCACGCGCTGCCGATGTTGCGCTACCGCAACGGTGACGGCGGAGCGCTGGCCGGCCCCGGTTGCCGATGTGGCCGCAGCCTCGGGCGGATCACCCGCATCGACGGCCGCGTCAACGACGTGCTGTACACGACCTGTGGCACCGCGATTTCCGGTGCCATCGGGCCGCATGCGTTCAAGATGGTTGAGGGGGTCGAGCAGTTCCAGATCATCCAGCGGATGCGAGGCCAGGTCGAGATCCGCCTGGTGCGGCTACCCTCCTATTCGGCCGCCACGGAGGAGCCAAAGATCGATCGCATCTTCCGGCAGCACCTGGGGAGCGACGCCACGATCGAGATTCGCTACGTCGACGCGATCCCCAGGACGGCGGCCGGCAAGGTGCGCTTCATCATCAACGAGGCCTCGGCACCGTGATCCGGAGCAACTCCACCGCGCCCTTCGCTTCTCCCCGGGCCCTTCCGGCCCGGTCCGCACGCCGCGACGTGTCCCGGGGTCGTGGCCTCGACACCGCGAGGTTGGCCATCTAGCATTCTCGGGCCGCCAGCGAACTGCGAGCACCTCCGTGGAAGAGATTCGATGAGGGACGAGGTGGCATGATGCCGCCACGCGCGCGCGGACGGCGCGTCCGTAGCGCGCTACCCGTCCGTGCGGCTGCTTTCGTCTTGCTCGCCCTGGGCCGTCCGGCGGCGGCCATGACGGTGTTCCAGGTCGGAGGGACACTGAGCCTGAACTACAGCATCACGACCCCCGCCCCCGAGCCGGGCGGGCTCGTCCTGCAATTCAGCCCGGCAGTGGCCCTGCACACCGGATCGGAACGCCTCGTCTGGCGGGTGGGCTACGCGTTCACCGGCACCCTCAATCTCTTCGGCGCCGGAGAGACCGCGTATTCCAACCAGCTGAACTTGGGGCTAGCCGCGGAGCTCTCGGACCGTGCCGCGATGTTCGTCAGTGGCGGCTTCGTTCAGGGAGGAGCTGCCCAGGTGCTCCTCCAGAAGCCGGCCGAGCTCGGCCAGCCGGAACTTCGCGCACCGGGAAACCCGGCTCAGATCACGGCGACGCTCGGCGAGACCGTCGCCTGGGAGGCATCGGAGCGCCTTCGTTTCGCGGAAACGGTATCGGGGACGGTGGTGGCCCAACAGGACGATCTGAGCCAGTACAACGCGTCGGTCAGTGCTTGGCTGCGCTTCGACCGCACCCTCGCCATGGACGCCATCGGGGGCGAACTCTTCTCTAGCGTCGCGTCCATGAGGGCGTTGACGGCCGCCGGAGAACGATACCTGACGGTGACGAATTCCCTCGTAGGTAGTTGGCGGCACGACGTTGACGTGCGCTGGAGCGGGCACCTGCGCGCCGGGATTGCGCAGGTCGTTACGTTGACTGGTAGTGTGCCACTGGCCATCGTTCCCACCGGGAGCCTGATTGCGTCGTATCAGATAGGGCGGACCGCGGGCGGCAGCCTCGTGCTCAGCTACGGCCCGAACACGGACTTGCAGACCGGAACGACCACGCAGGCGGGGTCGGTCCTCCTCCGCGGGTTTGTGGCACTCGAGGCAGCGCGGCCACGGTTCCTCTCGGCTTCCGCCGGGTTCCTCCGCTCCCGGTCGCTGGGGGAGGTGCCTGGGCTGGCAGCGGGCGTTGGCGACGCCGTGCAGGGCGACCTCGGGGTACTGTGGGGACTCTCTGACCTCTTTCTGGCCACCGCCCGAGGGACGCTGGCGTACCAGTTCAACCAGCCCGCCGGGATCGCCCCGTCGCTGGTGTTCGCCGTCATCGCGGGAGTCATGTTTCGCTACGGGAACGCGGCGGCACTGCCGCCGATGCCAACGATGGGACAGCGAGTCGACGGCTCCGATGCCGTTCCATTCTCCAGCAAGGGAGCGGTTCACGAGCCATGAGCGGCCATCGGTCCGGCGCCCGGGCTCGAGTCGCCCACGTCCTCTCGTCCTTCCAGTTGGGGGGACAGGAGCGCGTCGCGCTCGACCTGGCGATCGCGCAGGTGCGGTCCGGATTTCGGGTGACGGCTCTCTCTCTCGAACCCCTCCCAGACGGTCCACTGGCGGCTGAGTTCGCCGCTGGAGGCGTGGAGGTGGACCGGGTCCCGCGCCCGAGGCCGGGCGTTGACCCGGTTCTGGGGTTCCGGCTGGCCAAGTGGTTCAGAAGGAACCGCGTCGACATCGTTCACACCCACAACCGCATGCCACTCATCTACGCCGCACCCGCGGGGTGGCTCGCCGGTGCAGCCGTCGTCCACACCAAGCACGGCAGTAACCCGAGAGGAGGCACGCGACTCCTGGCAGGGAACCTGGCTGGCCGCTTCGTGGACGCCTTCGTGGCGGTGTCACCGGAGATCGCCGCCTTCGCGCTACGGCGCCGGGAGGTCGCCGAGCGGCGCCTCGTCGTCATACCGAACGGCATTCCATTGGAGCAGTTCCGTCCCGACCCAGCAGCTCGGGCGCGCGTACGGGAGGAGCTCGGAATCGCTGCGGACGCGTGGGTCGTGGGCACCGTGGGGCGGCTCGCCGTGGAGAAGAACCAGGCCATGCTGCTGAGAGCGGTCGCACCGTTGCTCGGAACGAAGGCACGCGTGGTCTTGGTGGGCGACGGGCCCCTGAAGGGAGAGTTGATCGGTCTGGCCGCTGGCCTGGGAGTCTCGTCGTTCGTTCACCTCCTGGGGCCACGGCGAGACGTGCCGGACGTACTGAATGCGCTCGACGTCTTCGTGCTGTGCTCGGACCTGGAGGGGCTCCCACTCGCGGTTCCGGAGGCGATGGCCACGAGCCTCCCGGTGGTGGTGACGATGGTCGGAGGTCTTCCGACGGTGGTCGAGGAAGGCCGTACCGGATATCTCGTACCCGCCGGCGACGAGATGGTGCTGCGTGACCAGCTTGCAAGGCTGCATGCCGACCCGGAGCTGGGGCGTGCATGTGGAGTTAGGGGCCGGCAGGCTGCCATGGCGCGCTTCTCCTCCGAACGGATGCAGCGCGAGTACGCGGAACTCTACGAGCGGCTCCTGTGCCGGCAAAGCGGCTTGGCCCCTGGGGTCGGTTAGCTTCTTCTCAATGTTCCGAAGCGACGCCCGCTCAGATCGCAGCGGCGTGCCGGTGGCGTGGGACAGGGTCGGCCGGGTCATTCCGTGCTAGCTTCGCCCTCGCGCCGATGTGCGGGATCGTAGGCCAGGTCTGCTTCGGGGGTCCCGCCGGTCCCGACGTCCGGGAACGCGACCGGGCGCTTGTCCTTCGAATGAGGGACGCCCTCGCCCACCGCGGCCCGGACGACGCCGGCCTCTGGCAAGCAGAGGATGGACGAGCGCTCCTGGGCCACAGGCGCCTCAGCATCGTCGACGTCAGCGCCGCCGGGCATCAGCCGATGGCGAACGAGGACGGGACCGTCTGGCTGACCTTCAACGGGGAGATTTACAACCACGCCGAGCTGCGACGCAGTCTGAACCTGGACGAACGGCACCTCTTTCGCTCCCGCACCGACACCGAGGTGATTCTCCACCTCTACGAGGAGCGGCAGCTTGGCCTCCTGGACGCCATCGACGGGATGTTCGCCTTCGGGCTGTGGGACGCGACACGTCGGCGAATGCTGCTGGCGCGCGACCGAATGGGGAAGAAACCCGTGTTCTACGTCCTCGCCGGCGGCCGCCTCCTCTTCGCGTCGGAGGTCAAGGCGCTTCTCGCGCACCCGGACGTCGCCCGACGCCTCGACCCCGTTGCGCTGAACCAGTACCTCACCTTCTCGAACGTGCCCGCGCCGAGGACGATGTTCGAGGGAATCCTCAAGCTGCCTGCCGGTCACTACCTGACCTGCGACGACACCGGAACCGTAGCCGTCGAGAGGTACTGGTCACCGCTGGACGGCGATGCCTGGCCCGAGGCAGTGACCCGCGCCGAGGCCGTCGAGCGCGTCCGGCACCTGGTGAAGGAGGCCGTGCGCAAGCGCTTGATGGCTGACGTACCTGTCGGGGCGTTCCTGAGCGGCGGGCTCGATTCCTCGACGAACGTGGCCCTGATGAGCCGGCTCGTCTCGACGCCGCTCCAGACGTTCACCGTCGAGTTCACCGGCTTCGGGGCGGATCAGAACTTCCACGACGTCCCCTATGCCCGGCAGGTTGCGTCGATGTTCGGCTGTCGCCACTCCGAGGTCCGAGTGACCGCGGAGGAGGCGATCCGGTACCTTCACGAGATGGTCGAGCAGCAGGACGAGCCGTTGGGTGACCCCGCCTGCCTGCCCATGCACTTCGTGTCCCGCGCGGCCCACCAGGCGGGCGTCAAGGTCGTCTTGGTCGGGGAAGGGAGCGACGAGGTGTTCTGCGGCTATCCGGAATTCCCCGCGCTCCTGCGCGCTTACGAGGGTCCGTGGACGGCACTGAAAAGGCTTCCGCGGGCCTTGCGGCGATTGGTGAAGCTGGGTGCCCAGGTCTTCGGCTCGGCGGGTGGTCGTGTCGACGTGCTGCGCCGGGCCGCGGAAGACGAACCGCTCTACATGGGGCTCGACGTGGTGTTCTTCGACTGGGAAAAGGCCAGGCTCTACACCGGCGCCGGGCACCGTGCCATGCCGGAAAGGGCGGCCGAAACCGTCGGCGGCTTCTACCAGGAGATCCTCTCGCGCCGGCCGATGGCGGACTTCAGCCAGCAGATGTCGTACGTGGAGTTGCGGAACCGGCTCCCCGAGCTGCTCCTGATGCGGGTCGACCGGTTCTCGATGGCCCATTCGCTGGAGGCGCGAGCGCCGTTTCTCGATCACGCGCTCGCGGCCTACGCGCTGTCGCTGCCCGCTTCGATCAAGATGCAGGGAACGCGCACCAAGGCCGTGCTGAAGGACGCCGCGAGCGAGTGGCTCCCACGGGAGGTGGTGGAGCGCACGAAGCAGGGATTCCGCGTTCCCTTGCCCGCCTGGCTGCGCGGGGAGCTGGCGCCCTGGGCCGAGGACCGGCTCCGCCGCTCGCCCTTGCGCGCGCTCGGCCTCCTGGACTTCGGCTACGTACTCGAGCTCTGGCGGCGCCACCGCGAGGGGCGGGCAGACCACTCCTTCGACCTCTGGTGCCTCATCAACCTGTCGGGTTGGTACGAGCGGTGGATGGCTCCGTGAGCGTCCAGAGGACTTCGAGTCCGAGGGTGGTCCTCTACCTCATGGACACGCTCGGCCTCTCGGGCCGGACGAAGGGCATCATCGACCTGGCCCTGAACCTCGACCCGCGGCGATACCGTCCCGTCTTCTGCTCGCTCGGAGAGGAGTCGAGCGCCCTCGCCGAACGACTGCGAGAGCGAGCGGTCCCGATCGAGGTCGTCCCCGTGGCTCCCGGCATTCGGCCCGAGGCGATCTGGAAGTTGGGTTCCCTCATCCGCCGCCTCCGGGCGCAGGTGGTTCACCCGGTCAACCCGCGCCCGATGCTCTACGCCGGGCTCGCGGCGCGGGCGCTCCGCGTGCACGCGACCATCGGGTCGTTGAGCGCCTTCGCCTGCCAGGTGCCGGACCGCGAGTACACCTTCCTTCCCCAGGAGCTCGTGAACCGCGGCCGGCGCAACGCGCTACGCAACCAGCTCGCCTGCAGCCTGATGCGGCGCTTCGTGGTGGTCTCGGAGGCACTTGGCGAGCGCTACTGCCGGTTCACCGCCGACGCCGCGCGCCCCTTCGGATTCCTCCGCTACGAAGGCCTCCGGCGCCGCATGCGCGCCATCAGCTACGGGATCGACCTCGCACCCTACCAGGCAGTGACGCGGGAGCAGATCGCCGAGCTCCGCAAGCGCATCGGGTGCGGCCCCGACACCGTGCTGGTGGGCAGCGTGGGGCGGCTCGTCGAGCAAAAGGACTATCCGACGCAGCTGCACGCCTTCGCACTGGCGGTCCGCCAGGAGCCGCGCCTGCGCATGGTCCTCGCCGGGGACGGTCCTCTCCGAGGTGCGATCGAGGCCCAGGCGGCTGAGCTGGGGATCTCAGACCGGCTGGTGTTCCTCGGGCACTGGACGCGCGTGCCCGAGCTGCTGCGGGCGCTCGATGTGTACGTTCTGGCGTCCAAGTTCGAGCCCTACGGCGTGGCGCTCCTCGAGGCGAAATGCGCCGGCGGGGCCATCGTCGCGACCGCCGTGAACGAGGTCCCGACACTCCTGGAGAACGACGTCTCGGGTCTGGTCGTTCCGCCCGAGGTGCCCTCGCCCATGGCGGCTGCATTCGTCCGTCTGGCACGGGACCAGGCCCTGCGACATTCGCTCTCAGAAAAAGCATTCGCGGACGCCCGGCGGAGGCACAGCATCCAGGCGGTCGCCACCGCCTACGAGGTGCTCTATGACGAGATCACGAACTGACACGGAGCCACGATGTCCGCCATCTGTGGAATGATCGGCGGCTACGCGCGCCGCCAGGAGGCGGACCACGACCTGTCCGCCATGCTGGACGCGCTCGAGTTCCGCGCCCCGGACGGCGTAGCGACGTGGCAGGACCGCGATGGCGGCGCCCGGCTGGGCTTTCGCTGGCTGCGCACCAGGCCCGGAGAGCAGAGTCCCGGGATCGTCGCCATGCCCGGCGGCGATCTCATCATGGCCTGTGACGGTCATGTTTTCGAGGACCGGGAGGCCCAGAAACCGTCGACCCTGCTGGACCGGTTTGCGGCGGGTGGACCGGGCGGGTGGCACGACCTCGACGCCCAGTTCGCTCTCGCCATCTGGGACCGCGGGCGTCGCCGACTGACGCTGGCGCGCGACCCGCTCGGCGTACGGTTCCTGTACCATTGGAGCTCGGCTGACGGTGTGCTGTTCGCTTCCGAGATCAAGGCGCTGCTGGCGCACCCGGCGGTGGCGCGTCGCCATGACGAGGTGGCGCTGCTCCAGTACCTGACGTTCCTGACGGCACCGGGCCCGCGCACCCTATTCGCGGGCATCCGGCGCGTCCCCGCGGGATCCGCAATCGAGCTGACGCCGGAAGGCGACTCCACGGAGCGACGCTACTGGGACCTCCTGGATGCTCCCGTCGCCGAGAGGGACGACGAAACCTGGTACGTGGATCGCACCCGGGAGCTCCATCAGGCGGCCGTCCGGCGGCGCATCGTGTCCGGGCCGATGGGCGCCCTCCTGTCCGGGGGCAACGACTCCAGCGCAAACGTGAGCCTGCTCGCTCGCGGTGGAGCGGACCCACTTCACACCTTCACGGTCGGCCTCGCCGAGTTCGAGGGGGATTCCAACTACAACGACCTCTACTACGCGCGGCAGGTCGCCGGGCGGGCGGGAACGCGGCACCACGAGGCGCTGCTCTCGACGGAAGAGTTCCTGGCCCTGATCCCGGAGACCATCGAGGCGCAGGACGACCTCGTCTCCGAGCCGTCGAGCGTTTTCCTGTATCACGCACTGCGAATGGCACGGGCCGAGGGCGTACGGGTGGTGATCACCGGCGAGGCGAACGACGAACTCTGCTGCGGCCACGGCGGGATGGTGCAGGTCCGCGATGGGTACTACGCTCGCTGGAGGCCGCTGATGCGCCTGCCGCGGCCCGTACGGATTCTCGCCGCAGGCCTGGCGCCACTCGTCTCGCCCCGCCGCCGGGATGTCCTCCAGCGAGCCGCAAGCGACGCCGAGTACTTCTGGAGCTACGAGATGGCATGGCCCGAAGGCGCCCTGACCGGGCTCGTCCCACCCGAGTTGTGGCAACGCTGCCGAGGCGAGCCGCCTTCGTCGGTCGTGCTGCGGAACCGGGGCCGGGTGGACGCGTCCGACCACGGGCGGCGCGATTACCTCAACTACGTGATCTACGCGATGATGCAGGACAACTACTTCGGGAACCTGATGCTCTCGAAGCTGGACCTTCTGTCCTCGCGCCTGGCGCTAGAGCCGCGCTGCCCGTACACGTCGCCAGCGTACGCGCACTGGACCTACAACGTCCCCGCGAAGTTCAAGTGGCGCGACGGATGGGTGAAGCACTTCTTCAAGAAAGCGATCGAGGGCGTCCTGCCCGCGGACATCATCTACCGGCCCAAACAGGGCTTCCGGACCCCGGCACCCGAGCTGTTCGCGGGCCGGCTCGGAGAATGGGCCCGGCCGATCTTGCTGGAGGGAGGGTTCACGCGGCTCGGCCTGCTCCGGCGCGAGGTGCTCGGGAGCCTGCTCGACCGCCATCGCCGTCGCGACGGGGACTACAGCACCAAGCTCTGGACCGCGATGGTGCTGAACCTGTGGCACGACCGCTGGCTGCGCTGACCACTTGAGGCACGGGAGCACCGGAAGCCCATGTGGTAGGCGTGGCCGCGGCCGGAAAGCCGCGGGAGGAGCGCGCCGCGGGTCTGGCCGTGCTCGGCCCAGCGACAGTGCAGCTGCGGGTTCGGCTCGAGGCCAGAGCTGAGGCGGTGTAGGTTGCCGGAGCAACTGTGGGGACGGCAACGCCTTGCGGTCCTTGGCGGTCCCAGAGTATTGGGACAGGAACGACCTCTTCTGCTCGCCCGCGGACGCCCTTGCGGCGGGCGGAGGCTCGCCGCGCGAGAAGGCGCCCAATGCTTCCCGTCCAAGGAGAGCGACACCGATGAATCGAGTGCGGGCAAGCTTGCAGGGTTCGCTGCTCGTATTGGCGTTGCTGGCGTCCGCGTGTGCGGGCAGCAGGGCCCCAGGGGGAAGCCAGGCCGGGACGGTTCCGATCGTCGCATCGTTCATCGCAAGCCCCTCGGACCTCCCCGCGGGCGGCGGTCTGGTCACCCTGTCCTGGGCAGTGAGCGGCGCAGATCAGGTCGTGATTGCCCCCAACGTCGGCCCGGTGGGAGGATCGTCCACGCAGGTCCGGGTGACCGGTACCACCTTCTTCTCCTTGACTGCGCGGAATCAAGCTGGGATCGCTACGAAGAGCACCATCGTGACGGTCGCGCCTGACTCCCGGGCACCCGTCGTCCTGTCCTTCGCGGCCGTCCATTCCAACCTGCCTACAGGCGGCGGTCGCACCACGCTCACCTGGCGCGTCCTGCACGCCGACCAAGTCGTCATAGACCACGGGGTGGGTGCGGTGAGCGGGGACTCGGTCGGAGTCGACGTCGATGCGACCACGGTCTATACCCTGACCGCCACCAATGCCAGCGGGAGCAGTTCCGCGACGACGGCCGTGGTGGTAGGTCAGAACCCGTCGGAATCTCCGAACCGTCTACGCTACGTACACATGGTTTCTCCCACCAGGGGGGAGTCTTTCGTCGCCCCTGCCTCGCTACGGTTGGTGGCAGCGGCATTCGATGGTACGTCGGCGGCAGCGAACCGGTCCGCGACGAAGGTCCAGTTTTTCGTCGACGACACCATCGTCCTGGAAGTTACCGGTACGAGCGCCGAGTTCTGGGTCTTCAAGGGGTTCGTCGGCGGGATTCCCTCGGGAGTCCATCGAGTCTGGGCGCGTGCCCTCTGCACGAGTCCCGACGAGGTATATGACAGCGAGCCGACCATCATCGAAGTGTCCGAGCCCCCGGCCTACGACCGGACGGTCAACCTCACCGCCGACGTCGTGCTGTCGGGAGGCCAGGGATACGAGCTGGTGGGCTCGATGGAAAGACGAGTCCGGCTCAACGGCAACGGACACCGGATCGTGACGAACGGCCCAACCTCGGGGAACGTCGTTCTCAGGTTCGTCGACGTGTTCGACCTCGGCGACAGGATGCAAACGGGGAGCCCCGGGCTGGACATAGAAACGAGGGGAACGGTGGTCATCGAGGATTCGAACTTCGACAGCAGCAACGGGCTGCACGTGAGGAGTCTAGACTCCAGCGCCGCCTCGATTCGGCGAAACCTGTTCCGTTCGAACATGCGGATGCCGCTCGCCCAACAACCGGAGCCGTTCTACTCGATCTCGCCCTCCTTCCCGCTCGCGGTGTTCGACGGGGGATCGAGCGGTGACAAGGTCTTCGCGGGCAACAACGTGGGAGCGAGCTGGGTGCACTTCCAGAACACGCGGAACTGGGTCATCGGCGGCGCTGCCGACGAAGACAGCAACATCCTCATCGGACCGCGGGTGGGCATCTGGGTCCAGGGGTCGAGCGACGTCCAGGTGCGGCGGAACTTCAGCCATCACGTCTACTACGGGGGTTGGAGCCAGGGCTGCAACTTCGAATTGCAGAACTCCCCCGCCATCGTCGTCGAGCACAACGTCGTCTACGGAAGCTCCTGGCCGGTGCGGGGCCTGGCTGGGGAATTCCGCTACAACCTGGTGCTGGAAGCCGGGCACCAGTGGATGTGGGCGTCCGCTTCCGGAGGCTACGTCCACCACAACGTCTTCCTCGGTGGCGAGGCGGACGGGGGCGGGATCTGGGTGGCCTACGACGCGCAGAACGTCCGGATCCTCAACAACACGCTCGATGCCCTCAAGAGCCAGAAGGCGATCTCGCTCGTGAAGATAGACAGCGGCTCGGTCCTTCTTTCCTCGAACGTCTTCATGAATCAGGTCAATGCTCCGACGGTGGCGATAGGCACTGGTACCCACGCCGCCGACTACAACCTGTTCTTCAATCCACAAGCCACGAATTACTCGGATGGTCGGCAGCCAGCCCACGACGTGGGGGGTGGAGCGCAGGTCGATCCCCTCCTCGCCGACCCGGCGACCAAGGTCTTCGATCTCGACGAAGCAAGCGTCTGGAAGCGCAACGTCAGGGTTCGGGAGGTGCTGGGCGTGTACCGAGCGCGCTATGCGCCCAAGGCTGGAAGTCCAGCCATCGACAGCGGGGACCCCGCGGGTGGAACGGACAACGACGTCGGAGCCGTGGGTGCTGGAGAGCCCAATGCTTCAGACCAGTTCGGCAGGCTGTAGCGCAACGCCACGGAGGCCGAGTTGATCCGCAATCTCTGGTACAAGCCTCGGACGGGAACGCATCGGACCGTTGCCCAGGGAGAATTCGGGCCGGCATCAGGGCCACCGGAAAGTCGCGCGAGAACGCTTCTGTGCGCGCGCCTCACGGGCTGGCTGGCCACGTCCATTCTGGTCGGCGCTACGACGCTGACCGCGTGCGGGGGGGTGGCGACCGCGACACCGGCGCAGACACCGGCCGTGAGCGGGAGCCATCCGCGCCTGCTGCTCACCCCGGCCATGGTGGCCGATTTGCGCGCCCGCGCGAACGATGCCGACGTCGCGGCCGTCAAGGCCGCGGCCGACCGCCTCGTCGCGAACGGGCTCGATGCCGGGTACCAGGGCGAGGGATGGGCTGGCGACGGGCCGGTGCTGGGTCTCGCATACCTGCTGACGGGCGACGCGCGATACGCAAGGCCGCTGCTCGACCTGCTGGACTCTCTCAACGCCGCCGCAGCGCGTGGTGACCTGAGCGCGCTGACGGTAGACAGCACCTTCGCGTCGCGCTCCACCGCGTTCGCGCTCGCGATCGCCTATGACTGGATCTACCCTGAACTCGGTGACTCGCGCCGTGCGGCCACGGTGCGGACGGTCAACGCCTACTACGAGTGGTTCCTGAATGGCAACAATGTCTTCGAACGAGACGGGCCAGCTCACTCCAACTACTTCGGAGGCCACGTTCTCGGCTTCGGGGCCATGGGATACGCGACCGTCGGCGATAACCCGCGCGCTCCTGAAATCATCGCCAAGGTCCGCAGTCTCTTCGACTCCAACGTCCCCGCTTCGTTCGCGACGGGGCCATCCAACGGTGGCTTCCCGGTCGAGGGGTATGTCTACGGGACCAACAACTTCGTTCGGTTGTTCGAGTACATCCGCATGGTCCAGACCGCGACGGGGGAGGTCATCGGCAACACCGGAGCCTGGGCCAACCAGATACTGACGACGATGCTGCACGCGCTCAAGCCCAACCTGTGGCAGCTCGTGGACGAAGGGGACTACACGGGTGATACCGTGGGCTTTCTCAACGAAAACCAGCTGCAGGTCTTCGCCGCGCTCGCGGACGACGCGACGACGAAGGGCCACGCGCGCTGGCTCCTCGCGAATCACGGTACGCCAGCGCAGGGTCAGCTTCCCTCGCGGTCGGTCCTCTTGCGGGTCCTGTTTCCGGCCACGAATGCCCCCATCGACTACCGTGGGGCGCTCCCGACCCACCATCATGCGAACGGCGCAGCCCTCCTACTGATGCGATCGGGGTGGGAGCCGACCGCGGTTTGGGCATCCTTCAATGCGAACATCAAGCGCTGGACCGGTCACGTCGGGCGCCAGGCTGCGCACTTCACGATCCAGCGGGGCTCGGACAACCTGCTGGTGAACGGACACCAGTGGAAGCAGCAGAAGGTCTTCCAGTCGAGCGCCCTCGTCGGGTACCAGGGGCCCGGCTACATCGGGAACACCTGGGTGAATCCGACGTCGGCGTGGACGAACACGCTGTTTGCGGACGATGGTCCCGGTGGGTATCTGTTCGACGGCGCCACGTACGCAGGTGGGCAGGGCGGGTTCAGCGAGAACCAACCCTATCTCTTCTCGCAGCGCCGCGACTCCACCTATGTGAAGTCGGACGTGACCCGCGCCTACGCGATCAACCGACCCGAGGACTACGACCAGCGCGCAGTCCGGCTCTTCGTCCGGAATTTCGCGTTCTTCGCCCCCGCGACCTTCGTGGTCTTCGATCGCGTCCGCGTGATCCGTTCATCGGTCAGCTTCCGGTTGTCGTTTCACTTCAATTCCAACGGCCCTCCGGCGTTACAGGGCGGGACCATGGCCAGCTCCGTCGGCGGCTCGCGACTCTTCATGCGGGCACTGTTGCCGGAAAACCTGCAGATGACCGCGACCTGGCAGCAGCTCGATGGCGTGAACTTCGTCCCGCGCGTAGATCTCCAGCCTGCGGCGGCGACGACGGACTTCGACGCCCTGACC
>Ga0316622_100001673_pt1 | contig 14707 bp, 14 predicted proteins | sample OWC_Aug_OW2_C1_D_FD_207646 | JGI IMG/M metagenome (GOLD analysis project Ga0316622, IMG submission 207646) | Wetland soil microbial communities from Old Woman Creek delta, Ohio, United States - OWC_Aug_OW2_C1_D5_C | ecosystem: Environmental > Terrestrial > Soil > Wetlands | place: USA: Ohio... | reverse complement strand
GCCATTCGGGGCGTAGCGCAGCCTGGTAGCGCACTTGCATGGGGTGCAAGGGGTCGCGAGTTCGAATCCCGCCGCCCCGACCACTGCTAGCCGAGGTAGCCGGCGCGACACCGCGACCGGCTATTTCTTTATGCGCATCCTCGTTTCAAATGACGACGGCTATCTGGCTCCGGGGCTTGCAGCGCTTGCCGAGGCGGTGCGTCCATTCGGCGACATTACCGTCGTCGCCCCCGAGCAGAACAGCAGCGGCGCCAGCAACTCGCTGACGCTCTCCCGGCCCCTCACCGTCAGCCGCACCAGCGACGGCATCATCTTCATCAATGGCACGCCAAGCGACTGCGTGCATATTGCGTTGACCGGCCTGCTCGACCAACGGCCGGACCTCATCGTCTCGGGCATCAACAACGGCCAGAACATGGGCGACGACACGATCTATTCGGGTACGGTCGCTGCGGCGATGGAGGGCTTCCTGTTCGGCATTCCCGCGATCGCGTTTTCGCTAGTCGACAAGGGCTATGCACACCTCGATGCGGCGGCGGCGATGGCCGCGCAGGTCGTACGTCGACATGCCGAACAGCCGCTGCCTGGTTCGTTTCTGCTGAACGTCAACATCCCGAATCGTCCGCTTGCTGAAATCAGGGGCATTGCGGTCACGCGGCTGGGCAAACGACATCCGTCGGAACCCGTGATTCAGACTTCCAACCCTCGGGGCGAGCCGATCTACTGGATCGGACCCGCCGGCGCGGCTAGGGTCGGCGGCCCCGGAACAGACTTTCATGCCGTGAGCGAGGGCTTCGTGTCCGTAACGCCGCTGCAGATCGACCTTACACATACCGAACAGCTCGACCCTGTTAGGGCATGGCTGAAGGACTCACTGGGATGAACGGGCCGCGCACATTCGGTCCGGGCGCGATGCCAGATCATGCTGGCCTGGCGTCGGCCAAGGTGCGCGAGCGCATGGTCGACCGCGTGCGCGAACTCGGCGTGCGCGACAGCCGCGTGCTCGATGCGATGCGCGTCGTACCGCGGCACCTATTCGTCGATGAGGCGCTGGCCAGTCGCGCCTACGAGGACACACCGCTGCCGATCGGGCAGGGACAGACGATCTCGCAGCCGTATATCGTCGCCCGGACCATTGAACTGGCGATCGAGGGGCTGCCGGACCCACAGAAGGCGAACGTGCTGGAAGTTGGAACCGGTTGCGGCTATGCGGCGGCCGTGCTGGCCCACGTCGTCGGAGGAGTGGTCAGCATCGAGCGCGTCCGGGCACTGCATGAGCGTGCGCGTGAGAATCTGCGTGCGCTACGGCTGCCCAACCTGCGGCTCGTGTTCGGCGATGGGTCGCGGGGGGTCCCGCAGGCAGCCCCGTACGATGCGATCGTGGCGGCGGCCGCAGGTGATGCGATTCCGCCTGCCTGGATCGAGCAGCTGAAGACCGGCGGGCGCATCGTCGCCCCGGTCGGCGTCGACGAGCAGCGGCTCGTGGTGGCGCATAAGGATGAGTCGGGAAAGTTGATTCGCAGCGGCAAGGAAGCCGTTCGCTTCGTGCCGCTGCGTGGCGGAATTGCGTAGGAGGGTGTCGATGAGGCGTTGGCTGGGATGGACAGGGATGCTCGCGCTGGTGTTGGCCCTGGCGGCATGCAGTAGCCAGCGTCCGGCTCCGGTCGTCGATCGCTCAGGCACTCCCGCGGCCCGAACGGACAAGCCGGCCGTGACAGCGACTCGCGAAGCCCGCGATGGTGTCTACACGGTGCAGCGTGGCGATACCCTGTACAGCATCGCGCTGGCGTTTGGAATCGATGTGCGAGAGCTTGCGCGCTGGAACAACATCAGCGACGCCTCGGTGCTATCGGTGGGTCAGGCGCTGCGCGTTGTGCCGCCCGCCGGTGCGGCGACGGTGACGCCGGTCGCACCCAGTGGTACGGCAGAAGTGCGCCCCTTGCCACTTCCCGGTTCGGAGTCAGCGCCACCGGCCCCAGTTACGCCGGGGCCGTCGACCACAGTGCCGCCCGCGACCGACAGCACGGCGGCCGGCAAGCCCGCGCCGGCTGAAAGCTCGGTTCAGTTCCAGTGGCCTGCACCCGGAAAAGTCATTGAAAACTTCGACGAATCACGAAACAAGGGCATCGACATCGCCGGCAATGACGGTGATCCGGTCAGCGCGGCGGCCGACGGCGAAGTGGTCTACGTCGGCAGTGCGCTGCGGGGTTACGGCAACCTCGTCATCGTGAAGCACAGCGACGAGTTCATCTCGGCCTATGCGCACAACCGCCAGATCCTGGTGAAGCAGGGCCAGGCAGTGAAGCGCGGCCAGCGGATCGCCGAAATCGGGAAGAGCGACGCCGAGCGAACCAAATTGCATTTCGAGATACGCCGACAGGGCAAGCCGGTCGATCCGTTGCGCTACCTACCTGCACGCTGAGCGAGCCATGAACACCATCCGCAGACACAACGGCGAGCCGGGGCCGGACCTGGAGGAGTCAGCGCGGCTGAACCCGTTGTCAACCGAGGCCGAGGCGGCTGTCAGCGATACCGAGCTTCAGGAACCCACCGCCGGCGAGACCGCGGAAGCAGCCGCCGATGAAGATTACGAACCGGACAACGTGCAGCGCTATCTGACCGATATCGGCGCGCACCCATTGATGACTCCCGACGAGGAGCGCGAGGTGTCGACGCGGGCGCGCGCCGGTGACTTTGCGGCGCGCCAGCAGATGATCGAGCGCAACCTGCGGCTCGTTGTTTCGATAGCGAAGCGATATGCGCATCGGGGTCTGCCGCTGCTCGACCTCATCGAGGAGGGCAACCTCGGACTGATCCATGCGCTCGAAAAGTTCGAGCCGGAACGCGGTTTCCGCTTCTCGACCTATGCGACGTGGTGGATACGCCAGGCGGTGGAACGGGCCGTGATGAACCAGGCGCGGACGATCCGCCTGCCGGTCCATGTCCTGCGGGAACTGCGGCAGGTGACGTATGCACGGCGCCACCTTGAGGCCGAGGCCGATTCGGGCGCGGAAGTGCGCGTCGAAGACATCGCCCACCTGACCGGAAAGCCGGTCGAAGTCGTGCACGATGTGCTGCAAGTCGGTGCGCTGCCGGCGTCGCTGGACGCCCCCCTCGATGCCGACCCGGACTCGACGCTCGCCGATATGCTGTCCGACGGCAGTTCCGATGTTCCGGAAGCGACGGCGACGCGCCACGAACTCGAGCGGCGAGTGCACCTGTGGCTAGCGCGCCTCGACGACCGGCACCGACTCGTCATCGAGAAGCGCTTCGCGCTCGACAACCAGCCGTATGCCACGCTGGACGAGCTGGCTGAAGAACTGCACCTGACGCGTGAACGCGTGCGACAGATGCAACTGGAGGCACTAAAGCAACTGCGCCAGACGCTCGCTGCCGAACACATCGGTCGCGACGCGGTGCTGTAGCTGCGCCGGACGCACGGGCGGCCTGGCGATGACGCCGATACTTGTCTTCGACATCGAGACCGTACCGGATATCGCAGGCGCGCGCCGGTTGCGGCCTGCGCTTGCCGACCTGGCCGACGCCGAGGTCGCACAGCGCCTGTTCGACGAGCGCCGCGAGAAGACCGGCAGCGACTTCCTGCCGCTGCACCTGCACCGGGTGGTCGCGATCTCGTGCGTCTTTCGCGACGACGGCGGATTCCGCGTCCGATCGATTGGCCAGCCCGATGACGACGAAGGCAGGCTGATCCAGGGCTTCTTCGCCACCATCGATCGCTACACGCCGCAACTGGTCAGTTGGAACGGTGGCGGCTTTGATCTGCCGGTACTGCACTACAGGGGCCTTGTGCACGGCGTGCACGCGTCCCGTTACTGGGAGCTCGGCGATGAAGATCGGGACTTCCGCTTCAACAATTACATCAGCCGCTATCACACCCGTCATACCGACCTTATGGACTTGCTGGCGATGTACCAGCCGCGCGCCAGTGCACCGCTCGACGATCTGGCCAGGTTGTGCGGGCTGGCAGGAAAGCTCGGCATGGACGGCAGCAAGGTCTGGGAGGCTTTCCTCGGAGGCGGCATCGAGCAGATCCGCAACTACTGCGAGACCGATGTCGTCAACACCTATCTGATGTACATGCGATTCCAGCGGCTACGGGGCGTGATCGACGACGCCGGCTATGCCGACGAAGAAGCGCGCGTCCGCGCTGCACTGGGAGCGCTGGACCAACCCCACTGGCGCGATTACCTGGCGGCCTGGGGTCCGGCCTGAAATGAAGCAGCACGAGGTGTTCCAGGTCGAGATCGAGTCGCTCGACCAGGAGGGGCGCGGCGTTGGCCATCGCGACGGCAAGGCCGTCTTCGTTGAAGGAGCGCTGCCGGGGGAGCGTGCTGCTTACGAGCGGCGCCGCAACAAGCCGAGCTACGAGGTTGGGCGCATGGTTTCGATCGATGCGCCGTCGGTGCTGCGCGCGCGGCCGCCGTGCCCGCATTTCGGCCTCGGACCGGGATCGTGCGGCGGCTGCTCGATGCAGCATCTCGAGGCCCGCGCGCAGGTCGCGATAAAGCAACGAGTACTGGAGGACAGCCTCTGGCACATCGGACGCCTGCGTCCAGAACAGATCCTGCGGCCGATTGCGGGACCGAGCTGGCAATACCGGTACCGTGCGCGGCTGTCGGTTCGCAATGTCCCAAAGAAGGGCGGTGTGCTGGTCGGATTCCATGAGCGCTCCAGCAGCTACGTCGCTGACATGGGCCGCTGCGAAGTCCTGCCGCCGCAGGTCAGTCGGCTGATCGTGCCGCTGCGGCAGCTGATCGGGGAACTGACCGTGCGCGACCGGCTGCCGCAGATCGAACTGGCCGCTGCCAAGACCGACGCCGGTACCTTGCAGATCGTGCTCGTGCTGCGCGTGCTGCAGGAACCGACAGCCGAGGATCGGGCGCGGCTGGTCGAGTTCGCACGGCAGCACGCCGTGGAGTTCTGGCTGCAGCCCGGTGGGCCACACACCGCGGCGCCGCTGACCCCTGACCAGCCGGCGACCTTGGATTTGCGCTTGCCCGAGTTTGGGGTGCGTCTGCCATTCCGGCCGACTGACTTCACGCAGGTGAATCATCGTGTAAATGAAGTGCTGGTGAGTCGGGCGATCCGCCTGCTTGCGCCAGCGCCGCAGGAGCGGGTCGTCGACTTCTTCTGTGGCTTGGGCAACTTCACGCTGCCACTGGCGTCGCACGCGGCGCATGTGACCGGCTTCGAGGGCAGCGATGCGCTGCTGGAGCGTGCGCGGGCCGCTGCAGAAGCGAATCGGCTCGCCGATCGGACGACTTTCAAGGCTCGCAACCTGTTTGAATGGAGCGAAGACGACTGGAATGCCGTCCTCGAGGGCGGCGGTGCAGCCAGGGTCCTGATCGACCCACCGCGTGAGGGCGCGCTCGCGGTGGCCCGGACCCTGGCATCGACATCGCGGCCTCCGGTGCGGGTCGTGTATGTCTCATGCAATCCGGCGACGCTCGCTCGCGACTGCGCGGTGATGGTCCACGAGGGAGCCTGGATGCTGCGCGCCGCCGGGGTGCTGAACATGTTCCCTCACACCTCACACGTGGAATCGCTCGCCGTGCTGGAGCCCGGTGCGGCGTGACCCCGCACCTGCCCGCGCGAGGCGTGGCGGTGCGGGGCAGGCCCAAGGGCTGGAAAGCACTTGCGTGCTAGAATTTTAGGCTCACCTCATGTGTCGCAAGTAGTTAATTTTTCGAGGTTTTCGGATCGGCCGTCCGGTCCTTGGCGGCTTGCTGGAGCGCACGCGGCGACGGCCGCAAATCGTCCATTAATGCAAAGAAAAGGTTGAAGTCATGGCGTTGGAACGCACCCTTTCGATCATCAAACCCGACGCAGTCGCGAAGAACGTCATCGGGAAGATCTACTCGCGGTTCGAGACCAACGGGCTGAAGGTCATCGCCGCCCGCATGGCATGGCTGTCGCGCAGCGAAGCCGAAGGGTTCTATGCCGTGCATCGCGAGCGTCCCTTCTTCAAGGACCTCGTCGACTTCATGGTGTCCGGGCCGGTGATGATCCAGGTGCTCGAGGGCGAAAACGCGATCGCGAAGAACCGCGAACTGATGGGTGCGACCGACCCCAAGAAGGCAGCGCCCGGCACAATCCGCGCCGACTTCGCCGAGAGCATCGACGCCAATGCGGTGCACGGCTCAGACGCCCCCGAGACCGCGCGCGTCGAAATCGCGTATTTCTTCCCGCAGATGGCGGTCTACTCGCGCTGAGCGCTCGTCTTGAACATGGCTCGCGTGAACCTTCTCGACTTCGACGTGGCGGCGTTGACCGACTACGTCGCTGCGCTGGATGAGAAGCCGTTCCGTGCGCGCCAGCTGGCGCAGTGGATTCATCGGCGCGGCGCCGCGAATTTCGACGCGATGACCGACCTCGCCAAATCGCTGCGTGTGAAGCTGGCGGAACGCGCCGAGATCACCGCCCCTGCCGTTGTCAGGGATTCGGTCTCAGAGGATGGCACGCGCAAGTGGCTGCTGGATGTCGGGGCCGGCAATGCGATCGAGACGGTGTTCATTCCGGAGACCGACCGGGGGACCCTGTGTGTCTCGTCGCAGGCGGGTTGCGCGGTCAACTGCGTGTTCTGCTCCACCGGGCGCCAGGGATTCAGTCGCAACCTGACCACGGGTGAGATCATCGGCCAGCTGTGGTGGGCGGAACACGCGCTGCGTCGGTCGCTCCGGCTCGACGCGGAAGGCGAACGCGTGATCAGCAACGTCGTGATGATGGGCATGGGCGAGCCGCTGCAGAACTACGATGCCCTGTTGCCGGCGCTGCGCCTGATGCTTGATGACCACGCGTACGGACTGTCGCGGCGACGCGTCACCGTGTCGACCTCTGGCATGGTGCCGCAGATCGACCGGCTCGGTGTGGAGTGTCCCGTGGCGCTCGCGGTTTCGCTGCATGCCCCGCATGACGCCCTGCGTGACCGGCTGGTGCCGCTCAATCGCAAGTATCCGCTCCGCGAACTGATGGCCGCGTGCCGGCGCTACCTGAAAGTGGCGCCGCGCGACTTCATCACTTTTGAATATGTGATGCTCGACGGCGTCAACGACGCCGACAGCCATGCCGATCAGCTCGTGGCGCTCGTGCGCGACGTGCCCTGCAAGTTCAACCTGATTCCGTTCAATCCGTTCCCGAACTCGGGTCTGGGTCGTTCTCCCGACGAACGTATTCGTGGATTTGCGCAGCGCCTGTCGGACGCCGGCATCGTGACGACGGTGCGTCGTACTCGAGGTGACGACATCGACGCGGCGTGCGGGCAGCTGGCGGGCGAGGTGCAGGACCGCACCCGTCGTGCCTCGCGCCGGAGCGATACGGCTGGTGTGATTCCTGTAGCGGAGGTTCGATAGCATGAGTCACGTAGCGCGCGGCACGCGGGCGTCGACGCTGGCGCTGGCAACGGCGATCTGCTGCCTTGGCCTGGCCGCGGCGTGCACGACGACGACCGTCACATCGTCCAGTGGCGCGGTCATTTCCTCGACCACGTCGGGCGGACCGGCTGCTACGTCGCAGGCGAATGCAAAAGCCCGTGCACGAGCGCGAGTCGACCTCGCCGCAGGCTACTTCCGCAACGGCCAGATGTCGGTGGCGCTCGAGGAGGCCAAGCGAGCGGTACAGATCGACCCCACGCTGGCGGATGCCTACGGCCTGCTTGGCTTGATCTATACGGAGCTCGATGATCGTCGCGAGGCCGAGGCCAATTTCCAACGAGCGCTGCAGCTCGAACCGGCCAACCCCGACATCAACAACAACTATGGTTGGGTGCTCTGCCGCAATGGCCGCGAGCAGGAGGCCATGGGCTACTTCCAGCGCGCACTGCGCGATCCACTGTATGCCACGCCGTCGCTCGCCAACCTCAATGCAGGCATGTGCATGATGCGGGCGAAGGATTACGCAGCAGCCGAACCGTACCTGCGACGCGCATTCGAACTGGATGCTTCCAGCCCGGCAGCCAAGGTCGAATTGACCCGGCTCTACCTGGCCACCGGCCAGACCGAGCGTGCGGCGTTCTATTACGGGCTGCTGTCCCGCACGACGGATGAAACCGCGGAGTCGCTGTGGCTGGGGCTGAAGCTGGCGCGGGCACAGGGCGACCTGCGCACCGAGACGCGGCGGGCCTCGGAACTGCGTTCGCGTTTCCCGAGCTCAAAGGAGGCCAGCCTGCTGGCCCGCGGCGCGTTCGATGAGTGACGACACCAACCTCACCGAGGCGCCTGGCGCGCCCGTTGAAACTCCGGCGGAGCAGCCGCCGACATCCTTCGGCGCTCGCCTGCGTTGGGGACGCGAGCGCGCCGGGCTCACGGTTACCGACGTTGCCGCCCGGTTGAGGTTGCATCCGAACCAGGTCCGCGCACTGGAACAGGAAACGCTCACCGCGCTGCCTGAGGCGGCCTACGTGCGCGGCTTTGTTCGCAGTTATGCGCGCATCCTCAACGTCGAGCCCGGCGCGTTGATTGACGATCTTGCTTTGAAGATCGCACCGAGCAGCGCATCGGTCGTCGATGGCATGACGCAGCAGCGCGACTACTCGCCGGTGCGCGCCGCGTCGCGCGAACAGACATCGCGACGTCTGGTAGTCGTCGGTGCGGTGCTGCTCCTGATCGTCCTCGGAATTCTTGGCTGGTACGCGACGCGCGAAAGCGCTCCGATATCCACGACCGGGACGGTCGTTCCCGCGGCGCCCGCGGTGCAAGCGCCGCCGCCTGCGCCGCCTCCGGTGGTCACCGAGCCGGCCACGGCGTCACCCGCGGCGGTGCCTGCGGGTGCTCCGGAATCCGCCGCGCTGCTGGAGCCGATCCCGCCTCCGCCGTTGCTCAAGCTCCGGTTCAGCGGGGCATCGTGGGCCGAGGTGAAGGATGCCGAAGGCAAGGTCCTGCATTCGCAGCACAACACCGCCGGCGCCGAGTACGTGATCGAGGGGACTCCGCCCTTCTACGTGGTCATCGGTGACACGACCAAGACAAGTGTCGAGGTGCGCGGTGAGGCCTATGACCTCAGTCCGTACAGCCGGCAGAACGTCGCACGCTTCACGATCAATTGACAGCGCGATGAATCAGCCGATCGAACCGCTCGACTGCCTGCCGGTGGCGGCCCGCCCGGCCGGTCGCCGCCCCACCCGCGAGGTCGAACTGCGTTGGGGCCAGCGTGTCGTTCGTATCGGCAGCAATGCACCGGTCATGGTGCAGTCGATGACCAATACCGACACGGCTGACGCCATCGCGACTGCTGTCCAAGTGAAGGAACTGGCGCAGGCCGGCTCGGAAGCGGTACGCATCACGGTCAACTCGCCCGAGGCGGCGGCGGAAGTGGCGGCGATTCGCGAGCAACTGGACCGCATGGGCGTCGCGGTGCCGCTCATAGGTGACTTCCACTACAACGGCCACAAGCTGCTGATGCAGTACCCGGACTGTGCTCAGGCGCTGTCCAAGTACCGCATCAACCCGGGTAACGTCGGCAAGGGGGCGCGCCGCGAGGACAATTTCGCTCAGATGATCGAAGTGGCGTGCCGCTACGACAAGCCGGTCCGCATCGGCGTCAACTGGGGCTCGCTCGATCAGGAACTGCTGGCGCGCATGATGGATGAGAACGCGGCCCGCGCTGAACCCTGGAATGCCAATGCGGTGCTGCGCGAAGCCCTGGTGCGTTCGGCGATCGAGAGCGCCGAACGCGCCGAGCAGCTCGGTCTGCCGGGCAATCGCATCTGCCTGTCGGCGAAGGTCAGCGGCGTGCAGGACCTGATCGCGGTCTACCGCTCGCTTTCACAGCGGTGCGACTACCCGCTGCATCTCGGCCTGACCGAGGCCGGCATGGGCAGCAAGGGCATCGTGGCGTCGAGCGCGGCACTGGCGGTGCTGCTGCAGGAAGGCATCGGCGACACGATCCGTGTCTCGCTGACCCCGGCGCCCGGCGAGTCGCGCACGCGCGAGGTGCAGGTGGCGCAGGAGATCCTGCAGACGATGGGACTGCGCGCCTTCACGCCGATGGTCGTCGCCTGCCCGGGCTGCGGCCGCACGACCAGCACGTTCTTCCAGGAACTGGCGGATTCGATCCAGACCTGGCTGCGTGAGCAGATGCCGGTGTGGCGGCGCGATCATCCCGGGGTCGAGTCGATGAGCGTCGCGGTCATGGGCTGCGTGGTCAATGGACCGGGCGAGAGCAAGCACGCGAACATCGGCATCAGCCTGCCGGGTTCCGGTGAAGCGCCGGTTGCGCCCGTGTTCGTGGATGGCGAGCGCACGGTGACGCTGAAGGGCGAACGGATCGCCGAGGAATTCCAGGCGATCGTCGGCGAATACGTTCGACGCAAGTACGCGCGGGTACACGCCTAACGTGATGGCGCAGAAGAAGCTCGCTGCCGTGCGCGGCATGAACGATCTGTTGCCCGCGGAGGCCCCTCTGTGGGAGTGGTTCGAGGCGCGCGTTGCGGACTGGCTGCGCAGCTACGGCTACCAGCAGATCCGCACCCCGATCGTCGAGTACACCGAACTCTTCGTGAGGGGCATCGGCGAGGTCACCGACATCGTCGAAAAGGAGATGTACTCCTTCGAGGACCGGCTCAACGGCGAGCACCTGACGCTGCGTCCAGAGTTCACCGCCGGCGTGATGCGCGCGATCGTCGAGCACAACCTCACTTACGACGCGCCACGCCGTCTCTGGTCCATGGGCCCGGTGTTCCGCCACGAGCGGCCGCAGCGCGGCCGCTACCGGCAGTTCTACCAGGTCAATGTCGAGGCGGTCGGCTTTGCGGGCCCGGACATCGACGCGGAACAGATCGTCATGCTGGCCCGGCTGTGGAAGATCCTCGGCATCGACCGCGTCGGCCGTGTGCGGCTGGAACTCAACTGCCTTGGGCAGGCGGACGAGCGGGCGCGGCACCGTGCTGACCTGATCGCGTATCTGTCGCAGCACGAGGCAGCGCTGGATGCCGATGCCAAGCGCCGACTCCGCACCAACCCGCTGCGCATCCTCGACACCAAGAACCCGGCGCTCGCGGAAATAGTGGCCGGAGCGCCGCGCATCACCGCCTACCTCGGCGAGTCGTCGAGCGCGCATTTCGCGGGGCTGCAGGCGCTGCTGCAGGCGGCCGGCATCGAGTTCACGATCAACCCGCGCATGGTGCGCGGACTCGATTACTACAACCTCACTGTGTTCGAGTGGATCACTGATGCGCTAGGTGCGCAGGGGACGCTCTGCGGCGGCGGGCGCTACGACCCGCTGATCGAGCGCATGGGCGGCAGGCCGACGCCTGGCATCGGCTTCGGGCTCGGCATCGAACGCGTGATCGAGCTCATTCGCGAAGCACGATCGGCCGAAGCGGCGTCATCGACCGACGTCTATGTGCTGCACCAGGGCGGCGCCACCGCGCAGCGCGCTTTCCTGCTCGCCGAAGCGCTGCGGGACTGTGGACTCGATGTCATCTGTCACGTAGGTGACGGCAGCATGAAGTCGCAGATGAAGAAGGCGGATGCCAGTGGTGCCGAATACGCCGTCATCGTCGGCGAAGCCGAGGCCGCCGCCGATGCGGCCACGATCAAGGCGCTGCGGGCTACGGACAGCGCCGCACCCTATGCCGAGCAGCGTATCGTCCCGCTCGATCAGATCCCCGATGCACTGGTGGAAGCATTGACACGCAACGACAACCCGTAGGAAACCGATGGCGTACGACCTCGAAGAACAGGAACAACTTGCCGAGTTGAAAGCCTGGTGGCAGAAGTACGGCAACCTGCTGCTGACGGCGGTAACCGTCGTGCTGCTCGGCTTTGCCGGCTACAACGGCTGGCGCTGGTACGAGCGCGATCAGGCGAAGTCGGCCGCGGGAGTCTACGGACAGCTCGAACAGGCGATCGTGGCGCGGGATACGGCCAAGGTGCAGACCCTGGCCGCAACGATCCAGGAGCACTACGGGCGGACGTCCTATGCTGCTATCGCCGCGCTGCAGGCCGCCAAGCTGAGTGCCGAAATGGGCGACCTCCCCAAGGCGGCCGAGCAGCTGCGATGGGTCATCGACAAGTCGGGACACGATGAACTGACGATGATCGCGCGCGTTCGACTCGCTGGCGTGCTGCTCGATGAGAAGAAATACGACCAGGCACTGCAGGCGTTGAGCTTCGAAGCGCCTGCTTCTTACCTGCCGACGGTGCTCGATCGGCGCGGCGACGTGCTCGTTGCGCAGAACAAGACCGAAGAAGCGCGCGCCGCGTACAAGGATGCACTGGCCAAGGCGGATGCACAGCATCCGCTGCGGGCGATCATTCAGTTGAAGCTCGACGCGCTGCCGCCCGCTGCGGCGTCGTGAAGCGCATGAATGCAGCGATGACGGTTCGTCGCCTCGCGGGGGTGTTCGCTTGCGGCGTGCTTGCCGGGTGCTCGTCGACGCCGTCATGGATGCCGTCCTGGCTGGGAGGGGCTGCCAGCAAGGCGGTCGACCCGTCGCCGCTGGTCGAGTTCTCCCCATCGCTCGCTCCGCGGGTCGCGTGGCGTACGAATGTCGGATCGGCCCGCGCCGCTTTCCTGCAGCCTGCGGTGCTGGAAAACGCCATCTATGCCGCCAGCGGCAGCGGATCCGTGGTCCGCATCGGGCCGGACGGCGAGGTTGTCTGGCGCGCCGAAACCAACACATCGATCACCGGCGGGGTCGGCAGTGACGGCTTCGTCGTCGCGGTCGGCAGCGCACGCGGCGATGTCATAGCGCTGGGTGCGGACGGCAAGGAACTGTGGCGTGCGCAGGTGAGCGGTTCGGTCCACACGCCTCCACTCGTCGGGCGCGGACTTGTGGTCGTGCGCTCGTCGGACTACCGGATCACGACGTTCGAGGCGAACACCGGAAAGCGCCGCTGGAACTACCAGCGTACGACGCCGCCGCTGACGTTGAAGTCGATGACGGGAATGGCATTCGCGGGCGACTTGCTTGCGGCCGGCTTCCCGAGCGGGCGCCTGGCCATGATCGGCGTGGCCAATGGCACGGTGCGCTGGGACGCCCCGGTGGCCGAGCCGCGCGGCGCGACCGAAGTCGAGCGCCTGGCGGACGTGCAGGGCACCCCCTTCGTTCTCGGCGGCGACGTCTGTGCAGCGGCGTTCCAGGGACGCGTCGCCTGCTTCGAGATCGCCAATGGCAATCTGCGCTGGGCGCGTGACTTCTCGGCCCGCACTGGAGTGACGGGTGACGGGCGCCGCGTCTATGCGGTGGATGCGAAGTCCAACGTGGTGGCGTTTTCGACGGCCACCGGAGCCAATGCCTGGCGCCAGGAGAAGCTCCTGCACCGGGATCTCGCCACGCCGCTTGCGCTTCGACGGGCCGTGCTGGTCGGCGACTACGCAGGTTATCTGCACTTCCTTTCTCCCGAGGACGGCGGATTCCTCGCGCGCGTTGCGCTCGGCAGCGCGATCACCGCAACACCGACGGCATTCGGCGGCGGTGCCGTCGTGCAGACGCAGGATGGGACAGTCGCACTTGTGACGGTCGAGTAGAGCGGCCGGGCCAAACGATGAAACCGGTCATCGCACTCGTCGGCCGCCCTAACGTCGGCAAATCGACACTGTTCAACCGGCTGACGAGGACGCGCGCGGCGCTGGTCGCGGATTTCCCTGGACTGACGCGCGATCGCCATTACGGCGACGGCAGGGTCGGCCCGCGCGACTACATCGTCATCGACACCGGCGGCTTCGAGCCATTGAACGCCGAAGGCATCGCCCGCGAAATGGCGGCGCAGGCCGAGCAGGCGATCGCGGAAAGTGACGCGATCGTTCTGGTGCTGGACGCGCGCGAAGGCCTGACCGCGCAGGACCGGCGCATCGGCGAACGGCTGCGCATCACCGGCCGTCGCGTCCTGCTGGCAGTCAACAAGGCCGAGGGACTGCCGACGGAAGCGATCGCGGAATTCCATGAGCTCGGGCTGGGCGAGCCGCATGCGATCTCGGCAGCGCACGGAGAGGGAGTTCGCGACCTGATGGACCTCGCGCTCCTGCCCTTTGTCACGGCACAGACCGAGGCTGCGGTGGAGGGAGGCGAGGACGCCGAGCGCCGCGTACGCGTGGCGGTCGTCGGTCGCCCGAACGTTGGAAAGTCGACACTGATCAACGCGCTCATCGGGGAAGAGCGACTGATCGCGTTCGATCAGCCGGGCACGACGCGCGACGCCATCGAAGTCGAGTTCGAGTTCGATGGCCGTCCGTATACGTTGATCGACACCGCCGGGCTGCGCCGGCGCGGCAAGGTTTTCGAAGCGGTCGAGAAGTTCTCGGTCGTGAAGACTCTGCAGGCGATCGCCGACGCCAACGTCGTCGTGCTGTTGCTCGACGCGTCAGCCGAGATATCGGACCAGGATGCCCACATCGCCGGCTACGTGCTCGAGAGCGGACGCGCGCTGGTCATCGCGATCAACAAGTGGGACGGGCTGGACGATTACCAGCGCGATCGCATCAAGCGCGAGATCGACCGCAAGCTGCACTTCCTGGGCTGGGCACGGGTCCACACGATCTCGGCGCTGAAGCGCACGGGCCTGTCGGCAGTAATGCGCTCGGTCTCGGAAGCGCATGCGGCGGCGTTCGCCCGGCTGCCGACGCCGAAGCTGACGCGCGCACTGCAGGCCGCGGTCGCGCGCCAGATGCCACCTCGCGCGGGGGCCTCGCGGCCGAAATTGCGTTATGCCCACCAGGGTGGGGTTAACCCGCCCATCATCGTGATTCA
>Ga0316622_100001672_pt1 | contig 14715 bp, 7 predicted proteins | sample OWC_Aug_OW2_C1_D_FD_207646 | JGI IMG/M metagenome (GOLD analysis project Ga0316622, IMG submission 207646) | Wetland soil microbial communities from Old Woman Creek delta, Ohio, United States - OWC_Aug_OW2_C1_D5_C | ecosystem: Environmental > Terrestrial > Soil > Wetlands | place: USA: Ohio... | reverse complement strand
CCCGAACGAAACTGCGATCGTTTCGAACTGCCGGCGGTCGTGCCGCTCCAGCAACCCCGCCATCAGATATGCGGTGGCGTGGTCGTGGAAGTCCGACGACAGGTAGGCCAGCCGGATCCTCTTGCGAGTGCGCTCTGTCGTGCCGAGGTGATACCGACCCGTCGCCGGCGGACACCGCTCGCGGACCCAGACCTTCGCGCAGGCCAACTGGTCCTCGGGGGAATCCGAGATCCCAAGGAATGCAAACGGCTCCGCAGCTCGTCGGCCCAAGCGCACGTCGTCGACGATCTCTCGTGACCGCTCCTCGAGCGAATCCCACGCGCAGCAGTGCATCCGTGCGTGCACCAGCATACCCTTCGCGAACGGCAGATCCGGGTTCGATTCGAGCACCCGTGCGAGGTCCCTGCTCGCCTCTTCGTACCGGCCCAGGCAGCAAAGCGCGGACCCGCGATTCTGGAACGCCTCCGCGAAGTCGGGCTTGAGCGCGATCGCACGGTCGTAGCTCGCCACCGCCTCGGGGTACAGCGACAGCGCGGCGCAGATCGCGCCGCGGTTGTTCCACGCCTCGGCGAAGTCGGGCTCGATCGCGAGGGCCCGTTCGCAATTCGCCAGCGCTTCCCTGTACCTCGTCAACTCGAGCAGGGCGGCACCGCGATTGTTCCAAGCGGCGGCGAAATCGGGCCTGATCGCCAACGCCCTGTCGTAACTCGCGAGCGCCTCCTCGTAGCGCCTCAGGTCCTTCAGAGCGGCACCGCGGTTGCTCAGCGCCTCGGCGAATTCGGGCCTCAGCCGCAGCGCATCGTCGTAGCTCGCCAGAGCCTCTTCGAGGTGATCGAGACCGTGTTGGGCGGCTCCTCGGCTCACCAGCGCAGGGGCTGCGTCGGATTCGCAAGCCGGCTGCACGTCCTGTCGTCGCACGTACTTGAGCGCGGCGGCACGATTGTTGAGCGCCTCGGCGAACCCCGGCCTGATCGCCAGCGCACGCTCCCAACTCGCAATCGCCTCTTCGTACCGTTGCAGATCGGCGAGGGCACGACCCCGGTTGTTCAGGGCCTCTGCCAGGTCGGGCCGGAGCGCCAAGGCGCTGTCGTAGCTGGCAACCGCGTCGGCGTGGCGTCCCAGGTCCTGGAGCGCAAGCCCGCGGTTGTACAGCGTTTCGACAAGGCGCGGGTTGACGGTCAGTGCGCGCTCGAAGCTCGCCAGCGCCTCGTCGGCTCGCCCGAGCTCGCGCAGCACCACGCCGCGCTCGTTGTGCAACTCGACGACATCGGGACGGATCGCAAGTGAAGCGTCGTAGCCTGCCAGCGCCTGCTCGAATCGCCGCTGCATTCGCAGCACGTTTGCGTGGCTCGCGCTTGCCTCGGCAGATTGAGGATCCAGTTCTCGCGCGCGGCCCAGCAGTCGCTCGGCCTGCTGAAGATTGCCCCGCTGCGCCTCGAGCATTCCTAGCGCCTGCAGCGCGCCGAGATGGTCGGGGCTGGCACTGAGGATGGCGACGTACAGGCTTCCCGCTTGGGCCAGTTCGCCCGAGTGGTGCAGGGCGACTGCATGCCGATAGGCCTCCGTCAACGTCAAACGCACGGGATTGCCTGAGGCGGGGTCGCTGCGTGGGCCGACGTCGTCTGCGTGCATTTGTGGCAGGAGGTTCACCGCTGGCAGGGCCCAGCGCCCGCCCTATGCGACCAGGCACCAGCCGCCGACGCGGAGGCTGCGGCCATCCCGTTGCCTACCCCGTCGGCGCGCGCCGTGACCGTCGTCGATTCATCCGGGCGTCCGAGGACCGTCGGCGTCCTCCTCGAGCAGCGCGGCACTGGCCAGCTTGGGAAGGTTATCGTCGAGCGCTTCGCCGAGAATCTGGCGGATGGCGGTGGGATCGGTCACGGCCCGGCCCTGCCGGTTGATCGACAACTCGCCCTTGTTGACCAGCTCCTCCATCACCGCGAGGAGCGCCGAACGGTCGCGGCTTCCATCGAGATGCCGCAGCAGCTGGCGATTGAACTCGTCGAGGTTCACGTCCTCGTGCCGAAGATTGGTCACCCTGGAGGACTTGTCCGCCTGCAGGCGGGACACGACGCTCGCCCTGGGACGACTGCCCGCCTGACGCGCGAAACGCGCAGGACGAATCCGCAGTTCGACGAGCGACGACGCGAAGCACCGCAGCAAGTCCGCGCCGAGCACCTGCGCATCGGCGGCCGCCGCTGACCCATCCTGCGCGAGGAGCGATCCGCTCTCGACACGCCGACGGGCCGCCGAGCACAGGTCGCCGAATGCCATTCCCTGTGGCCAGAGCTCGGACAGAACCGTCATCGCCGCCTTGACGATCGGCACGGCCGTGGCGACGCCAGCCCCGCGAGGGGTGCGGAAATGCTCGATCGCGTTCGGCCGCAGATCCGGCGAAGCGTTCGTCGGCCTTGCCGGCGAAGCGACATGGAATCCCTGCATCGTGCGCCAGTCGAGATTGCGGTTGAGGGACAATTCCTGGTGGACCAGCAGCGTCTGGCGGAAGAGCCGGTTGCGCACGAAGTCCATGTACTGCTCCATGCGGATGATGTCCGGCGCGATCTTGCGCAACGTTTCCTCGACCTGCGGCGGGAAGTTGGACGCCAACATCGAGTCGAACTCCGCCTCTCCCAGGTATTGCAGGCCGCCCGCTGCGGCCCGCTCGGCGAACTGGTGGAAATAGAGCGGCTCGTTGACCTCTTCGAGGTGCTCGTGAAACACGTACCAGTCGCCTGCGTTGCGCAGTCCCTCGACCTCCTGCTTGAGCAGGATGCCATACGGATTGTTCTCGGTGGGAACGCTCTGCACCAGGAAATCTAGCAGCGCCCGTGCCTGTTGCACGCGCAGCGGCGCATCCCCGAACTGCTGCGCATGATAGAGCATCATGTCGCGGATCATCCCGCGCATGCGCCAGCCGGGATAGGTGTTGTAGCTCACGTAGGCCACGCCGTTCGGCGCAAGGTTCCGCTTGCAAACGGCGAGGATCGCTTCCTGCACGTCGCGGGGCACCCACGAATAGACGCCATGGGCGACGATGTAGTCGAACATCCCGGTCGACTCGTCGACGTCGGCGATGCTCTGTTGCCGCAGGTCGACGTTCCTCAGCCCGAGCGCCGCGGCCGCCGCCTGACCTCCGGCGATTTGACGTGCGGACAAGTCGATTCCAACGAATGTCGCACTCGGCATCGTGGCCGCCATGGGGATCAGGTTGCCGCCCCCTGCGCAGCCAAGCTCCAGTACCCGGCAATTCTCGAGGGAAGGAGGTGACATTCCGAACAGCTTCGCAAGCACGGCGAGCCGGTCCGGATGGGTCTGCGCAAATGCCTGGCTGACGTAAGGCAGTTGGTCGTACGAGGTCGACTGCGGCTCGGCCATTGGGAAACGTCCTCTCGGGTGATTGGGGCGAACTGGGGAATCATTGGTCTGGGAGTCGGGTGCCCGCCGTTCCGGGCGCTGGTGTGTCACCGATACTTGATCGCGATTCCCTTGAACGCCGGAACGAGATCTCCCCCGGTCATGTCGTAGGTGCCGGTCGTGGGGTTCAGACGCGGCGCGGCGGGAGCCGTTCTACTCAGGTCCTGGAGGATGACGGCGTCTGCCCCCAGTTGCCGTGCGGTTTGGAGGATCTGAGCCACCACCTGTGTCCGCAGCGCTCCCGGCTCCGGTGGCGCATCGATGACGCCGATCTCCCGGTACGGGCGCGCGGGAGCCGACTCCAGCACTTCCACGTACTCCGTTGGCGGAAAGACGGGGCTGTCCGCCATCCGAGTCACTACGGGCGCCGGCGGGGAGCAGGCGGTAAGCAGGACCAGGGCAAGCATGCCGGCAGTGCGCTGCAAGGACATGGGGAGTCTCCGGAGTGTGAGGACCGAAAATACGAACTTTACCGCGATCGCTCCGGGCGCCGGCGAGATCGCTACAGCGGCTCAACCCGACCGTGAAGTCCAGTGACGGGCGAGCCGTTGGGATGGCACCTCCACCCAGCGATAGGAGGCGGCGCTGATGGCGACGACCGCCGGGAGCGTAAGCGCCAGCGCGGCGGAGTAGCCCAGCACCGGGTAGAGCAGCGTCAGGGCCAGCAGCCCGAGGCCGCCGTGATTCAGATAAAGGGAATAGCTGATGCGCGAGAAGAAGTCGCTGACCCTGCCCAAGCGCAGCCTGTCGTCGAGCACCAGCAGCACCACGAAGGCGAGCCACGCCAACCCGTACGAAACCCCGTAGTCCGAGAGCTGGAACGGCGGCTGCAACGCGATGTCGCGCATCCCGCGCAGGAAGAGCAGCCAGAACGCGACGCTCCCCACAATCAGGAAACCGTTGCCGATGCGCCCGGCCCATCGCAGGTAGATCAGACTACCCAGAAAGAGATAGCAGACGTACACGCCGTTGACCGCCAGCAGGAACACGAAGGCACTGGAGCGCGCAACCTGCTGGAGCAGCGCGAGGCCGACGAAGGCTACCACGATTGCGACACGCGGACGGGTCTTCAGCAGCGGCAGGAGCAGGGCCACCGTGGCGTAGAAGAACACCTCGATGATCAGCGTCCACGCCACGCCGTTGACCGCGGGTGTGCCGAGCAGGTAGTTGGCCAGCGTCATCGCGGCAGCGACGTATGGCCATGGATTGGGCTGGTCGAGCACCTCCTGCAGCGCGTAGCCCCGCAGGGCCTCGGCACTGTTGCATGCGAGGAGCGCTGCATGAGCAAGAAGCAGCAGCGCGATCGACACCCATAGCGGCGGAAAGATGCGAAGTGCCCGCCGAATCGCGAACTCCCGGCGTGTTTCGCGCTGGGAAACGTAGACGATCACGAAGCCGCTGACCATGAAGAACATCGCGACGGCCATTCCACCGCCGTGGGTCATCAGGTGCAAGGGCTCGAAGACCCAGCGGTCGATGATCTCCGCGGGGCGCCAGGATACGCGATTGCGCTGCAGCCACATCCCCACCAGGTGGTCGTAGACCACGATCAGCGCGGCTAACGCACGGACCAGTGCGAGGCTCGGAAAGAACCTCGACTTGCCTGGTGGGGGCGAAATCGAGGAGGGCGGCGTGGCTTGTGCGTCCATGATCTTGACCAGCGTCATCGGCTGGGCAGACAAGCGAACCGGATCAACCGGCGCGACTACGCCGGATCAGGAACTTCGGGCTAACGCTTACCCTTGCCGGCCATTCGGAGGATCTTCACGTCCGGGCACGTGTGCGGTGGCAGGCGCACGAAAAAAGGGCGCCCGCAGGCGCCCTTTCCATGATCCCCTTGCGGGGGGTGAATGTTACGGCGTCCAGCCGCAGACCGAAGCCGGGCAAGTATTCACCGGAGCCCCGAGGATGAGCTCGGAGTAGGTGTTCTGCACAACCGCGCTCGGGTTGGTGACGAACTGCAGGGTCGTCGGCAGCGGCTGACGAATCTGGTACACCGTCGGCGTGCCCGCGGAGGGTTGGACGCTCCAGTTACCCCACGAGTTGCCGTTGGTCGCCACGTAGCCCAGCTGGTTGATCACCGGCGCCTCGAAGAACACGCCTTGGTAAGGAAGCGCCTCGAGCGTCCACGCGTTGTACACCGGCACGTTCACCGTCAGCGCCTCCCCGGCCTTGAATACCACGCCTCCAGGGAACTCGAAGTACGGCGAGATCCAACCGTTATAGATGTCCAAGTTGCCGGTCGCGTGCAGGATCAACTGGCTGCCGCCATTCGGAACCAATCCGCCGGACGGAGCCGTGCCCGTCGTGAAACCGACATCCTGGAACGGCGTGTACGTGTCGCCCGACGACACCATCGCATTGCCGATGAACTGGAGATTGATCGCCTGGAATCCGCCCCCGACCGCCGAGACATCGGCCCAAATCGGTTGGGTGGGATCGTAGGCCTCGATCGCCATCGCGTTCTTCAGCCAATCGGTGTTTCCGGTGATGGGTGCATTGACGCTTCCGCGCGCGTAGACGTCCACGTAGTTTGCGACGATCTGTGCGGCCGGCTTCTCCGATGCGTCCGCGTAGCCGGTACCCGACGCGCCGACACCCTTGAAATTAAGCACGTCAAGGTAGACGTCCGGAGCGGTGATCACCGCCGCGGGTGTCAACGTCGTGTTGGCACGCGTAGCAGTGTATTCGACCTCTTCGCTTGCCGTGATCGAGCCCTGGAGCTTGCTTGTGGTGCCGTTAACCCAGATGTCTACGTAGTTGCCGCCGTAATAGCCGTCGGCGTCGACCTTGGCGAGCTGCAGGTTGCCATTGCTTCGAATGTAGGCGTCACCCCCGTCACGGCCGGGCGTGACGGTCCCCGTGATCACCAGGTTGCTGCTCGTGGCGCCGAGATTCTCGATGGTAATGTTCTCCCCTGTACCCGAGAACGAGGTCGGGCTGTTCTTCGAGACGTCGCCCACGGAGACGTTGCCACTGATCGTCGTCGTGTTGCCGGACTGCTGCCCGTCGTTCCAGATGTAGACCAAGCCCGCGCCACCGTCGTTGGTGTCGGAGGTGACGTTGCCCGAAATGGTCATCGGGCCGCTTGAGCGGATCTCGACGTCGGTCTCTGCACCGACATCCGCGGTGATCGTCACCGACTTGGTGCCCCGGATGTAGAGGTCATCACCACCGGCCGGGACGGAGCTCGTGCCCAGCTTGTGGTTGATCGTGCTGTTGATCACCACGTTACCGCCCTTGATCCAGACGTCACCCGTCGTGTAGATGCTCGACGGCTGCGTCCCCGGGGTAAGCGTGCTGATCGTGACGTCGCCAGCGGCCCCGATAACGTCGTTGATGATGAGCTCCGGCAGCGTCTTGTTGGTCGAGTATCCCGAGACGACGTTGTACAGCTCGGTCTTCCCCGTGGCGCTGTAGGTAGCGAGGTAGATGCCCGCGTCCGCGAAGACGCCGACCTGGACGTCGGTGCTGCCCGAGGTCCCGCTGCGGATGGTGCTGGCAGCGTACACGTCTACGATGCCCCTACCCCAATACCAATCCGATGCGGCCAACGAACCCGAGTTGACGAAGCTGCCGCTCGCCGAGGCGACGCTGACGTTGCCGGCCTGCGTGCCGAGGTCTCCGTTGATCGCCAGAAAGGTAGAGTCGGTATTGAAGAGGCGGTTGACCTCGGTGTTCGCGACGGCGTTCACCGTTGTTTTCTGGGTCGCCGCCGCCATGCCGGCCACCACGAGCACGTCCGCGCCGTAGATGTTGCCGGCATTGGTGACGTTGCTCCCCACCAGCAGGACATATTGGGCCGGCACGTTGGCGACCTCATCGCCAGACACGTAGCCATTGATCACTAGCGGCGCATGCCCGCTCTTCACGTCGATATACGAGGTGGCAGCCGAGTTGTTGCGCACGAAATCGTATTTCGCCGTGCTGTTGTTGAGATCGGCGGCAATGAGGCCCACCCCGTACGGCGCGGTGATCACGGCGCTCGAGCCCACAGTGATGCCATTCGCGTTGGCCACGAACATCGCGACCGCACCCCAAGTGAAATCGTTGCGCAAGCGACCGAAGATCTGCGATGCATTCCCGCTCGCGTCGATGTTCAGCACCGCGCCCAGGCCGCCACCGGTATTTCTGAATTGCACTTCCGCGTTCTGCCCGATGTTGAAGCCCGCCGGGTTAACAACGTCGGTCAGCCCCGCAACCCCGCCCCATTGAATCACCGCGCGCGGATTGGCCGCCCCGGACAGGGTAAACGAGCCGGGGGAGGTCAAACCCGTAAAGTCAGTACCGACGCCCGTACCGTTGACGGTCGTGCCGGTGCTCACGTGCGTTACCCGCCCTGCACCGGGCATCTGGTTCAGCGTAGGCGCCGCGTAGGCACTGACCGCTGAGAATGCGAGCGCGACTGCCGCCACGAGGGGCTTCACCGCGAAGTTCGAGTTAACGACGGTGCTCATGTTTGTGATTCTCCCATTCATGTTGGTCAGACCTCCAATTTCCTGATCGCCGGGCGCCCGGCACGTTCCAGCCTTGAATGCTACCGCGCTCACAGTCCGATGGCAATTGGCACACACCAGTCAAGTGTCAGGCCGTGAAAAGCCGCGAATCGCAATGCTACACGTACCTCCCGAAGCGGCGGTTCGTCGTTCCTGTATTTAGCTATCATCCGCGACGCTCCGCAAGGGCTCGTGAACAATATTTTCTGGACGCTGAAGCCATGTCGCGTGCTTACAACACGGCATCGGACCGCGATAATGGGGCAATTTGGACACGGATGTCGCCATTCGGTGACAACAGGCCGCTTCGACGACCGCTCAGAAGGCCTGACTCAGGCTGAAATAGAGGTTGGCTTGCCCCAGCTTCTCGCGCTCGGGTCGCTCGATGTTATTCGACCAAATCGGCCACGCATATGCGAGAACAAGGCTGGTGCCCGGTTTTATGCTGCCAGAGAGGCTCAGGCCAAGGTCGCCAAGCGCGCGATTGCTCGGGATTCCGGCCGGCGGAGACTTGAGATGCACGGTCCCCCCCTCGGCGAAGGCGCTGCCGCTGATGCTCACGTCCAACCAGGACCACGGCGGCGTGGAAACCGTCGCGCGCACCAAGTTGCCCCCGTCACCGACAAGCGCCGCCGGGAGCCATGCCGAGAGGTTGCCGAATCCTCCCAAGACCCATTGCTGGTTCTGGGGAACCGTGGCATCGGCCCATTGGCCCGACCAACTGATCCCGGCCGAAAAACCCTTCGGCAGAGACTGCCGGTAGTTCAGGCCCGCTTGAATCAGGCCAAAGCCCGGGTCAGGCACGCCAAGCCCGTCCGGGTCGAACGTTCCGGACCGTCCCGACAGCCCCTTGGAAAGCGTCACGCTGGCGCCGACGGCGGCATTCTCACCGAGGACGGCAATGGAGGTATTGAAGCTCGTCGCCAGGCTGGCAACGTAATAGTCTTGGTCCGTCACCGTGAAGAGCCCGTCGAAAACGGTTGAAGAGTTCATGGTGCGCGAAACCGACTCGGTGAACGTCCACCGGGAAGCCTCGTCGGCGTATGCCAGCTGAGTGCCGTTGATCCCCGCCATCGTGATCTCCCCTTCGGGATAGAGGGGGGCCGCGACTTCGCCGATGCGGTATCGCGTATCGCTGTACGAGATGCCGTACAAGCCCCACGGCGTCACCACGTTCCCGCCAAGGACCCAGGCGCGATACGAGCTCCCTTCGTTTTCTGCCGAGAGCGCAGGCAGTCCCTGCGAGTAGTTGGCGCTCAGCTCGAGCCCGCTGCCGGGGCGTAGTGAGCCGCTTGCCTGGGCGACGTACCGGCTGGAATACCGGCTGCCGAGGTTCCCGAACGCGAGGCCGGCGCTCCAGACCTTGGAACCTTCGATCGGCTCCTCGGTAACGGTGATCTTGCTGCCGCCCACCTCCGCGGCCGGCGAGAAGCTGATCTTGGGTCGCATGCCCTGGCGCGCGGCATAGGTCTCGGCCATCACGGTCTTCCGGATCAGTGCGTTCCGGTCGAGATCTTCGCGATCCTCGATGCCCGTGAAAAAGGGGGCAAGCGAGTCCGCGATCTCCGCTTCGGCTACGCGGCCCTGGAAAACCCGTACCGCGACCAGATTGCCCGCGACCTCGGCACGAAGCGCTACAAGGATGTAGCCGGCCTTCTTGTAGGCTTCGTCGAGCGCCTTCAGAGCGTCGTTCGGCGTCTGCCCGGCGAGCAGGCTGGCAACGACGGTGTCTCGGGGCAGCAGCGTATTGCCGCGGACGACATAACGATAGCCGTGGCTCTCCGCGGTGATCGCTTCGGATTCGCGCCCCGGCGCGACAATTGCCGCTTCCGGACCCGCGTCGGGGGGGATGGGAGGAAGGTCTGGAGTCATATTCCCTGCAGGATGAGGCATTGCCTGGACAAACGGAGGCAACTCCGCGGCAGCCGGAAAATTTGCGATTCTACCTCGCTCGCGGGTCCCGACCCGGACCAGCCAAGGCCCGGAAGGCCATCGCTCCGCGCCCGGGGTGACGATCGGACGCGAGGCGCAGCCGGGAGTTCCCGCCCACATCGCCCACCTACTGGTCTTGCGCTCGAAACTGAACGCCATACCGGGCGGCGGACCTCGGCGTCATCGACCTCCCGTAATGCGGCGCACCAACACGCGGCCAACGAGACTCTTGCGGACACGCGCCAGCACCGCGTGCGCCCTCAGGAGCTCTTCCTCTTTCCGATCGAGCGCCGCCTTGAGGCTGTCGCTGTACTCCTGCGCCGTTCGAACCGCGGCCTCCAGGCTCTTGCTGTAGGCCGTGGCCTGTCCGAGGCTGCTTCGCGCCCAGTTGAGCTCGCCCTCGAGGCGCGGCACTTCGTCCGCCGCACACTCCACTGCTCCGGCGTAGGCAAGGAGCGGGGAAAATGCGGCGAGTCGGCCGAACAAGTCCCCCACCTCCTCGCGCACGGCGGTCGAGTGCGCGTCGGCCTCGTCGGTCGCAAGGCGTTGCGCAAGGCGATACGCATCGCGCACGAGCGGCGGGACTGCGTTGGCGTCGATCTCCGCCGGCGTGTGCTCGGCGTGACGCAACTCGCTGGACAAGAACTCTCGCGAGTAGGCGACGGCACCCTCGCTCACGGCCGCCGACGCGGGCAGGCCGAACCCCCGTGCGATGCGCGCAAGCTCGCGCTCGGGCGCGGCGAGCAGCCGGTCGTAGTCGACCACCACGCGCGGGCGGCCGCCAGTGTAGTGCAATGCACAAAGCAGGTGGCCGAGCCACAGCCATGCGCTTCGCCTCGCGTCGAGGCGGTCGCGCGCCATCAGGGAATCGATCACCGACAGCGGGTGACGGACGGCTACGACGTAGGCATCGGCAGCGCGCAGCTCGGCAATAACGCTCTGCCAGAACGGGAGCAGGCGCGGCACGCGCGGATCCTTGAAGCCGAAGCAGCCGCAGCGCTGGAGGCGAGCGTCCAACAGGGCCACGGCCTCGGCCCGCAGGCCCGAGAGCATCGCGGCTCCCCATTCGATCGTGTCGAGCAGCGCGACGTTCTTCCAATCGGCACCCAGCGCCCTCAATACCGCGTCGTCGATCCGAACGATGTCCAGGTCCTCGAAGAAGCCGCGGGCGTTCATCTGAGGATTGGCGGGCATCAGCTGCTCGCCGAGATCGATGCCGAGCGCCTGCAAACCGCGGGCCACGACGCTGGTCCCCGCCCGGTGCATCCCCGCTACGACGAAGACCCGCTTTGAAAAGGCCGCGCGCACGTCGTCGACGGCGCGTGGGGCCAAAGGGCGCTCACCGCTCGCCATTGTCCGTTTCCGCAATAGGGACGGCGCTGCCTTCGACCTCGAAGTCGACGTAGCCCGACTGCTTGCGCGATGGATCGGGCTGCACCCTGAAGGCCATGGCGTCCACCAGTCGGTGAAGGTAGGTGTGGACGCTGTCGACCTCGCCCATCAGTCCCGCATTGACGAAATACGTCCCCGCGAAGAGTTGGCACCGGAAGCGGAAGCGCACGCGCATGCGCGTCCCCGCCGGAATCTCCCCCGCGAGGTCGCCTGCGTCCGGAAGGGTGCCGCCGCCGAGCTCGAGCCCCGACGTCGTCTTGACCATCATGCCGAAGCGCACGCGCCGCGCCGGCCGCAGGAACTCGACGTCGTAGAGATACGCGTAGACGTCGCCACGCACGAGGACGTTCACCGCCGCACCCTCGGGCGTCACGATGCGTGGCGCATGGATGCGGGCGCCGTGCGACGGAAACTCGACTGTGCTCATCGAACGCAAATCGGCGTCGAGCGTCGCCGCCGGCCGCGCCGGGGCACACGCTGGGTCGGCGATCGGCGGGGAGGCCTGCGGGACTCCAGGCTCCTCGGCAACGGCGCAGATCGGTTCGCGATCGGCCGGCGACACCGCGGCCGCCTTCGTACAGGCGGCTGATCGGATGGCACACGGCGCCACTTGCGCCCTCAGGCGCTGCCTGTGGCGTTCCGCCGCTTCCGGCAGCGCGTACAGCAACCGCTGGTATTCGGGCACGACGCGCCGCGGCTCGTCGAGGAGCAGCATCTCGCCGGCATCGAGCAGCAGCGCAACGTCGCACAGCTCGAGCACCTGCGCCGGCGAATGCGACACGAACAGGATCGCCGCGCCGGCTTCGCGGATCCTTTCGATGCGCGCGAAACACTTGCGCTGGAATGCCTCGTCGCCCACTGCGAGCGCTTCGTCAACGATTAGGATGCGAGGGGTGGTTGCCGTGGCCACCGCAAAGGCGAGCCGCAGCGCCATGCCGCTCGAGAAGGTCTTGACCGGACGGTCGATGAAGTCGCCGATGTCCGCGAATGCCAACAGGTCCGGCATCAGCGCTCGCACCTCGGATTGGGACAGGCCGAGGATCGCGCCGTTCAGGTACACGTTCTCGCGTCCGCTGAACTCCGGATTGAAGCCGCTGCCAAGCTCGAGCAGCGCGCACACGCGGCCGCGTGCCTCCACTTCCCCGGACGTGGGAGCAAGCGTACCGGCGATGAGTTGCAGGAGCGTCGACTTTCCCGAGCCATTCCGGCCGACGACGCCAAGCGCCTGACCCGGCGCAAGCGCAAAACCGACGTCGTGCAGCGCCCAGAATTCGCGATAGAACTGGCGCCGGCCCCGCCAAAGCGTCTGCTTCAGCCGGTCAACCGGACGCTCGTAGAGCTCGAAGCGCTTGGAGAGCGCGCGAACCGTGAGGATAGGGTCGGTCATCGGGATGCCGCGACAGCTTGCGCATCGCCCGACCGCGGCCGGGACTCGCACGGGCATGGCAGGAAGCCATCGCGTATCATATCCAAATTGCAGAGTCGCAGAGGAGCGAGGGCGCCCACCTCGCGCGCTGCCCATTGCGCCGGGATGCCGGTCCTAGAGCGCGTCGCCATATCTTGCCAGACCTTGCACGACTGCGGCTCATCCGTAACGGCCGACTCCGTGGGAATGCTCGACACGACCTGCCGCTTCGCCCCTGGCCCGCTGCTTGATGGCAGCGCTCGTCGCGAACGCGCGGATGGCCGTTCCCTTTGCGCGTGATCAGCTCAGCGCATATTCGAGCCGGCTTCCGCGTGCTCCGGCGTCACCTGCGCTACGCGGGCGCGGACCCGCGGAAGCTCTTCTGGGTACTGCGCCGCGCGCTCGACCTCGCGCGTGACGGCGCGATCGGAGGGGTGCTCGAACGCCACGTCGTCGAGGAAGGACAGTACGCGGACTACGACGAGTGGTGCGCCCGGTTCGAACCGTCGGCACGCTCGGACGTCGCCAGTCGCATCAACGTGCTGCCGCGCACGCCGTTGATCTCGATCCTGCTGCCGGTCTGGAATCCTCCGCCGGCGTTCCTGGCCGAGGCGATCGCCTCGGTTCGGGCGCAGTGGTACCCGCATTGGGAGCTGTGCGTCGTGGACGACGCCTCGACCGATCCGAAGGTGCGTGAATGCCTCGCCCGCGAGGGCTCGGTCGAGCCGCGAATTCGAATGCGGCGCCGGCCGGTGAACGGCGGCATCGCGAATGCAACCAACGACGCGCTCGCGCTCGCGCAGGGCGAATTCTGCGCTTTCCTCGACCACGACGACACGTTGGCGCCCGATGCCCTGCTTCGTGTCGCCCAGGCGATCGGCCGAGATCCCGACATGGCGCTGCTCTTCTCGGACGAGGACAAGCTCGACTCGGCGGGAAGGCGCAAGATGCCGTTCTTCAAGCCCGAATGGGACGCGGAATGGATCCGCACGACCAACTGCGTGCTGCATCTGATGACGGTGCGCACGGAAGTCCTGCGCCACCTCGGGGGGCTCAGCACGGGCATCGATGGCGCACAGGATTGGGATCTGGTGCTCAGGGTGGCCGAGGCGGTGGGGCGGCAGCGCGTCTGCCACATCCCGCACGTGCTGTACCACTGGCGCGAGCTGCCCGGATCGACGGCGGCATCGGCGTTCGAGAAGCCCCAACTGGTGGAGGCACAGCGCCGCGTTATCGTCGAGTCGATGCGTCGACGCGGCGAGTCGGGATGCCCCGTCCTGACGACTTCCGGCTGGCGCATCGAGTACGCGCTCCCGGATCCCGCCCCATCGGTCTCGATCGTGATCCCGACACGCGACCGCGTCGAGCTCCTTCGAGCGTGCATCGATTCAATCCACTCGCGCACCGACTATCCCGACATCGAAATCGTGATCGTCGACAATGACTCGCGCGACCCCGAGGCTCGCGCATATCTCCAGCGCCTCGGTCGTTCCGGCGAGGCGCGGATCGTCCCCTACCCCCACGCGTTCAACTACGCAGCCCAATGCAACCTCGGCGTCCGGGAGGCGCGAGGAACGATGGTCGCGCTGCTCAACAACGACGTCGAGGCCACCGAGTCGGGCTGGCTTCGGGAACTGGTCAGCCTCGCGGCCCGGCCGGGCGTGGGCCTCGTCGGCGCAACGCTCTGCTACCCCGATGGCACGCTGCAGCACGCCGGCGTCATCCTCGGCTTGAACGGCGTCGGCGATCGCCCCTGGATCGGCACGAAGCGCGGCTTTTCGGGTGCGTATGGCCGTGCGCGCGCGGTCAGGGAAGTGAGCGCAATGATCACCGCCTGCGCCGTCGTGTCTCGCGAGCGATTCCTCGAGGTTGGCGGCATGAACGAAGCACTGGCCGTTTCCTGCAACGATCTCGACCTATGCCTTCGGCTCTCGCGCGCCGGCTATAGGCATCTCGTGACGCCTTACGCCGCGCTTGTGCATCACGAGTCCGCGTCACGCGGCTATGCGGACGACCCCGCCAATGCGCGATCGAACCGCGACGAGGAGGACCGGTTCGCGGCGCTCTGGGCGCGGG
>Ga0316622_100001671_pt1 | contig 14716 bp, 12 predicted proteins | sample OWC_Aug_OW2_C1_D_FD_207646 | JGI IMG/M metagenome (GOLD analysis project Ga0316622, IMG submission 207646) | Wetland soil microbial communities from Old Woman Creek delta, Ohio, United States - OWC_Aug_OW2_C1_D5_C | ecosystem: Environmental > Terrestrial > Soil > Wetlands | place: USA: Ohio... | reverse complement strand
TATCGCCGGAGATGGTGTACGGTCCAACCGTGGACCAATAGCCCGCCCCCATGCTGTCCACAAAAGTGAGCGCAGTGATGCATTTGGCGCCTTTGTAGCCATATTTCCAGGGCACAATCAGGCGCAATGGTGAGCCATATTCGTCGGCCAGGAATGCGCCATCCATACGATACGCAAACAGCACCCGCTCCTGCAGCAGGTCCTCCAGCGAGAGTACCTCCCAGTAGGTATCGCCGCACTGCAGTCGCACATGGGTAGCGGAGGACTTGAGCTGCACCTGTTCCAGCAGCGAGGCGAGCGCGAACCCGCCCCACTGTGCCTTGAAGGACCAGCATTCGACGCACTTCATGCGCGAAACCTGCTCCAGCGCCGGCAGCTGCTGTATGTCGGCAAAGCTCAGCGTGAGCGGCTGGCTGACCAATCCGCTCACCTCCAGACTCCACTCCTCTGGCGTGGGCGGAACGAATCGCTTGAAGTAGCGCACATTGCGGCCCTGGCGGTTCTCGTTTTGCACGGGCTTGCCTCTGACGTGTGTGGCGGTCGCCAGCGGCCCGTCAGGGGATGGACTGGCAGCGGGTGTGACCTGCCCCGTTGTGTCGGCGCACGCTGCAAGCACAGTACCCATCGCGCCCGCCATCGCCAGCTCCAGGAACCTTCGTCTGCTGATCCGGCTCATCGCCTCACCTCCGGTAGTGGCTAACTATAGCACTGAACGTCCCCATGTCAAACTGAACAGTCTCCGGCGCATTAGACATTTGACATTATGGGCGCTTTGTGTTAATATGGCCCTGCGTCATCTGCTGTGTTCGTGATGCGCTAGGTGTTTTGAGCCAACACTTGATTTAATCGGGGATTAGCGTGCTCTCGGGACTGTAGTAACTCGTAAGAGCGAGGCAAACCCGCGAGGTTAGGTCCCCACCTGCGAGGGCAGGTTCGAAACTACAGTGCACACGGCATGGTGGAGACGCCTTTTTTTGTCGGGTAGGGACTACGATGAGACGCGACCGAGTTGCGGAAGACATATACACTTTCAGCAGCGACCTCTACGCTCAGGTCACTGCGGGGATTATCCTCACCTCAGAAGGGACCATCGTCATTGATACCCTTCCCTTCCCCCAAGAGACCCGGCAGATGCTCGCCTTTATTGCCACACGCAGCAAGGGGCCGGTGCGCTATGTCATCAATACGCACTACCACTCCGACCACACCAACGGCAACTACCTGTTCCCCGAGGCCAAGATAATCGCTCACCGTCTGTGCCGGGACACTCTGGCCAAGTATGGTGAGCAGAGCCTGGAGGCGGCCAAGAGAGACACCGCCGGCCTGTCAGAGGTACGCCTTCGCCTGCCTGATATCGTCTTTGAGCACGACATGTACATTCATCTGGGTGACCGCTCTCTACTCCTGACGCCCCTGGCCGGGCACACGGCTGACTCGGTCGGCGTCCTGATCGAAGGCGACAAGATTCTCTTCGCGGGTGATGCGATGTTGCCGGTGCCCTATATCGTCTGGGGCGACGCCGAGCACACCGCACATTCCCTGCGCACGATCCGCACGCTCAAGCCGGAAAGTGTCATTCAGGGGCACGGGGATCTGCTGCTCAAGGGCGAACTGGTGGACGAAATCGAGTCAAGCACGCACTACCTGCAATGCATCAGCGAGAAGGTCCAGGAGCTGGTGGACAAGGGAGCCCCCGAAGCAGCCCTGCGGGCGATTGACATTGAATCCTGTGGCAAATCGCGCGTCCCACTGGATGGTCTGGTACAGCACCTGCACCGCGAGAATCTGGCTGCGCTCTACGCGCAGATGAAAAAGTCAGAAGAGAACGGCAAAAGGCCCCGCAAACGCTCGGATTGAAGCAAAGGCACGAAGCACCTGATACTCTCCTGGTGCCGTCGTGCCTTCTTTTTGTGTCTTGAGGCGCTGCGGTCCGACCCTACCCGATTACCTTATCAATCGGATGCGCAAACATGATGCGCGTGGTCATGCGGAAGGATAGCTTCTTCCAGAACTCCAGATTGTCACCCGGCACAGTCACCGCCAGATTCGTCGCTCCCCGCTCCTTGAATCGCCTGGCCGTTTCGCGCACCAGCGCGGCGCCGATGCCGCGCCGCTGGTAGGCCGGAAGCACCGAGACAATATGGATCAGCGCCTTGGAGCCGTCATACACGCCGCGGCTGAACCCTATGGGCTTGCCATCTTGCTCGGCCACCAGAAACACGGCGGCTTTGCATTGGCTGACGCGCATCATAGCCTCAGGACCTTCCGTGGTCGGATCACCGTACTGCAGGTTCTCCTTCAGAATCTCGACGAGGGCTTCGCTGTCCTCTGGCCTAAAGTCGCGGATGACCATTGACACCTCCAAGTCAGCTCAGTGCCGCTCATTGTACAGCGGACAATCCCACGCGACAAAATGATTCACAGGTCTTGGTTACCTTACATACCTTACTTGGCTACTTGCTACCTGCTCACTGCTTACTGCTTGCTGCTATCTGCTGACCTGTCGTGAGCCCGGAATGCCCCCAGTTGGCAGGGGGCGATGCGCACGCCCAGGCCCTCGGCTGCATTGCTCACCGTTTGCCTGGATAGATGCATCTCCTGGGCAATGCGCCAGGCGGCCACGCAGGCCATCTTACCATCCGGGCCCACTGCGGCGCGGATCGCCCCGGCCAGCTTGGGCGGGACGTCCTGCATCACCTTGACCCGGCGGTGCTTCCCCTCCGACTTGGGCCCGTAGCCGAACAGTCCCAGCTGGCACTTGGACAAACTGATGCCTAGTGCGTCGGCCTCGTCCCCAACCTGAATAGGATCAACTCCCAACCGCCTGGCAATGACAAAGGCCTTGGCACAGGGCAGTTGCCCGTCGACCAGCGCGCCATGAATCGCTTCTGCTATGCCTTGCATTTCCTTCTCCTATGTGACTGAATCGAAATTCCATGCTATGATATGCCTGCCGGGGATCTATACATCATGAGCATCTTCACCTGCAACTGCCATTTCCAGGAGCAGGGCTTGATGCGTATCCCCCTCAGCGGCAAGCATAGTATAATACAGCCACCCGTAGCTGCAAACCCGAACAAAGGAGCCGAGCAATGCGCGTGCTGATGCTATCATGGGAGTACCCTCCATACATCGTCGGAGGTATGGGCCGCCACGTTGCGGAAATCGTCCCCGCCCTGGTGCAGGCCGGCGTTGAGGTGCACCTGGTTACCCCTCGCTGGGCCGGGGGTGACTCGCAGGAGGAGAGCGCCGGGCTGACGGTCTATCGGGTCGATCCACCGGCAGCGCCCGCGGCTGATTTTTACACCAAGGCGTGGCAGACCAACATCAGGCTGGAGGAGGAAGGTGCCAGGATTTGCCAGCGCGAGGGCATCCGCCTCATCCACAACCACGACTGGCTGACCGCGTTCAGCGCCACTGCGCTCAAACGGAACCTCAAGATTCCTATGCTCACCACCATCCACGCCACGGAGCAGGGCCGGGGACGTGGCCGTCTGGCCAGCGATGCGCAGCGTGCTATCCACAGTGTCGAATGGTGGCTGACCTATGAGGCCTGGCGTGTCATCTGCTGCACACAGTATATGGCCAATGAGGTCAAGAGCTTTTTCCAGGCGCCGGCGGACAAGATTGATGTCATCCCGAATGGAGTAGAGGCAAACCGCTTTGCTGTCTGGGATGGGGTAGACCTGTCGAGCTTTCGCAGCATGTACGCACTGCCGGAGGAGAAGATCGTCTTTAATGTAGGGCGTGTGGTGCAAGAAAAGGGCGTGCCGGTGCTGGTTGAAGCCATGCCGAAGGTGCTGGCGGAGCACCCCGCCGCCAAATTCGTTGTTGCTGGCACCGGCGACTCGCTGCCTGCCCTGCGCACGCGGGCCTGGAATCTGGGCATCGGAGACAAGGTGCTGTTCACCGGTTTCATCCCCGATGAAGACCGCGACCGCCTGTACAGAGTAGCCTCATGTGCGGTGTTTCCCAGCCTGTACGAGCCGTTTGGCATCGTCGCCCTGGAGGCAATGGCCGCACGCGTACCAGTGGTGGTATCGCTCGTGGGTGGGTTGCAGGAGGTAGTGAAGCATTCGGAAACCGGGATCACCGTCCACCCCGATAACGCAGAATCGCTGGCCTGGGGCATCAATCACACTCTGGCACGCCCCGACTGGGCGGCACAGCGCGTAGCCAACGCCTACCGCGTGGTACTGGAGGAGTACAACTGGCAGCGCATTGCCCGGCAAACCATACGAGTCTATGAACAGATCGTGGCGGAACGGCAAAAAGCACAGTGGTGATGGTACGTGACAAACGACAAAGGGCGGCTTGAACGAGTATGGGATTCTTAGGCAAGCTACTGGGGAAACCCGTGGAGGACAGCGCGCTATGGTTGTACGTGCGCTGCAACAAGTGCGGAGCCAGAGCACGGGTGCGGGTCAGTCTGGCGAACGACTTGAGCATGGATGACGACGGCAACTACATCCTGCGCAAAGAGATCATGGACAACCGGTGCTGCCAATTGATGCAAGCGGAACTACATTTCGATAAGCACCGGCGGGTGGTCTCGCGTGAGCTGACCGGCGGCGAGTTCATTAGCGAGGAGGAATACCAGGCGGAGTAGAGCCGGGGGCAACGCTCTCTCCCTGTGGCCGTGTATTCACGTGGCTTCCGCCCCCATGCGGATGCTACCTGAGTGTCCGCTTGGCAATTCCCTGCTCTCACAGCCATCACATGCGAATCCAACGGAGGTGTACCGTGGAGCACCAGGACATCACGAGCAATGACATCCGTCTGCACGTGGTCACGGAAGGACCCGCGGATGGGAGACTGCTCATCCTGCTGCACGGCTTCCCGGAGTTCTGGTATGGCTGGCGGAAGCAGATCCCGTACTTTGCTGGGGCCGGCTACCGTGTGTGGGCACCTGACCAGCGCGGCTACAACCTGAGCGACAAGCCGCGCGGCATCGCCGCGTACAGCCTGGATGCCCTCGCTGCCGATGTGGTCGGGTTGATGGATGCGGCCGGGCAAGAGAAGGCCTTCCTCGTCGGGCACGACTGGGGCGGCGCGGCCGCCTGGTGGGTTGCCACCAAATACCCGCAGCGCCTGGAAAAGCTGGTCGTGATGAACGCCCCCTACGGGTCCGTGATGACCAGGAGCCTCCGCCAGGACCCGGCGCAGCGGCGCAAGAGCTGGTACATGTTCTTCTTCCAGCTCCCCTGGCTCCCCGAGCTGGTCTCCCGCCGGCGGAACTGGCGGATGCTGACGGGCATGCTGCTTTCCAGCTCCATCCACGGCACATTCAGCAAAGCCGACCTGGAAGAGTACCGCCAGGCCTGGTCCCAGCCCGGCGCTTATGCTGGAATGCTCAGGTGGTACCGCGCCATGATGCGTGCCCGGCCCGCGCTCCCCTCCCCCCAGCACGGAGTGCCGGTCAGGCAACCCATCAGCGTGCCGACTCTGCTGCTGTGGGGCGCGCAGGACCGCTTCCTGGGCCGCGAGCTAGCGGAAGCAAGCATCAAAAAGTGCAGCCAGGGGCGGCTCGAATTCCTGGAAGATGCCACCCACTGGCTGCACCACGAACAACCTGAGCGCGTCAACGCGCTGATTCACCAGTTCCTGTCTAGTCCAGCGGACAGCGCACCGAGCTCCAAGCGTTGAGGCCCCCGAGCACGACGGTCATGTTGTCATAGCCGGCACGCTGCAGCAGACTGGCGGCCACAGTGGAACGCACGCCACTGCCACAGAAGATGTAGACGGGCCGATCACGCGGTATCTCTTGCATCCGCTCGGGCAGGTGGCTGAGATGGATATGGTACGCACCGGGCACGGCTTGCTCCTCCACCTCTTCGCGGCTGCGCACGTCCAGAATCCAGGCATCCCCCTCCTCGTCCAGCAATTGGCACAAGTCCTGCACAATGACCGTAGGGATGCGCTGGCTTGCCAGTCCGGCGCTATGCCAGGCAATCATGCCCCCGGCGAGGAACCCCTCCACGCGGTCAAAGCCCAGGCGCGACAGGACGCGCGCCACGGGTGAGACATCGTTGCTGTCGGTCACCAGCAGGATGGGCTTGTCATAGGGCAAGAACCAGCCGGCCCAGCCCGACAGGCCAATCTCCCAGATGGAGAGGGCGCCAGGTACGTGCGCCGAGTTAAAGCCCAGCTCCCAGCGCGTGTCCAGCACAATGGCGTCCTTGGCCCGCGCAGCGAACTCTTTGGCCGACAGAGCTGTGGGCGGAGGCACAGTGGACAGGAGAGGGGCACCCTCCAGATTGAGCTTTTCCATCATGCGGAAGTAATGGGGATACTCCAACATACGCGCGGCATGCTGCACAAACTCATCCTTCGAGGTGTACTGCAAGCGGGGGTTGTGCGCACGCTCCAGTCCGATGGTCGTCCACGGGCGTTCGGCGATGGCCGTGCCACAGGCAGAGCCCGACCCGTGAGCCGGCGCAACGATCACGCCATCACCCAGGGGTAGCAACTTGCGAAAGATGCTCTCGTACAGGAGACCGGTCATCTCCAGCAATTGATCCTGGCCGTAGAAATCGCAGCGGCCTACGTCGCCGGCAAAGAGGGCATCGCCAGTGCAGATCACCCACGGTGCACCCGAGGGGTCACGCAACAAAAAGCTCATGTGGCCGCGGGTGTGGCCCGGGGTATGCAGCGGCTCCAGCCGCAGCGCGCCGATACGCAGCTTGTCTCCTTCAGAGATGCGCCCACCGTAAGCATAGGGCAGCTCGTCATAGGCCGAATGCAGGACCTCCGCCCCGGTCTTGCTCGCCAACTCCAGTGAACCGATGACATAGTCCTCATTGCGATGCGTCTCCAGGATGTGCGTGATGCGGATGCCCTCGCGAGCCGCCAGCTCTACATAGATGTCGCAATCGCGGCGGGGGTCAATGACCACCGCCTGGCTCCCATCACCGACGATGTAGGAATTGTGCGCCAGGCCCTTGGCCTCAATACGCTCAAAGAGCATCTCTCCACCTCCATTGTTCTCGCTTCGCGCTCAGGTCCGGCATCAGGGAGGACCTCCCCAGGCTTGCCGCTACCCTCGTCTTCTGCGGTGGAACCACTTGTGCAGCTCGACCACAACCAGGACGCTCGCTGCTGCAAGCAATATACGTAGCCACTCTGCGCTCGTGAGCGGCTCTGTTTGGAAGACGCGCTGCATCACTGGTACATAGAGCGCCACCAGGTGGGCGAAGAAAACCGCAGCCACGGCATAGATCAAGTACGGGTTGCGCGCCCAGCCCATGCGAAAGACCGATTCCGACTCGGAGCGGCAGTTCCACGCCTGAAAGAACTGAAACAACACAATCGTGGTCATGGCCACAGTGCGCGCATTCTGTAAGCCAAGGCCATCCCGCAGGGCCAGCGTAAAGTTCAGCAGCACGCTCAGGGAGAGCAACGCACCAACGAGTATAGCCCGCTCCAGCATGACCCTGGAAAGCACTCCTTCCTGCGGCCTGCGTGGCGGCCGCTGCAGGATTCCCTTCTCGCCTGGCTCAAAAGCCAGTGCTGTGTCCTGCAGGCCGTTGCTGACCACGTTCAGCCACAGAATCTGCACCGGCACGTATGGCAGGGGCACGCCCAGCAGTTTGCTGGCCAGGATGGTGAGCATCGAGGCAAACCCCACTGGTAACAGGAACAGGGTGACCTTGCGGATGTTATCAAAGACCACCCGCCCTTCTTCCACCGCGCTAAAGATGCTGGCAAAGTTGTCATCCACCACAACCATATCCGCCGTCTCTTTGGCTACGTCCGTGCCGGTGATGCCCATGGCCACGCCAATGTGCGCCGCCTTGAGTGCGGGAGCATCGTTCACACCATCGCCGGTCACGGCCACAATCTCGCCGCGCCGCATCAACTGCCGCACAATGCGCAGCTTGTGCTCAGGAGAGACGCGGGCAAACACGGAGATATCCGGCACTTGCTCGTACAGCTGATGGTCACTCATGGCCTCCAGTTCCCGGCCCGTCAGGGCCCGGTCACCGTCCCCGGCGATACCGAGCATCCTGCCAATGGCCAGAGCTGTACTTGCGTGGTCTCCGGTGATCATGACCACGCGGATGCCGGCCTGGCGACAATTGTGCACCGCCTCGACTGCCTCAGGGCGGGGTGGGTCGATCATCGCCTGCAGGCCGGCCAGCGTAAAAGAACCCGGCACATCGGCGGCACCAAGCCCATTGAGCTCGAATGGAGCTTGACGATAGGCAAAAGCCAGAACGCGCATTCCCTGCGCCGCAAAACGTTGTGCAGTGTCCAGAATATCCCTCGCCCGCAGGACCTCGGTGGCTGCGCAGGCGCTGCATAGCTCGACGACTTGCTCCGGAGCACCCTTGATCCAGATCCACTTCTGGTCATCATATTCATGCAGCGTGGCCATGTAGCCACGCTCCGATTCAAACGGCACCAGCCCGAGCTGCGGAAAGCGCGCCCTCTCCTCCTGCGGGTTCAGCCGGGCCTTCATCGCCGCCACGATCAGCGCGCCCTCGGTCGGGTCGCCTCTCACCGTGAAACGGCCATCCGCCGGCACAATATCCGACTCGTTACAGAGCAGCCCGATGCGCAGAATCCGCCGCAACCCTGCGGCGGCCTCCGGTTGAAGCAGATTCTCGGCGGGCACGATCTCACCCACGGGCTCGTAGCCACTGCCGGTGACTTCGTACGTGCGCTCGCCATCGTAGATGGCACGCACCGTCATCTCGTTCCTAGTCAGGGTGCCGGTCTTGTCGGAACAGATCACGGTAGTGCTGCCCAGTGTCTCCACCGCAGGCAGCTTGCGGATGACCGCGTTACGCCGGGCCATGCGTGTGATGCCAACGGCCATGGTGATCGTCACAATGATGGGCAGACTCTCGGGTACGGCGGCCACCAGCGTGGCCACAGCGGTCTTGAACAACTGCTCCAGAGGCAATCGCAGCAGCAAGCCGACCACGAAGATAATGAAGGTACCAACCAGAGCGATGGCGCCAATGAGCCGCGCAAAACGCTCCATCTTCTCCGTCAGGGGGCTGGTAGCCACGGCCATCTCCTGCACGTTGCCGGCAATCTGCCCCAGCACTGTCCGCGGTCCGGTTTCTACCACCAGACCCTTGCCGCGCCCGTTCAGTACGATGGTGCCCGTGAAGGCCATGTTGCGCTGGTCACCCTGGGTGAGATTCGCCTCCGGGATGGCAGCAACCATCTTCTCCGCAGGAAGGGATTCACCGGTGAGCATCGCCTCAGCGATGCGCAACTCGGTGGCACTCAGCAGGCGCAGATCAGCCGGAACCTTAGCCCCGGAGGCCAGAAGGACCACATCACCTGGCACTAGTTCCTCGCTGCTGATCTCTCTTTCGCGGCCATCGCGCAGGACGCGGGCCTTCGGAACGACCAGTTTTTTCAGTGCCTGTACACTAGCCTCAGCACGATACTCCTGCAGAAAGCCAATAGTAGCGTTAAGTGCCACCACCGCCAGAATCACAGCTGCGTCAAGATAGTCCCGGAACAGGAGCGTGATCACCGCCGCGATCAGAATGACATAGATGAGAGGGCTAGCGAACTGGCGCAGCAGAATCCTGAGCCAGCTAACCTTCGCCTCCTCAGCCAGACGGTTTGCGCCGTATTGCTGCAAGCGTTGTTGGGCCTGTTCTTCACTGAGACCCAGCTCATTGCTCGCGAGCCGCTGCAAGACTTGAACGGGCCCTTCCTGGTACCAGTTCACTTCTCCTCCTCAGTAGAACGAGCCGGCAGTGGCACGCGTGCCTCGATCAGCTTGACCAGGCCCCCCACTGCCAGGTTGTGCACACGTTCAACCTCCAACCCCGCCTGGTGCACGTTCTCGACCGTGTGGCGGTTGATATGCCCGGCGCCCCTGCGCACGGCCCAGGGATCGAGCCAGTCCATCAGCCGGCCTATGACCGGTGTGTCAATACGCACGTGCTCGAGCAGGAGGATCTGCCCGTCCGGCTTGCACACCCGGCCCAGCTCACGCAACGCGGGCACTGGATTGGGAACCGAGCAAAAGACCCACGTGGCCAGAACCGTGTCAAAGGTCGCAGCAGGGAACGCGAGATGTTCCGCATCCATCACCCGCAGGTCCACATCCAGACCGAGGATCTGTGCGCGTTGCCGCGCCCGCTCGACCCGCGCAGCGTTGATGTCGAATGCCGTGACATGTGCACCGCGCGGGTAGTAGGGCATGTTCGAACCCATCCCAACGGCTACCTCCAGCACGCTACTGCCCCGCACCAGCGACCAGATGCGCGCCCGCCATGGGCCGAAAACACGCCGTTCGATGAACCGTTCCACCGTCCCGTACGTCGGGGCGATGCGCTGCCAGCGCTCCGTCAGAACGTCCGATGCCGCCATCTAGATACCCAACTCAGAGCGCGTGCGGATGTAGTTGAGCAGGCCATCGCGCGCTACCAGACCCATCAGCTCCTGGCCTTCCACCACAACCAACTGGTTGACATCCTCATGGGTCATGCGCTCCAGCACATCGTCCAGCTCATCGTCCGGCCGGACCGTCTTGAGCTGATCGAGCGGGATCATGATCTGATCCACGCGGGTGTGCGGCCATTGCGCCCGGGGCATCTGCTGGATGCGGTGCACCGTAACCAGCCCCTGCACGCGCCCGCCCTCCTCGACCGGGAAGCAGCGCCGGCCTGAGGGAAGCAGCAGGTCATTCACCAGCGCCTCAACGGTCAGAGTGGCCGGAATGTGCGCGCACTCGCGGGTCATGATCTCGCTCACCTTGTGCCCTGCCAGCATGTCGCGCAATGCCTGCCGCCGATAGGTGTTGGCGGACGCGTTCTCCAGGAACCAGCCGATGAAAGCAATCCACAGCCCGTTGGCCAGGTTGCCGCCAAAGATCTGCCAGACACCGGCAAAGATGAAGCCAAAGGCAACCAGGCGGCCAAGCCCGGTGGCAATGCGTGTGGCCAGGCGCAGGTTGCCGCTGATGGCCCACACGATAGCACGAAAGACTCGCCCGCCATCCAGGGGAAATCCGGGGATCAGGTTGAAGACCGCCAGGCTGAGATTGACGCCTGCCAGCCAGCTCGAGATGGCATACAGATAGCTGCCCGTCCCACGGCTGAGCAGCCACAGCATGCCGAAGAATGCGGAAAGCAGCAGGCTGGTCGCCGGTCCCGCCAGAGCCATCACCAGCTCACCTCGCGCCGTCTTGGGCTCGTCACTGATATGCGCCGCACCGCCAAAAATGAACAGGGTGATATCATGAACGGGAACCCCGTAGCGCTGTGAAACCAGACTGTGCGCCAGCTCGTGCGCCAGCACCGAGCCGAAGAACAGCACGGCCGCAAGCAGCCCGACCACCCAGTAGGCCATCGGCGCCCAGCCCGGGTAGGAGCTGGGGAACAACTGTCCTGCCAGCGACCAGGTCACGAGCACGAAGATCACAAACCACGAGTAGTCAAGCCTGATCTCGATGCCAAGAATGCGCCCCAAACGCAAAGTGTTGCCTGTCACCTGAATACCTCCATCGTTTCTGTAGTGACGACTTTAGTCGTCCCCCCACCCGTAGTGGCGGCTTTAGTCGCTACCCACCTGTAGTGACGACTTTAGTCGTTCCTTCCGGTGCTTCGCCTTCCAGTGCACCCACTCAGCGACTAAAGTCGCCACTACACAGTCAATCATCCCATCCGCGACCGAAATCGCCTGGAGGGTAGGACCTCCAATGTTGCCGTAGCCAGTCACGGCCATGCTCTTCCATGTAGTGGTGTACACGCGACCACGGCCAGTCATATACATCCGCCATATAGCCATGCTTGACTGGGTTGACGTGAATGTAGTTCAGGGCCCCATAGAAACCAGCGTCGCCTCGAATCACGCGATCAGCAAACTTGAACCAGACTCGGCGCCTCCCAGTCTGCCCATCGGCCATGTTCCAGTCGCGAGAGGTCGTACCGTGCAACTGCTTCAGAGCCGCCGATGCCAGGTCCAATGACTGCAAGCCCGCCAGCAAGTGATAGTGATTGGGCAAGATCACCCAAGCGTACAGGTCAGTTCCGATACTGCGCATCGCATCCAGGAGTCGCGCCTCAAAGTCGTCACTGCCGGCCTGCGCTTGCCAATGTAGCAACGACCAAAGTCGTCACTACATGGCTACACTTACTGATGCACTACAGACGGGTCCTTCGCAGCAGATTGGCATTGGTCACGACCGTGATGGATGACGTGGCCATGGCGATCTCGGCCAGGACCGGGTGCATCCACCCCATCACAGCCAGGGGGATCATCACCACGTTGTAGAAGAACGCCCAGAACAGGTTTTGACGGATCTTGCGGAAAGTGGCCAGGCTCAGCTTGACCGCGCTGACTACGCCGGACAGATTTCCACGCACCAGGGTCACGTCACTGGCCTCGATGGCAATGTCCGTACCCGTGCCAATGGCGATGCCGACATTGGCCTGTTTCAGAGCGGGCGCGTCGTTGATCCCGTCGCCAACCATAGCAACCAGGCCAAAGCGCTCCTGCAGCTTGCGCACTTCCGCCACCTTGCCATCGGGCAGCACTTCCGCCAGAACGTGGTCGATGCCCACCTGGTGGGCGATGGCCTCAGCTGTGCGGCGGTTATCACCGGTGATCATTGCCGTCTGCAGGCCCATGTCATGCAACGCACGGATGGCGGCGATGGAATCGTCCTTCAGCGTGTCGGCCACAGCAATAACTCCAGCGGGCACCCACTGCCCCTCTTTCTCTGTTGCCGTGTACATGACGGTCTTGGCTGCCTCTTCGAGCTTTTCCGCCTGGATTCGTAAGGACGTGACATCCACACCCTCATCCTCAAGCAAACGACGCGAGCCAATCAGGGCACGTACGCCGTCCAATCTGGCCATCACACCCTTGCCCCGCACCGCCCTGAACTCTTGCGGCTCGGCCAGAGACAGGCCCTCGGCCGCGGCCTTGTCCACCACAGCGCGGCCCAGGGGATGCTCACTGCCGCGCTCTACGCTGGCCGCCACCCGCAGCAATTCACGCTCTGCTATCTGCTGTGCGCTACTGCCCCCTGCGCTTTCGGCAGGGCTGCTGTCTGCTATTATGTCCGTGACCTCTGGCTTGCCTTTGGTAATCGTACCTGTCTTGTCAAAGACAATGACTTTGACATCTTTCATCGTCTGAATCGCCTCGCCAGAGCGGATGAGGATGCCATTCTCCGCGCCCATGCCACTGCCCACCATCAGCGCTGTGGGCGTGGCCAGGCCCAGCGCACACGGGCAGGCGATGACCAGCACCGAGACCACCGAGACTATGGCCAGCGTCAGAGTCGGCAGGTGTGCATTCACCCAGGGCAGGAACGCACCGGCATGCAACAGGGATTTCATCGTCCCCGGCAAGAGAAGCCACGCCAGCAAGGTCAGCGCGGCAATGCCCATCACTACCGGCACAAAGATCGAGGTCACCTTGTCCGCAAAGGCCTGGATGGGCACCTTGGAGCCCTGCGCCTCATCCACCAGCTTGATCACCTGTGCCAGGAAGGTATCCTTGCCAATACGGGTCGCCTTGACCTTGAGCAGGCCCTCTTGATTCACCGTCGCCCCGATGACCTCATCACCGGGGTGCTTGTTCACGGGCATGGACTCGCCGGTGGCCATGGACTCATCCATCGCGCTTTCGCCCTCGATGATTACGCCGTCGGTAGGCACCTTCTCACCAGGGCGGATAACCATCACATCGCCGACCGCTACTTTCTCGATGGGCACCTCAACCTCGGCACCCTCCATCAGGATGCGCGCGGTCTTGGCCCCCAGCTCCAGCAGCTTGCGAATGGCCTGCGAAGCGCGGCCCTTGGCCGATTCTTCCACATACCGGCCGGTGAGGTGAAAGGCCATGATCATGGCCGAGACGCCGGCATAGTTGGCGATGCCATGGACCAGGAACGACAGCGGCCCGGTCAGAAACGAGACACCCGTGCCAAGAGTAATCAGGGTGTCCATGTTGGCATAGCCGTGGCGCAGCGCGCGGATGCCACTGACATAGGTCCGGCGGCCCACGGTAGCCAGTACGGGCAGCGCCAGCAGGATCATCCCCAGGTGCATGACCATCTCATTCGGCCAGAAGATACCCCAGATCATCTCCGGCAGCATCCAGATGGCAATAGGGATAGTAAAGGCCCACGCCACCAACATGCGGAAGCGCGCTGCCTTCATCTTGAGCTCAGCCTCGTCCACTTCTTCCTTTGGTACACCTTCCTCGGGCAGAGCGCCTACTTCGTAGCCCGCCTCGGACACCGCGCGGCGAAACTCATCCATGCCAACGAGCCCCGGGATGTACTCCACAGTGGCGCGTTCGGTGGCCAGGTTGACGTTCACTTCCAGCACGCCGTCCAGCGTGCGCAACGCCTCTTCCACATGCTGCGAGCACGAGGCACAGGTCATGCCCACGATGGGCAGGATCGCTTTCTCCGTGCCGACATCGTAGCCGGCATCCCGCACGGCCGTGACCATGTCGACGACCTTGGTCTGTTCCGGAGCGAAAGACACCCTGGCCCGTTCCGTGGCCAGGTTCACACTTGCCTCGCTCACCCCTTCTATCTCTTTCAATGCCTCCTCAACATGAGCCGAGCACGAAGCACAGGTCATGCCACGGATGGGCAGTGTAGCTTGTTTGGTCATGGTTGTACTCCTTACGATACTATGAACTTCCCCCACACCATCTGCATCCAGCAGCTAAAGCGGATGACTCCATCCTGCGTGGGAGTGAACTCGATTAGGTTCTC
>Ga0316622_100001670_pt1 | contig 14722 bp, 9 predicted proteins | sample OWC_Aug_OW2_C1_D_FD_207646 | JGI IMG/M metagenome (GOLD analysis project Ga0316622, IMG submission 207646) | Wetland soil microbial communities from Old Woman Creek delta, Ohio, United States - OWC_Aug_OW2_C1_D5_C | ecosystem: Environmental > Terrestrial > Soil > Wetlands | place: USA: Ohio... | reverse complement strand
GGCGTCGTGATTGCCATGGCCATCTTCCTGTGGCTGGTCGACCTGGTCCTGCTCGAGATCGTCAAGGCTGTCACGGGGCAGGGAGGCTGAGATGGCCAAGCGCTGGTACGTGGTGCACGCCTACTCGGGCTTTGAGCAGCAGGTCAAGCGCTCGCTCGAGGAGCGCATCCGGCGCTTCGGTATGGAGGACCGCTTCGGCGAGATCCTCGTCCCGACCGAGGAGGTCGTGGAGATGCGCGGCGGCCAGCAGCGGAAGAGCGAGCGCAAGTTCTTCCCGGGCTACGTGCTGGTGCAGATGGAGATGTCGGACGAGACCTGGCACCTGGTCAAGGAGGTGCCTCGGGTAATGGGCTTCATCGGCGGCAAGGCCGACCGGCCGGCGCCGATCTCCGACAAGGAGGCGGACGCCATCCTGCGACGGGTGCAGGAGGGCATCGAGAAGCCCCGGCCCAAGGTGCTGTTCGAGCCGGGCGAGGTGGTCCGGGTGGTGGACGGCCCGTTCAACGATTTCAACGGCGTGGTCGAGGACGTCGATTACGACAAGAACCGGCTCAAGGTCTCGGTTCTGATCTTCGGCCGGTCGACGCCGGTGGACCTGGAGTTCAGCCAGGTCGAGAAGGCGTAGCTCATGCGTCCGTTCCGCCGCTGCGGCGGCGGTGGGCGCGTTTTTCGTCAGACGGGGAGCCGCGAGGCGCTAGCACCCGCAGGAGAGGCACATGGCCAAGAAAGTAACGGCTTACATCAAGCTGCAGGTAAAGGCGCAGGAGGCCAACCCGAGTCCGCCCATCGGGCCGGCGCTCGGCCAGCACGGCGTGAACATCATGGAGTTCTGCAAGCAGTACAACGCCGCCACGCAGGGGGTCGAGAAGGGCCTGCCGCTGCCCGTCGTGATCACGGTGTACAGCGACCGCAGCTTCACCTTCATCACCAAGACGCCGCCCGCGACGGTGCTGCTCAAGAAGGCGCTGGGCCTGGCGTCGGGGTCGAGCAACCCCAACACCAAGAAGGTGGGGACCGTTAGCCGAGAGCAGCTCGAGCAGATCGCGACGCTGAAGAAGCCGGATCTGACTGCCGCCGACATGGACGCCGCGGTGCGGACGATCGCCGGCAGTGCCCGCAGCATGGGCCTCGACGTGGAGGGGGTGTGAGCCATGGCCAAACTGAGCAAGCGTGAGAACGCGATCCGCGCCAAGCTGACTCCGGGCAAGCTGTATCCGGTCGAGGAGGCCTTCGCGTTCCTGAAGGACGTGTCGAAGGTCAAGTTCCCCGAGTCGGTCGAGGTCGCGGTCAACCTGGGTGTCGATCCGCGCAAGTCCGACCAGGTGGTGCGCGGCTCGACGGTCCTGCCGAACGGCACCGGCAAGCAGGTCCGGGTGGCCGTGTTCGCGCAGGGCGCGAATGCCGATGCCGCGACCGCCGCCGGTGCCGACCGGGTCGGCTTCGAGGACCTCGCGGCCGACGTGAAGGCGGGCAAGCTCGACTTCGACGTGGTCATCGCGTCCCCCGATGCGATGCGCGTGGTCGGTGCGCTCGGCCAGATCCTCGGCCCGCGCGGCCTGATGCCGAACCCGAAAGTCGGGACCGTGACCCCGAACGTCGCCGAGGCCGTGCGCAACGCCAAGGCCGGCCAGGTCCGGTACCGCACCGACAAGGGGGGAATCATCCATTGCGCGATCGGCAAGGTGTCGTTCGAGCCGGCAGCGCTGAAGCAGAACCTCGAGGCGCTGATCGCCGACCTGAAGAAGGCGAAGCCGAGCACCTCGAAGGGCATCTACGTGAAAAAGATTACCGTGTCCTCGACGATGGGCCCCGGTCTGGTCATCGACCAGACCTCGCTCGGCGTCTGAGGCACTGCAAGGACTTTGGGGCCGCCGGCCTCGGCCGGCTGCCATCAAAGACCGCAGGTGCCGCGAGGCTCAATGGGCAACCGCCTGCGCAGATGGGGCTCCCGATTCAGGATTCCGGTCCTGATGACGGCGCACGTTGGGAAGTGACGCCGGTTCGGCGTCGAAACGTCGTGAGGGGGCGGAGCTGTTCCGCGCCCGCGTTGTCAGGAGGTGACGGTTTTGGCACTCAATCTCGAGCAGAAGAAAGCCATCGTCGCCGAAGTCGCAGAAGTGGCCAGCATGGCCCATTCCGCGGTGGCTGCCGAGTACCGTGGCTTGAGCGTGGACGACCTGACCCTGTTGCGCCGCGAGGCGCGTGCCAACGGGGTCTACCTCCGCGTCATCAAGAACACGCTCGCCCGGCGCGCCGTGGAGGGCACGGACTTCGCCTGCATGCAGGCGGGTCTGACCGGTCCTCTCATCCTCGCATTCTCGATGGAGGATCCCGGTGCTGCTGCGCGCGTGATCAAGGATTTCGTGAAGGGTCACGAGCGCCTCGTGGTCAAGCTGGTGTCAGTCAGCGGCAAGCTGCTCGGCCCCGGCGACCTGGAGACGCTCGCCAAGTTGCCGACTCGTGACCAGGCCATCAGCCTGCTCATGTCGGTGATGAAGGCCCCGGTCCAGAAGCTGGCGAGCACGCTCAACGAGGTGCCCGGCAAGCTGGTGCGCACGATCGCCGCGGTCCGCGACGCGAAACAGGCGGCCTGAACAGGCTTTTCGTATTTCAATCTCGTGCTGAAAAGTATCTAGGAGTTTGCAATGGCAATGTCGAAAGAAGAGATCCTCGACGCGATTGCCAACATGACCGTTATGGAGGTCGTGGAGCTGATCGCGGCGATGGAAGATAAGTTCGGGGTGACCGCGGCTGCCGCCGTGGTCGCTGCGCCGGCGGCCGGCGGTGGCGCCGAGGTGGCGGCCGTCGAGGAGCAGACCGAGTTCAACGTGATCCTCACCGGTTTCGGAGAGAACAAGGTCAACGTCATCAAGGCGGTGCGCGCAATGACCGGCCTGGGTCTGAAGGAGGCCAAGGATGCGGTGGAGGGCGTTCCCACCGTGCTCAAGGAAGGCGTGTCCAAGGACGAGGCGGCCAAGCTGAAGAAGGATCTCGAAGAGGCTGGTGGTACTGTCGAGGTCAAGTAACGCTCTTGCGAGCGCCGTCTGCTTCGCGGCGGGAAAGGCTGGTGGCGGCGAGCCACCGGCCTTTTCCCGCTTACGTTCTGCTGATCTGCCCGGTCCGGCACCTGCGGTGCGCCGGACCTGAAATGCCCGTTGACCGCTAACCCCATCACCCGAGGGACGGCACGCATGGCCTATTCGTTCACCCAGAAGAAGCGCATCCGCAAGGACTTCGGCAAGCGGTCGAGCATCCTGCCGGTGCCCTACCTGCTGGCCACCCAGATCGACTCCTACCGGGAGTTCCTGCAGGTGGACCGCAAGCCCGGCCAGCGCCAGGACGTGGGCCTGCATGCCGCCTTCAAGTCGGTCTTCCCGATCGTCTCCTACTCGGGCAATGCGTTGCTCGAGTATGTCAGCTACCGGCTCGGTGACCCCGTGTTCGACGTCCGCGAGTGCCAGCTGCGCGGGGCCACCTACGCGGCCCCGCTGCGCGTGCTCGTCCGGCTCGTCATCTACGACAAGGACGCGCCCGCCGGCACGCGCCCCGTCAAGGACGTGAAGGAGCAGGAGATCTACATGGGCGAGCTGCCGCTCATGACCGACAACGGCACCTTCATCATCAACGGCACCGAGCGCGTCATCGTCTCGCAGCTGCACCGCTCGCCCGGTGTGTTCTTCGACCACGACAAAGGCAAGACCCACTCGTCCGGCAAGCTGCTGTTCTCGGCGCGGGCGATTCCCTACCGCGGCTCCTGGCTGGACTTCGAGTTCGATCCGAAGGACTGCGTCTTCGTCCGCATCGACCGTCGCCGCAAGCTGCCGGCGACCATCCTGCTGCGCGCGCTGGGTTATGACACCGAGCAGATCCTGGCGCGCTTCTTCGAGACCGACACGCTGCGCCTCGGCAAGGCCGGCATCGAGCTCGACCTGGTCGCCGACCGGCTGCGCGGCGAAACGCTCGACTTCGACATCAAGGTCGGGGACGAGGTCGTCGTCGAGGCGGGCCGCCGCATCACGCAACGCCACATCCGCGAGCTCGAAAAGGGGGGTATCCGGCGCCTGCAGGTGCCGATCAGCTTCGTGGTCGGGAAGCGGCTGGCCCGGAACGTTATAGACACCGCGACCGGGGAGCTGCTCGCGAAGGCCAACGAGGAGATGACCGCGGCGACGATCGACGCACTGACGAAGAAGGGCGTCACCGAGGTCCAGACCCTGTTCACGAACGACCTCGACCACGGTGCCTACATCTCGGACACCCTGAACATCGACTCCTCGACCAGCGAGCTCGAGGCGCAGGTCGAGATCTACCGGATGATGCGCCCCGGCGAGCCGCCGACGAAGGAAGCGGCCCAGAACCTGTTCCACAACCTGTTCTTCTCCGAGGAGCGCTACGACCTCTCGGCAGTCGGCCGCATGAAGTTCAACCGCCGGCTCGGCCGCGAGGACCCCGAAGGTCCCGGGATCCTCTACGACGGCGTGTACTTCGGGCGCCGCAGCGACGAGCACGCCAAGGCGCTGCATGCCCGGCACGGCGACAACTCCGACATCATCGATGCGCTGCGGACCCTGGTGGAGATCCGCAACGGCAACGGCACCGTCGACGACATCGACCACCTCGGCAACCGGCGCATCCGCTGCGTAGGCGAGATGGCGGAGAACCAGTTCCGCGTCGGCCTCGTGCGCGTCGAGCGAGCGGTGAAGGAGCGCCTTGCATTGGCGGAGTCCGAGGGCCTGATGCCGCAGGAGCTGATCAATGCCAAGCCCGTGTCGGCGGCGATCAAGGAGTTCTTCGGCAGCTCCCAGCTGTCGCAGTTCATGGACCAGAACAACCCGCTGTCCGAGGTCACCCACAAGCGCCGCGTGTCGGCGCTCGGCCCCGGTGGCCTGGCGCGCGAGCGCGCGGGCTTCGAGGTGCGCGACGTGCACCCGACCCATTATGGCCGCGTCTGCCCCATCGAGACCCCGGAAGGCCCGAACATCGGCCTGATCAACTCGCTTTCGGTCTACGCGCGCACGAACCGCTACGGCTTCCTCGAGACCCCCTACCGGCGGGTGATCGACAGCCACGTCACCGATGACGTCGTCTACCTGTCGGCCATCGAGGAAGGCCGGTACACCATCGCGCAGGCCAACGCGACGATCGACGCAAACGGCAAGCTGACCGACGAGCTGGTGTCGGCGCGGCACGTGAACGAGTTCACGCTGTCGACGCCCGACAAGATCGAGTTCATGGACGTCTCGCCGAAGCAGATCGTGTCGGTGGCGGCGTCCCTGATTCCGTTCCTCGAGCACGACGACGCGAACCGTGCGCTGATGGGCTCCAACATGCAGCGCCAGGCGGTGCCGACGCTGCGCGCGGAGAAGCCGCTGGTCGGCACCGGCATGGAAGGAACCGTGGCGATCGACTCCGGGGTGACGGTGATCGCGAAGCGGGGCGGCCGGGTCGACTCGGTCGACGCCGCGCGCATCGTGGTGCGCGTCAACGACGACGAGACCGAGCCGGGCGAGCCGGGCGTCGACATCTACAACCTGATCAAGTACACGCGCTCGAACCAGAACACCTGCATCAACCAGCGGCCGCTGGTCAAGGTGGGCGACCTCATCGCGCGCGGTGACGTGCTGGCGGACGGCCCGTCCACCGACCTGGGCGAGCTGGCGCTGGGGCAGAACCTGCGCGTGGCCTTCATGCCGTGGAACGGTTGCAACTTCGAGGACTCGATCCTGATCTCCGAGCGGGTGGTCGAGGAAGACCGCTTCACGACGATCCACATCGAGGAGCTGACGTGCATGGCCCGCGACACCAAGCTCGGGCCGGAGGAGATCACCGCCGACATCCCGAACGTCGGCGAGGCGGCGCTCGGCAAGCTGGACGAGTCCGGCATCGTCTACATCGGTGCCGAGGTGCGCGAGGGCGACATCCTGGTTGGCAAGGTGACGCCGAAGGGGGAGACCCAGCTCACCCCCGAGGAGAAGTTGCTGCGCGCCATCTTCGGCGAGAAGGCATCCGACGTTAAGGACACCTCGCTGCGCGTCCCCTCCGGGATGGCGGGCACGGTGATCGACGTGCAGGTGTTCACGCGTGACGGCGTCGAGAAGGACGCCCGCGCGCTGCAGATCGAGGAGATGGAGCTCGCGGCTGTCCGCAAGGACCTCGACGACCAGCTGCGCATCATGGAGGACGACACGTTCCAGCGCGTCGAGAAGATGCTGATCGGCAAGATTGCCGACGGCGGGCCAAACAAGCTGAAGGCGGGGACCAAGATCGCGAAGAGCTACCTTGCGGAGATCGACCGCGACAAGTGGCTCGAGATCCGCCTGCGCAGCGAGGAATCGGCTCAGCAGCTGGAAGCGATCGCGGAGCAGATCCGCCAGCAGCGCGATGCCTTCCGCCAGAAGTTCGAGGAGAAGAAGCGCAAGCTGACGACCGGCGACGACTTGGCGCCGGGCGTGCTCAAGATGGTCAAGGTCTACCTGGCGGTGAAGCGTCGGGTGCAGCCGGGCGACAAGATGGCCGGCCGGCACGGCAACAAGGGCGTGATCTCGACCATCGTGCCGGTGGAGGACATGCCGTTTTCCGCCGACGGCGAGCCGGTGGACATCGTCCTCAACCCGCTGGGCGTGCCGTCGCGCATGAACATCGGGCAGATCCTCGAGACGCACCTGGGCTGGGCGGCGAAGGGCGTCGGCCTTCGCATCGGGGAGATGCTCGACACACAGGCCGAGATCGCGAGGATCCGTGGCTACCTCGAGGACGTCTACGGCTGCGGCGGGCGCACGGAGGACATCGGCTCGCTGACCGATGCGGAGGTGGTCGAGCTGGCAGTCAACCTGCGCGGCGGCCTGCCGGTGGCGACGCCGGTGTTCGACGGGGCGAACGAGACCGAGATCAAGCGCCTGCTCGAGCTCGCCGGGCTGCCGGCCGACGGCCAGACCGTGCTCCACGATGGGCGCACCGGCGAGGCCTTCGACCGGCCGGTGACCGTCGGTTACGTGTACATGCTGAAGCTGAACCACCTCGTCGACGACAAGATGCACGCGCGGTCGACCGGGCCATACAGCCTGGTGACGCAGCAGCCTCTGGGCGGCAAGGCGCAGTTCGGCGGCCAGCGCTTCGGCGAGATGGAGGTTTGGGCCCTCGAGGCGTATGGCTCCGCCTACACGCTGCAGGAGATGCTCACCGTGAAGTCGGACGACGTGAGCGGCCGCACCCGCATGTACAAGAACATCGTCGACGGCGACCACCGCATGGAGGCGGGCATGCCCGAGTCGTTCAACGTGCTGGTCAAGGAGATCCGCTCGCTCGGCATCAACATCGAGCTCGAGCAGGACTGATCCCGTCCAGCGCATGCCCCATTTGCCGGAGATAAGACCTTGAAAGATCTTCTTAAGATGCTGAAGCAGCAGGAGCAGGTCGAGGAGTTCGATTCGATCCGGATCGGGCTGGCCTCGCCGGACATGATCCGCTCCTGGTCCTACGGCGAGGTGAAGAAGCCGGAGACGATCAACTACCGGACCTTCAAGCCGGAGCGCGACGGGCTGTTCTGCGCCAAGATCTTCGGCCCCGTCAGCGACTACGAGTGCCTGTGCGGCAAGTACAAGCGGCTCAAGCACCGGGGCGTGGTCTGCGAGAAGTGCGGCGTCGAGGTGACGCTGGCGAAGGTGCGCCGCGAGCGCATGGGCCACATCGAGCTGGCGAGCCCGGTGGCCCACATCTGGTTCCTGAAGTCGCTGCCCTCCCGCATCGGTCTGCTGCTCGACATGACGCTCCGCGACATCGAGCGAGTGCTCTACTTCGAGTCCTACGTCGTGGTCGACGCCGGCATGACGCCGCTCGAGCGCGGCCAGCTGCTCACCGACGAGCAGTACCTCGAGGCGATCGAGGAGAACGGCGACGAGTTCGACGCCCGCATGGGCGCGGAGGCCGTCTACGAGCTCCTGCGCACCATCGACATGCCCCGCGAGATCCAGAAGCTGCGCGAGGAGATGGAGACCAGCGGCTCCGAGACGAAGATCAAGAAGGCCGCCAAGCGGCTGAAGCTGCTGGAGTCGCTGCAGGCGTCCGGCAACCGGCCCGAGTGGATGGTGCTGACGGTGCTGCCCGTGCTGCCGCCAGAGCTGCGGCCGCTGGTGCCGCTGGATGGCGGGCGCTTTGCGACCTCCGACCTCAACGACTTGTACCGCCGGGTCATCAACCGCAACAACCGCCTCAAGCGGCTGCTCGACCTCAACGCGCCGGACATCATCGTGCGCAACGAGAAGCGGATGCTGCAGGAGGCGGTGGACGCGCTGCTGGACAACGGCCGGCGCGGCCGGGCCATCACCGGCACGAACAAGCGGCCGCTGAAGTCGCTGGCGGACATGATCAAGGGCAAGCAGGGACGGTTCCGCCAGAACCTGCTCGGCAAGCGCGTCGACTACTCTGGCCGGTCGGTGATCGTGGTGGGCCCGACCCTGCGCCTGCACCAGTGCGGCCTGCCCAAGCGCATGGCGCTCGAGCTGTTCAAGCCGTTCATCTTCTCCAAGCTGCAGCTGCGCGGCACCGCGACCACCATCAAGGCGGCGAAGAAGGCCGTGGAGCGTGGCGAGGCCGAGGTGTGGGACATCCTCGAGGAGGTGATCCGCGAGCACCCCGTGCTGCTCAACCGCGCCCCGACCCTGCACCGCCTCGGCATCCAGGCCTTCGAGCCGGTGCTGATCGAGGGCAAGGCCATCCAGCTGCATCCGCTGGTGTGCACCGCCTTCAACGCGGACTTCGACGGCGACCAGATGGCGGTCCACGTTCCGCTGTCCCTCGAGGCACAGCTCGAGGCACGGGCGCTGATGATGTCGACCAACAACATCCTGTCGCCGGCCAACGGCGACCCCATCATCGTGCCCTCGCAGGACGTGGTGCTCGGCCTGTACTACATGACCCGAGAGCGGGTCGGGGCGCAGGGCGAAGGCATGCGGCTGGCGGACGTCGCGGAGGCGCGCCGCGCCTACGAGTCGGGCGCCGCGCACCTGCAGGCGCGCGTCAAGGTCCGCATCCGCAACACGTCGCTCAACGAGGACGGCACGCTGCACGAGGCGGTGAAGGTATTCGACACCACCGTCGGCCGCGCGATCCTCTCGGAGATCCTGCCGGACGGGCTGTCTTTCGAGCTGATCAACAGGGCGATGGACAAGAAGGCGATCTCGCGCCTCGTCAACGCCTGCTACCGGCGCATCGGGCTGAAGGCGACGGTCGTGTTCGCCGACCAGCTGATGTACACGGGCTTCCGCTATGCGACCCGCGCCGGCGTGTCGATCTGCGCCGACGACATGGTCGTGCCGCCGAAGAAGGCTGAGATCCTCGCCGAGGCGGAGCGCCAGGTGAAGGAGATCGAGGACCAGTACGCCTCGGGCCTCGTCACCAAGGGTGAGCGCTACAACAAGGTCGTCGACATCTGGACGCACACCAACGACCGCGTGGCCAAGGAGATGATGGCCGGGATCGGCACGGAGAAGGCCCTGAGCCGGGATGGCAAGGAGGTCCAGCAGGCGTCCTTCAACTCGATCTTCATGATGGCCGACTCCGGCGCCCGCGGCTCGGCGGCGCAGATCCGGCAGCTCGCCGGCATGCGCGGCCTGATGGCCAAGCCCGACGGCTCGATCATCGAGACGCCGATCACCGCGAACTTCCGCGAGGGCCTGGACGTCCTGCAGTACTTCATCTCGACCCACGGTGCGCGCAAGGGCCTGGCCGACACGGCCCTGAAGACCGCCAACTCAGGCTACCTGACACGGCGCCTGGTCGACGTGGCGCAGGACCTGGTGGTGCTCTCGGACGACTGCGGCACCGAGCAGGGCCTGATGATGATGCCGATCATCGAGGGCGGAAACGTCGTCGAGCCGCTGCCCGAGCGGATCCTCGGCAGGGTCGTCGCGCGTGACGTCCTGCGGCCGGGCAGCGACGATGTCATCTGCCCCGTCGGAACCCTGCTCGACGAGAAGTCCGTGGAGTACCTGGAGCAGGCGGGCGTCGACCAGGTGCTGGTGCGCTCGCCGATCACCTGCGAGGCGCGGACCGGGGTGTGCGCCGCGTGCTACGGCCGCGACCTGGCGCGGGGCCACCGGGTCAACATGGGCGAGGCGGTCGGGGTTATCGCCGCCCAGTCCATCGGCGAGCCGGGCACCCAGCTGACGATGCGGACCTTTCACATCGGCGGCGCCGCGTCGCGCGCCGCGGCGGAGCGGCGCATCGACGCCAAGACCAGTGGCACCCTGCGCTTCCATAACATCAAGTACGTGGAGCACGCCAGCGGCAACCTGGTCGCGGTGTCGCGCTCCGGCGAGGTGACCGTCATCGACGATATGGGGCGCGAGCGCGAGCGCTACCGGGTGCCCTATGGCGCCACCTTGAAGTTCCGCGACGGCACGATGGTCGAGGGCGGCCAGACGGTCGCGGACTGGGATCCGCACACCCACCCCGTCATCACCGAGGTCGCCGGCTTTGCCCGCCTCGTCGAGGTGACGGACGGCCTGTCCGTGCACCAGCAGGTGGACGAGGTTACCGGCCTCGCCGCACTGGTCGTGATGGACCCGAAGCAGCGCCCGGCGGTCGGCAAGGACATGCGGCCCATGGTCAAGCTGGTCGACGAGGCCGGCAAGGACCTCAACATCGCGGGCACGACCATCCCCGCGCACTACTACCTGACCACGGGGGCAATCATCAACGTCACGGCGGGGGCATCCGTGGGCGTCGGCGACGCCATCGCCCGCATCCCGCAGGAGTCCTCGAAGACCCGCGACATCACCGGCGGCCTGCCGCGCGTCGCCGACCTGTTCGAGGCCCGCAAGCCGAAGGAACCGGCGATCCTGGCCGAGCAGTCCGGGACCGTCAGCTTCGGCAAGGACACCAAGGGCAAGCAGCGGATCATCATCACCGACAACGAAGGGAACCAGACCGAGATCCTGATCCCGAAGTGGCGGCACGTCACGGTGTTCGAGGGCGAGCACGTGGAGCGGGGCGAGATCATCGCCGACGGCGAGATGAGCCCGCACGACATCCTGCGGCTGATGGGGGTCACCCAGCTGGCCGAGTACCTCGTCAAGGAGATCCAGGACGTCTACCGGCTGCAGGGCGTGCGGATCAACGACAAGCACATCGAGGTGATCATCCGGCAGATGCTGCGCAAGGTGGAGATCATCAGCTCGGGCGACACCCGGTTTCTGCGCGGCGAGCAGGCGGAGCGCTCCCGGGTGCTCATGGAGAACGAGCGGATGCTGGCCGAGGGCAAGCACCCGGCCCTGTTCGATCCGATCCTGCTGGGCATCACGAAGGCCTCGCTGTCGACCGAGTCGTTCATCTCGGCCGCCTCGTTCCAGGAGACCACCCGCGTGCTGACCGAGGCGGCGGTCCGGGGCCTGTCGGACTCCCTCCAGGGCCTCAAGGAGAACGTGATCGTCGGCCGGCTGATCCCGGCCGGCACCGGCCTGGCCCACCACCGTGAGCGGCGGCGCAAGCGCAAGGAGGCGGCGCTGGCGGGTCGCGGCGGGATGGAGCTGGATGCCCAGGACGTCGAGGAGGCGCTCAAGCAGGCGCTGAACACCAGCGATTCGTGAGCCCTGTGGCGCGGCGCCCCGCCCCACGGGGCGGCGCCGCTGTTGACATGCCCACAGCGGCTACCTAGAATTCGCGGCCTTCGTAGCAGGCCGGCTGCTGCCGGCCTGTGTTTTTCTTGTCGGCGAGTCCCTCGCAACTCCAGACAAGACGCCACCTGAGAGTGGTTGGCCGGGTCGGCGGCGGGCGCCGCGGCTCCCGGCTATTTCCGCTCGAAGGCAGGCTATTTTCGGTCGTTCTCGGAGAACGCAGACCAATGGCGACAATCAACCAGCTCGTGCGCAAGCCCCGGTCGCGCAAGGCAGAAAAGAGCAAGGTTCCCGCGCTCGAGAACTGCCCGCAGCGGCGCGGCGTGTGCACCCGCGTCTACACGACGACGCCGAAGAAACCGAACTCGGCGCTGCGCAAGGTGGCGCGCGTACGCCTGACCAACGGGTACGAGGTCACCTCGTACATCGGTGGCGAGGGCCACAACCTGCAGGAGCACTCGGTCGTCCTGATCCGCGGCGGCCGCGTGAAGGACCTGCCGGGTGTCCGGTATCACACGATCCGCGGCACCCTCGACACCTCCGGCGTCGACAAGCGGCGGCAGGGTCGTTCGAAGTACGGCGCCAAGCGCCCGAAGAGCTGATCGTCGAACGCTAACCATAACGAGTTGCAGCCATGCCAAGAAGACGAGTCGCAGCCCGCCGCGAGGCCCTTCCGGATCCCAAGTTCGGGAGCGAGCTGATCGCGCGCTTCATCAACATGATGATGGTCGACGGCAAGAAGTCGATTGCCGAGCGGGTGCTGTACGGGGCTCTGGACCAGGTCGCCCAGAAGAAGGGCGGCGACGGTGTCGCGATGCTCGAACAGGCCCTCGACAACGTCCGGCCGCTGGTCGAGGTCAAGTCGCGGCGCGTCGGCGGCGCGACCTACCAGGTCCCGGTCGAGGTGCGGCCCATCCGCCGGAACTCGCTGGCGATGCGATGGATCATCGACTCGGCGCGCAAGCGCAGCGAGAAGTCCATGGCACACCGGCTCGCCGGCGAGCTGATGGACGCCGCGGAGTCCCGCGGTTCGGCCGTGAAGAAGCGCGAGGACACGCACCGGATGGCGGAGGCCAACAAGGCCTTCTCGCATTACCGGTGGTGAGCCGCTGACGCAAGGGACTCAGGCAGGAAAGACAGGGGCAGGCCGTGGCACGCAGTACTCCCATCGAGCTCTATCGGAACGTCGGCATCATGGCGCACATCGATGCCGGCAAGACCACGACCACGGAGCGCGTGCTTTTCTACACCGGCGTCTCGCACAAGCTGGGCGAGGTGCACGACGGCACCGCGACCATGGACTGGATGGAGCAGGAGCAGGAGCGTGGCATCACCATCACCTCCGCGGCGACGACCTGCTTCTGGAACGGCATGGCCAAGCAGTTCCCCGAGCACCGCATCAACATCATCGACACCCCCGGCCACGTCGACTTCACGATCGAGGTCGAGCGCTCGCTGCGCGTGCTGGACGGTGCCTGCGCGGTGTTCTGCGCGGTGGGCGGTGTCGAGCCCCAGTCGGAGACGGTGTGGCGCCAGGCCAACAAGTACGGCGTGCCGCGCCTCGCCTTCGTCAACAAGATGGACCGCATCGGCGCGGACTTCCTGCGCGTGGTCAAGCAGGTCAAGGAGCGCCTGGGCGCGACGCCCGTGCCGCTGCAGCTGCCGATCGGCGCCGAGGAGAACTTCAAGGGCGTCGTCGACTTGGTCAAGATGAAGGCCATCGTCTGGGACGAGGCCAGCAAGGGCATTACCTTCGAGGAGCACCCGATCCCGGAGGACATGGCCGCCTTGTGCGAGGAGTGGCGCGAGAAGCTCGTCGAGGCCGCCGCCGAGGCGAACGAAGAGCTGATGGAAAAGTACCTGGAGGGCGGGCAGCTCTCCGACGAGGAGATCAAGAAGGCGCTGCGCGCACGCACGCTGCGCAGCGAGATCACCCCGATGCTCTGCGGTTCGGCGTTCAAGAACAAGGGTGTGCAGGCGATGCTCGACGGCATGATCGAGTACCTGCCGTCGCCCCGCGACGTGCCCGCGATCAAGGGCGTGCTGGACGATGCGGCCGAGTCCGAGGGCGAGCGCCCGGCTGACGACGCCCAGCCGTTCGCGGCGCTGGCCTTCAAGATCGCCACCGATCCGTTCGTGGGCACGCTGACCTTCTTCCGCGTCTACTCGGGCGTGCTGAGCTCGGGCGACACGGTCTACAACCCGGTGAAGGGCCGCAAGGAGCGCATCGGCCGCATCCTGCAGATGCACGCCAACAACCGGCAGGAGATCAAGGAAGTGCGGGCCGGCGACATCGCCGCCGCGGTCGGCCTAAAGGACGTCACGACCGGGGACACGCTGTGCGACCTCAACGACGTCATCACTCTGGAGCGCATGGAGTTCCCGGACCCCGTCATCTCGGTGGCGGTCGAGCCGAAGACGAAGGGCGACCAGGAGAAGATGGGCATCGCCCTGTCGAAGCTGGCGCAGGAAGACCCGTCGTTCCGCGTGCGCACCGACGAGGAATCCGGCCAGACGATCATCTCCGGGATGGGCGAGCTGCACCTCGAGATCATCGTCGACCGCATGAAGCGCGAGTTCAAGGTCGAGTGCAACGTCGGCGCGCCGCAGGTGGCGTACCGTGAGACGGTGCGCAAGTCGGTCGAGCAGGAAGGCAAGTTCGTGCGCCAGTCGGGCGGTCGCGGCCAGTTCGGCCACGTCTGGCTGAAGCTGGAGCCCCAGGAGTCGGGCACGGGCTACGAGTTCGTCAACGGCATCGTCGGCGGCGTCGTGCCCAGGGAGTACATCCCGGCGGTGGACAAGGGTATCCAGGAAGCGATGCATAGCGGTATCCTGGCCGGCTTCCCCGTCGTGGACGTCAAGGTCACGCTGTTCGACGGCTCCTACCACGAGGTCGACTCGAGCGAGATGGCGTTCAAGATCGCCGGCTCGATGGGCTTCAAGGAGGCGATGCGCAAGGCCAGCCCGGTCCTGCTCGAGCCCGTCATGAAGGTCGAGGTCGTGACGCCCGAGGACTACATGGGCGACGTCATCGGCGACCTGAACAGCCGCCGCGGCATGATCCAGGGGATGGAGGATTCGCCCTCCGGCAAGATCGTCCGCGCCGAGGT
>Ga0316622_100001669_pt1 | contig 14722 bp, 11 predicted proteins | sample OWC_Aug_OW2_C1_D_FD_207646 | JGI IMG/M metagenome (GOLD analysis project Ga0316622, IMG submission 207646) | Wetland soil microbial communities from Old Woman Creek delta, Ohio, United States - OWC_Aug_OW2_C1_D5_C | ecosystem: Environmental > Terrestrial > Soil > Wetlands | place: USA: Ohio... | reverse complement strand
GGCGCGCACCATGTTCGAAGCTTCCAAGATCGAAGACTCCGATCCGTCCGAGACGCGCGAGTGGCTCGAATCGATCGACTCGGTGCTGCGCGTGCACGGCGCCGAGCGGGCGCACTACCTGCTCGAGCGGGTCATCGATCACACGCGGCGCTCCGGCGCGTACCTGCCGTTCAAGCCGAACACGGCCTACGTCAACACCATTTCCACGGCGCAGCAGCAGGAGTATCCCGGCGACCGCGCCCTCGAGCGTCGCATCAAGGCCTACATCCGCTGGAATGCGATGGCGATGGTGGTGCAGGCCAATCGGCAGAGCTCGGAGTACGGCGGGCACATTGCGTCGTACGCTTCCGCCGCCACGCTCTACGAAGTCGGCTTCAATCACTTCTGGCGTGCGCCCAGCGACGCGCATCCGGGGGACATGGTCTTCATCCAGGGCCACTCGGCGCCCGGCATCTACGCACGCGCCTATCTCGAGGGGCGATTGAGCGAAGACCACCTGCGGCGCTTCCGCGAGGAAGTGGGCGGCGGCGGCCTCTCTTCGTATCCACACCCCTGGCTGATGCCGGATTTCTGGCAGTTCCCCACGGTATCGATGGGACTCGGCCCGATGATGGCGATCTACCAGGCGCGGTTCACCCGTTACCTCGAGCATCGCGGCCTGATTCCCGCCAGCGACCGCAAGGTCTGGGCGTTCCTCGGCGACGGGGAGATGGACGAGCCCGAGTCGCTCGGCGCGATCACGATGCCGGTGCGCGAGAAGCTCGACAACCTCGTGTTCGTCGTGAACTGCAATTTGCAGCGCCTCGACGGTCCGGTGCGCGGCAACGGCAAGATCATCCAGGAACTCGAGGCCGCGTTCCTCGGCGCGGGCTGGAACGTCATCAAGGTGATCTGGGGCTCGCGCTGGGATCCGCTGTTCGCGCGGGACACGCGCGGCCTGCTGCGCCGCCTGATGATGGAGTGCGTCGACGGCGAGTACCAGAACTTCAAGGCCAAGGGCGGCGCGTACACGCGGGAGCACTTCTTCGGCAAGTACCCCGAGCTGAAGGAGATGGTCGCCAACATGTCGGACGACGACATCTGGATGCTCAATCGCGGCGGCCACGATCCGCTCAAGGTCTTCAACGCCTACCAGGCGGCGATGGCGCACAAGGACCAGCCCACGGTGATCCTCGCCAAGACCATCAAGGGCTATGGCATGGGCAAGTCGGGCGAAGGCCTCAACATCACCCACCAGCAGAAGAAGCTCGACGACGACGCGCTGAAGGACTTCCGCGACCGCTTCAACATCCCGGTGTCGGACGCCGACATCGGCAGCGTGCCGTACTACCGGCCCGCCGACGGCAGCGAGGAACTGAAATACCTGCAGGAGCGGCGCAAGGCCCTCGGCGGCTACCTGCCGCAACGACGGCTGAAGGCCGATTCGCTGAACGTGCCACCGCTCGCGGCGTTCGCGTCGCTGCTGGGGGCCTCGGGCGAGCGCGAATACTCGACGACGATGGCGCTCGTGCGCCTGCTCGGCGTGCTCCTCAAGGACAAGGAGGTCGGGTCGCGCGTCGTGCCGATCGTTCCCGACGAGGCGCGCACCTTCGGCATGGAGGGCCTGTTCCGCCAGATCGGCATCTATTCTTCGATGGGTCAGCTGTACACGCCGCAGGACGCGGACCAGCTCCTGTACTACCGCGAGGACAAGAAAGGCCAGATCCTCGAGGAGGGCATCAACGAAGGCGGCGCGATGTGCAGCTGGATCGCCGCCGGGACGGCTTACGCCAACCACGGCGTCAGCATGATCCCGTTCTACATCTACTATTCGATGTTCGGGTTCCAGCGCGTCGGCGATTTCATCTGGGCCGCGGGCGACATGCAGAGTCGCGGCTTCCTGGTCGGCGGCACGGCGGGCCGCACCACGCTCGCGGGCGAAGGCCTGCAGCACCAGGACGGCCACAGCCAACTCGTCGCGACGACGATCCCGAACTGCGTGGCCTACGACCCGACGTACGCCTATGAGCTTGCGGTCATCGTGCAGGACGGACTGCGCCGCATGTACGCCGAGCAGGAAAACGTCTTCTACTACATCACCTGCATGAACGAGAACTACGCGCACCCGGCGCTGCCGGACGGCGCGGAGGCGGGCATCCTGAAGGGGATGTACCGGCTGCGAGCCGGTGGCCGCGGCAAGGTGCGCGTGAACCTGCTCGGGTCCGGCACGATCCTGCGCGAGGTGATCGGCGCCGCGGACCTGCTGGAGGCTGAGTTCGGCGTGCCGGCCGACGTCTTCAGCGTCACCAGTTTTTCCGAGCTGCGGCGCGAAGCGCTCGACGCCGAACGCTGGAACATGCTGCATCCCGGCCAGGCACCGCGTACGCCGTACGTGCAGGAACTGCTCGCTGGGCAATCGGGGCCGTTCGTCGCGGCGACGGATTACATGCGCACCGTGCCGGACCAGATCCGGCAATGGGTGCCCGGCCGCTACCACGTGCTCGGCACCGACGGTTACGGGCGCAGTGACTCGCGCGCCGCGTTGCGCGGCTTCTTCGAAGTCGACCGGCGCTACATCGCGCTTGCGGCACTCAAGTCGCTCGCGGACGAAGGGATGCTCGACATGGCGACGGTCGTGGGCGCCATGCAGCGCTTCGGCCTCGATCCCGACAAGCCGAACCCCGTGACGGTCTGAGGGGCGCGCGGTCATGTCGAACCTGATCGAAGTTCGCGTCCCCGACATCGGCGACTACAAGGACGTCGAGATCATCGAGGTGGCCGTGCAGCCGGGCGACGCCGTCGCCGTCGATGGCACGCTGATCACGCTCGAGACCGAGAAGGCGACGATGGACGTGCCTTCGTCGGCCGCCGGCATCGTTCGTGAGCTCAAGGTGCGGCGCGGCGGGCGGGTTTCGCAGGGCGACGTGATCGCGCTGATCGAGGCGGAGGCGTCCACTGCACCTGCCGTCGCGGATGCGGTCGACCGCAAGCCCATCGAGAGCCGTGAACCCGCAGAGAAGCCCGCGGCTCGACAGGTCATTCAGCCGTCTCCGGCGCGGGGGGACGAGGAGGCTGGCCGGACCGCCGAGGGGATGGTCGTCAGCGACCCGGGATTCTCGAGTTCGCATGCGAGCCCGTCGATCCGGCGCTTTGCCCGCGAATTGGGCGTCGATCTCGCGAAGGTGCAGGGCACGGGCACCAAGGGGCGCATCACCGAGCAGGACGTCAAGGCGCACGTCAAGCGATTGCTCACGGAACCGGCTGCCGGCGCCGCGCTGCCGCGCGTCCCCGTCGTCGACTTCGCTGCGTTCGGTGCCGTCGATCGCCGACCGCTCAGTCGCATCCAGAAGATCGCGGGCCCCCGCCTGCACGCGAGCTGGGTCAACGTGCCGCACGTGACTCAGTTCGACGAGGCCGACATCACGGACATGGAGGCGACGCGCGCGCGCCTGAAGGGCGAGGCGGCCTCGCGCAACATCAAGCTGACGCCGCTCGCATTCGTGATGCGCGCCTGCGTGCAGGCGCTGCAGGCGTTTCCGCATTTCGGCGCGTCGCTCGACGCCGAGGCGGGCGAGCTGGTGATCAAGCACTACGTTCACGTGGGGTTCGCCGCGGATACGCCGAACGGCCTCGTCGTCCCGGTGGTCCGCGACGCCGACCGCAAGGACGTGTTCGAGCTCGCGCGCGAACTCGCCGCGCTGAGCGAGAAAGCCCGTGCCGGCAAGCTCGTTGCGGCCGAGATGCAGGGCGGCTGCTTCACGATCTCGAGCCTCGGCGGCATCGGCGGCACCGCGTTCACGCCGATCATCAATGCGCCCGAAGTCGCAATTCTGGGCGTGTCGCGTGCGAGCCACCGGCCCGTGTACCAGAATGGGGCCTTCGTGCCGAGACTGGTTCTGCCACTCTCACTGTCCTACGACCATCGGGTCATCGACGGCGCCGACGCGGCTCGCTTCACCAGTTTCCTGGCCAAGGCGCTCGCCGACGTGCAAGGACTGCTGCAGGCGATTCCGTGACCGGAATCCGCCACGACCGGAGAGAGATTTGACCGCATCGAGTGACTCAGCCCCCCCTGCAGCGAGCCTGCGCGTGCCGGACCTCGGCGACGTGCAGGACGTCGCCGTGATCGACGTCCTCGTCAGGCCCGGGGATCGCGTCGAAGTCGACACGCCCCTGGTCACGCTGGAGAGCGACAAGGCGACGATGGACGTGCCCGCGACGGCTGCCGGCATCGTCAAGCACGTGCTCGTGAAGGCGGGCGACAAGGTCTCAAGCGGCACCGTCATCGCCACGCTGGCGTCGGCCGGCACTGCGTCGGAAGAAACCGCAACCCACGGGGTATTGCGCGCGGCCGAGCCCTACGGCGGCGAACCGTATCTCGATACGGTCCCGATCAAGCCGATGCCGCGCGACGAGCCGGCGCGACCCGCACCAGCCACGGCTGACGCAGCGCCCGATCCGGTCCGCAGCCCTGCGGCGGGCCCGGCCGCAGCGACGCGACATTCCTACGATTTTGACCTCGTCGTGCTCGGCGCCGGCCCCGGCGGTTACACGGCGGCTTTTCGGGCCGCGGACCTGGGCCTTTCGGTCGCGTTGATCGAGCGGGGCACGACGCTGGGCGGCGTCTGCCTGAACGTCGGTTGCATCCCATCCAAGGCGCTGCTGCATGCGGCTCGGGTAATCGAGGATGCGGAGTCGATGGCCGAGTTCGGCGTGCGCTTCGGTCCGCCCGAGATTGATGCGGTGAAGCTCCGCGACTGGAAGAACGGCGTCGTCGCACGCCTCACCGGCGGACTCGAGACGCTCGCACGGCAGCGCAAGGTCACGGTGATCCGCGGCGAGGCGACTTTCGTCGCAGCGCACGAGCTGCAGGTCGGCGAGGGCGAAGCGACGCGCGCCGTCAGCTTCGACAAGTGCATCATCGCTGCGGGCTCGGAGTCGCTGCGGTTGCCGGGCCTGCCGGACGATCCGCGGATCATCGACTCCACCGGTGCGCTCGAGCTCGACCTGCCCGAGTCACTGCTCGTGGTCGGCGGCGGCATCATCGGGCTCGAGATGGCGACCGTGTACGACGCGCTCGGAGTCGCCGTGAGCGTCGTCGAGCTGACGCCGGGATTGATGCCGGGCTGCGACCGCGACCTGGTCCGGGTGCTCGAGAAACGCGTCACCCGCCGCTACACGCGCATCCTGACCGGCACGCGGATGACGGGCATCGAGGTGACGACCGAGGGGCTGCGCGTCACGTTCGCGGGGGACGGAGTGCCGGAGCCGCAGCTCTTCGGCAAGGTGCTCGTCGCGGTCGGACGCTCACCGAACGGGCGCCGTGTCGGTGCCGAGGCCGCGGGCGTGCACGTGGACGAGCGCGGATTCATACCGGCCGACCGGCAGATGCGCACCAACGTGCCGCACATCTTCGCGATCGGCGACGTGGTCGGTCAGCCCATGCTGGCGCACAAGGCGACGCACGAGGGCAAGGTCGCTGCAGAGGCTGCCGCGGGCTTGAAGAGCTACTTCGACGCGAAGGTGATTCCGTCGGTCGCCTACACCGACCCGGAGGTCGCCTGGGTCGGGCTCACCGAAACCGAGGCGAAGGCCCGTGGCGTGCCGTTCGAGAAGGCGGCCTTCCCGTGGTCGGCCAGCGGCCGCTCGCTCGCGCTCGGCCGCGACGAGGGCTTCACCAAGCTGCTGTTCGACCCGCAGACCCACCGCGTGCTCGGCGGCGGAATCGTCGGCACCAATGCGGGCGACCTGATCGCGGAGGTGGCTCTCGCAATCGAGATGGTTGCCGATGCCGCCGACCTGGCCCTGACGATCCATCCCCACCCGACGCTTTCCGAGACAGTCGCCTTCGCTGCGGAGGCCTTCGAGGGCACGCTGACCGATCTCTACCTGCCGCGCAGGAAACCGCCGCGGGACGCTTGAGTCGCCGGGCGAAGAACTTGAATCGTTCTCTGACACGCGTGCTGCGGACGTTCGGGCTCCTGGAGACCGCGCGCCGCGCAGAGCTGCGCTGGCGAATGGGCCAGCCTCGGGCCCTGCCCGCCGCGGTGATCCTCGGCGCGCAGAAATCCGGGACCAGCTCGCTGCACAATTACCTGACCCAGCATTCCGGCGTGACCGCGCCGTTGCGCAAGGAAGTGCATTTCTTCGACCTGAACTTTGCGCGGGGCGAGGACTGGTACCGCGCGCATTTCGGCCGGGTCGGTGAACCGGGCTTGAATCTCGACAGCAGTCCTTACTACCTGTTCCACCCCGCCGTGCCGCAGCGACTGCGCGCCATGCTGCCGGCCGCCAAGCTCATCGTGCTGTTGCGCGACCCGGTGCGGCGCGCGTACTCGAATTATTGGCACGAGCGCGACAAGGGGCGCGAGTCGCTCAATTTCGAGGACGCCATTGCCGCCGAGCCCGGGCGCATCGAGATCGCGCAGGCGCGGCTGGCGGACGGCACGCTGGAGCGCAGCCACGAGCACCAGCACTTCAGCTACCTGGCGCGCGGGTGCTATGCCGAGCAGCTCGGGCGCTGGTTCGAACAGTTCCCGCGCGAGCAGTTCCTGATCCTGCGCTTCGAGGACCTCGTCGCGGACCCGTTGGCCGTGCTCAACCAGACACTCGAGTTCGTGGGGCTCCCGCCGGCCGAGTCCGTCGATCTCGAAGCGCGCAACACTCGTCGCTATCCGCCGATCACCGCGGCGACCGCGGCGCGGTTGCGGGAATACTACGAGCCGTGGAACCGGCGCCTCGAGGCCTTGCTCGGTCGGTCGATGGGCTGGTGATCTATTTCCGGCGGCCGAGCATCTGGCGCAGCGACTCGACGTACGCGCCCTCGTCCGGCGGCTGCCCGGTCCGCTGGCTCAGCCAGAGCGCCTCGGCGAGACGCTCCAGCATCCGGTGCTCCGCCTCGTGCGGGTCGGCGAGCCGTTCGACCAGCTGGGCGCGGATCGCGGCAATGCCAGCCGGCCGATCCGTCGCCGATTGCTCGCGGATCGCGAGATGCAGGCCCATGTGCAGGAACGGATTCGACTGGCCCGCCTCGGGCGTGAAGTCGCGGCCGAGGGCCTCGGCTTCGTCCTCCAGCAGCGCGTGGTACTCCGGATGCTGCTCGATGACCGTGACGATCTGGTGCTCGAGTGGCTCGAGCGGCCGTCCGGCGCGATGCTTGCGCCAGGCCTCGACGTAAAGGCGGCGCAGTGCGCTGCGATCCTGGTCATGGAAGAAGGGCATGTTTCCCTAGCTCTTGCGAGTCTTCGAGCGGTAGTCGCACAGGTCCGCGATCGGGCACGTCGGGCAGTCTGGATTGCGCGCCTTGCAGGTGTAACGCCCGTGCAGGATCAACCAGTGGTGCGCGTCACGGAGGAACTCCTGCGGAACGACCCGCAACAGCCGGTCCTCGACCTCGCGGACCGTCTTCCCCGGGGCGAGCCCGGTGCGGTTCGCCACGCGAAACACGTGGGTATCGACTGCCAGGGTGGGGTGACCGAAGGCGGTGTTGAGGATCACGTTGGCCGTCTTGCGGCCCACGCCCGGCAAGGCCTCGAGACTCGCGCGATCCTCGGGCACGCGGCTGCCGTGCTGCTCGAGCAGGATGCGGCAGGTGGCGACGATGTTGCGCGCCTTGCCCTGGTAGAGGCCGATCGACCGCACGTATTCGCAGAGACCCTCGACCCCGAGCGCGAGGATGCCTTGAGGAGTGTTCGCTGCCTTGAACAGCTTGCGAGTCGCGAGGTTGACGCTCTTGTCGGTCGCCTGCGCCGAGAGGATCACGGCCACCAGCAGCTCGAACGGCGTCGAGTACTCGAGCTCCGTCTGCGGATGTGGATTGGCCGCGCGCAAGCGCTCGAACATCGCCTGTCGCCGCTGCGGGTTCACGAGCGGAGCTCCGGCTCGACGACCGCGGGTGCAGCCGCTGCGGCGTCGTGCTGCCGCGCCGAACGCACATTGCCCAGCGCCAGCATGAGGCCGAGCAGCACGAACGCGCCGGGCGGCAGCAACGCGATCAGCAGGCCGTGTTCGCGGTCGAAGATTCGCCACCCGGCGTCGCGCATGCGTTCGCCGAACAGCAGGTGCAGATCGGCGCCGAGGCTGCCCTGGCCGACCAACTCCCGCGTCGCGCCGAGCAGCAGCAAGGCCACCAGGAACCCGAGTCCCATGGCCAGCGCGTCGAGCAGCGCGCGCGCCAGCGGCTCGCGCGACGCGAACGATTCGGCGCGAGCCAGCACCAGGCAATTCGTGACGATCAGCGGCAGGAAGATGCCGAGCGACGCGTGCAGGCCGGGCCACCAGGCCGCCATCGACAACTCGACCGTGGTGACTGCGGCGGCGATGACCAGCACGAACACGGCGAGGCGCACTTCACGGGGCAGGCGCGGGCCCGCGAGCGCAGCGAGCGCGTTGCTGGCGAGCAGCACGGCCAGCGTCGCGAGGCCGAGGCCGAGCGCGCTGGCGACCGAGGTGCTCACGGCGAGCAGCGGGCACAGGCCCAGCAACTGCACGAAGCCGGGATTCTGGTCCCGAATTCCGTTCAACAGCAGCGCGCGCGTGGTCATGGCGGCATTCTAGCTAAGGCGTGGCCGCGGCGGCCGGCGCCGCGGAGAACAGCTCCTCGCGATGCCGTTCCTGGTAGACGAGCACGTTGCGCACGGCCCCGACGATCGCTCGCGGCGTCACCGTCGCGCCGGTGAACTGGTCGAAGTCGCCGCCGTCCTTGCGAACTTTCCAGCGTTCGGCGGGAGGATCGACCAGGGACCGGCCATCGAAGATCCGGATCCAGGACGAGCGGCGTTCCTCGATGGCGTCGCCCAGTCCCGGCGTCTCGCGGTGAGACAACACCCGCACGCCCAGCAGCCGCCCGTCGACGTCGATCGCGACCAGCAGCCGGATCGCTCCGGCATAGCCGTCGGGCGCCACCGTCGTGAAGAGCAATGCGGCCGGTTGGCCTGCGAATCGCGCCCGGTGTACGGGCAAGGCTGCGTCTACGCCGAGCAACTCCGGGTCACGTACGAACGTGACGTCGGCGAGGGGGTCGTTATCGTAACGCACGCCGCCAAGGACGGTGGTCAGCTGGGCCAGCCGCTGGGCGCGCTGGCTCGCCTCGATGCGCGGCTGTGCGAGGTCGTGCACGACGGAGACGAGTCCCACCGCGACGACGGCCGCGATGCCGAGAATCGCGGCTGCCTGCAGCGCGCGCCGCGCGCCGGACTTAGCGCCCACGGTGGCCATGGATCCTCGGCGCGGTATGGCGATCGAGCAATGGCACGGCGAGGTTCATCAGCAGCACGGCAAAAGCCAAGCCGTCCGGATAGCCGCCCCAGCTGCGAATGATCCAGGTGAGCACGCCGATGCCGGCGCCGAAATACAGCCGTCCGCGGGTGCTCGTCGCCGCGGAGACGGGGTCGGTCGCGATGAAGAAGGCGCCGAGCATCGTCGCGCCCGAGGCGAGATGGAACAGGGCGCCGGCGTGCGCACCGGGGTCGGTGGCGTGCATCACCGCGGCAGGCAGGGCGAGACCCGCCAGCATCGCGAGCGGAATCTGCCAGCGGATCACTCGACGCAGCAGCAGGTAGGTGCCGCCCAGCAGAGCTGCCAGGTTCAGCCATTCGCCGTCCGCAGCGCCGACGCGGCCGAACGCCGGATCGGCCAGGATCTCCTGCATCGTGTAACTCTGCGCAAGGCCGGTGCGCAGTGCGTCGAGGGCCGTGGCCCGGGTCACGGCATCCCACTCCGGTCCGGGCACCGGCCAGCGCGTCATCTCGACGGGAAACGACACGAGCAGTACCGCGTAACCGACCATCGCGGGATTGAAGGGGTTCTGCCCGAGGCCGCCATAGGCGTGCTTGCCGAGCAGCACGGCGACTGCCGTGCCGAACGCCATCAGCCACCAGGGCAGCAGTGGCGGCACGCTGACCGCGAGCAGCGCAGCGGTGACGAGCACGCTGCCATCGCGGAGGAACTGCGGCATCGGCCGTCCTCGCAGCCGCAGCGCGAGTGCCTCGCAGCCGAGCGCCGTCACGGCGGCGACCCCCAGCTGCAGCAATAGCGCGGCACCGAACAGCCAGACGTGCACGACTGCAAACGGAACGAGCGCGAGCAGCACCTGGAACATCACGCGCGGCACGGTGAACCCGGCGATCACGTGCGGCGGTGCGGCGACCTGGAACTGCATGGCGGGCCTCTACGGCGGTCCCGCACCGCGAGCTCGACGTCGAGCGGCCTCGAAGGCGAGTCGCTCGGCCGCGGCCTGCTCAGCGAGCCGCCGCTCGTGGCGCTCGAATCGCTCGCGCGCCTCGGCCGCCCGTCGTCGCTCCGCATCGTGCAGCTGCATGCGCAGCCGCGCGGCGTGAAATCGGGCCGTGAGCGGGATCTGGCTCGGGCACACGTAATCGCAACAGCCGCACTCGATGCAGTCCGCCAGCCCCAGCCGCGCGAGCGCATCTCGATCGTCGGCCAGCGCGGCACGGTGCAATTGCTGTGGCAGCAAGCGGGCGGGGCAGGCCATCGCGCAGTCTCCGCAGCGGATGCACGGCATCTCCGGATCGCGGACCGCCACGTCGGCGAGCGTGGCGGCGACGATGCAGTTGACGCCTTTGGTCGTTGGCACGAGGTCGCTCGACAACGACCGACCGGTCATCGCGCCGCCGACGATCAGTCGGGCGGGATCACCCTGGTAACCACCGCACGCCGCGACCAGGTCGGCAATCGGCGTGCCGATCCGGACCTCGAGATTTCCGGGGCAGGCGACCCCGCTTCCCGTGACGGTGACGATCCGGGACACGACCGGTTCGCCGGTGCCGACGAACCTCGCGACGGCCGCAGCGGTGCCCACGTTCTGGCAGACGACGCCAATGGCCGGTGGCAGCGCGTCGTGCGGCACCTCGCGACCGGTGACGGCCTCGATCAATTGTCGTTCGGCGCCGAGCGGATAGAGCGCAGGCAACTCGACGAGTTCGACGCGATCGTCCTGCGCCGCGGCAATCGCAGCTGTGATCGCGGCGATGGCCTCCGGCTTGTCGTCCTCGATTGCGATCGTGCAGCGCGTTGCACCGCTGGCAGCCAGCATGACCTGGCCGCCCACCACGACGTCGGCCGCACGTTCACGCATCAGCGCGTCGTCGCAGCAGATCCACGGCTCGCACTCGGCGCCGTTGAGGACCAGGTGCCCGACGGCGCTCGCCCGCGCCAGCGCCAGCTTGCCCGCCGCCGGAAAGGCCGCGCCGCCGAGGCCCGCGATGCCGGCGCCGCGCAGGCAATCGAGCAGCGTGGCGCCGTCGAGGGCGTGCCAGTCGACTGGCACCAGCGCCGGGTCCCGCGCGTCCGTCGCGTCGTTCTCGATCAGAATGCAACGACCGACGCCCGCGACCGTCGATCGCGTTGCGATCTCGACCACGATGCCCGCGACGGGCGAGTGCAGGTCGGTCGCCGCCTCGCCGACGGCTCGTGCGATCGGCGTGCCGATGCCGACACGCGTGCCGGCCGCGACGAGCGGTTCCGCCGTCTCGCCGGAACCCTGGTCGAGCGCGAGCACGGCGATCCGTGGCGCGGGTGCGGTGAGCAATGGATGCAGCAGCGGTGTCGTCTTGCGCGCGTCGAGCCGCAACCCGGCCGGCAGGGCAGGCCGGCTGCTCATCCGGGCAGCTCCGCCGCCGGGCGCAGCTCGATGCAGTCGACCGGGCAGGGCGGCAAGCAAAGTTCGCAGCCGGTGCACTGCGCCTCGATGACCGTGTGCATGAAGCGCGGCGCGCCGATGATCGCGTCCACTGGGCAGGCGGGCAGGCACAGCGCGCAACCGATGCAGCGTTCCTCGTCGATCACGGCGACCTGGCGCGGCTTGATCGGTCCGAACTGCGGGTCCACCGCCTTAGGCTCGCGACCCAGCAGCGCGGCGAGCGCGCGCACCGTGGCCTCGCCGCCCGGCGGGCAGCGGTCGATGTCCGCGGTACCGGTTGCGATCGCCTCGGCGTAGGGCCGGCAGCCGGGGTAGCGACACTGTCCGCACTGCGTCTGCGGCAACAACGCGTCGATCTGCTCGACCAGCGAGCCCGCATCCGATCGCAGGCGCGACGCCGCCCAGCCCAGCGCCGCACCGATCGTGGCGGCCAGCCCGGCCGCAACTCCCACCGCCGGCAACAGCGTCGCGCCGCTCATGAGCCAACCAGTCCGCTGAAGCCCATGAAGGCCAGGGCCATGAGGCCCGCCGTCACGAGCGCAATCGGGGTGCCCTTGAATGCGGCCGGGACGTCGCCGGAATCGATCCGCTCGCGCAGCGCCGCGAACAGCAGCAGCGCAAGGCCGAAACCGGCCGCGGCGGCTGCGCCGAACACCAGTGACTCGAGCAGGCCGTGCTGCCGGTCGAGATTGAGCAGGGCAACGCCGAGGACGGCGCAATTGGTGGTGATCAGCGGCAGGAACACGCCGAGCAATTCGTGCAGCAGCGGGCTCGTCGCACGCACGACCAGTTCCGTGCCCTGCACGACGCCCGCGATCAACAGGATGAAGACCAGCGTGCGCAGGTAGCCGAGGCCGAGCGGCTCGAGCAGCCAGTGCCAGGCCGCGTAACTGAGCCCCGAGGCCAGCGTCAGCACGAACAGCGTCGCGAGTGCCATGCCGGCCGCGGCCTCGAAGCGGCGACTGACGCCGACGAACGGGCACAAGCCCAGGAAGTTCGTCAGCACGAAGTTGTTGACGAGACTCGCTCCGAGGGCCAGCAGCAGCAGGTCCGTCATGGCGGCAGCGGACGGTGGCTACTTCACTCTCATGCCCGGTTGCGCGCCAGCGTCCGGGGCCAGCAGGAAGATGTCGGCTCCGCCCGGGCCGGCCGCCAGCACCATGCCCTCGGACGTGCCGAAGCGCATCTTGCGCGGCTCGAGGTTCGCGACGACGACCGTGAGCCGACCGACGAGCTGCTTGGGCGCATAAGCCTGCCGGATGCCGGCGAACACGGTGCGGCGCTCGCCGCCCAGGTCCACGACGAGCCGCAGCAGCTTGTCCGCTCCCTCGACCTGCTCGGCCGTGACGATGCGCGCGATCCGCAAGTCGATTCGTGCGAAATCCTCGATCGACGCCTGCGGTACCGAGACCGTGCTCGCGGCAGCCGCCACTGGGGCCACAGCCTGCGTCGACCCCGCCGCTGGGAGTGCGGCCGTCGGGACACCCGAGGGCTTCAGGCTTTCGGTAGAGGCCCCGAGCAGTGCCTTGGTCGCTGCGGGATCCACCCGCGTCGCGAGCGGCTCGTAGGTGCCGATCGTCTGCCCCAGCAACGGTCGGCTGACGTCGGCCCAACGCTGGTCGGGCAGCCCGAGGAAGCGCTCGGCGCCTGCGGCCAGTCGCGGTACGATGGGCTTCAGGTACAGCGCGAGGACCCTGAACAGGTTCAGGCCCTGGGTGCAGACGCCCTGCACATCGGCGGCGCGAGCTGGATCCTTGGCCATCAGCCACGGCTTCTGCTGGTCGATATACAAGTTGGCCCGATCAGCGAGCAGCATGACCTCGCGGACGACGCAGGCGAGGTCGCGTCCCTCGTACGCCTCGCCGATGCGCTGCGCTGCGGCCGCGAATTCGTCGTACAGGGCGGGCTCGGGCAGCCGCTCCGCGAGCCGGCCCTGCGAGCCACGGGCGATGAACCCGGCGCAGCGGCTCGCGATGTTGACGAGCTTGCCGACCAGGTCGGAATTGATCTTGCCGACGAATTCATCGAGGTTCAGGTCGAGGTCGTCGACTCCGGGGCCGAGCCGCGACGCATAGAAATACCGCAGGTATTCTGCGGGCAGGTGATCGAGCCAGGCGCGTGCCGTGATGAACGTGCCGCGCGACTTCGACATCTTCTGCCCGTTCACGGTCAGGAAACCGTGCGCGTAAACGGCCGTCGGCGGCCGGTAGCCCGAGCCGTGCAGCACGGCCGGCCAGAACAGCGTGTGGAAGTAGACGATGTCCTTGCCGATGAAGTGATAGACCTCGGCGTCGGAGCCAGCCTTCCAGTAGCGGTCGAAGTCGAGTCCGGTGCGCCGGCAATACTGCAGGAAACTGCCGAGGTAACCGATCGGCGCGTCGAGCCAGACGTAGAAGTACTTGCCCGTCTCGCCCGGGATCTCGAAGCCGAAATAGGGCGCGTCCCGCGAGATGTCCCAGTCACGCAGGCCGGCCGTGAACCACTCGTCGAGCTTCGCGGTAACAGCGGGCTGCAGTCGCCCCGAGCCGGTCCACTCGCGGAGCATCGGCTCGAAGTCGCCGAGCTGGAAGAACAGGTGCTCGGAGTCGCGCTGCACCGGCGGCGTTCCGCTCACGACCGAGATCGCGTTGACCAGGTCGGCCGGCGTGTAGGTGGCGCCGCAGGATTCGCAGCTGTCGCCGTACTGGTCGAGCGCACCGCAGCGCGGGCAGGTGCCGCGTACGTACCGGTCGGGGAGGAACATCTGCGCCTGCGCGTCGTACGCCTGGCGGATGGTCTCGCGGCGGATGTGCCCGCCCGCCACCAGCCGCTGGTAGATGCCTTCCGTGACTTCCCGGTTCTCCGGCGAGTGCGTGGTGTGGAAATTGTCGAATGAGACGTCGAAGTCGGCGAAGTCGCGCCTCTGCTCGGCGCCCACGCGCTCGATCAGCGCCTCGGGCGAGATGCCCTCCTGCCGCGCCTTGAGCATGATCGGCGTGCCGTGCGCGTCGCTCGCGCAGACGTACAGGCAGTCGTGGCCGCGCAGCCGCTGGTAGCGCACCCAGATGTCGGTCTGCACGTACTCGACGATGTGCCCGAGGTGCG
>Ga0316622_100001668_pt1 | contig 14723 bp, 14 predicted proteins | sample OWC_Aug_OW2_C1_D_FD_207646 | JGI IMG/M metagenome (GOLD analysis project Ga0316622, IMG submission 207646) | Wetland soil microbial communities from Old Woman Creek delta, Ohio, United States - OWC_Aug_OW2_C1_D5_C | ecosystem: Environmental > Terrestrial > Soil > Wetlands | place: USA: Ohio... | reverse complement strand
CGTTGCGCACGCCGGCCTCGACCGCCGCCTTCACCGCGGCCACGTCGCCGCGGACCACCGCCGTGACGTACCCGCCGCCGGTCTTCTCGTAGCTCACCAGCTCGACCTTCGCGGCCTTGACCATCGCATCGGCGGCCTCGACCACCGCGGGGAACCCGCGGGCCTCGATCATCCCAAGCGCTTCCGCCATCGGTTCGTCTCCTTCTAGACCTGGTTGACCTGTCTCGTGTGTGCCTGTCGGCCCCGCTGGGGCCCCTACGCCTTTGCCTCCCGGCCCTCGAGGCCCTCGATCGCCGCCAGCGCGGCGCGCCAGCCGACGTCGATGTCGCGTTCTTCGCCCCCGAGGTAGATCCGGCCCATCGAGCCGAACGCCCGGACCTCGAGGATGTTGATCTGGGCCGCCTTCTCGGCCTCGTTGGCCGCCAGGGCCGCGTAGGCTGCCGGCTCCAGCTCCAGCACGTAGAGCGTCTGGCCGGGGATGAGCATCTGGCCGTGGCGGGTCCGGTTGACCAGCTGGGCCTGATGGTCATCGATGCGACGGATGATCTGGCTCGAGAGGACCCGCGGCTTGATCCGGTCGGTCTCCGCGAGGCCGATCTCGCTGAGGATCGCGGCGCCGGCCGCGCGCACCTCGGCCTGCGACGGCGAGTGGATCTCGAGCATGCCGTAGTAGCGCTCGATGATCTGCATGCCCGGCTTGACGCTCGTCGACTTGAGAGCGATGTCGGTCAGCCGGTTGATCTCGATCCCCGGCGAGACCTCGACCGACAGCGACGCGTCACCCGCGAGCGGCAGGAAGCCCTGGGCGACGGTGCCCAGGAAGGCGGCGTACTGCGCCTGAAGGCTGTCCAGGAAGACGTAGGCCCGAAGGTCAATATTGCTCATGCGCGCCCTTCTCTCCGGTGACGATCTTGACGCCGGCCGAGGCCCCGATCCGGGTCGCGCCGGCAGCGATCATGTCCTGCACGTCCTCGGCGGTGCGGATGCCGCCGGACGCCTTGACGCCCATCCTCGGGCCGACCACCTCGCGCATCAGGGCGACGTCGAAGACGGTTGCGCCGCCCTTCGCGTACCCGGTCGAGGTCTTGACGAAGTCAGCCTTCGCCTCGCTAGCCAGACGGCAGGCGATCACCTTCTCCTCGTCGGTGAGAAGCCCGGTCTCGATGATCACCTTGCTCGCCGCACCGCCCTCCCGGCAGGCGTCCGAGACCTTTGCGATGTCCTCGCGGACGGCGTCGAGCAGGCCGCTCTTGAGCGCGCCGATGTTGATGACCATGTCGATCTCGCTCGCACCGTCGCGGATCGCCCGGCGGGCCTCCCAGGCCTTGACCTCGGAGGTGCTCGCCCCGAAGGGGAAGCCGACGACGGAGGCGACGGCGACGTCGGTGTTGCGCAGGCTCTCGGCGGCTTGGCGGACCCACGTCGGGTTGACGCAGACGGCCGCGAACCGGTGCTCGGCGGCCTCGGCGCACAGGCGATCGATGTCGGCGGCCGTGGCGTCGGGCCGCAGGAGCGTGTGGTCGATGTAGCGGGCCAGGTCGCCCGGGACGTCCTCGCCGCGGCCGTGATACTCGATGCGGGAAGCTCCGCCGGCGATGATGTCCCGGACCTTCGTGGCGCAGTGGGCTGCGCAGCCGCGGACGCATGACGCGCACGGGTCGGCCGACGCATCTGCCGACGTGCCTGCCCCGCCGAGCGCGGCGAGCACCTGGTGCGTGATCGTCTCGATGAGCTGGGAGCGGTCGGCGGGCGGGGCGGTCATCTCGTCGAGTCCTCTGGTCGCTGCTGGCTGTACTGCTGTTCGATGGCGGTGATCCTGGCCACGCGCCTCCCGTGCCGCTCGGCGCCCCATGGGGTCGTGAGGAACGTGTCGACGATCTCGAGGGCGAGGCCCTCGCCGATCATCCGGGCGCCCAGCGTCAGCACATTGGCGTGGTTGTGCTCGCGCGCGTTGCGGGCCATCGACGTGTCGTGAGCGTTTGCGGCACGGACGCCGGGCACCTTGTTGGCGGCCATCGCGGACCCGATACCGGCTCCATCGACGACGATCCCGAAGGCGCACGCGCCGGATGCGACGAGCCTGGCGACCACGTGGGCAAAGTCCGGGTAGTCGACCGCATCGGTGGAGGTGGTGCCGCAGTCGGTCACTTCGAAGCCCTTCTCTGCCAGGGTCTTGATCAGGACTTGCTTGAGCGGGTAGCCGCCGTGGTCTGCGCCGATCGCGACAGTCCGCGGCCCGCCACCGGCGAGGGCGGGGGCTGCCGAGTGGGCAAGCGATCCGAGCGCAGGGGCGATCGGCACCGCCGCGGATGCGCCGGCCAGGTCGTCCAGCGCCCGCTCCACGAGCTGGCGGACGATCTCCTCGGGCGGGATGCCGGCGCGCGGCTCAGTCATGATCGAGCACCCAGGCGGCGGTCGCCTCGTCCGCGACCAGGACGGTCACGATCCCGGCGCGCAGCGCAGCCAGGGCGATCGGGCCACGACCGGTTCCGGCCGCGAGGCCCACCGTCAGCGGCGTTCTCCGCAGGTCTTCGAGCGGCAGACCCACGGTGCGCGCGTCGAGGGTCGGGGAGGCGATTCCGCCGTCGATCGTGATGAACCGGCCGAGGACGTCGCCGACCGCGCCGGCCGCCGCGAGCGCCTCGAGCTCGGTCTCGTCGAGGTAGCCCGACGCGACATGGACGCTGTCCGGGCCCAGGACGCCCAGCCCGAAGATCGCGGTGGGGGCCGTGCGCGCCGCCGCCAGCGTCTCGCCGACCGATGGATCGTCCTCGAGGGCACGGCGCAGCCCAGGTGAGCCGACGATCGCCGGGGCAGCCATGAGCCGGATCGCGGCCCCGGTCGTCAGCCCGAACCGCTCCACGACCTCCTGGGCCCGCGTTGGGCGGGTCGAGCGCGAGATCGCCCCGTTGAGCTGGACGATCTCGGTCGCCGACGTCCAGCCCGGCTGCAGATGTGCCGCGAGCTCGAGCATGGTGCGCCCCCATGACACGCCAATCGCGCCATCCGGCCGGATCGCCGCCAGGTGGGCGGCCGCCGCCTCGGCGATGCGCTCTCGGGCAAGCAGCGTGTCCTCGGCGGGGGACCCCGTGGCCGGCACGTCCACGACGACCGAGCCGCGGAGCCCGAACCGCTCGACCAGCCGGTCCTCGATGGCGACGAGCCGCGCGACGGGGTGGACGATCTCGATCCGCACGGCGGCCTCGCGCAGCGCGCGGTCAAGGAGCCGGCCGACCTTGAAGCGGCTGATGCCGAGACGCTTGCCGACCTCGTCCTGGGTGAGGTTGAGGCGGTAGTAGAGCTGCGCCGCGCGGAGCATGAGCCGGGTCTCGCCCAGCCCGAGATCGCCGTCGCGCGGGATGGCGAGATCTGCCGGGCTGCTCATCTGCGCAGGCTGCCGCTCATTTGTGCCAGACGGTACGCCTCGACGGCGTGGGTGTCAAGGGGGAATCGACGGGCTCGGTCGCGGCTCCGCGTGGCCGCCGATGAGCCCGAGGACCGCGGCCCGGCCCCGGCGGGCAGGACGGTAGGATGACGAGGTCATGGCGAGCATCCGATGACCCCCCCCGATCCGCCCGCCATCGCCGTGCTCTCGGTGGCCGGGTCGCATCGCGATGTCGGCCGCCAGATCGGCGAGGCGACCGCCGGCGTCCTGCGCCGCGAGACAGCCATCGACGCGTTCGATGCTCGCCTGCCGGACGGCCGCAGCCGCGCCGAGCAGCTTGCCCTGGCGGCCCGCTATCGCGATGCCACGCGGCGGGCCGTGCCCTGGATCGTGGACGAGATCGACGGCGCAGCCGAGGGCGCTGGTGTCGATCCGCTGGCGCTGTTCGCCCGTTCGGTGGAGGAGATCTGGGGCGAGTCGTCGATGGCGCACGCCGGGCATGGGGGCTCGCGGGGCACCGAGGGCCGCTGCTCGGACCTCGTGGCCGTTCCACCTCTGACCGCGAACGGCCACGCCTGGGTCGCCCACAACAACGACCTCAGGCCGGCGACCGAGTCCGATGTCGTCGCCGTCGAGTGGCGGGTGCCCGGCGAGCCCGTCGTCTTCAGCCTCGGCATCGGCCCGTGGATCAGCGTCGGCTGGAACGACGCGGGCCTCTCGCTGACCGGCAACGAGCTGACGCCCAATGACGAGCGGATCGGGGTCCCGCGCCTCCTGATGGTGCGCGAGCAGCTGACCGCGACCAGCCTCGAGCAGGCGGTCGAGCTCGCGCTGCGGCCCGACCGGGCGTCCTCCTACAACACGGTGTATGTGTCCCGCGACGGCCGGGCCCTGGACATCGAGGGCTCCGCCACCGACGCCGAGATCAGCGTGCCGGACGGCAGGGGCGCGCTTGCCCACACCAACCACTACGTCTGCGAGCGAATGCTGCGCTACGAGGGCGACCCGGCGTACGCGCGGCTGTCCGGCGTGCGCTACGCGCGTGCGGCCGAGCTGCTGGCCGCCGCCGCGCCTGGCACCGTTGACGGGACGTGGCTGCAGGCCGCCCTGTCGGACCACGCCACCGAGCCCGCGCTCTGCCGTCACGACCCGGCGGGCGACGGCTCCAAGACCGTCTTCTGGTGTGTTGCCGACGTGACCGCCGGCGAGATCGCCTTCGGCCGCGGCAACCCCTGCCGCTCCATGACACAGACGTATCGGTTCGGGCCGGGCTGACCGCTCGAGGCGGCCGGGAACCGGGCCGCGAGGTCGCGCGTCATAGGGGCGAACGAGCCGCCCGGATGAAGCGGGCGACCCCCAAGCTGCCGGAGATGCGAGATGTCCGAGTCGCGAAGCCCTTCTGCCCGCCTGCTGGCGCTGATCGCCATCGCCGTCGCGCTGCTGGCGTTCGTCCCCAGCGTGCTTGCCCGCCCCGCGGCGGAGGGCGGGCCCTCCCGGGTGATCACCGGCGCACCGACCGACGGAGCCGCCGGGATCACCGTCACGGGCGAGGCCCGCGTCATCGTGGTCCCGGACATGGCGACCGTCACGGTGGGGACCGAGCACCAGGCCAAGACCGCCGCCGAGGCGCTCGCCACCGTGAACGAGCGGATGGCGTCGGTGGTCGCCGCGCTGCGCCAGCTCGGGATCGACGAGCGCGACCTGACGACACAGTCGGTCTACGTCAACCCCGTCTACGACTACGGCACGGACGGCAGGGCGCCCACGCTCGTCGGCTACCAGGCCAGCCAGACGCTGTCGGTGAAGGTCCGCGACATCGATGACGCGGGCAAGGTGATCGACACCGCGGTCGGCGCCGGTGCCACCCAGGTCGGCGGCATCTCGTTCGAGGTCGCCGACCCGACGGCTGCCACCGACCAGGCGCGCGAGGCCGCCGTGGCGGATGCCAAGCGGCGCGCCGAGGCCCTTGCCAAGGCCGCCGGCATCGGAGTTGGCGATGTCGTCGCCATCACCGAGTCCCTGTCCAGCCCGCCCTCGCCGATCTACCGAGAGGTCGCCCCGGCCGCCGCCGATGCCGCCACCCGAGTCCTCCCCGGCACGACCGAGGTCATGGTCATGGTGACGGTCACCTACGAGATCACGTAGCCCGTCGGACGCAACCCGGCGCGAGGGCATGGGGCGCTGCGCCGGCCGCTCCGGCACATGGAGGCCGCCGCCGGCCAGACCGGCGGCGGCCTCCCTCCATTCAGCCGCCCAGATCTAGACGGTGCGCGCCAGAAAGTCCAGGACGACGCCGAGCTGGCGCACCTCTTCGTCCACGACGAACGAGGCGTGGCCCGTTTCATAGAAGTACGTCTCGAGCCGATGCCCTCGCGCCTCGAGCCGCTCCACGTAGTTCATGACCTGGCGGATCGGGCAGCGGCTGTCGCTGCGTCCGGCCATGATCAGCAGCGGCTCGGTCACCCGGTCCACGAACTCGATCGGGCTGCGTTCGCGCATCAGGTCTGGGAGCTCGTTCGGCGTTCCCCCAAGCAGGGCCCGGTCGTAGGCCTGGAGGATCGGCGACATGTCGTCGTACGAGGCGACGTAGTCGGCGACCGGGACACCGGCCACGCCGGCCTTGAAGCGCCCTGGATGCGTGCCGAGCATCATCAGCGTGATGTAGCCGCCCCACGACCACCCGGCGATGACCGAGCGTGCCGGGTCGGCGATCCCTCGGGCCACCAGGTCGGCGTGGCCGGCCAGCACGTCCTCGATCTCCGGACCACCGATGTCCCCGATCAGCATGTCCCGCCACTCGCGGCCGTAGCCCACCGAGCCGCGGTAGTTGACCATTGCGACGGCAAACCCGGCGTCGACAAACGCCTGGACCATTGGGCTCCAGCGGTCGAGGTCGAGCCAGGTCGGGCCGCCGTGGACCCGCATCATCGTCGGAAACGGCCCGGCCCCCTCGGGGGTGACGTAGAAGCCGTGGACGCGCTGGCCGTGCTGGTTGCGGAACTCCCACGAGACGTAGGGCCGGCTGGCCGGCGGGCGCTCCTCGGGAGCCAGCAGCTCCTCCCTGTTGGCCGTCGTGAACAGGCGCGGCTCGGTGCCGCCTGCCTGGTGGCGGTACCAGACAGAGCCGTCCGGCCTCACGCGCGCCCCGGTCACGACACCCCCGGGGTGGGGGATGGGCTCGAGGGCCATCGTCGATGGGTCGAGGCGGTAGAGCTCGTCGCGGCCGTCGTGGAGGTTGGTGAGCAGCAGGGCCGAGGCATCGGGCCACCAGCAGTTGCCGTGCACGAGACCGGGGAGACCGAGGTGGAGGGGCACCAGCTCGCCGGTCATGACGTCCCAGATCGCCGGCCGGATCTCGCCCTCGCGCTCGTGCCCGATGAGCAGCCGCTGGTCGCCCGGGAGGGGAGACCACGCGGCAGCCTGCAGGGTCAGCCCGGGGTCACGGAGGTCGGCGACGGTGGCGCCGGTGCGGGCGTCGACGACCCGCAGCGCCTGGTGCATCAGATCCCCGTGCTCGGAGTGCTCGAGCGCGACGAGCGTCTCGTCGGCTGAGAGGCCGGCGAGGTTGAAGCCGTTGTCGTAGCTCTCGCCGCCGGCGACGAGCACGGCCTCGCGGTGGAGATGGATCCTGCGAGCCGGGGCGCCGTCGTCGGAGACGTAGATGGCAAATCCCTCGTCGGTGCTGATCCCGGCCACTACGCGGCGAAGCCCGAGGGCAATCCCGCCGGCCCAGCCGTCCGGGACGCCGTCCAGGAGGGGGCGGACCGCACCGCCCTCGAAGGGCTGGACGACGAAATGCCCCGCCTCGCTGCCGCTCCGATCGGAGAACCAGACGATCCCCGAACCGTCAGCCGTGGGCTGGCCGGCCGTGACGCCGACCGGCTCGGAGCTGGCCTGCCGGGTCACGCCCGTCGAGACGTCGAGCACGTACACCTGTTCGGAGCCGTCCTCGTTCGAGGTGAACACGAGGCGGTCGGGTGCGTGCGGCGACCAGGCCGGGAAGGTACGGAGCGGAGCGCGAAGCCGGCGCTCCCAGCGGGGCATCGATTGGCTGCTCATGGCCCGAGGCTAGCACCGTCGGGGGACGCCCGCGCGGCGAATGCACCCAGCCGGATCGCTGACCCGCGGTGCCCGCCGCCGCGCGGCGAATGCACCCAGCCGGATCGCTGACCCGCGGTGCCCGCCGCCGCGCGGCTGATGCATGCCGCCGCGCCGCCCGGTGCTCGCCGATCGGCCGGACGGCACCCAGTCAGGCGACGAGCGACAGCACCAGCAGGACCTGGGCCAGGTGGTACGTCGCCATCACGGCCACCTGTCGCCGCCGGTCCCCGGGCGCACCCGCTGACGGCGGCTCGACGAAGATGCCCCACCCGAGCAGCGCGTCAGAGGCGACGAACGACCAGCCGCCGAGCGCTGCGGCCGGTGAGCCCGACCCGGTGGCAAGGCTCGCCATCGCCAGGATGGCCAGCAGGTACGCCGCGACCTGCGGCCCGAGCCCTGTCTGTCGTGCCGCTGCCAGGATCGGGCGCCCGACCACCACGGCGAACGCCGACGCGATCGCCAGCCCGGCCACCAGCCACGGGAGCTCGAGCGTCCCGGCTGCGAACGCCGCCGCATAGGCAAGCTGCGCCACGAGGAAGGACGCCAGCCCGGCGGCGATCCGGCCAGGCGGCAGAAGCAGCACGTCGCCCACGAACGAAGCCGCCAGCGCGACGAGCACGATCACGCGTACAGTGGGGTCCGCTTGCTCGACGGCGAGGACGACCACGACAAGCGCGGCCACGAAGGCCGGCTTGGCTATGCGCTCGAGGGCGCGACGATCGCCCGCGACAGCCAGCCAGTCCACCGCGGCCAGGACGACGGCCGCCGCGAGCCCGAGCCATGCGATCAGGGTCACCGGTCGATCATGGACCAGCGCCGACGGCCGTCGCTCGGCGCGGGTGCATAATGGCCGGCGATGGCCAGCGCAACCGTCCTCGGGGGCCGCCGAACGCGGCGCCTCGGCCCCGCGCGGTCCTGAGATGCCCGCCCGGAGCCCGGCCGATCCGCGCGGCCAGCCCTCGCTGTCCACGGGCCGCATCGAGCGACGATCGTTTGTCCTGGCCGCGCCGCGCGAGGCCTGGGCGGCGCTGCACGATCCCGCCTGCGAGCACAGCCTCTATCCCGAGTTCGCCCTCGGGCCGGCCGAGCCCGCCTGGCCTGCGGCCGGCTCGACCCGCCTCGCCCGCTTCCGCTACGGCCTGCTTCGTGACCCGGTGCTCATGGAGAGCCTCGAGGCCCGTCCCGGCCAGTCGTTCCGCATCCGCTTTCTGGGCACCGATGTCTACGGCGAGATGGCCTGGCTGTTCGAGGCTGCTGCCGGCGGCACCCGCGTCATCCACGAGCTGGTCATCCAGCCGGTGGACCGCTGGGGTCGGCTGCTCTCGGCGCTCGAGCGGCGAACCGTCGCCGACCATGCCGACGCCCACCTCCGCGAGCTGAAAGCCGCGGTGGAAGGCCGCGCGAACAGGGGAACACCCGCCTGACGTTCCTGTCCGCCCGTGACACAGGGACGGACGGCCCACCCGCCGGTCCAGGCCGCCCGCTGTCGGATAGGAATTTCAGCACTGACTGAACGTTGTGAAATCGCGCTAGCATGCTGGCATGAAGCCTGGGGAGGCGGCATTCGTCGAGGAGATGGGCCTCTTTCTCGGCTCAAGCGGCATGACGCCGATGGCGGGCCGCATGTGGGGCTGGCTGCTCATCTGCGAGCCCCCCGAGCAGACCGCATCGGAGCTTGCCGACGCGCTCGCCGCGAGCCGGGGGGCGATCAGCGGGGCGGCCCGGCTGCTTGCCTCGGCCGGGCTCATCCGGCGCACGAGACGACGCGGCGATCGGCGCGAGTACTTCACCGCCCCGCCCGGCACGCTGCGCGTGCTGCTCACCGGCGCAGGGACCTCGTTCCGGCGGTTTCGCGAGATCACCGAGGATGGGCTCGCCGTGCTGGCCGATCGGCCGCCATCCTCTCGGGCGAGGCTCCAGGAGATCAACGACGCATATCGCTTCTTCGAGCGCGAGTACCCCGCCCTGATCGAGCGTTACCTGGCCGAGCGTGCGCCCGGCGAACGTGTCGCGGGGTGGCCGCACCCGCTCGCCGGTCACCCTGAAGCGACACAGGAGATCCCCGCCTAGGGCGGGTTCGCGCCCTGGCTCGGGCGCAGGACGGCCCGAACGACGGGCGCCAGGAGGGAACCCGATGACAGCGATCATCCAGACCGAGAAGCTCACCAAGTGGTACGGCAAGCACCGCGGCATCATCGACGTCGACCTGTCGATCGAGGAAGGTGAAGTCTTCGGGTTCCTGGGCCCCAACGGAGCCGGCAAGACGACGACGATCCGGCTGCTCCTCGACCACATCCGGCCGACGAGCGGTCGTGCCTCGGTGTTCGGTATCGACACGCGGGCCGACCCGGTGGCGATCCATCGTCGCATCGGCTACCTGCCGGGCGAGTTCGCGCTCTACGACCGGCTGACCGGTGCCCAGACCCTCGAGTACTTCGCGAACCTTCGCGGCGGTGTCGACAAGGCATACCAAGCTGCCCTGATCGAGCGCTTCGATCTCGACCCGAGCCGGCGGTTCAAGGAGTACAGCAAGGGCAACAAGCAGAAGGTCGGGCTCGTGATCGCCCTCCAGCACCGCCCCGACCTGCTCCTGCTCGACGAGCCGACCGCAGGGCTCGACCCGCTGGTCCAGCAGACCTTCTTCCGCGAACTCCGTGAACTGGTCGGCGAGGGCCGGACGGTCTTCCTGTCTAGCCACATCCTGTCCGAGGTCGAGAAGACCTGCGACCGGGTGGCGATCATCCGCGACGGCTACCTCACCAAGGTCGACACGGTTGAGGGGCTGCGCGATCTCGCCCACCACCAGGTCGAGCTGCGGTTCGCAGGTCCCGTGCCCACGGCCGAATTCGAGGCACTTCCGGGCGTCAGCGAGGTCGTCACCGACGACCATGTCCTGCGTCTGCGGGTCGCCGGGGCGATCACCCCGGTCGTCCAGGCGGCGGCCCGCTACGAGCTGCTCGATTTCGTGTCGCGCGAGCCATCGCTCGAGGAGACGTTCCTTGCCGAGTACGGCCAGGACGCCGTCGAGGTGAGCAGCCATGACCGCTAGCGCGGGTGCGCCGCTGATCGCGACGCCGATCCGACCAATCCCGCTCCACCGCCGGATCTACGGCTTCGGGAGCATCTACGGCAAGACGATCCGCGACTCACGCCTCGCCTTCCTGATCATGACCGGCCTCATCTCCGGCTTCATGCTCGTCATCGGCCAGGCATGGGGCGGTGCCTACGGGACGGCCGAGGCCCGTCGGGAGATCGCGGCGCTCGTGGAGAGCGTGCCCCCGATCCTGGCCGGGATCGCCGGTCCGATCGTCAAGCCCGACACGATGGGCGGCTTCATCACCTACAAGTACGGCCCGTTCTTCGCCTTCCTGGCCGGGCTCTGGTCGATCCTCGCCCTGTCCGCGACGCTCGCCGCCGAGGCCCGCCGCGGGAGCCTGGACTTCGTCGCGGCCGTGCCCTACGGCAAGCGGCGGATCGCCCTCGAGAAGCTGGCCGCCCATGTCACCGCGATGACCGTGTCCATGGCCATTCTCGCGGTCATCACCGTCGCCTCGTCCTACGCCTTCGGCGACGCGGACCTGGGCGACCAGATCCCGCCGATCTCGGCAGTCGGGTTCGCCCTCTGGGTCGGCTTCATGGGTCTCGTCTCGGGGGCCGTGGCGTTCGCGCTGGCGCCGCTCATCGGGCGCGGGAGCGCGGCCGGTGTTGCCGGAGCGGTCCTGCTCGGCTCGTTCGTGCTTGGCGGCTACGCGCCGTATGTGCCGGCCTTCGAGGGGATCGCGAACCTCTCGTGGTTCCACTGGACGTACGGCCACGTACCGCTCGCTGGCCAGTTCGACTGGCTGTCGCTGGTCGCGGTCGCCATCGTGACGGTGGTTCTCTTCGCCGTCGGCGTCGAGCTCTTCGCGCGCCGCGACCTGGGGGTGATGACCGGGCTGCCGATCCCGGGTCTCCCGCGGGCAACCCTCGGCCTCCATGGGCCGGTCGGGCGCGCGTTCGGCGACCAGCTGCCCATCGCCCTCGGCTGGGGCATCGGCATCGGGGTCTTCGGGTTCCTGATGTCGGCCGTCAGCCGGACCTTCGGCGACCAGCTCGTCTCGGACTTCCCGACCTTCGCCGAGCTCATCCAGACGATCTTCCCCGGAGTCGACCTGGGCTCGTCGGGCTGGTTCCTCCAGCTCATCTTCGTCGAGATGGGGCTCATCGTGGTCGGGTTCTCGGCCGCCACCTTCATCGGGAAGTGGGCATCGGACGAGTCGAGCGGCCGGCTCGAGCTGCTGCTCGCCAGCCCGCTGACGCGGAGCCGCTGGGCGGTCGCCGGCGGCATCGGGGCGATCCTCGCGGTGGCGGTGACGACGCTGGTCTACGCGATCGCGATCGGCCTGGGATCGATCATCGCCGGCGGCGACATCGTCGAGCCCATGCTCGGGACGGTCGCGCTGGGTCTGTACGCGGCTGCGCTGGTCGGGATCGGGATCGCCGTCGGCGGCCTCTTCCGCACCTCGTGGGCCGCCGAGCTGGTCGCGGCGTTCGTGATCGCGACATTCCTGCTCGCGCTGCTCGCTCCGCCCCTCGAGCTGCCGGACTGGGTGCAGCAGCTTGCCCTCACGACCCACCTCGGCCAGCCGATGATCGGCGAATGGGACGCCGTCGGGATCGTGGCGTGCGTGGCAATCGCCGTCGTCGGGATCGCCCTGGGGGCATGGGGCTTGTCTCGGCGTGACGTGAACGACTAGGCGTGGTGCGCCGCTCGCGGCGCACCACCCGCGTCAACCGGCACGGCGGCACGTAGACTGCCCGCGTGCCACCCGCGGTACTTGCGCTCGTCCTCGTGGCTGCCGTCATCCACGTCACCTGGAACGTGCTGCTCAAGACGGCCGGTGACCCGCTTGACTCGGCGACGGTCGGGATCGTGGCGGCGACAGCCGTCCTGGCCCCGATTGCGCTCGTCGCCTGGGGGCTGGCGGGCCGCCCCGCGATCTCACCCCAGGTGGCCGGGCTGGCCGTCCTCTCGGGGGTCGTCGAGACCGCGTTCTTCGTCCTTCTGTCGTCCGCCTACCGGCGCGGCGACCTGTCGACGGTCTACCCCACGGCCCGCGGCACGGCGCCGCTCGTTGCGGTGCTCATCGGGGTGGTCGTGCTGGGCGAGCGGCTCGGGGTCGCCGGCGCACTCGGCGTGGCCGCGCTCCTGGCGGGGCTGCTGCTGCTGCAGCGACCGTGGCGGCTGTGGGCCGGCGGCGACCCGACGGCCCGCTCGGCGACGCTGTTCGCGCTGGCGACTGGGGTAGCGATCGCCTGCTACAGCGCCATCGACCGGGTGGGCATCCGGCTCGAGGACGGCTGGCTGTACGCGGTGCTCATCTGGCCGGCCATGGCGACCGGGCTGGCGCTAGTCTGGGCGGGCCGCCGCCGGTGGGCCTCGGCTGGGCGGGGCGGGCGGCTGCCGGGGGCGATGGCGCGCCGGGAGGTCGGCCGGGCGGCCGTCGGCGGGCTGCTCATCATGGCGGCCTACACGCTCATCCTGGCCGCCTACACGATGGCCCCGCTGGCGGTGGTGTCACCGCTGCGCGAGTCGGCCATCGTGCTCGCCTCGGCCTGGGGGATCGTGGGGCTCGGCGAGGCGACTGACCGAGCCGATGCCCTTCGCCGGCTCGGCGCCGCGGCCGTCGTGGTCGTCGGGATCGCGCTGCTGGTGGCCGGCGGCTGAGGATCAGCCCGGGCAGGCCGCGTGTCGGCCGGACCGGGCGGCGGACCGGCAGTCGCGATGTCAGGCAGGCTTGACCTCGCTCGACGGAGCCGCCCGGCCGAACAGACGCCGCGAGCCGCGCCGGGTGTTAACGAGGGCGACCCCGCCGATGACCAGGAGCGTGCCCAGGATGATCCGGGCGTCGATCACCTCGTCGAGCACGATCGCGCCGAGCACGATCCCGACCACCGGCAGCAGATAGGCCACCATCGAGCTGCGGGTGGAGCCCCAGTCCCGAAGCAGCCGGAAGAAGACGAGGTAGGCCAGCCCAGAGCCGAGCAGCCCGAGCCAGAGGACCGACAGGACAGCCTCGGGCGCGGGGGCCACCGTCCAGGGCTGCTCAAGGAGCAGCGCGAGCGACCCCGTGATGCACATCGCGAAGAAGACCTGGAAGAAGGCCGGCACCATCGGGCGCAGGCCCCGAACATGGCGTCGCGAGTAGACGTTGCCGATGGCGTAGGCGATCGAGGAGCCGATCATCGCCAGCTCACCCACGATCGATCCCTCGCCGAGCGTCCCCGACAGCCCCCGGCTGACCAGGACGATGACACCCGCGAACCCGACCATGAGCCCGATCAGCCGGTTGACCGTGATGGCCTCATCGTGGAACGCCAGCGCGGCAAGCAGCATCGTGAAGAGCGGGACCGTGGAGTTCAGGATCGCCGCCAGGGCCGAGTCGATGTACTGCTCGCCCCAGGTGATCAGCGTGAAGGGGATCGCGATGTTGATGAGCGACATCACGACGAGGTGCCCGTAGATCCGTCGATCGCGGGGGATCGGCTCGCGCGCCACCATGAGGACTGCCCCGAGAAGGAGGGCACCGATGGCCAGCCGGCCGGCGATCAGCGTGAAGGGCGGCAGCGTCTCGATCCCGATCTTGATGAACAGGTAGCTGCTGCCCCAGAAGAACCCGAGCGCGAAGAAGAGGATCCAATCGATCCGTGACGCGAGGACGCGGCGCATCGGGTCTCCACGCTGGGCGGCGGGCGCCGCACGACCGCGTGATGATAGCGCGTTGGCCTACCCGCGTAGGCCAAGCCCGCCGCCCGGGCAGCCGGGGCGCTACCATCGGCCCGGTGACAGGTCTGCGGCTGCTGTTCGTGCTCGGCGGGATCGCGCCCGGGGCGCTCTATCCGTTCATCGCCGTGATTCTCGAGTCACGCGGCTTCGAGCCGATCGCGATCGGCCTGGTCACCGGGCTCTCGTCGCTGGTCTTTGCCCTGTCGGTCCCAGGCTGGAGCCATCTCGCCGACGTGCGCTTCGGCCGCATCGGGGCGCTGCGGATCGTGGCCGTCGGCGCCGGCCTCACGATGGTCACGTTCGGCCTGGCCTGGCCCCCGATCGTGCTCGCCGGGATGGCCATCACGTACGCGGTGTTCCAGGCGCCGATCGGGCCGCTGTCCGACGCCCTTGCCATCAACGCGCTGGCCGACCCGGAGCGCAGCTACGGCCGGATCCGCCTTCTGACGAGCCTCGCGTTTGCCGTGACTG
>Ga0316622_100001667_pt1 | contig 14724 bp, 10 predicted proteins | sample OWC_Aug_OW2_C1_D_FD_207646 | JGI IMG/M metagenome (GOLD analysis project Ga0316622, IMG submission 207646) | Wetland soil microbial communities from Old Woman Creek delta, Ohio, United States - OWC_Aug_OW2_C1_D5_C | ecosystem: Environmental > Terrestrial > Soil > Wetlands | place: USA: Ohio... | reverse complement strand
GAGCGCCGTCTTCGCGGGCGTCGCGGGGGGCTACGCGGTGGTCGGGATGCAGCGGCTCGGGTGGATCCGCGGCGAGGGCCTGCTCGGGCGGGAGCGGCCCGACATCCGCGAGAAGTGCCTCGACGACGCTGCGCCCGACGACCCGCGGCGCGGCCTCGAGGTGCCCGAGCGGCGGCTCTGGTACTTCGGCCTGATGCTCAGGGACATGGCCTGGATCATCGGCCGCTTCCTCGCGCCGGCGATCGTGCTCGAGGCGGCGATCGTCGCCTTCGTCCCGCTCGGCTGGATGAAGGCGCTGGCGTCGGCCCCCGCCCCGGTGGCGGTGATCGCCGGCGCGTTCGCCGGCATCCCGGTGCCGCTGCCCCAGATCGCCGCGGTGCCGCTGCTGCGCGGCCTGCGCGAGTTGGGGCTCGGCGAAGGCGGGGCGATGGCGCTGCTGGTCTCGGGGCCGGTGACGAGCCTGCCGGCGATCGCGCTTCTGGCCTCGATCTTCCAGAGGCCGGTCCTCGCGCTCTACGTGGGGATCGGCCTCCTGACCGCGCTGCTGGCAGGTTTCTCCCTGCTGGCGGTGGGGTAGCAGGGGAAGCCGGGCAGTCCGGTCTAGGCCGTGCGGCGCCGGCCGAGGTACGCCGCGGTTCCGATGCCGGCGAGGCTCAGCGCCAGGCCCAGAAGGGTCAGGGCTCTTCCGCGCGCGATGGATTTCGGCCGGTACTCGAGGACGACGTTGTGGCGGCCGGCTTCGAGCGGGACCGCCGTGATGGCGCAGTCCGCGCGCTGCAGACGAACAGATTTCCCGTCACTGGTCGCCTCCCACCCCGGGTAGAAGGTGTTCGAGACCACCAGCCAGCCGTTGGCTGGGAGGTCCGCGGCGATTTCCATGCGGTCCTCGCTGTACTTCGTGATGTCGGCGCTCCCCGCTGACGGCGGCGGGGCTGTGGGAGCGAAGCCGCTCGGCGGTTTCTCCTCCAGGACGACCGTGGAGCCGGGATCGAATTCCGACGAGGCCATGGTCCGCAGGATGGTGTCGACATCCTGCTCGACCAGGGCCCGGTGGACGACGAATGCCCGCGGCAGGACTCGGCTGTTCTCGTAGACGTCGATCTCCTCCCTGAAGGCCAGGCGAAGGTTGGGATTGAGCGGGGGGGTACCGCGGGCGGTCAGTAACCAGCGGACGTTCATCAGGCTGTGGAAACGCCACTGCCCGTACGGGGAAAAGCCCACCCAGCGGTCAAAGCGGTTGGTGGTGTTGCGATACTCGATGTGCGAGAGCAGGCGGTTCAGCCGGTCGGGGTAGGCGTTGGTGTAGCCGCCCAGCTCCTCAATGCCGAAGGGGGCCAGGCTGTTGAAGAAGAAGCCCTTGCTGGTGTCCTGAACCACCCGGAAGACACCGCCTTGCTTTTTCAGGAAATCGATGGCCGGGGTCCTGGCGAAGAGGTAGGCCGGGGACGTGGTGGTGTTGTAATTCCGGCCGAAAGAGATCAGGTCGTAGGCGAGCAGAGCGAGGATCAGCGAGAAGATCGCGAGCCGCGCCTTCTTGTTGCCGATCAAAAGGTATGCCGAGAACAGCAGGAACGAGCCCCCGGCCAGGAGCAGCGGCTTCAGCATGGTCGGTGAGGCGAGGGCGCGCGTCTTGGCGAGCCATCGGCTGTAGTACTGCCACTGCGAGCCGCTGGCGAGTTCGACGTTGAACCAGCGGACGACCTGGGGTCGGGCGCTCACGAGCGCGAGGACGAGCGTGGTCGCCACGAGAACAGCCGCGGCGGCGAGGAAGACCCGGCGCCTCGTGCGTGACAATCCGTCGAGGGGCGAGACGCCGAGCCCGGCGGTCACGGTCGCCGCCAAGGTGAAGAGGAAGATGATGCGAGTCGGGTTGACTTTCCCCAGACCGGGGTACCACTTGAAGAAGGGGTAGAAGGTGTAGGCCCCGAGCATCATCGAGGCGAAGAGAACGGTGAGCAGGAGCCAGAAGCGGGTGGCGGCGTCCCGGAAGCCGACAGCCGCGGCCATCAGGGCGAAGAGCGTTGGCAGGCCCAGATAGAGGCACAGTTCGTTGTAGTTCATGTACTCCTGCCGCGGCAGCTGGGGAGTGAGCGTCATGCCGAGCACCGGGCTGCCGAAATAATCCGGGAAGATCAGTGTCACGAGATGGCGGAAGTAGACCTGGCCGAGGGTGTCGAAGAGGCTACGGAAGCCGAAGCTCCTTGCGACGCGGCTCGAGTTCGTGATGACCTCGGCCATGGGGAGCAGCTCGAGCGCGCCGATCAGCAACGCGCCGGTGCACGTGATGCCGAAGCAGGCGGCGAGGTGGCCGAGTCGGCGCAGCCCGGGTTCGCGGCGGTGGATTCGCCAGGCCAGGTACGCGAAGTAAAAGAGCATGAGCAGGCTGAGGTAGAGCAGGAACTGGAGGTGGCCGATCAGAACGTAGGTCCCGAAGACCAGCGACCCGACGCAGGCCCAGAGGTAGGGGCGGGCGCCGAGGAAGCGCTCCATGACGAGCAGCAGCAGCGGGATGAAGGTGCCGGCGGTCAGCACGATCTCGAACTCGAACCAGACCATCGAGCACCCGCTGAACATCCAGGCCACGGCCCCGAGGAGGGCGCCTCGCCTCCCGGCCCCGATCTCGAGCAGGTACCAGTACATGAAGACGCCCATCAGCAGGAGGTGGGTGAACAGCAGCATCATGACGGCGGTCGCGGGCGGGAAGAGCCGGTTGTAGAGAGCCTTGACGAAGTAGTACCGCCCCGGGCTGCCGCTGGAGGTGGAGTTGACGGCCGGCACCCCGCCCATGACCAAGGGGTTCCACTTCCTGAGCACCCCCTCTTTGAGCTGCCGGTTGTAGGCCGCGGGGAAGCCGTAATTCACCGGATCCGTTATCAAGGAGTTGTGGGGCCGGATGCCGGGCTTGCCGACGCTCGCCCAGGGGAGAAACCTGTAGAGATTGTCGGCTGCGAGGAAGACCTTGCCCTGGAAGAGCCAGGGGATGAAAAAGATTACCGTGAGCAGAGCGACCACCAGCAACGGCGCCCACCTCTGGAGCGTCCGTTGTGGCGGCTGAGGCGACGACTGCGGATCATTGCTCATGGCTCGTCGTGGGCCCCGGGCTTCCGGATGACAGCCTATCCATTCGTCCCCATTCCGGGACGCAGGCGCGGTCGTGAAACCTCGTCCTCCCGATCACTTGTTCCGGCCGAGAGCGCCAGCACGGCCGCCGCCAGCCTCGAGTTCTGTAACATTACTAAATATTGCCCAATTATGCTATCTTACACAGTTGGTGGCAGCTTGGAAGCAACAAAGGGCGATCATGGATAAAGAATCGACGCACCGGAAGATAGCCGAACTGAAGAACGCCTCGTTCGGCAGCACGTTGCTGCGCGGCGAGCACGGCGGAACGACATTCTCGCTGGTCCTGCTCACGGCCGACAAGGCTTCGGACCTGGAGTTGATGCGGCTCCTGTCCGATTGGCGAAGCGCCCACGAGCAGTGGTTCCAGGCCATTTTCAAGATCACGGTGGAGGGGACGGCCCGCTGGTACCGCAATCAGCTCATCGAAACTCCGGATCGCCTGCTCTTTCTCGTGGAATCGGCGGGCAGGTACCTGGGGCACGTCGGTCTCTTCAGGTTCGACTTCGGCGACGATTCGTGCGAGATCGACAACATCGTCCGGGGTGCGGCTGGACGGCCGGGCATCATGGAAGCGGCCATCGAGGTCATGATGGCCTGGGGGGAGCGCGAACTCGGCATCAGGGGCTACCGGCTCCAGACCTTCGCGGACAACGCCAGGGCGCTCAAGCTCTACGAGCGGCTGGGGTTCCGCGAGATCTCGAGAAAACCCCTCGTGAGCAAGCAGTCCGGCGAACGGATCGAGTGGGTCGAGGGGGAGGCCGCCCCGGGGGCCGCCGTGCGCTTCAACGTCTCCATGAGACGAGTGGTGCAGGATGGGTAGGAGCAGGCTCGGGATCAGCGAGCGTTCCCAGCGGATCTCGCAGTCCGAGATCCGCACCATGTCGCTCGAGTGCGAGAGGGTCGGCGGCATCAACCTCTCCCAGGGGATCTGCGACCTGGAGCTGCCCTCGCCGGTGCGGGCGGGGGCGCACCGGGCCATCGACGCGGGGCTGAACCACTACACGCGCTACGACGGCATCCCGGAGCTGCGCGAAGCCATCGCGCGAAAGGCGCGGGCCTTCAACGGAATCGAGGCAGACCCCGGGAAGAACATCACCGTCTCCTGCGGCGCCACCGGGGCCTTCTACTGCGCCTGTCTGGCCCTGTTGAACCCCGGGGACGAGGTCATCCTCTTCGAGCCCTGCTACGGTTACCACGTGACGACGCTGCTGGCGGCGAACGCGGTTCCCCGCTACGTGAAGCTCTCCCCCCCCGGATGGGGCTTCGACCCGGCCGAGCTCGAGCGGCAGGTCACCCCAAGAACCAGGGGCGTGATGATCAACTCTCCGGCGAATCCGTCCGGTAAGGTCTTCAGCAGGGAGGAGATCCTCCTGATCGCGGAGATCTGCGACAGGCACGATCTCCACATCTTCACCGACGAGATCTACGAGTATTTCGTCTACGACGGGCGCGCGCACTGTAGCCCGGCGTCGATCCCGGAGATCCGCGACCGCGTCGTCACCATCTCGGGGCACTCGAAGACGTTCAGTATCACCGGCTGGAGGATCGGCTACTGCATCGCCCGGGAGGAGTTCGCGAGGGCGATCGGGTACGTCAACGACCTGGTCTACGTCTGCGGCCCGGCGCCGTTGCAGGCCGGGGTCGCCGCCGGGATCTTCGAGCTGCCCGACGAATTCTACCGCGGGCTCTGCGCCACGTACCTGCGGAAGCGGGACAGCTTCTGCGCGGTTCTCAGCCGGGCCGGGCTCACGCCCTCGGTGCCCCAGGGGGCCTACTACGTGCTCGCCGACATTTCCCGCCTGCCCGGCGAGACCAGCAAGCAGAAGGCTCTCTACCTCATGGAGAAGACGGGCGTTGCGAGCGTCCCCGGCGAGGCGTTCTACCCCGCCGGCGGCGGCGGGAATCTCGCCCGGTTCTGTTTTGCGAAGGACGACTCCGTGCTCGAGACGGCCGGGCTAAGGCTGCTGGAATTCCTCACCTGACGAGGGGGCGGCATGGACAAGAAGATCAGCTTCGCGGGGCCCTGGATCACCCAGAAGGAGATTGATTACGTCAACGAGGCCGTGCGGCACGGCTGGTACAAGACCTTCGACATGCACGTCAGGAGGCTTGAGAAAGCCGTGTGCGACTACGTCGGCAGCAGGTACGCCTTGGCGACCCACTGCTGCACGCTCGCCCTGCACCTGGCCTGCGAGGCCCTCGGTCTGAAGGAGGGGGACGAGGTCATTTGCACGGATTTCAGCTGGGTCGCCACCGCGCATGCCATCCTCTACACCGGCGCGAAGCCGGTGTTCGTCGACATCGACCCCGACTCCTGGTGCATCTCGCCGAGCGCAATCGAGCAAGCCGTCACGCCGCGGACCAGGGCGATCATGCTCGTCCACACCTTCGGCCATCCCGCCCAGATGGACGAGATCATGGCCGTCGCGATAAGGCACGGCCTCGCCGTCATCGAGGATGCGGCCCCTGCTCTCGGCGCCGAGTTCAAGGGTAAGAAGGTCGGCTCCTTCGGAGACTTCGGCTGCTTCAGCTTCCATGGGGCAAAGATTGCGGTCAGCGGTGAAGGGGGCATCATCCTGACGGACGACAAGGAGCTTTTCCACAAGGTGGAAAGACTCGCCTCGATGGGCCGCACCGACTCGAAGGCTGTCTTCTGGTCGGACTACCTGGGCTATCAATACACAATCGGCAACCTTCCCGCAGCCCTCGCACTCGCACAGGTGGAGCGCATCGAGGAGCTTGTCGGGAAAAAACGGCAGATTTTCGGGTGGTATGCCGAGCGGCTCGGGAAAGTGGAAGGGCTCAAGCTCGTCCGGGAGAAGGACGGGTGCAGGAGCAACTACTGCTACCCCTCGTTGCTTGTCGAGGAGAGCATCGAGTTACCACGAGATCGCATTCTTCAGGACCTCCGGGAGCTGAACATCCATTGCCGCCCGGCCTTCCCGAGGATGAGCCTTTTCCCGATGTACGAGCAACGCTACCCCAACCCGGTGGCGGCCCTGGTCGAGCGGCAGGGCATCTCGCTGGCCTCGGCGGCTGATCTCACGGAGGAAGACGTCGATTACGTGTGCACCTCGCTCCGCAGGATCATCGGCCGGCAATGAAGCTCATCACCATCGTCCTCCCCTGCTACAACGAGGAGGGTAACATCGAGGAGATCCATCGGCAGATCGGCGAGGTTTTCAAGGAGCTGCCGCAGTACCGCTACGAGTACCTCTTCATCGACAACGCTTCCCAGGACAAAACCCCGGAAATCCTGCGGGGGCTTGCCGCCCGGGACAAGCGGGTGAAGGTCATCCTGAACAGCCGCAATTTCGGAGCGCTCCGTTCCCACTACCACGCGCTGCTCAGGGCGCAGGGCGATGCCGTGGTCACCATCATGTCCGATCTCCAGGACCCACCGGCCCTGATCAAGGACTTTATCGCCAAATGGGAGCAGGGGTCCACGGTCGTGGCCGGGGTGCTGAAAGGCCGGCACGAGGCCTACCTCATGGTCGCTATCCGTAACTTCTACTACCGGCTGATCAGGCGGCTCTCGGACACCAAGCTCATCGCCAATTTCACCGGCTTCTGCCTGGTGGACAAGAAGGTCATCGAGGTCCTCAGGACGATCAGGGACCCCAACCCCTACTTCCGGGGGTTGATCGCCGAGATCGGGTTCGAGACCGCCACTGTCGAATACGTCCAGCAGAGACGGCACAGCGGACGGACGACCACCAACTTCTACTATCTCTTCGGCCTGGCGATGCTGGGGATCACGAACTATTCCAAGATACCCCTTCGGCTGGCCACGATGATCGGGTTTGTTTCGGCCACAGTAAGTCTTCTGATATCATTTGGTTATTTACTGTACAAGCTCGTGTATTGGCAGAGTTTCAGCATGGGAGTTGCGCCGATCATCATCGGATTTTTCTTTTTCTCCTCACTGCAGCTTATTTTTCTCGGCATCGTTGGCGAGTACATCGGATCGATCCACACCAACGTGCTCAACCGCCCGCTCGTCATCGAAAAGGAAACGATCAATTTCACCGAAGGACCGGCGGTCGAGGGCATGGAGAGCAGCGTTCAGGCTGAGAGGAGATCATGAAGAAGGCGGGAATGGCCCTGCGGTTGGCCGCATCGAAGCTCAGCGGGCAACAGATTCCGTTCCAGGTGACTTTCGAGGTCACCGACGTGTGCAATTTGTCGTGCGAGTACTGCCTGTTCAAGCACGAGGAATCCAGAAGGACCATGTTCGACTCGAAGAGGGCCTTGCGCCTCGTCGAGGAGATGGCGGCGGCCGGAACGGTGAAGGTCAATCTCAGCGGCGGCGAGCCCTTGCTGCACCCGGCGATCGACGAGATCGTCGCTGCGATACGCGGCTTCGGCATCGACTGTTTCCTGAACACGAACGGCAAGTTGATCGATCGCCACCTGAAGACGGTCGAAAAATTGAGCTGTCTGAACATCAGCCTCGACGGCGACAAACCGGCGCACGAGGCCGCCCGGGGCAAGGGCAGCCACGAGTACGCGATCAAGGCCCTCCGGACGGCGAAAGAAATGGCCATCCCCCGCCTGATGACCGCGGTGATCGGGAAGCACAACCTCGATCAGATCGACTATCTCGTCTCGACGGCGAGAGCGCTCGACGCCGGCATCGTCATCCTCTGCCTGATCAAGCCCAGGGGGACGGAGGGGTCGGTGTACGCGATTCCGGAAGAGGAAGGCAGACGGTTGTTCATCGACATTGCCCAGAGAAAGAGCCGGGGGGAGCCTTTTGTCTATTCCGCGGCCTCGATGAAGGTGCTCCAGGAGTGGCCGCTGCACCTCGGCACCGACCACGTCCTGCTCCGGGACAAGCACCTGATCACCGGGAAAACCGTCCCGTGCTACGCCGGCCGGTACTACTGCGCCGTGTACGCGGATGGCACGATGAGCCCGTGCTGCATCTCCAAGGGCTTTGTCAAGAACGAGCCGAACGTGTACGACATGAGCTTCCAGGAGGCGTTCGCGCGGATTCGGGAGCATGGCTGCTATGCCTGCAACGTGCCGAGTGTCGTGGACATGAACCTGTTGTTCTCGCTGCATCCGGTCGCGATCAAGAACGCCTTGTCGGTGTACAGATTTTGATGAGCAGCGCACGGTACTACCCCGTGGCCGCTGCGGCAGATCCGGGAGGATCGCTCGCCGACCCGGGCCACCGCGGCAGCGGGCGTCCCCGACGCGATGTTGCCGCTCGCGACGCAAGGACAGCGAAGCCGCAACCGCGAGGGCGTGCGGGAACGAAGGGGCGGATCGAAGCCGTTCAGGGGGATGCGTCGTGAAAGTCCTGATCATCGTCGCTCCCTATAGTTATCCCTCCCCGGCGGCCATGCGCACCGAGTTGCTTGGGGTCCTCTATCTCGGGGCGAATTTGCGCCGCCACGGGCACGAGGTGCTGATCTACGACCCGACGAAGGAGCCGCCCGAGAAGGAAGAGGGGGGCCTCTATTTCTACGGGGTGCCGGCCCCGGTCATGGAGAAGGTCATCCGCGATTTCGCGCCCGACGTTCTCGGGATCTCCTGTCACTACGCCTACAGCCGACCGAAGGCCTACGAGATCTTCGCGATGGCCAAACGCCTGAACCCGGAGATCGTGACGGTCATCGGCGGCCTGGTGACCTCGGTCTACCGCAGTTCGGTCCTCGCCGCCTGTCCCGAGATCGACTACGGCCTCATCGGCGAGGCCGAGCAGTCGCTGGTCGACTTGCTGGCGCATCTCTCGGGTGGGACACCGGCGCTGGAGGCGATCGACGGCCTCGTCCACCGTCGCGGCGGGCAGGTGGTCGAGACCGAGAAGAAGGCCTTCATCCAGGATCTCGACGCGCTCCCCTTCCCGGCGCGCGACATGGTTGATACGGCGGCCTCGATGCGGAGCGGCTCGCGGATCTATGGCCTCGGGGACCGGCCGGCGCTCTCGCTGCTCACCAGCCGCTCCTGTCCCAACAAGTGCGCCTTCTGCAACATGTGGATGGTCCATGGCATCGGCTGGCGTCCGCGCAGCGTCGAGAACGTGCTCGGCGAACTCGATGAGATGATCCACCGCTGGGGCGCCGAGCATGTCTACATCATGGACGACAACTTCACCTTCAAGCCCGAGCGGGCCAAGCGGATCTGCGAAGGGATCATCCGCAAGGGCTGGAAAATCCGCTGGAACACCCCGAACGGGCTCTCGGTCAAGGGCATCGACGCTGAGCTCGTCGGCTTGATGAAGCGTTCGGGCTGCTCCTCCGCCTGTCTCGCAATAGAGAGCGGATCGGAATACATTCGCAATACGGTCATCCGCAAGCACGTCAGCGAGGAGCAGATCGTCTCCGCGGTGGGGCATTTCCACAAAGCGAAGATCCCCATCGGGGGCTTCCTCGTCCTGGGGATGCCCGGCGAGACCGCGGAGCGCTTCGAGGAGTCCGTGCGCCTCGTGAACCGCCTTCCCCTCTCCTTTCTCGTCGCGAGCTACGCCACCCCTTATCCGGGAACAAAGCTCTACGACATGCTGCTCGCCGACGGGACGCTGCCGTCGGGGTGGGAGGTGCGGATGGACACCCTCTCGCGGCCGGCGTACGGCACGAAGGACTTCAGCGTCGAGGAACTCATCAAGAGGAAGAAGCGGGCGCTCCTCTCCTTTTACCTCCATCACATCCCGAACCTGATGGCGGAGTTCCTCGGCGGGCGCCTGACCTGGGCCAATCTGGACAGCGCCACCCAGTTCTTCTACAACACCCTCAGACCACCCGACGTCCGTCGACGCTAGTCCGAGGCGGGGATCCGGGCCTCGACTTCGAGGGGGGATTGTCGTCTACGCCCCGATCGGGGGGACGATCATCTCCGTGCGCAGGGTTTCGCGGTCGAGGTAGGGCCACATGTCCTCGAGCGGCTTCGAGACCATCCTCCCGTCCGGGAGTCGCTCGGACTTCACCCGCGGCTCGATGGCCTGCAGCGGATCGAGCACCACCTCCACCACCACCGGCCCCTCCAGCGCGAGCGCCTTGCGGATCGTCGCGCGCATACCGCGGTGGGTGGCGATCCGCAGGCTCGGGAGGTCGAAGCCGGCCGCCAGCCTGCGGATGTCGGGGCAGGAGAGCCCGCTTGCGGGATCGACCCCCACGAAGCGGCCCTCGAAGAACATCTGCTGCGTGTGCTTGATGCTCGTGTAGCCCTGGTTGTTGAAGACGAAGAGCTTGATCGGCAGCCGGTGGTGGCGGACCGTCTGCAGCTCCTGCACGTTGAGCATGAGCCCGCCGTCGCCGTGGACGCACACGAGTCGGCGCTTCCCCTGGGCAAAGCAGGCCCCCACGGCGGCCGGCAGGCCGTAGCCCATCGGGGTGAAGCCCTCGTTGCTGAAGGCCAGCTGCCCCGGCTTGACCTTGAAGGCGACGGCAGCGCAGTGATAGGAGGCCCCCTGGTCCCAGACGAGTGTGTCGGCGGACTCCATCTCCTCCGAGAGGACGCTGTAGAAGAGGTAGGAGCTCACGAAATCCTTGCGGGCCCTCATCGCCGGGGTGACGTTCGGGAAGAGCCGCTGCCAGCGCCTGATCCTGCGGAGCCAGGGCGCGAAATCCGGGATCGGCCCGCCGTCGAGGGTTGCGGCGAGCCGGGGCAGGAAGTCGCGCAGGTCGGCCCGGATCGGGAGGTGGAGCGGGACCGTGGCGTGCGCGAGTTGCACCGGGTCGATGTCCACGGCGATCCGGAACGCCCCCCGGGCGAAGAGGTCCGCCTCGTAGCCGACGGTCGTGACGGCCAGGCGGGTCCCGAGTGCGAGCAGGAAGTCAGCGTTCTGGACGGTGAAGTTGGCGGCGCGCTGACCGAAGTTGCCGACGAAGCCCGCGCGCAGCGGGTGGTCATGGTGAATGACGTCGAAGGCGCTCCTCGTGGTGGCGACCGGGACGCCGCTGCGCTCGACGAGGCCGAGGAACTCCCGCCGCAGGCCGGCGAGCGCGATCCCGTGGCCGGCGAGAATCACCGGACGCCGGGATGCCCGAAGCCTCCGTGCCGCCTCCTCGACCTCCGGGATCGGGGGGTGCTCGAGCGCGTCGGGAAACTCCCGGGCGGCGTCGAAGACCCGCAGGCGCGCCGGGTCGATCAAAGCGCCCTGGACGTCGAGCGGGACGTCGATCCAGACCGGGCCGGGGCGGCCGTGCCTGGCCAGGAAAATTGCCTTCTCGAGGTGGTAGCCGATGTCGCGCGGATCCATGACGCAGGCGGCGTATTTGGTGATCGGGGCGACGATCCTCGTGATCGCCACCTCGTGGAAGCCTCGCTGGCGCAGGCCGGTGTCCCCGACGAGCGAGGTCGTCTTGGCCTGCCCGGAGACCACGAGGAGTGGTATCGAGTCCGTCCAAGCGCAGGCCACCCCGGTCACCGCGTTCGTCGCGGCCGGGCCGGTCGTCACGAGGGCGACGCCGATGCCACCGGCCACCCGGGGGTAGGCCTCGGCGGCCATCGCGGCGGCCTGCTCATGGTGCGTGGAGACGTGGGCGAGATGCGGGTGCCGTCCGAGAGCGTCGATGAGGAACATCGCGCCGCCGCCGGAGACCATGAAGACGTGCCCGACGCCTTCGCGGGCCACGCGGTCGATGACCCAGTCCGAGAGTCGCACGCCGCCGTCCATCGTCGGTTCCCTACCGCGCCAGGTAGCCGCCGTCGACGGGTAAAACGATGCCGCTGACGTAGTCCGAGGCAGCCGAGGCCAGAAAGACCACGGTGCCCTTGAGGTCCTCGGGTGTCCCCCAGCGGTGCATCGGAATGCGGGCCAGGATCTCTGGCTCGCGCTGCGGATTGCCTTGCAGGGCGGTGGTCAGGGCCGTCGCCATCCAGCCCGGTGCGATGGCGTTCACGCTGACTCCCCGCGGGGCCCATTCGTTGGAGAGCGTCTTCGTCAGCTGGGCGACACCGCCCTTGCTCGCGGCGTAGGCCGGGACCGTCAAACCGCCGAAGAAGGAAAGCATCGAGGCGACATTGACGATCTTCCCGTGCCCTTGCGCGAGCATGACCTGTCCCGCGAGCTGGCAGAAGCGGAACACCGCGGTGAGGTTGACCTCGATGACCCGGTCCCAGTCCTCCAGCGGGAACTCCTCGCTCTTGTGTCGCGCCTGGGTCCCGGCGTCGTTGACGAGGATGTCGAGGCCGCCGAGAAACGTGTGCGCCTCCCGGAAGGACCGCTCGACCTCCGGGCGTTTCGAGAGGTCGGCGACGACGGCGCCGACGCGGGGGCCGCTGCCGCGGATCTCGGCGGCGACGGCGGGGGTCGCGGGGGAGAGATCGATGATGCTGACCTCGGCTCCGGCCTCGTGGAGCGCCTCAGCCATGCCGCGGCCGAGCCCGGCGGCGCCCCCCGTGACGATCGCCTTCTTGCCTTCGAGCGAGAAAAGATTCACCATGCCTCGTTGTCTCCTCTTTCCCGCCGGTCGGTGCCGCGCTGCGACGCGCGGCCGGCCGCCCGCTGCGGGCGGGCATCAGCCCATGTACGTCCCGCCGTTGACGTAGACCGTGGACCCCGTCATGTAACTCGCGGCCTCGGAGGCCAGGAAAACGACGGCGTTGGCCACCTCCTGAGCCGACCCCATCCGTCCCATCGGGATGCCGGACACCATCCCGGAGACCATGTCGGCCGGGTAGGAGTCGGTCATCTCGGTGTCGATGAGCCCCGGGGCCACGCAGTTGACCCGCACGCCGCTCTTGACGGCGAACCGCGCGAGGGACTTGGTCAGGCAGATCACCCCGGCCTTGGAGGCCGAGTAGTTGACCCCGACGATGAAACCGCCCATCGATCCCGCCGTGGAGGCCAGGGTGACGATGCTGCCGCTCCCGCGCTGCATCATGTGCGGGAGGACCGCCTGGCAGGTCTGGAAGCAGCCCCGCAGGTTCACCCTCATCATCCGGTCCCAGTCCTCCTCGCCGAGGTCCGGGACGGCGACGATCTGGCTGATCCCCGCGCCGGGGACCAGGACGTCGAGCCGGCCGAAGTCCCGCAGGACGGCGCCGACCAGGCCCTCGATCTCGCCGCGGCGCTCCACGTCGGCACGGTAGCACTGGGCCCGGGCGCCGAGGCTGCGGGCCTCCGCGACGACCTCCTGCGCTTCCTGCTCCTGCGCGCGGAAACCGACGGCCACCGCGCACCCGTGCCGGGCGAGGGTCACCGCGGTCGCACGGCCGATGCCGCGCGAGCCGCCGGTGACCAGCGCGGTCTTTCCCTTGAAGTCGATCACGATGCGGTCCCTCCTCTGTTCGCGCGAGGGCGGCCCTGCGGCGGGCCGCCGCTTAGAGACCCATGGTCAGCGGGCGGTAATATTTCCGGTGCGAGGTCGGCGTGAGGATGAAGAAGGGGCAGGATCGGCCCTGCAGGAAGCCGTTGACGCGGTCGAGTTCCCGGGCGAGCATCTCGTACCGGAGGTTGGCGACCTCCTTCTCCTCGACCCTGTTGTTCTCGTCGTAGAAATAGACCAGCTTCTTGTCCATCTCGTCGGCGTAACCGTCGATGCCCACGGAGAAGATCTGCGCCGCTCCCATGAGCCAGGAGAGGAGCATGGCGGAGACGGCCACGTTCAAGGCCTGGCAGTACTGGGTCGTCCCCTCGACCGGCGGCCTTTCCGGCGGGGCGGGGGCGACGAGGTCGAAGAAATGGTAGGGGCCGCCGTATTCCCGCTCGACGAGCTCGCGCCCGAAAAACGACGGGACGAGGAGGGTGCTCTTCGGCGAGATGTCCCGCGCGTATTGCTGAAAGCGTTTGCGGCTGATGAAGACGTGAAATTCGGGTTCGTAGAGGTGGCTCAGGTTGTTGACGCCGACGGTCACGCAGTTCTCGCGGTCCTTGAACGCCAGGATGGCTTCCCGGTGCGCAAGGATCGATGGCCCGGTCGCGATGACGAGGAAGTTCCGGCCCCGGTAGGCGTCGCGCAGGGCGAAGTCGCCGGCCGGGGCGGCGTCCGCCGCGGGGCTGACCTGGAGATCGCCGGCGACCTCCTGGTAGACCCGCTCGGCGCTCTCGGGCGTGAGCGGTGTGTAGAAGCGCCTGCCGAGAGCCTCGTCGAGCTTGTCCGCGGAGAAGGAGATCGGGCAGCGTTCCCTGATGCCCATCAGGGCGTTCCACATCTCCTCGATGGTGTAGACCTTCTTCTTGAAGAGCGTCTCCACATAATAGGGGTGGACGTTGGCGAGCCCCCCGAGCAGCGACTCGATGGTGTAGCCCCAGCCGATTTCGCGAAAGAGCTGCAGGAACCACCGGTCGATGACGTCGAGGTACGGCACGGTGTTGTACCCGGTCTCCCCGGACTTCTCGAGATAGCCGATGAGGATCTCCACCGGGACATTACCGGAGCCGCGCCCCATGCCGTAGATCGAGGCGTCGACGCAGGCCGCCCCCTCCTCGATCGCCCGCAGGGTGTTCGCGAAGGCCATCTGCAGGCTGTTGTGGGCGTGGAATCCCACCCGTTCGAAGCCCTGCGCGCGCAGGCGCGCCATGATCGCCGCCACGTCCTTCGGGATGAAGGAGCCGAAGCTGTCGGCGAAATAGATCGCCGAGAGGTCCCCCTTCCGCTGCCAGGCTTTGAGGAAGGCGTATTCCTTGTCGGTCAGCTCGGAGGAGGC